>Ga0081538_10001800_pt1 | contig 21636 bp, 17 predicted proteins | sample TabmetS5T2R1_FD_71022 | JGI IMG/M metagenome (GOLD analysis project Ga0081538, IMG submission 71022) | Tabebuia heterophylla rhizosphere microbial communities from the University of Puerto Rico - S5T2R1 | ecosystem: Host-associated > Plants > Roots > Rhizosphere ...
GGACCGCGGCATCTGGGAGGTGCGCGGAGAGCCCAAGCACTTCACCTCGTCGAAGCTCATGTGCTGGGTGGCGGCCGACCGCGGCGCCCGGCTGGCCGAGATCCGCGAGGACCTGGAGTACGCCGCGCGCTGGCAGTCCATGGCGGACGAGATCAAGGCCGACATCTGCGAGAACGCGCTCGACGAGCGCGGCGTCTTCACCCAGCACTACGAGACCGATGCGCTCGATGCCTCGGTCCTCCTCATGCCGCTCGTGCGCTTCCTGCCTCCGGAGGACCTGCGCATCCGGTCGACCGTCCTCGCGATCGCGGACGAGCTCACCGTCGACGGCCTCGTGCTCCGCTACAAGGTCGAGGAGACCGACGACGGCCTGTCCGGCGAGGAGGGCACCTTCACGATCTGCTCCTTCTGGATGGTCTCCGCACTGACGGAGATCGGTGAGGTCAAGCGCGCCCGCGCGCTGTGCGAGAAGCTCCTCTCATACGCGAGCCCGCTGGGCCTCTACGCGGAGGAGATCGACCCTCGCTCGGGGCGCCACCTCGGCAACTTCCCGCAAGCGTTCACCCACCTCGCCCTCATCAACGCCGTGATGCACGTGATCCGCGCCGACCAGGGCGTCGAGAGCGGGGCATTCGGATTCGACGCCGAGCTCAACCGTCAGCGAAGCCAGGCCTAGTACGGGCTGCCTTGCACGCACCGCCCTCCCAAGCTAGGTTCGGCCAAGCGACTCGATCCCGGAGGACCTAACTGTGGCAACAACCGGAGCACCGTCTTCGAATCTCGTGGACGCCCTGTCCGTCTACCGGCGCGCGACGAACTACATCGCCGCGGCCATGATCTACCTGCAGGGCAACCACATGCTCGATGAGCCCCTGAAGCCGGAGCACATCAAGCACAGGCTGCTCGGCCACTGGGGGACGGTCCCCGGTCTCAACCTGATGTACGCCGGGCTGAACCGGCTCATCCTCGACACCCAGTCGAGCATCCTGCTCGTGACGGGGCCGGGCCACGGCGCGCCGGCCAACCTCGCGAACCTGTGGATCGACGGCTGCCTCGAGGAGGTCCGGCCGGACATGGGCCGCAGCCGCGACGGCCTCGGGACGCTGATCCGGGAGTTCTCGTGGCCGGGCGGCTTCCCGAGCCATCTCGCGCCGATGGTGCCGGGCACGATCCACGAGGGCGGCGAGCTCGGCTACGCCCTGGCGACCGCCTTCGGCGCGGCGCTCGACAACCCCGACCTGATCGTGGCCTGCATCGTCGGCGACGGCGAGGCCGAGACCGGCCCGACCGCCGGCGCCTGGCACTGCAACAAGTTCCTCGACCCGGCCACCTCCGGCGCAGTGCTGCCGATGCTGCACCTGAACGGCTACAAGATCGCCAACCCGACGATCTACAAGTCGCTGAGCAACGAGGAGCTGACGAAGCTGTTCGAGGGCTTCGGCTGGCACCCGATCATCGTCGAAGGCGAGGACCTCGACGCCGCCCTCGCCGAGGCGCTCGACACCGCGCACGGCGAGATCCGCGAGCTTCAGGAGGCGGCGCGGGGCGGCAACCGTCCCGAGCGGCCGCGCTGGCCGATGCTGGTCGTGAAGTCGCCCAAGGGCTGGTCCGGGCCGAAGGAGGTCGACGGCGTCAAGGTCGAGGGCACCTCGAAGTCGCACCAGGTGCCGGCGATGCAGGCGAAGTCGAACCCCGAGCACCTCAAGATCCTCGAGGAGTGGCTCCGCTCGTACCGGCCGGAGGAGCTCTTCGACGAGAACGGCGGGCCGTCCGAGGCGCTGCTGTCCTGCTGCCCGACCGGCGACCTGCGGATGGGCGCGAACCCGCACGTGAACGGCGGCAAGCTGATGAAGCCGCTGAACCTGCCGGACCTCGACAAGCACGCCATCGAGGTCACCCCGGCGCGCGGCGAGACCGGCAGCGCTCTGGCCCAGCTGGGCGAGTACTACGCCGACGTGTTCCGCATGAACGAGGACGAGCGCAACTTCCGCATCGTCTGCCCGGACGAGGTCGCGTCGAACCGCCTCGGCGCGGTGTTCGAGGCCACCGACCACGCCTGGGAGTGGCCGCTCGACCCGGAGATCGACACCGGCCACTCGCCCGACGGCCGCATCATGGAGGTGCTCTCGGAGCACAACTGCCAGGGCTGGATGCAGGGCTACGTGCTCACCGGCCGGCACGCGGTGTTCCCCTGCTACGAGGCCTTCATCCCGATCGTGGACGGGATGGTCAACCAGTACTCGAAGTTCCTGAAGATGTCGAAGGACGAGGCGCCCTGGCGCGCGCCGGTCGGCTCGCTCAACTACCTGCTCACGTCCGTGGGCTGGCGCCAGGACCACAACGGCTACTCGCACCAGATGCCGGGCTTCATCAACTCCATGCTGAACCGCAAGGAGGACACGGCCCGCGTCTACCTGCCGGCTGACGCCAACACGCTCCTCGCCACGATGGAGAAGTGCTTCGAGGCGAAGCGCTGCATCAACCTGATGATCGCCTCCAAGCACCCGCTCCCGCAGTGGCTGCCGATGGACGAGGCGAGGGAGCACGTGGCGAAGGGCGCCTCGCGCTGGCGCTGGGCCTCGAGCGACGCCGACGACAAGCCCGACGTCGTGCTCGCCTCGTGCGGGACGATCCCGACGATCGAGCTGCTCGCGGCGACCAGCCTGCTGCGCGACGAGGTGCCGGAGATGAAGGTGCGCTTCGTCAACGTGAACGACCTGTTCACGCTGGCGCTGCCGGAGGCGCACCCGCACGGGATGTCGGCCGAGGAGTTCGCCGAGCTCTTCACCGAGGACCGGCCGGTGCTGTTCAACTTCCACGGCTACCCCTCGGCGATCCACCAGCTGATCCACCGGCGGCCGTCGCAGGAGCGGTTCCACGTGCGCGGCTACGCGGAGGAGGGCACCACCACCACGCCGTTCGAGCTGCTTGCGATGAACGGCGTGGACCGCTACCAGCTGGCCATCCACGCGCTGAGCCGCGTCGACGTGAGCGCGGCCGAGGACGTGCTCGGCATGTCGGGCGAGTTCGCGGTGCGCGACATCGCCCGCGCGGGCGACGCGATCGAGAAGTTCCGCGCGCAGCTCCAGGAGCACCGCGACTTCGTCCGGCGCGAGGGCAACGACCCGCCCGACGTCATGGAGTGGACCTGGTCACGGAACGGAGCGTCCGCCTCCTGAGCCGCGGCATCTATGTAACCGCCCTCGAGCCCGGCAGCGGGAAGCCCGTGGTGGCGCTCGGGCTGATGGAGACCCTCCTGGCCCGCGCGGCGCGGGTGGGCTACTTCCGTCCGATCGCACCCGAGGAGGACCCGCAGATCGAGTTGGTGCGCGCTCGCTACCGGCTCGAGGAGGAGCCGGACCGGCTCCGCGCGGTGTCCCCGGAGCGCGCGCAGGCGCTGATCGCCGATGGCGCGCTCGACGAGCTCGAGAAGGTGGTGGCGAGCGCGTACCGGGAGCTGTCGCGCCGCTGCGACGTGGTCGTCTGCGACGGGATCGATCTCGATCCCGCGACGCCGGCGCTCGATTTCGACCTCGACGCGCGGCTCGCGAACGCGCTCGGCACCCCGGTGTTCGCGGTGGTCCGGGCGGCGACGCCCGAGGGCGCCGCGGAGGCCACCCGCGTGGCGCGGGAGTCGCTCGACCGGCGCGGCGCCGAGGTCCTCGGCATGGTGGTGACCGGCTCGGCGTCCGCGGACGGCGCCGACATGGTGGGTGAGGTGCCGGTGTACGTCATGCCGGAGCCGGAGGAGCTGACCAGGCCGACCGTCGCCGAGGTCGCCGCCGCGCTCGACGCGCGCGTGATCGGGGGGCCAGAGGACGGGCTCGACCGCCCCGTCATGGACGTGCGGATCGGCGCCATGAGCGTCGAGCACTTCGTCGAGGATCTCGCCGACGGCACGCTCGTGATCGTGCCCGGCGACCGCGCCGACATCCTGGTGGCGAGCCTGGCGTCGGCTCTCTCTCCGTCCGTGCCGGCGGTAGCCGGGCTTCTGCTGACGGCTGGGTATGAGCCGGCCGAGCCGGTCCTGCGATTGCTCGAGGCCGCGCCCTTCCCGGTGGTTGCGACGCCACACCGCACCTTCGCCGCCGCCACGGCGGTCAGCGACGTTCGCCCGCGGCTCGGCCCGAACGACGAGCGCAGGATCGCGAGCGCGCTCGGCGCGTTCGGATCCGGGATCGACCCGATCGAGCTCGGCGAGCGGCTCGCGATCGAGCGGCCGCAGCGCATGACCCCGGTCATGTTCGAGTTCGAGCTCCTCGAGCGCGCCCAGGAGGACCGCCGCCACGTCGTGCTGCCCGAGGGCGACGACGACCGCGTGCTGCACGCCGCCGACATCCTGCTGCGCCGGGGTGCCGTCCACCTGACGATCCTGGGCAAGCCGGACGAGGTGTCCGCGCGCGCCGCGGCGCTCGGCCTCGACCTGTCCGAGGCGCGCCTGCTCGACCCCGAGACCTCGCCGCTGCGCGAGCGCTTCGCGGAGCGCTACTTCGAGATCCGCAAGCACAGGGGCATGACCGAGGAGCGCGCCTTCGAGACCGTCGGCGACGTGAGCTACTTCGGCACGCTGATGGTGCTCGAGGACGAGGCCGACGGCATGGTCTCCGGAGCCGCGCACACGACCGGCGACACGATCCGGCCCGCCTTCGAGGCGATCAAGGCCCGGCCCGGGGTCGGGGTCATCTCGAGCGTCTTCCTGATGTGCCTGCCCGATCGCGTGCTGGTCTACGGCGACTGCGCGGTGAACCCCAGGCCAAGCACCGAGCAGCTCGCCGACATCGCGATCGGCTCGTCCGAGACCGCCTGGTCCTTCGGGGTCGAGCCGCGCGTGGCGATGCTGTCCTACTCGACCGGCGACTCCGCCCGCGGCCCGGACGTCACGGTCGTGCGCGAGGCGACCGAGATCGTGCGCGAGCGGCGGCCCGACATCCCCGTGGAGGGCCCGATCCAGTACGACGCCGCGATCGAGCCGACCGTGGCCGAGAAGAAGCTGCCCGGCAGCGAGGTGGCCGGCCGGGCGACCGTCTTCATCTTCCCCGACCTCGAGACCGGCAACATCGCCTACAAGGCCGTGCAGCGCTCGTCGGGGGCCGTGGCCATCGGCCCGGTGCTTCAAGGGCTGCGCAAGCCCGTGAACGACCTCAGCCGCGGCTGCACCGTGCCGGACATCGTGAGCACCGTCGTGATAACAGCTATCCAGGCGCAGGAGGTGTTTGGGAGGAGCACCTCGCGACTGCGTGTACGCATTCCCCCAGCAGGCGTGACAAGGAGTTGAGATGGCTGCACAGGTCCCCCAGGAGGTCGTGGATTACATGGCCTCCCAGAAGACGCTGACCCTCGCCACCCAAGGGCTGGACGGGCCCTGGGCGGCGACGCTGACGTACGTGAACGACGGCCCGGAGATCTTCATCTGGACGAAGCCGCATTCCAACACCGCGCGTCACATCGACCAGAACCCGTCCGCGGCGTTCGCGATCGACGAGTACGCGGAGGACTGGCGCCAGACGAAGGGGATCCAGGGCCGCGGCAAGTGCTCGCCCGTCACGGGCGAGGGGATGGCGCGGGCGGCGGACCTGTTCGGCCAGAAGTATCCCCAGCTGCGGCCCGGCTCGACGAGCGCGGTGGTCTTCTTCCGCATCGAGCCCGACGTGCTCGAGTTCATCGACAACTCCCGGGGTGTGGAGGAGGCGGACGAGTTCGGCGCGGACTTCCGCCGCGAATCGATCCTTGACATGCCTGCGCTCGGTTGAAGAGGATCAGTCCAATGACGGAGCTGGAGCAGGCGCGAGCACATTTCGAGTCGGGCCGCTACGCCGAGGCCCGTGAGGCCGCCCTCGCGGGCGCCGCCGACGACCCCGAGCTGCTGCGCATCGCCGGCCGCGCCGGCGTCGAGCTGGGTTCGAGCGACGCGGTGGAGCAGCTCCGCCGGGTGACCGAGCTGCAGCCCGACTCGGCGGAGGCCTGGCGCGATCTCGGCGACGCCCTCCTTGCCGAAGGGCAGGACCGGGACGCGGCCGACGCGTTCCGGAAGGCGCTCGAGCTGAACCCCGATGACGACGTGGCGCTCACGAGCCTCGGCCACACCGAGTACGCCGCCGGCTCGGAGGGCGCGGTGGCTCACCTCGAGCAGGCGGCCGAGCGCGGCGGCGGGATGTCTACCGCGGCGATCAGCCTGGTCGAGATGTACCGCTCGATGGGGAAGTTCGAGGAGGCCCTCGGCGCGGCGCGCAAGGTGCTCGAGGCGGAGCCGGGCGACGTGGCCGCCGCCCTCGACGTCGCCGAGCTGAGCCTCGAGACCGGCCGGCTCGACGAGGCGCGCGAGGCGTTCGAGCGGATCCGCGAGATGGAGGACCTGCCCGACCACGAGGTCTATGCCCTCCATGGGATGGTCCAGGTGGAGCTGCGGCGGGACAACCTCGACACCGCTCTCGAGCTGGCGCGCGAGGCCGCGCGAGTGGACGAGTACGGGCGCACCGCCGGCGTGCTGGCGCATCTGGACCCGCCCGAGCCGGGTGAGGACGGCGCGCCGGAGGCACCGCCCAGCCGCGAGGAGGTCGAGACCGCTTTGAGCCAGTCCCTGAGGGAGCACCGGCGTCTCCACGCGGAGGACCGCCGGCTGCTCGCGGAGGATCTCCTTGGCTGAGGTGGCGGCCCCGAGCCGCGCAGCATCCGCGGAGTGGCGTCGCTGCCCCTCCTGTGAGGCGTTCGTCTACCACAAGCGCCTGAAGCGCAACCTGGGCGTCTGCCCGGAGTGCAACCACCACTTCAGGCTCCGCATCCGCGAGCGGATCGACCAGCTGCTCGACGCCGGCAGCTTCGAGGAGCTCTCCGCCGACATCGAGCCGATCGACGCCCTCTCGTTCTCGGACTCGAAGCCGTACCCGCAGCGCATCGCGGCCGCCCAGGAGAAGGCGGGCGCCAAGTCCGGCGCGCTGTACGGCACCGGCACCGTGTCCGGCCGGCCGCTCGTGGTGGCGGGCATCGACTTCGGGTTCATCGGCGGCAGCATGGGCGGCGCGGTCGGCGAGTCGATCACCCGTGCCGCGGAGCTCGCCCTCGAGCGCCGCATCCCTCTGCTCGTGATCGCGGCCTCCGGAGGCGCGCGCATGCAGGAGGGCTGCGTCTCGCTGATGCAGATGGCGAAGACGAGCCAGGCGATCGGCCGCCTGAACGAGGAGGGCGTGCTCTACATCTCGCTGCTCACGGATCCCACCTACGGCGGCGTGAGCGCCTCGTTCGCCACGCTGGGCGACGTGCTGGTCTCGGAGCCCGACGCCCACATCGGCTTCGCCGGGCCGTCTGTGATCGAGCAGACGATCCGCCAGAAGCTGCCCGACGGCTTCCAGACCGCCGGCTTCCTGATGGAGCACGGCATGCTGGACCTCGTCGAGCCGCGCGAGAACCTCGAGCGCACGATCCGCAACCTGCTCGAGCTTCACGCCCGCGCCGAGGAGGCACGCGGCAAGGACCGCGGCGCGCTCCCCGACCTCCTGCCCGAGCACGAGGGCACCGCACCGGTCAAGGACGCGGATTCGCTCGAACGGCGCGATCCGTGGGACGTCGTCCAGCTCGCGCGCAACCTCGAGCGGCCGCACACGCTCGACTACGTCGGCTACGTGTTCGACGACTTCATGGAGCTCCACGGCGACCGCGCGTTCAAGGAGGACCCGGCCATCGTGAGCGGCCTCGCGCAGCTCGGCGAGCTGGTGGTCGTCCTCATCGGCCACCAGAAGGGCCACTCCACCGGCGAGATGATGGAGCGCAACTTCGGCATGCCCGAGCCCGACGGCTACCGCAAGGGCATGCGGATGATGCGCTACGCGGCGAAGTTCGGCCTGCCGGTCGTGACGCTGGTGGACACCGCGGGCGCCTACCCGGGCCTCGGCGCAGAGGAGCGCGGCCAGTCGAACGCGATCGCGGAGTCGATCCTGATGATGTCGCGCCTGCCGGTGCCGGCCGTCACGATCGTCACGGGGGAGGGAGGCAGCGGCGGCGCGCTCGCGCTCGCGGCGTCCGACCGGGTGCTGATGCTCGAGAACTCCTACTACTCGGTGATCAGCCCCGAGGGCTGCGCGACGATCCTCTTCAAGGACGCCGCCGCGGCGCCGCGCGCCGCCGCCGCCCTGCGGATCACGGCCCCCGACCTGCTGCGTCTGGGCGTGATGGACGCCGTGGTGCCCGAGCCCGGCGAGGGTGCGCACACCGATGTGTCCGGGACCGCGGCGAACGTGAAGACGGCCCTCGTGGAGAGCCTGCGGGAGCTGCTCCCGCTGAGCCCGGAGGAGCTTCTCGAGAGGCGCTACGAGCGCTTCCGGATGTTCGGCACCGCCGATCGCCAGCCCGTGCTACCGCCGATCGACCAGGAGAGCGCATGAGTCAAGACCAGAGCATGATCGAGTCCACTTGGGCCGAGGCGCGGGACCTCGTCCGGCGGCTCGAGGGGACCAGCGTCCAGCGCTTCGCCGTCAAGGCGGGCGACTACGAGATCGAGATCGAGCGCGGGGCGATCCTGCAGGCGGCTCCCGCCGACGGCGAGGCCGCGGCCCCGGCGATGAGCGGCCACGTGGCCGGCGGGGCCACGATCGGGCTCGGCATCGCACCGGAGGCGCGCGGCGCCTCCGGGGCCTTCTCGGTCAGCCTCGACCAGGCCGACCTCCGCATTCCGGTGCTGGCGCCGCTCGTCGGCACCTTCTACGAGGCGGCGCAGCCCGGCCAAAAGCCGTTCGCCTCGGTCGGCGACGTCGTCGAGCCCGGCCAGACCGTGTGCATCGTCGAGGCGATGAAGCTGATGAACGAGGTCGCGGCGGGCGAGGGCGGGAAGGTCGCGGAGATCCTCGTGAAGAACGGCGAGCCCGTCGAGTTCGAACAGGTGCTGATGTACCTGGAGCCGGCCTAGCAGGGCACGCCAGTGTTCGAAAAGGTCCTGATCGCCAACCGCGGTGAGATTGCGCTTCGCGTGGCGCGCGCATGTCGTGAGCTGGGCGTGAAGTCGGTCGCGATCTACTCGACCGCCGACGCCGAGTCCGCGGTCGTGAAGTTCGCGGACGAGGCCGTCTGCGTCGGGCCGCCGCCGCCCGGCAAGAGCTACCTGCACATCCCGAACATCATCGGCGCCGCCCAGAAGACCGGCGCGGACGCCCTGCACCCGGGCTACGGGTTCCTCTCCGAGGACCCCTTCTTCGCCGAGATCTGCAGCGACAACGGCATCACCTTCATCGGCCCCAAGCCCGACGTGATGGAGAAGGTCGGAGACAAGGCGATCGCGCGCGACCTCATGCAGAAGGCGGGGCTGCCGCTCCTGCCGGGGACCATCGAGCCGGTCGCCACGGCCGAGGAGGCGCAGGAGATCGCCGACTCGATCGGCTATCCCGTGATCATCAAGGCGGTCGCGGGCGGCGGTGGGCGCGGCATGAACGTCGTGCGCAGGGCCGAGGACCTCGTCCGGCTCTACCAGACCACGCGCGCCACCGCGCAGGCGATCTTCAAGGACAGCGCCGTGTACATCGAACGCTACCTCGAGGCGCCCCGGCACACCGAGATCCAGCTCGTCTGCGACGGCCACGGCAACGGCGTGTACTTCTTCGAGCGCGACTGCTCCGTGCAGCGCCGCCACCAGAAGCTGATCGAGGAGGCGCCCTCGATCCACCTCTCCGAGGAGCAGCGCAGGGACATCGGCGAGCGGGCCGTGAACGGCGCCCTGTCGGTCGGGTACACGGGCGCGGGCACGATGGAGTTCCTGCTCGACCACGACGGCAATCTGAGCTTCATGGAGATGAACGCCCGCATCCAGGTGGAGCACCCGGTCAGCGAGATGATCACCAGCGCCGACCTGATCCAGGAGCAGATCCGGGTCGCCGCCGGCGAGCCGCTGTCGGTCTCCCAGGACGACTTGCTCCTCCGCGGGCACGCCATCGAGTGCCGCATCAACGCCGAGGACCCCGAGAAGGACTTCGCTCCGGCGGCCGGCCGCCTGGACGTGTACGTCCCGCCCGGCGGGCCCAACACCCGGGTGGACTCACACTGCTACCCCGGCTGGATGATCGCGCCGTACTACGACTCCCTGATCGCCAAGCTCATCGTGTGGGCGCCCGACCGCGACGCGGCGATCGAGCGCATGCTCCGGGCGCTGTCGGAGTTCCAGATCGAGGGCCGCGGGGTGAAGACCACGATCCCGTTCCACGAGGCCGTCTTCAGGAACGACCAGTTCCGCTCGGGCGACGTGGACACGAGCTTCCTCGAGACGTTCTCGTTCGCGCAGCCTGAGCAGGCCGCGGTCGGTTGAGCGCCGGCGACGGCTCATACGACGTCGCCATCCTGGGCGGCGGGCTGGCCGGATTGACGTTGGCGCTGCAGCTGAAGCGCGAGCGCCCGGACACGTCGATCGTCGTCGCGGAGAAGCGCGCGGGGCCGGCTCCGGAGGCGGCGTTCAAGGTCGGCGAGTCCACCGTCGAGGTGAGCGCCTACTACTTCTCCGAGGTGTGCGGGATGCTCGACCACCTGAAGGAGGAGCAGCTCCCCAAGTGCGGGTTGCGCTTCTTCTTCCCGGCGGGCGACAACAGCGACATCACCCGCCGCGTCGAGCACGGCGACGACAAGTTCGCGCCGGTCACCACCTTCCAGCTCGACCGCGGGCGCTTCGAGAACGCGCTGGCCGAGCGGTGCACGGAGCACGGAGTCGACGTGCGCGGCGGCTGCAGGGTGCAGGACGTCGAGATCGGCGGCGACAAGCACACCGTGCGCCTCGAGCAGGACGGGGCCGAGGCCTCGGTGCAGGTGCGCTGGGTCGTGGACTGCTCAGGCCGCGCGTTCCTGCTGAAGCGCAAGCTGGGGCTCGAGAAGGACGTGGCGCACACGATCAACTCCTCGTGGTGGCGGGTCGGCAACGGGTTCGTGGACCTCGAGGACTGGGGGCGCCACGACGAGGCCTGGATGGCACGCATGGAGCGCCCCGGCATGCGCAAGCACAGCACGAACCACCTGGTCGGCGAGGGCTACTGGGTCTGGCTCATCCCGCTGGCCTCGGGAGCCCATTCGATCGGGATCGTCGCGGACCCCCGCTTCCACCCGTTCGAGCGCATCTCCACCCTCGAGGCCGCGCTCGACTGGCTGCGAGAGCACGAGCCGCAGCTGGCGGAGACGATGGAACAGCGGAAGGGCGACGTGCAGGACTTCCTGAAGGTCGAGGACTTCTCGTACGGCTGCGAGCGCGTCTTCTCGCCGGAGCGCTGGGCGCTGACCGGAGAGGCGGGGGCCTTCATCGACCCGCTCTACTCGCCCGGCTCCGACTACATATCGATCGGCAACACGTACGCCGCGGACCTGATCAAGAAGGACCTGGACGGCCAGGACATCACCGAGATCGTCGAGATCTACAACGGGATGTACCTGTTCGGGTTCGAGACGCTGCTCTCGAACGTCTGGACGGACCACTACGCGGAGTTCGGTGACGCCGAGGTCTTCTCCGCCAAGATCACGTTCGACTACGTCAACTACTGGGGGTTCCAGGCGCTCCGCGTGTACTACGACAAGCTGACCGACCGCGACTTCGGCGTGGCGGTGGCGGCCCAGGTGCAGCGCCTGTTCGCGCTGACCGGGCAGGTGGCCCAGCTTTTCCGGGACTGGCACGCCGCCGGCCAGCCCGAGAACCCCGAGGGGATCCACTGCGTCCCGAGCAGCTTCCCCGGGCTCTGGGACCGGCTGCTCGACCTGAAGGCGGGCCTCGATGAAGAGGCGCTCCGGGCCCGCACCGAGCAGACCGTCGGGATCCTCGAGGCGATGGCGGTCGTGTTCCTGCACAAGGCGGCGAAGCGGCTCCCGGACGGCCCGCCCGACCCCGACCGCAAGATCGACCCGTACAAGGTCAACCTCGACGCCGACAGCTGGGAGGAGACGCTGTTCGACGGCGACGCCGGGCTGACGCTCGCCGAGGCCCGCGGCAGGACCGCGGGCCTCGAGAACATGCTGCTGGACGACCTCGTCGCTACTCGTCCAGGACCTTGAAGCGCACCCGGTCGCGACCCGGCGAGACGGTCGTCCGGACGATCTCGCCGCGCGCCCCACGCGTCCGGCCGGTGCCGCCCACGATCGCCGCGCGGCTGATCTCCTGCGCTCCGAAGTTGAGCACCCCGGCGGCGGTGAGGGACGACCCGCGCCGCAGCCCGCGCCGCCCGTTGAAGCGCCAGGTCGCCTGGCACTGAGCCTGGGTGTCGGTGACCATCTGGCAGTGCGTGACGTTCTCACCGACCTTCGTGTTGCCGATCCGCGAGTCGGCTGTAGCCAGCAGCACGTCACCGGCGCGCGGCTCGAGCGGGGGGCTTTCGGGGCCGGCGGAGTTGTCGATTCCCTTGAAGCTCGTGATCGAGTCCACGGTGGTGAACGTGACGACGCGCGGGCCTTGGCCCGTGGCTCCCGACGCGTAGACGACCGCAATGGACACAGCGATCACGGCGGTGGTGAGCGCCGCATAGGTGCGCTTGCGCATGCGCGTTCCTTTCGTGTTGCTTTCACGTGTTACGGGGCGGGTGCGCCCGGAGGGAGAACAGGCTCGACGCCGAAGCCGAGCGCCTGGCGGGCGCTCAGCGGCCGGTCCCCGGCCACCCCCAGTGCCCGGAAGAACTTCTCGAGTCCCGACGGCGAGGCGACGAGGAGGACGTTCGCCTCGTCGGTGTCGATCGTGTAGCCGTGCAGGAGCCCGATCGGCAGCAGGACCGTGGTCCCAGCCTGGGCCGGAAGCGGCTGGCCGGCCGATACGAACGACATGTCGCCGTCGAGCAGGCGGAACGCCTCCACTTCCTTGTGGTGGATGTGCGGCGGAGGCGCGGCGCCGCGCTTGAAGGTGATCTCCATGAGCGTGAAGCGCCCGCCCGTGTCCTCGGTCTTGGCCTTGAAGACGTACCGGCTGCCGCGGATGTTCGTGACCTCACCCTCGTCCGGCTGCAGGACGAAGGGCTTGGGCTGGGCGCCTGAGTCCCGCTCCGGGGCGCTCGGGGTCTGCGGGGCGCCGGCCGGCGCGCCCGGCGGCGGCTCGAAGCCGAGCTCCTGCTCGATGCCGCCGGGGGCCGCGACCAGCAGCACGCGCGCGCGGCCGCCGCTCACGCGGAAGCTGTAGTCGCTGCCCTCCGGCAGGTAGACGAACGACCCCTTCTCGGCCGGCAGGCTCTGCCCGTCGGCCTCGAAGGTGATCTGCCCGGACAGCACGTAGAAACCCTCGTCGTGGTCGAGCGGGCCGCTGGTGGGCCGCTTGCTCGCTCCGGTCAGCTGGGCCTCGAGAAGCGAGAAGTTCCCGAGCGCCTGCGATCCCGCGACCTTGAGCGTGTAGACCCCGCCAGCGACCGTCTCCCGCTGGCCCTCGCCGTCCTGGAGGGCGGCCGGGCGCCCGACGGTGGCGCGCTCGTCGGCGAGGCCCTTCGGCGGCTCGTCGAGGAAGTAGAAGCTCGAGCCCTCGCCCGGATCGATCCCGGCCGGAGGATCCTCGGGGTCGAGGATCGCGCTCTCCGGCAGGCCGCTCGAGTCGCGCCAGAGATGGATGGTCCAGGAGCGTCCGTGCGGGAAGCCCACGACGGGTCGCAGCGCCGGCGGGTCGGTCAGCGCGCCGGCGGACGCGCCGAACCTGTCCTCGGCCGGCGGCATGACCGTCATCCCGCCGCTGCCGATCGGATGCACGCCGCGCTCGTGGATGTGCCAGTCGTCCACTCCCATGCAGGGGAAGAAGCTGGGGATCCGGTCGGGGGTGTACGCGACGCCGTAGCCCCAGCCGTTGAGCGTGTAGGGGAAGTCGGGACCGCGCGGGTCAGTGGCGTCCTCCGCGTCCTTGCTCGGCGCGTACCAGAGGAAGTTCGGGCTGCCCGGCAGGGCCGGGGTGCCCGGGTTGAAGACCGTGAGGCCGATGCCCCTGAAGCTCGTGAACTGGTGTGCGAGGAACGGCCAGCCCGCCTCGGCCAGCGCCGCCACGTCGGCCTCGTTCCGCAGCACGGTGAGGCGTCCAAGCTTGGCGAGCACCGTCGATTGCTCCTCGCGGAGCACGGCCTCACGTTTTGCCGGCTGGCAGTCCTGGTCGGCGGAGCTCGACTGCGTCTGCGAGCCGACCTCGGTCGCCACGGCGGGCACGAGCGTCAGCACGCAGAGGACCACAATGGCGCGCCAGTGGGCGGCCAGTCGGGCGCGAGCGTCCATTGCGTCGAGCCTATGCCGCCCTCCTGTGGCCAGTCAACCGCTCGTTTGACCTCGTCCCCGGCCCGACATAGGCTCGGCACAGTTGGCCTCGCACAAGCTGACAGTCATCTCCGGGCCAGCGGCGGGCACGTCCGTGCAGCTCGACGGGGAGTTGGTGATCGGCCGCAGCGACGGGGACCTCACGATCCCGGACAGCGAAATCTCGCGGCGGCATGCCTCCATCCGGCCCGCCAACGGAGGCGTGGTCATAGAGGATCTCGGCTCGAGGAACGGGACCTTCGTCGACGGACGGCAGATCAGCGAGCCCGTCACGGTCAGGACCGGCGTCAGGATCCAGCTCGGCGGGACCGAGCTCCGGCTCGAGCTGCCGCTGGACACCACGCGGGTGAGCGAGCGACCCGTGGTTGCGGCGCCCCCGCCTGCCGCGCCCGCGGAGCCGGCGGCGGCCGAGCCGGCGCCGGCCGAGCCGGCGGCGCCGCCCCGGCGGCGCGGGCGCCTGTGGATCGCCATCGCCGCGCTCGTCGCCGTGGCCGCGATCGCGGCTGTCGCGATCCTGCTCTTCGCGGGTGAGTCCGAGGAGACCGAGGCCCACACGCTCAGCGCGACCGTCACGACGCTGCCGCTGGGCGACCCGACCTCCTTCCAGGTCGCGGGTGAGATCCGCGGCCAGCCGCTCGGACGGGTGGCGGTGATCGTCCAGAGGCGCTTCCCGTCGCCGCCGGAGCCGGGCGGAGGGGCCGCGCCCATGCGCGGCTTCGTGCTCGTGACCGGCCCCGACGGGAACATGAGCCTCGACTTCCGAGGCACCGTCCGGCTGGCGCGAAACGGCGGCGAGACGCTCCGGGCCCGCGGGATCGCGGCCAACGGCACGGGGGAGTTCGAGGGCCTGACCGGGACGTTCCGGATGTCGGGCGGGCGGCCCAACGCCGAGGCGCTTACCGCTCGCTACCGCGTCACGGGAGAGCTCGACTACTGATGGCCGAGCCCGAAGAGGAAGTCCTCGAGCGCCGGCACAAGCTGACGATCGTCCTGACGTCGGTGGGCGTTCTGATGGTCGTCATGGACGCGACGATCGTCAACGTCGCGCTGCCGATCATCCGCGAGGACCTGGGCTTCTTCGAGGTCTCGGTGTCCGAGCTGCAGTGGGTCGTGAACGCCTACGCGCTCTCGTTCGCCGTGCTGCTCTTGAGCGCGGGCAAGCTGGCCGACCTGTTCGGCCGCAAGCGCCTCTTCCTGATCGGCCTCGTGGTCTTCACGGGCGCGTCGGTGGCCTGCGGGGCCGCGAACGAGATCAACGCCCTGATCGCATTCCGCGTCGTCCAGGGAATCGGGGCGGCCATGATCATGCCCACGACGCTGTCGATCCTCCAGACGTCGATCCCGATGTCGAAGCTCGGGGTGGCCATCGGCATCTGGTCCGGGATCGTCGGGCTCGGCACGGCGATCGGCCCGCTCGCGGGCGGACTGCTGGCCGAGGAGGTGGATTGGCGCTGGGTCTTCTTCATCAACGTCCCGCTTGGCATAGCCGTGTTCCTGGGCACGTTCTTCGTGATCCGCGAAACGCGTAGCGACGTCGAGGACCGCCGGGTGGACGTGGTGGGAGCCCTGCTCTCGGCCGCGGCGCTGTTCGCGATCACGTACGCCCTGCTCAAGGCCGAGGAGTTCGGCTGGACCGATCCGCGCACGCTCGGCTGCCTCGGCGGCGGGCTCGTCGGCTTGGGGATTTTCCTGCTGTACGAGCGGGATCGGTCCTCGCCGATGCTCGACCTCGGCCTGTTCCGCAGCCAGACGTTCGCGGGCGCGAACGTGGTCGCGGTCTTCGTGGGCTTCGCGCTCTTCGGCCTGCTCTTCTTCTGCTCGCTCTTCATCCAGAGCATCATGGGCTTCTCCGCCACCGAGACCGGGCTGTCGATGCTCCCGATGATGGCGATGATCATCTTCTTCGGGCCCCAGATCGGGAAGGTCGTCGGGAAGGTGGGGCCGGGGCCGCTGCTCACCGGCGGGATGGCCCTGCTGGCCGTCTCGTTCGTGCTCTTCTACCGGCTCGACTTCGACTCGGACTTCTGGACCCTGCTGCCGGCCATGATCGTCGGGGGCATCGGCTTCGCTTCGGTCCTGACGCCGCTCACCGCCGCCGCCCTCTCGGCCGTGCCGTTCCAGCAGGCCGGCAGTGGCGCCGCGGTGATCAACTCGACGCGGCAGATCGGCGGCGCGCTCGGGCTGGCGGTCCTGGGCGCGATATCGGCTGAGCTGGTGGCCTCGGGGCTGCTGGAGGGCAAGGCGTCCCAGGACTCCTTCGTGGACGGGTTCGGAGTGCTGATGATCACGGGCGCCGCCGTCTCGGTCGTCGGCTCGCTCGTGGCGTGGGTCACGGTGGCACGGCCGGCGCGGGCGGCGAAGGCCGCCGCGGCCGCCGCCGCTGCCGCCGAGGCGGCTGCCCCCGAGGCGGCCCCGGCACCGCCCGCGGCCCCGGAGATCGAGGTCGAGTACTCCCAGAACTGGGCCGCCTCGGCGCCGTCCGTGGTCAGCAAGCTGCCGGAGTCGCTCGTTCAGCGCGCCGCAGCCGCGAAGGGCGGCCCGCAGCTCGAGGTGCTCGAAGGGCCCGCGGCCGGCACCCGCATACCGATCGGCGAGGCGCCGCTGGTCCTCGGGCGAGGCGAGACGGGCGCCGGGACGCTCGGGGACGACGCGCAGCTCTCGCGGCGCCACGCGAGCGTGTCGCGCCGCGACGGCGGCCTCCTGATCGAGGACCTCGGCTCGACCAACGGCACGCTCGTCAACGGGGAGGAGATCTCGGAGCCGACGGCCGTCCAGCATGGCGACAAGGTGGAGGCCGGCTCGAGCGTCCTGCGGGTGGTGGCGCTTCCCACGCCCGCCGCGGCCGCGCCGTCGCCCGACGGGCTCGTGGTCCAGGTGGTGGACGGCCCGGCCTCCGGCAGCCGGATCCAGATCGGCGCGAACCCCTTCGTCTTCGGTCGCGCGGAGCCGGGCGACGGCAGGCTGGGAGACGATCCCGAGCTGTCGCGGCGACACGCGAGCGCGTCGATGTTCGCCCCGGGCCGGCTGCTGCTGGAGGACCTCGGGTCCACCAACGGGACGTTCGTGAACGATCACCGCATCGCCGCGCCGACGGTGGTCGGCGCGGGCGACGGCGTCCGGCTCGGAACGACCACGCTGAGGGTGGAGGACGGGTGAGGAGGGCGCTGATCCTGCTCGCCCTCGTCCTTGTGGCGGCCCCGGCCGGCTGCGGCTCCGGCGAGGTCGACGATCCTCAGCAGCGCGCGCGGCTCGCCACCATCCGCGAGGCCACGTCGGTCTACAAGAGGGTCGAGGCGGCGCTGGCCGCCGGGTACCGCCCGGTGCCCGCCTGCGTCGAGTCGGACAACGAGAGCGGCGCCGTCGGGCAGACCTACGTCAACCTGAGGCTGAACCAGGACCAGCAGGTGAACCTGCTGCGGCCCGAGCTCCTGTTCTACGAGCAGCGCCCGACCGGCGCTCCGGTCCTCGTCGGCGTCGGCTACACGGTTCCCGACGTCGACCAGCGCCCGCCCGACACGCCGCTCGGGCACCTCGACGGCCCGATCCCCGGCGTCGGCCCGGGCCAGCCCGACCGCTTCGAGCTACACGCCTGGGTGCACCGGGAGAACCCCGACGGTCCGCTCGCGACCTGGAACCCCGACGTGAAGTGCCTGTGAGGGCGGATCGCGTTTGACAGCGGACTCGCGACGCTGTTATTGCTTCTAAAGGCTCGGCTAAGAGAGAGGTTGTCAATGGGTGAGATCGAAGAGGCTCATAAGAAGACCCTGGAGCGCTTCTGGAACGAGGTGTGGGATCAGGGCGACCTGGACGTCGTCGACGAGATCTTCCATCCCGACTTCGTGGACCACGGGCTCGCGCCCGGGCTGACCAAGCAGGGACCGGAGGGCGCCAAGGAGGCCGTGATCCAGTTCCGGTCCGCCATCCCGGACCTGTATCTCAAGTGCACGATGATGATCGCTGAGGGCGACAAGGTGTTGAGCCTGTGGGAGGCGGGCGGCAAGCAGACCGGTCCGTTGAACAGCGCCCGCGGCACTATTCCCCCGACCAACCAGGTCGCCACAGTCCACGGCATGACGCTCAACCAGCTGAAGGACGGCAAGATCTGGGCCGCCTGGGACAACTTCGACATGCTCGGGATGCTCCAGCAGCTCGGCGTCATCCCGTCGGGACCGCCACCGGGTGACGGCGGCGGCCCGCCCGCCGAAGCGCGCGCCGAAGCCTGAACGTAGACGGCCGCACAGTCCTGGTCACCGGCGCCTCGAGCGGCATCGGCCCAGTGATCGCTCGCACGCTGCACGGGCGCGGCGCGCGCCTGCTCGTCAGCGCGCGCCGGACGGAGCTGCTCGAGCAGCTCTGCTCCGAGCTGGGCGAGCGTGCCGAGGCCGTCCCCGCCGACCTCGCCGACCGGGACGACGTGGCGCGGCTGGCCGAGCGGGCGTCGGGCGCCGACGTGCTGGTGGCGAACGCCGGGGTCCCGGTAGATGGGCGGCTCGACCGCTTCACGCCCGAGGAGATCGCCCGTGCCATCGACGTGAACCTGCACGCGCCGATCCTGCTGGCACGCGCGATGACGCCCGGCATGGTGGAGCGCGGCGAGGGCCATGTCGTCTTGATCTCGTCGCTGCTCGGCCGCCTCACGCGCGCTCGCGCGTCGCTCTACTCGGCGACGAAGTTCGGCGTGCGCGGGTTCGCGCTGGGCCTGCGCGAGGACCTGCACGACACGGGCGTGGGCGTGACGAACGTCCTGCCCGGGTTCGTGCGGGACGTCGGCATGTACGTGGACAGCGGGGCCGCACCCGAGCCGGGCATGAGCAGCTCGCCGCAGGAGGTCGCGGACGCGGTCGTGCGCGGGATCGAGCGAAACGAGGCCGAGATCGTGGTCGCCCCGGCGAAGCTGCGAGTGGGCGCGTTCATAGCGACGGTGGCGCCTGGAATCGGGGCCAAGATGATGCGCCGCCGTACCCGTGGACAGGGGGAGAACTAGATGAGATGCTCGCCCTGACACGGACCCGCACTGCGAGGAGGGATAAGTGGCCGATCCCCAAGAGCGCTACGACGTTGCCGTGCTGGGCGGTGGCCTGGCCGGGCTGACGCTCGGCCTCCAGCTCAAGAAGGCCCGCCCGGACACCTCGATCTTCATCGCCGAGAAGCGCAAGGGGCCGGCGCCCGAGGCCGCCTTCAAGGTCGGGGAGTCGACCGTGGAGATGAGCGCCCACTACTTCTCGCAGGTGGTGGGGATGAAGGACCACCTCGACGCGAACGAGCTGCCGAAGGCGGGTCTGCGCTTCTTCTTCCCGGCGGGCGACAACAGCGACATCACGGAGCGGGTCGAGTGGGGAGCGGTCGCGCTGCCGCCGGTGCCGGCCTACCAGGTGGACCGCGGCCGCTTCGAGAACGCGCTCGGCGAGCGCAACCTCGAGGCCGGCAACGACCTGTTCGACGACTGCAAGGTCGAGGACGTCGAGTTCGGCGAGCCGCACGAGGTGACCTTCACGCGGGGAGGCCAGCCGGGGAGCGTGAAGGCACGCTGGGTGGTCGACGCGAGCGGCCCGCGCGCGATCATCAAGCGGAAGCTGGGGCTGGAGAAGGAGGTCGAGCACCGGATCAACGCGATCTGGTTCCGCCTCGCCGGCGGGATCGACATCGACGACTGGTCCGATGACGAGGACTGGCTGGGGCGGATGTCCGAGCGCGGCATCCGCAGGCTCAGCACGAACCACCTCATGGGCGAGGGCTACTGGGTCTGGCTGATCCCGCTCGCGTCGGGGCCGATCTCGCTGGGGATCGTGTCCGACCCGCGCTTCCACGCGTTCGAGGAGATGAATACCGAGGACGGCGCGATCGACTGGCTCCTCCGGAACGAGCCGCAGCTCGGTCGCGAGGTGGACGGCCGGCGCGAGCAGATCGAGGACTTCCACGGCATCGAGGACTTCGCCTACAGCTGCGAGCGGGTCTTCTCGCCGGAGCGCTGGGCGCTCACCGGGGTGTCGGGGTGCTTCGCCGACCCGTTCTACTCGCCTGGGTCCGACTTCATCGCCCAGGGGAACCTGTTCATCACGGACTTCGTGACCATGGACCTCGACGGAGAGGACGAGCGGGCGCTCCGGCGGCGCATCCTGCAGCTGAACGCGCAGTACCTGACGGTCTTCGAGACCGCGGTCCGCGGCACCTACACGAACCACTACAAGCTGTTCGGCAACCCGGAGGTCATGACGCTCAAGCTCCTCTGGGAGTTCGCCTCCTACTGGGCGGTGGCTGCGCTGCCGTTCATGCAGGGCAGGCTGGAGGACCAGGACTTCAACAAGGAGGTCATGGCCGACGTCCGGCGCATCCTGACCCCGGGTGGCCGGATCGAGCAGATGTTCCGCGACTGGCACGACCTCGGGCCGCGCGAGTGGCGCGGGGCCTTCATCTCGCACAAGTCGTGCCCGGCGTTCTGGCAGCTGCACCTCGACCTCGACGAGTCGTTCAGCGAGGACGAGCTGAAGCAGGTCTACGCCCGCAACGCCGAGGTGCTGGAGGCCTTCGCGGTGGTGATCTTCCACCAGGCCCTGAAGCGGCTGCCCGAGCACCAGATCGACGCCGACACGAAGATCAACCCGGCCGCCATCGGCCTCGACCCGGACCGGTGGGAGAAGGACGGCCTGTTCAACGGCGAGGGGCTCAGCCTCGACGAGGCGCGCGCCCGCGTGCCGGGGGTCGAGAACATGCTTCTGACGGAGATCACCCAGGCGGTCTCACCGGCTTCGCCTTGAACTTGCCGCTGCCCAGGCAGCTGTAGATCACGAACGTGCCGATCGGGTACTTCGGGATGAGGAAGGAGTACTGGATCCGCTGCGTCCCGGTGATGACGCGGGTCCGCCGGTTCAGCTTCGACGAGAGGGTGTGCTTCGTCGTCACCTCGTTGTAGTGGAAGGCGGGCTTCTTCATGAACGTGAAGTCGACGCCCTTGCCGCTCAGCGGGATCCAGCCCTCGTAGCTGAACGTGTCGACCCCGCCCGTCGGCGCGCCACCGCCCTGGATCGAGATGCACTGGACGCTGATGCCCGAGTTCATGTCGACGAGCTTCTTGCCCTTCAGCACGAACGTGATCGGATGCCCCGAGCTGGTCTTGCCCTTGTACTTGACGCCCTTCGCGGCCTGGGCCGGGACGGCCATCGCCAGGGCCCCCAACACGACGAGCGCGACGATCGTCTTCCTCATGAGCTGTCCTCCTGCGGTCGTGTCCATGTGACCGCACGAGCTTCCCGCCGAATCCCGGGCCGGACATCGAGGCCACCCCCAAACAGCACCCCTAGGGTTTTCTAGGCCGGTCCCCAGCCCGCGGCCTCGGCGAAGCGCCGGTTCGACACGCGCTCCCCGCTGCGACACACGTTGTAGATCCCGGCCGGGAGGGTGAGCGCGGCGAGAAGCGCTCGGGCCGCG
>Ga0081538_10001801_pt1 | contig 21627 bp, 15 predicted proteins | sample TabmetS5T2R1_FD_71022 | JGI IMG/M metagenome (GOLD analysis project Ga0081538, IMG submission 71022) | Tabebuia heterophylla rhizosphere microbial communities from the University of Puerto Rico - S5T2R1 | ecosystem: Host-associated > Plants > Roots > Rhizosphere ...
CCGATGCCGGGCGACCTGCTCCTCCAGGTGACCGGGGTGGCCAGCGTGCTCCCGGGCGCCGTCGGGTCGGCCGCCGCCGCCTTCGTCGACGCCGACTGGCTGCTGGTCCACGCCCAGCGCAACCCCAACGACCGGCCGGCCGCCGGCGAGGTCTGGACCGTCGGCGGCGAGCGCGGCCAGGCCGTGGCCGAGCGGATGGCCGACGGCGGGGCCCGGGTCGAGTCGCGCACCGCCGCCGCCGACCTGGAGGCCGACCTGGCCCAGCAGGCGCCGTCGCTGGCCCTCCTGCTCCTGCTCGTCGGGGCGGCCGCCGGGGCCGCCCTGGCCACCGGCGGGGTCATGCTCCACCTGTACCTGACCGGCCGGCGGCGGGCCTTCGAGCTGGCCGTGCTCGAGGTGTTCGGGGCCAGGCGGCGCGACCTGTGGGGGCCGGTGGCGGTCGAGCAGGGGTGGCTGGTCGGCTACGGGGTGCTCTGCGGCGGGCTCGTCGGCCTGCTCGTCGCCCTGGTCGCGCTCCCGGCCATCCCCCAGTTCGCCGACCGGCCGGCCGTGCCCCCGCCGATCTACACCCCCGACTGGGCCGTCCTCGGGCTCGCCCTGGGGCTGACCGTGCTGCTGGTCGGGGCCGGCCTGGCCGCCGTGGTCGCCGCCCTGGTCCACCAGGCCCGCCCGGCCCTGCTCCGCGAGGAGGAGCTGTGAGCCTCACCGCGCACAAGGTCGAGGGGGTGGCCGACGGGCGGCGGGCCAGGGCCGGGGAGCGGCTGCTGGCCTGCGACGGGCTGTTCCAGCTGTACGTGCTGGACGGGCGCGAGGTGGTCGCCCTCCAGGGGGTCGACTTCGGGGTCGACTGGGGCGAGATGGTGGCGCTGCTCGGGCCGTCGGGGTCGGGCAAGTCGACCATGCTGGCGATCCTCGGCGGCCTGGAGCGGCCGTCGGCGGGGCGGGTCCTGCTGGACGGCGTCGACGTCGCGCGGCTGTCCGAGGCCCAGCTCACGCTGCTGCGGCGGCGCCGGATCGGGTTCGTCTGGCAGGGGGCGGCCCGCAACCTGCTCCCCCATGCCTCCGCCCTTGAGAACCTCGACCTGCCGATGGTCCTGGCCGGGCTGCCGGCGGGCCGGCGCCGGCGCCGGGCCAGGGTGCTGCTCGACGCCGTCGACCTGGGCGACGCCGCGGGCAAGCCGATCCGGGCCCTGTCCGGCGGCGAGCAGCAGCGCCTGGCCGTGGCCGTCGCCCTGGCCAACAACCCGCCCCTGCTGCTCGCCGACGAGCCGACCAGCCAGCTCGACCGGGCCAACGTCCGGCGGGTGGTGGAGCTGCTCAAGGAGGCCCGCGACGACCTCGGGACGACCGTGGTCGTGGTCACCCACGACGCCGAGGTGGCCGCGGCCATGGACCGGACGGTCACCATCCGCGACGGCCGGGTGAGCGCCGAGGGCCGCGCCGGGGCCGAGTACGCGGTCGTCGGGCCCACCGGCTCGCTCCACCTCCCGGCCCACGCCCTCGGCGTCCTCCCGCCCGGCGCCCGCATCGTGGTCGAGGTGGAGGATGATCAGGTGGTGCTGAAGCCGACCGACGACGGCAGAAAGGAGGGGGAATGACCAGCTTGGCGGCCGAGGGGCTGGTGGCCAGCCGCGGCGGCCGCAACGTGGTCGACGGGGTGTCGCTGGAGGTGCAGGGCGGCCAGGTGGTCGGGCTGGTCGGGCCGTCGGGGTCGGGCAAGTCGACCACGCTGCTGCTGCTGGCCGGGCTGGAGCCGCCCGACGCCGGGGTCGTCCGCCTCGACGGCCAGGACCTGGCCGCCCTGGGCGCGTCCGGCCGCCAGGCCCTGCGCCGGGACCGGGTGGCCCTCGTGTTCCAGGGCTACGGCCTGCTGTCGCTGCTCACCGCCCAGGAGAACGTCGAGCTGCCGTTCCGGGTCGCCCGGCGCGACCCGGAGACCGCGGCCGCCGAGGCCACGCGCTGGCTGGGCCTGCTCGGCCTCGGCGACCGGGCCGACCAGCGCACCGACCAGCTGTCGGGGGGCGAGCGCCAGCGGGTCGCCCTGGCCCGCGCCCTGGCCGTCGACCCCGAGGTCCTGCTGGTCGACGAGCCCACCGCCGAGCTCGACGAGGAGAACCGCGACCGCGCCGTCGGCCTCCTCCGCGACGCCGCCGACCGCGGCGCCGCCGTGGTCGTGGCCACCCACGACCCCGAGGTCGTCGCCCTCTGCGACCGGGTCGTCCGCCTGGTCGACGGCCACCCGGTCGAGCTCGACCCCGGCGAGGTCGGTGAGACCGTCGCCTAGCGCACCGAGCCATTCCGGCGCCCCCCGGTGGTTCGGGCCCCATGCCCTCGCCTGGCACGCCGGTCACCGGCCGGGCCCCATGCACTCGCCCGGCACGCCGGCCACCCCCAACCCCGGGACCCCTGATCCCGGAACCCCCGCCCCCGGGACCCCTGATCCCGGAACCCCCGCCCCCGGGACCCTCGGCCCCGGGATCCCCGACCCTGGGCACGTCGGACCCTCGCCCGACCCCGGGCACCCCGGATCCTCCCCCGACCCCGGGCACGCCGGAACCTCGCCCGCCGTTGCCGGGTCCCCCGGTGGGGGAGCGTAGCCGATGCGGGACGAGCGGGCTCCCGGGTATCCACAGGGCCCCAATCCCAGGCCTGACCGAGGTCCCATCCCTCCTGGACCTGACCGAGGTCCCAGCCCTCCGAGGTCTGACCGAGGTGCGACCCCTCCGGGGCCTGACCGAGGTCCGACCCCCGGTGCCGTGCTCGACCGGCTGCTGTCGGACGAGGGGCGGGCGCTGCTGGACGCGCTGCCGGAGGGGCCGGTCGACCCCGGCGACGACCTGGCCCTCGGGACCCGGCTGCGGGCCGACCATCCGGCCGAGCTGGTGGCGGCGGCCCTCGCCCAGCGCGAGCTGCGGGCCAGGGCGGCGGCCAAGTTCTCGGCGGCCCAGGCCATGTGGTTCACCCGCGACGGGCTGGAGCAGGCGTCGGCCGAGCCCCTGGCCCGGCACCGGGCGGGCCGCTACGCCGGGTTCCCGGTGGTGGCCGACCTGTGCTGCGGGATCGGGGGCGACCTGTGCGCGCTCGCTCCCGGCCGCGACGCCCTGGCCGTCGACCTCGACCCGGTGCACCTGCGCATGGCCCGGGAGAACGCCCGCGTCCACGGGGCCGGGGAGGTCGCCGCCGCCCAGGGCGACGTGCGCGACCTGCGTCTGGGGCGGTCGCTGGCGGTGTTCGTCGATCCGGCGCGGCGGGCCGGCGGCCGGCGGCTGCCGCCGGGGGAGAGCCGGCCACCGCTGGCCTGGTGCCTGGGGCTGGGGGACCGGGTCGCCGGGGCCGGGATCAAGGCCGCCCCCGGCCTCCCCCTCGGCCTGGTCCCGGCCGGCTGGGAGGTGGAGCTGCTGGCCGACCGCCGTGAGCTCAAGGAGTGCGTCCTGTGGTCGCCGTCGCTGGCCACCACCACCCGCCGGGCGACCGTGTTCCCCGGCCCCCGGACCCTGGCCGCCGCCCCCCGATCCACCGGGGCACCCCCTCGGGGTTCCCCGGACCCCTCCGGATCGCCGGTGCCCTGCCGCCCGCCGGGGGCGTTCCTGCTCGACCCGAGCCCGGCCGTGACCCGGGCCGGGCTGGTCGAGGAGCTGGCCCGCGACCTCGGCGACGCCTGGAAGCTCGACCCGCGGATCGCCTTCCTCTCCGCCGACGAGCCCCTGCGCAGCCCGTTCGGCCGGCTCCTGCGGGTCGACGCCTCCCTCCCCTGGAACCTCAAGCGCCTGCGCGGGGTGCTGCGCGAGCGCGGCGTCGGCGCCGTCGAGGTCCGCAAGCGTGGCTCGGCCGTTGACGCGGCCGACCTCACCACCCGGCTGCGGCTGCGCGGCGACGCCCATGCCGTGGTCGTCCTCACCCGGGTCGCCGACCGCCCCTGGGCGCTGGTCTGCAGCGAGGAACGGGACGGGCCCGTGGCGGTAGGGTGACCGGGAGCGACCGAGGAACGAGGTGAGCATCGCGTGAGCGACGAGGCACCGGCCGTCGTGGGCATCGCCGCGCTGGCCGTCGACTCCGCCGAGCCGGCGGCGCTGGCCGGCTGGTGGCGCCGCCTGCTCGGCGGCTCGGTGGAGGTCGACGACGACGGCGACGCCACCCTGCACATCTTGCACATCCCCGGCGGGCTGGCCATCGAGTTCGTCCGGGTGCCGGAGGCCAAGACGGTCAAGAACCGGCTGCACCTCGACCTGCGCAGCACCGACCTGGCCGAGGCGACCGAGCAGGCGGTCGCCCTCGGCGCGACCCGGGCCGACGACATCTACGACGGCGGCCGCTGGCAGGTCATGCGCGACCCCGAGGGCAACGAGTTCTGCCTCCTCCGCCCCCGGTCCTGAGCCTCGGGCGGTCCCATGGCACCGGCCACGCTGCGGATCCGGCTCCTGGGGGAGCTCGACCTGCGCCTCGGCGAGGAGCCGCTGCCGCCGCTCGGCTCGGCCCGGGCCGAGTCGCTGCTCGCCTACCTGCTGCTCCATCGCGATGCCCCCCAGCCCCGCCAGCGCCTGGCCTTTCTGCTCTGGCCCGACTCGAGCGAGCCCCAGGCCCGGACCAACCTGCGCCACCTGCTGCACGTCCTGCGGCGCGCCCTGCCCGAGGCCGACCGGTTCCTCGAGGTGACCCCGCGGGCGCTGCGGTGGCGGGAGGACGCCCCCTGGTGGCTGGACGTGGCCGCCTTCGAGGAGGCGGTCGCCCGGGCCGGTCGGGAGCCGGGCGGCGGGCACGAGCCGGGCGGCCACGAGCTGCCCGCCCTGGCCGAGGCGGCCGGGCTGTACCGGGGCGACCTGCTCGAGAGCGGCTACGACGAATGGCTGCTGGAGCCGCGCGAGCGGCTGCGCCGGGACCACCTCCGGGCCCTGGAGCGGCTGGTCGAGCTGCTGGAGGCGCGGGAGGAGCTGGCCGAGGCGATCGGGTTCGCGGAGCGGCTGCTACGGGCCGACCCGCTGCGCGAGGCGACCTACCGGGCCCTGATGCGGCTCCACGACGCCCGCGGCGACCGGGCCAGGGCGCTGCGGGCCTACCACGCCTGCGCGGCCGCCCTTGAGCGCGAGCTGAGCGTCGAGCCCTCGGCGGCCACCCACCGCGCCTACGAGGCGCTGCTGCCGCCGCCGGGCGAGCCGGCCGCCGAGGCGCCGGGGTCGGGACGGCTGGGCCGGCCCCCGCTGGTCGGCCGCGGCCCCCAGCGGGCCCGCCTGACCGACCTGTGGCGGGCCGCCGAGGCCGGCCAGGCCCGGCTGGTGCTGGTGACCGGCGAGCCAGGCGTTGGCAAGTCGCGACTGGTCGAGGAGTTCCGCTCCTGGTGCGCGCACCGCGGGGCGGCGACCGCCGAGGCCCGCTCGTACCCGGCGGAGGGGGCGCTGGCCTACGGGCCGGTGGTCGCCTGGCTCCGCTCGGACCCCCTGGCCGGGCACCGCGGACGGCTCGACCCGGCCCAGCTGGCCGAGCTCGCCCGCCTGCTCCCGGAGGCCGCCCCGGCCGCTCAGGGTCCAGCCGCCCCCGACCCGGCCGCGCCCGGGCCGGTCCCCGATCCCGACCGGCGGCGGCTGCTGTTCGAGGCCCTCGCCCGGGCCCTCCTGGCCGGCGGCGGCCCGCTCCTGCTGGTCGCCGACGACCTGCACTGGGCCGACCAGGAGACCCTGCAGTTCCTCCACTTCCTGCTCCGGGCCAACCCACGGGCCCCCGTCCTGGTGGTCGCGACCGCCCGCCGCGAGGAGCTGGACCTCGGCCACCCCGTGCACGACCTCCTCACCGGGCTGCGGGCGCTGGAGCGGGTCGCCGAGGTCGAGGTCGGACGGCTGTCGCGGCAGGAGACGGCCGGGCTCGCCGAGCGTCTCGGCGGCCGCCCGCTCCAGGCCCCGGACACCGACCGCCTGTTCGCCGAGACCGAGGGCAACCCGCTGTTCGTGGTCGAGGCCCTGCGCGCCGGGTGGAGCGGGCACGACCAGCCGGCGCCGATCACCCCAAGGGTCCAGGCCGTGATCGAGTCGCGGCTGGCCCAGCTCTCGGCGCCCGCCCGCGACCTGGCCGGCGTCGCCGCCACCATCGGGCGGGAGTTCTCCACCGACGTGCTCGCCCAGGCCACGGAGGCCGGCGAGGCGGCGCTGGTCGGCGGCCTGGACGAGCTGTGGCGGCGGCGCCTGGTCCGGGACCAGGGGCCCGACGCCTACGACTTCACCCACGACCGGATCCGGGAGGTCGCCTACCTGGCCCTCAGCCCGGCCCGCCGCCGCCGCACCCACCTGCTGGTCGCGCGGGCCCTGGAACGGCTGCACGCCGGCGACCCGGCGCCGGTGGCCGCCCAGGTGGCCGCCCACCACGAACGCGCCGGCCAGCCCGCCGAGGCGGTCGACTGGTACCAGCGCGCGGCCGCCGCCGCCCAGCGGCTGCCGGCCTACGCCGAGGCCGTCCGCCTGCTGGAGCGGGCCCTCCGGCTGCTGGAGGCGCTGCCGCCGACCCGGGCTCGCCGGGAGCGGGAGCTGGAGGTCCTGACCCGCCTGCAGGGCCCCCTCGGCGTGGTCGACGGGTACGGTTCGCCACGGCTGGCGGCGGTGCAACGGCAGGGGCTGGAGCTGGCGGACGAGCTCGGCGTCGAGCCGGCGGCGCCGCTGCTGCGCTCCACGGCCACGGCCAGCCTGGCCAGGGGGGACTTCGAGGCGGCGCGGCGGGTCGGGGAGCGGCTGCGCGCCGGCGGCGCGTCCGGGGGCGACGACCTGCGCGAGGTCCAGGGCGACTACATCCTCGGGATCGTCGCCTTCTGGAAGGGCGAGTTCGAGGCCGCCCGGCGGCACTTCGACGCGGCCGTCGACCGCTACCGCCCGGGCCGCCGCTCGCCCCGCCTGGCCCGTTACGGCGTGACCACCGAGGTCCTCAGCACCAGCCGGCTCGGGAACACCCTCGGCTTCCTCGGGCACCTGGACGCGGCCACCGGGGCCCGCGCCGCCGCCCTGGCCCGGGCGTCGGAGACCGGCAACCCGCACAGCCGCGAGGCCGCGCTGCTGTTCGGCGCCATGCTGGCCCTGGAGCTGCGCGACCCGGCGTCGGTGCGAGCCTTCACGGCCGAGCTCGCCGCCTGGCCCGGGGACCTTGCCCGGCCGACCGGCGTCGTCGTCGACGCCCTGGCCGGGTACGTCGAGGTGCTCGACGGCCGGGCGACGGCGGGCGTCGCCCGCATCCGCCAGGCCCTGGAGGACCCGGCCGAGGGCGACCACGCGCCCGGCATGCACGCCATGGTCGCGCGGGTGCTGCTGGAGGCGTGCGCGGTCACCGGCGACGCCAGGACCGGGCTGGTCGCGGCCGACCGGGCGCTCGGCCTGGACGACGACGTGCGCACCTGGGAGTCGGAGGCCCGGCGGCGCCGCGGCGAGCTCCTGGCCGCGCTCGGCGCCCCCGGCGACGACGCCGAGGCCGAGCTCGGGCGCGCCCTGGAGGTCGCCCGCCGCCAGGGCGCCCGGCTGCTGGAGCTGCGGGCGGCGGCCAGCCTGGTCCGGCGCCGCCTGGAGTCCGGCGACGACCGCTCGCTGCGCCGGGCCAGGGAGCTGCTGGCGGCGGCCGCCGCCGCCATGCCCGAGGGCCACGACACCCCCGACCTGCGCGACGCGGCCGCCCTCCTGGACCGCGCCTGAGCACCCGAACGCCTCCCGGAACGCTTGCGGAACGCCCCGCCGGCGATCGTGGCCGCACACGAGCGAAAGGAGGCCGCGATGATCGCGGTGATGGGTGCGGCGGGGAACGTGGGCGGCAAGGTCGCAAATCTGCTAATCGGACAGGGCCAGCCGGTGCGGGTCCTGGAGCACCGGCGGTCGCTGGAGGACCTCGGCCGGCGGGGCGCGGAGGTCGTGACCGGCGACCTGACCGACGCCGGGGAGGTCGGCGTGCTGCTCAAGGACGTCACGGCGGCCCTGGTGGAGCTGCCCGACGTCGTGACCGAGCCGGAGTTCACGGCCACCCGCTCCAGGATGAGCCGGGGGATCGCCGACGCGCTGGCGGAGTCGGGCGTCGGCCACGTGGTCGCGCTGAGCACCACCGCCGCCGGCGATCCCGGCGCCACCGGGCCGGCGGCCGGGCTGCGCGAGCTCGAGCAGCGGCTGGCCGGGCTCCAGGACCGCAGCGTCCTGGTGCTGCGGTCGCCGTTCTACATGGAGAACCTGCTGGCCGGCATCCCCCTGATCCGGTCGCAGGGGATCAACGGGAGCGCCATCGACGCCGACCTCGGGCTCCCGATGATCGCGACCCGGGACGTCGCCCGCGAGGCGGCCGAGCGGCTGGCCCGCCGCGACTTCAGCGGGCACGGCGTCAAGCTGCTGGCGGGCCCGGAGGACGTGACCATGCGGGCGGCCACCCGGGCCCTGGGGGAGCGGCTCGGCCTGCCCGAGCTGCCGTACGTCCAGTTCCCGGCGGCCGGCGTGCGCGAGGCGCTGCGCGGCTTCGGCATGTCGGAGGAGGCGGCCGGCGAGCTGGTCGAGCTCCAGCTCGCCATCGGCCGCCGGCGGCCGTTCGCCGGCCTGCGCGATCGCGCCGACGTCATCGGTCCCACCCGGCTCGCCGACCTCCTCGACGAGGTCGTGGCATGAACGGCTACCGGCAGCTCCGGGAGCGGTTCCGGGGCGCCCTGCTGCGACCGGGCGAGGAGGGCTACGACGAGGCCCGCCGCGTCTGGAACGGCGCCGTCGACCGGCGGCCGGCCCTGATCGCCCGTCCCGCCGGGGCCGACGACGTCGCCACCGCCGTCCGGTTCGCCAGGGATCGCGACCTGCCCGTGTCGGTCCGCGGGGGCGGCCACTCCGTGGCCGGGCACGCCGTCGGCGACGGCGTGGTGATGATCGACCTGTCGTCGCTGAAGGCGGTCCGGGTCGACCCGGCGGCCCGCACCGCCCGGGCGGCCGGCGGGGTGCTGCTGGGCGAGCTGGACCGCGCCACCCAGCGGTTCGGGCTGGCCGCCCCGTCCGGCATCGTCAGCCACACCGGGATCGGCGGGCTGACCCTCGGCGGCGGCCTGGGGCACACCATGCGCAAGTTCGGCCTCACGGTCGACAACCTGCGCTCGGTCGACCTGGTCACCGCCGACGGCGAGGCCCTCCACGTCGACGCCTGGACCGAGCCGGAGCTGTTCTGGGGGCTTCGCGGCGGCGGCGGCAACTTCGGCATCGCCACCGCCTTCGACTACCGGCTGCACCCGGTGGGCCCGCTGCTGCTCTGCGGCCCGATCTTCTGGCCGCTGTCCGACGCTCCCGAGGTGCTCGGCTTCGTCCGCGACTTCGCCCTGCAGGCGCCCGACGAGCTGGGGCTGGTGCTGTTCGCGCGCCTGGCCCCGCCGGGGCCGCTGGTGCCCCCGGAGCACTACGGCAAGCCGGTCCTCGGCGTGGTCCCCGCCTGGGTCGGCGACCCGGCCGAGGGGCGGCGGGTGCTGGCGCCGCTGCGCCGGGTCGGCCGGCCCGTGGCCGACAACCTGCGGCCCCTGCCCTACCTGTTCCTCCAGTCGATGGTGGACGCCGGCAACCAGCACGGCATGCACTGGTACTGGCGGTCCCAGCGGGTCCCCGAGCTGGGCGACGACGTCGTCGACCTGCTCTGCGGGCTCACCGAGTCGATCACCTCGCCGCTGTCCTACACCGCCGGGTTCGTCATGGGCGGCACCGCCGGCCGGGTCGACCCCGACGCCACCGCCGTCGGCGAGCGCGGCAACGGGTTCGAGCTCAGCATCGTCGCCGGCTGGCCGCCGCCCGACCCGGACGGCGACCGCCACGTCGCCTGGGTCCGCCAGGGCTGGACGGACCTGCGCCCGCACAGCGCCGGGGTGTACGCCCACTTCCTCTCCGACGAGGGCGCCGGCGGCGTCGAGGACGCCTACGGTGAGCGCCTCAAGCGCCTCACCGCCCTCAAGGACCGCTGGGACCCGGACAACCTGTTCCGCATGAACGCCAACATCCCGCCCAGCCCGCCCGGCCGCCGCTGAGAGCCCGGGCCCTACTCGGCGGCGATGGCGGCGAGCACGTCGGTCCGGGCGGCCCGCCGGGCCGGCCAGGCCGCGGCCAGCACGCCGGCCATGGCCAGGCCGGCGAGGGCGGCCGCCAGCTGGCCGACCGGGACGGCCGCGTCCAGCAGCCCGGTCCGCAGGGCGGCCCGCTGGAACATGGCGCCGAGCAGCCAGCCCCCGGCGATGCCGAGCACGCCGCCGACCAGGGCGATCAGGGCCGACTCGACCCGGATCAGCGTCCGCAGCTGCCGGCTGGTCAGGCCGAGCGCCCGCAGCAGCCCGAGCTCCCGGGTGCGTTCGGTCACCGACAGGGTGAGGGTGTTGGCGACGCCGAGGACCCCGATCACGACCGCCAGGGCGAGCAACGCGTACAGCCTCCCCAGGACCCGGTCGGCGCCGCGCAGCTCCGCCTCCAGGTACGCCGCCCGTGAGCGGACCACCAGCCCGGGGCGGCCGGCCACGGCCCGCGCCAGCCCGGCCCGGGCCGCGGCCTGGTCCGCGCCCGGGTCCAGGGCCACGAAGGCGGTGAAGGCGCCGGGCTCCTCCAGCCGGGGGAGGGCGACCGACTGCGGCACCAGCACCCCGGAGACGAGCCTCGACGGCTCGTACGTGCCGGTGATCCGGTACCCGCCATCACCGCCCCTCGGCCAGGCGACGGTGAGCCGCTCGCCGGCCGACAGCCCGTACCTCCGGGCCAGGTCGCTGCTGACGAGGACGCCGTCGGCCAGGTCGCCGACCCGGCCGGACACCATCGTCAGCCGCAGGGCGGGGCCGAGGGCGGCCGGGTCGGTGACCGTCACCGGCGCCCTGACGCCGAGCGGGCCGGCCCGCACGGGCAGGGACGCGTAGCGCAGGGCGGCGACCGCGCGCACGCCAGGGACGGCGGCGAGCCGCTCGACGGTCGCCTGGGGGATGGCGGCGTCCCGCCGGCCGGCCGGTTCGACGACCAGCTGGGCGGCCACGTCGCGGCGGACGGCGGCGACGGTGCTCCGCTCCAGGCTGTGGCCGAAGATGGCCAGGCCGGTCACCACCGAGAGGCTGATCATCAGCGCCGACGCCGTGGCCGCGGTGCGCCGCGGGTCGCGCCGGGCGTTGCCGGCGGCGAGCCGCCCGGTGGGGCCGAGCCGGGCCAGCGGCGCCGACAGCAGCGCCAGCGGCAGCCGGCACAGCGCCGGGGCGCCCAGGACGGCGGCGAGGATGCACAGCGCCGCGCCGCCCAGCCCGACGAGGCCGACCTGCTCGTCGATCTGGTCGGTGACGGCGGCCCAGCCGTACACGGCGACCCCGGGCACGGCCACCAGCGCGCCGGCGATCGTGCGCCGGCGGATCCCCCTGGGCGGCGCGGCGGTGTCGCCGCGGAGCGCGGCCACCGGGGGCGTCCGGGCCGCCCGCCGGGCCGCGGCCAGAGCCGACAGCGCCGTCACCGCCACCGCGGCGGCCAACGGCGCCAGCAGGGCCGGCCAGCGCACCACCACCGGCGTCGAGCCGGCCCGGTCACCCAGGAACCGCACCGCCACCGCGGCGAACCCGTAGCCGGCGGCGATCCCGGCCACCCCGCCCAGCAGGCCGACCGCGGCCGCCTCGCCGAGCACCATCCGCCGGACCTGTCGCCGGGACAGGCCGACCGCGCGCAGCAGGGCCAGCTCCCGGGTCCGCCGGCCCACCAGCATCGTGAAGGTGTTGGCGATGACGAAGGTGCCGGCCAGCACGGCGATGGCGGCGAACCCGAGCAGGGCGTTGCGCAGCGCCGGCGCGTCCGCGGCCCGTTCCGTCGAGTCGGTGAAGAACAGGGTGCCGGCGACGAACGCCGTGCCCATCGCGACCGCGGCCAGCGTCATGGCCAGGCGCGCCCGGTGCGCGGCCAGGGTGCGGACGGCCAGGGTGCGGACCCCCAGGCGTCCCATGTCAGCCGCTCCTCCCGTCGAGCCGGCGCATCCGCTCCATCTCCCATCGACTCCGTTCCTGGCTCGGCTCTGCCTGCGGCAACAGGGTCGCCGGCCCGGCCCGGCCGGGGCATCGGCGGTCGGTCGACGGCGACCCCGACGAACGTCGGAGGGCGCGCTGGCCGATGGTCGCTTGGATGCCGCTGCCGGCGGCCGTACCCTCGGTGGATGCGGGAGTCGGGACGGTTGCTCCACCGATGGGCGCTGCGCTGGTGGCCGGCGGCCGTCGACCTCGGGCTCGCCGTGGTGGTGCTCGTCCTCACCGCCGACCAGGGCACCGGGACGACCGACGCCGAGCTGCTCGGCGAGGCTCCGGCGGCGACGCGGCTGCTGTTCGGGACCGGGCTGGCCCTGCTGGTGCTGGTGCGGCGGGCCACCCCCTGGCCGCTGCTCGCCCTCGGGGCGGCCGCCTGGGCGGTGATGGGCGCGCCCTGGGGCCTGATGGTGGCCGGCTACACGATCGCGGCCCGGCCACGGCGTCCCCGCTGGTTCGGGGTCCTCCTGGGCGCGCTCGCCCTGCTGGTGCTCGCCCGGATGCTGGTCGTCTCGGACGTGAGCCTCCTGTTCGCCGTCGTGGTGGCGGTCCTGGTGGTCGGGCTGCCGGTCCTGCTCGGCCTGTGGGTCGGGATCCGCCGGGCCCTGGTCGCGCACCTGCGCGACGAGGCCGAGCGGCTGGAGCGCGAGCAGCTCCTCCAGGCCGAGCGGGCCAAGGCCCAGGAACGGGCCCGCATCGCCCGGGAGATGCACGATGTGGTCGCCCACCGGGTCGGCCTGATGGTCCTGCACGCCGGTGCGCTCGAGGTGTCGCTGGCCGACCCCGGGGCCGCCCAGCAGGCCCACCTGATCCGCGAGACCGGCCGGGAGGCGCTGGACGAGCTCCGCCACGTCCTCGGGGTCCTGCGCGAGCGCGCCGACGGGCCGCCGCTGGACCCGCAGCCGACCCTGGCCGACCTCGACCGGCTGGCCCAGCAGTCCCGGGACGCCGGCATGAAGGTGTCGGTCGCGGTCGAGGGGGAGCGCCGCCGCCTGCCGGCGACGGTCGAGCGGACGGCCTACCGGCTGGTGCAGGAGGCCCTGACCAACGTCCACAAGCATGCCGCCAACGCGGCCACCGAGGTCGGCGTCCGCTACGGGCGGGAGTGCCTGGAGGTGACCGTCCGCAACGCCGGACCGGACGGCCCGCCCCCGGGCCTGGTCCCGGCCGGGGGCGGCCACGGGCTGGTCGGCCTGCGCGAGCGGGTCACCCTGCTCGGCGGCACCTTCCGGGCCGGGCCCCGGGTCGACGGCGGCTTCGAGGTGCGCGCCTCGCTCCCGGCGGAGGTGCCGGCGTGATCCGGGTCGTGCTGGTCGACGACGAGCAGCTGGTGCGGTCGGGCCTGCGCATGATCCTCGAGTCGGCCGGCGACATCGAGGTCGTCGGCGAGGCCGCCGACGGCGGCGAGGCGGTGGAGCAGGTGCGGCGGCGCCGGCCGGACGCCGTGCTCATGGACATCCGCATGCCGGTCATGGACGGCCTGGCGGCGACCCGGGAGCTCGCCGCCCTGCCCGACCCGCCCAAGGTCATCATGCTCACCACCTTCGAGCTGGACGAGTACGTGCACACCGCGCTCGAGCACGGCGCCGTCGGGTTCCTCCTCAAGGACACCCCGCCCCGCGACCTGATCCAGGCCGTCCGGACCGTGGCCGACGGCAACGCCATGCTGGCCCCCACCGTGACCAGGCGGCTGATCGCGGAGTTCGCCGCCAGGGGCGGCACCCGGGCGCTCGCGGCCCGCGGGCGGCTGGAGGCGCTGACCGGGCGCGAGCTCGAGGTCGTGGTCGCGCTGGCCCAGGGCATGAGCAACGCCGAGATCGGCCGGCGCCTGTTCATGAGCGAGGCGACGGTCAAGGCCCACGTCAGCAGCATCCTGGCCAAGCTCGGCATGACCAACCGGGTGCAGGCGGCCATCCTGGCCCACGACGCCGGCCTCGCCGGGACCTAGGCGCCCGGGCGTCAGGCGGCGCCGGCCATCCAGCGGTCGAACAGCTCGGCGAAGCGGCCGCCGCGGGCGCGGAGGTCGGCCGGGGTGCCGGACTCGACGATGCGGCCGTCCTCGACCACGGCGATCTGGTCGGCCTGGGCGATGGTGGACAGCCGGTGGGCGATGATGATGGTCGTCCGGCCCGAGCGGAGGCGCTGGAGGGCGTCGGTGGTGCGGGCCTCGCTGGCCGCGTCCAGGTTGCTGGTCGCCTCGTCCAGGATCAGCAGGGCCGGGTCGGCGATCCAGGCTCGGGCGAACGCGACCAGCTGGCGCTCCCCGGCCGCCAGCAGGGCGCCCCGCTCGCCCACCTGGGTGTCGTAGCCGTCGGGCAGGCCGGCGATGACCTGGTCGGCCCCGACCGCGCGGGCGGCCGCCTCGACCTCGGCCCGGGTGGCGTCGGGGCGGCCGAAGCGGATGTTGTCCAGGACCGTGCCCGAGAACAGGAACCCCTCCTGGGGGACGTAGCCCATGGCCCGGCGCAGATCGGCCAGGCGGACCTGGCGCAGGTCGACCCCGTCGAGGGTCACCCGGCCGCCCAGGGGGTCGTAGAAGCGGGCGATCAGCTTGGCCACGGTCGACTTGCCCGCCCCGGTCGGCCCGATCAGGGCCAGGGTCGACCCGGCGTCCACGCGGAGGTCGACGTCGTGCAGGACCTCGGGCCCCTGGTCGTAGGCGAAGCAGACGTCCTCGAGCCGGACGTCGCCGCGCGGGTCGGGGAGGGGGACGGGGTCGGGGGCCTCACGGACCGAGGGCCGCTCGGCCAGGACGGCCCCGACCCGCTCGGCCCCGGCGGTGGCCGACTGGAAGCTGTCGTACAGCTCGGAGAGCTGCTGCACCGGGTCGAACAGGTTCCGCAGGTAGAGGAGGAACGCGGCCAGGACCCCGATGTCCAGGTCCCCGGCGAGCACCCGCTGGCCGCCGACGCCGAGCACGATCACGGTGGCGGCCGTGCCCAGGAACTCGATGCCGGGGAAGAAGAACGAGGCCAGGGCGATGGTGCGCCGGTGGGCGACCCGCTCGGCGTGGTTGGCCTCGGCCAGGCGGGCGGCGGTGGCCCGCTCCCGGCGGAACGACTGGATCGCCCGCACCCCGGCCAGTGACTCCTGGAGCTGGACCGTGACCACGCTGTGGGTCTCCCTGACCTGGCGGTAGGCGTCGGCCGACCAGCGTCGCCAGAAGCGGGCGGCCAGGGCGATCAGGGGGGCGACGACCAGGGTGGCCAGGGCCAGCTTCCAGTCCATCACGATCAGGATCACCGCCACCCCGACCATGGTGACGATCCCGGTGACGAGCGTGACCAGGCCGTCGGTGACCAGGTCGCTCATGGCGTCGATGTCGGCGGTCATGCGGGCGACCAGCCGGCCCGTCCGCTCGCGCTCGTAGAAGTCGAGCGAGAGGGTCTGGAGGTGGCGGAACAGCTTGGTCCGGACCGTGTACAGCACCCGCTGGCCGGCCCGGGCCACGGCCTCGATCTCGATCCTGCCGGCCAGGAACTGCACGCCGGTCAGGACCAGGTAGAGGAGGGCGACCCGGTTGATCACGGCCAGGTCCTTGGGGACCACGCCCTCGTCGATGGCCACCTTGACCAGGTAGGGCATGGCCAGGGCGGCGCCAGTCTGGACGAGCACGGCCACCGAGCCCAGGGCGACCAGCCGGCGGTGGGGACGGACCAGCGGCCACAGCCAGGCCCGGGCCCGCCGCCCCGAGCGCCGGTCGCGCGGCCGCTCCCCGGTGTCCGGCGGCGCCCCGTAGGTCGTCGCCGAGGCGGCCAGTCCCCGCCCCGTCGGCCCCCGGCGGCGGCTCATGACGCCGCCTCCTCGACCAGGCGGTCGACGCCGCCGCCGGCGTGGGCGAGCACGGCCCGGTAGGCGGGCTCGTGGGCGGCCAGGTCCTCGTGGCTGCCCTGGGCGACCACCCGGCCCCGGTCGAGCAGCACCACCCGCTCGGCCAGGCGGAGGCTGGCCGGCCGGTTGGCCACCAGCAGCACGGTGGCGTCGCCGACGGCATCGTCGAGGCCGGACAGGATGGCGGCCTCGGTGTCGACGTCGACGTGGGAGAGGGCGTCGTCCAGGATCAGCACCCGCGGCTCCATCAGCAGGGCCCTGGCCAGCGCGACCCGCTGGCGCTGGCCCCCGGACAGCGTGTAGCCCTGTTCGCCGACCACCGTGTCGAGCCCCTCGGGCAGCGCCTCGACCACCTCGAGGGCGGCCGCCGCGGCCAGCGCGCCCAGCACCTCCTCGTCGGTCGCCTGCGGGCGCCCGAAGGCGATGTTGTCGCGCAGGCTGGCCGAGAACAGCACCGGCTCCTGGTGGACGATGCCGACCGCCGCCCGCAGCGAGTCCAGGGTCACGTCGGCGACGTCGTGGCCGTCGACCAGGACCCGTCCCCCGGTGGGCGTGTACAGCCGCGGCACCAGCCCGAGCAGGGTCGACTTGCCCGAGCCCGTGCCCCCGACGACCGCCACCCGCGACCCCGGCGTGATGTCGAGGTCGATCCCGTCAAGGACGGGCCGGCCCCCCTCGCCGTAGCCGAAGCGGACGCGCTCGAACCGGACCCGCGCCCCCCGCCACCCCGGCCCGGCCGGTGCCGGCAGGGTGGTGGCGCCGGGCCGGTCGGCGATGGCCGGGGGCTGGTCGAGCACCTCGAAGACCCGATCGGCGCTGGCCGCGGCTCGCTGGGCGAAGCCGAACAGCATCCCGAGCCCCTGGAGCGGCCAGGTGAGCAGCAGCAGGTAGCTGTTGAAGGCGACCAGCGTGCCAAGGGTGATCTGGCCGTCGATGGCCAGCCGGCCCCCGTACCAGAGGATCGCGGCCAGGCTGAGCTGGGGCAGGATGGCCAGCAGGGGGACGTAGAAGGAGCGGATCCGGGCCGCCTCCAGGTTGTGGTCGAGGATCGAGCTGGCCTCGCCCTCCAGGCGCCGGGCCTGCTCCCGCTCCCGCCCGAACGCCTTGACCACCCGGACCCCGGCCGTGGCCTCCTCGACCACGGTGGTCAGCTCGCCGACCTCCTGCTGCACCTGCCAGTAGACACGGTGCAGGCGGCGGTTGAAGCGCAGCGCCCCGTAGACCAGCGGCGGCGCCAGCACCAGCACGATCAGGCAGAGCCGGGGCGAGAGCAGCCACATCGCGGTGGCCGCGAGCAGGAAGGTGACGATGTTGAGGACCAGGAAGACCAGGCCCCAGGAGATGAAGTAGCGCAGCGAGCGCACGTCCGAGGTGGACCGGGCCAGCAGCTGCCCGGTCGGGGCCCGGTCGTGGTAGGCGGGCTCGAGGGCCAGCAGGTGGCGGGCCAGGCGGTTGCGCAGGTCGTTCTCGACGTCGGTGCCGACCCGGCCGGACAGGTTGCGCCGCAGCCCGCCGACGACCCAGCGGACGACGGACAGGACCACCAGCAGGGCGATCGCCCGGCCCAGCACCCCCGGCACCCGCTGGGTCAGCCCCTCGTCGATGATCGTCTTGGTCACCAGGGGGATGAAGGAGGTGATGGCCAGCATGGCGAACCCGAGCGCGAACCCCACGGCGACCCGGCGCCAGTAGGGCGCCATCAGGCCCACGATGCGCCGCAGGGTCCCGAGGGCGAGGCCGTCGGGAGGCGGTTCGGTTCCGTACCAGCGCAGCGGGCAGCTCCAGCGGTTCGTGGGCGGGTGTCCCCCGGTCCAACGTACGGGAGGCCCCAGACAATCCGCCGCCCGGGAAGGCGCCGATCTGGTACACCGGTAGGGCGGCCCATGTGCCGTGCTACTGTACTGTTACATTCCTCATTATGTACTGGAGCGTATCTCCCGATGGACACCGACCGGTACCAGCGGACCGAGCGGACCCGGGTGCGGCGGCTGCCGGAACGGGCCGCCTACGACCGGGACACCGTGCACGCCATCCTCGACGAGGGCTTCATCTGCCACGTCGGGTTCGTGGTCGACGGCCAGCCGTACGTCATCCCGACCGGCTACGCCCGGGCCGGCGACACGCTCTACCTGCACGGGTCGAGCGGGAGCCGCCTCGGGCTGCGGCCGGGCATGGACGTCTGCGTCACCGTCACCCTGCTGGACGGCCTGGTGCTGGCCCGCTCGGCCTTCCACCACTCGATGAACTACCGGTCGGTGATGGCCCTCGGGCGGACCCGCCCGATCACCGACCGGGACGAGAAGGAGGCGGCCCTGCGGGCCCTGGTCGAGCACATCGTCCCCGGCCGCAGCGACGAGGTCCGCGGGGGCGACCGCCGCGAGCTGGCCGCCACCGCCGTCCTGGCCCTGCCCCTTGACGAGGTCTCGGCCAAGGTCCGCACCGGCCCGCCCAAGGACGACGACCCCGACTACGACCTCCCCATCTGGGCCGGGGTCCTGCCCCTGGCCCTCACGCCGGGGGCGCCCGTTCCCGACCCGGTGCTCGACCCCTCGATCCCGACCCCTTCCCATGTGACGACCTGGTCCCGCCCGCCCGTCCTTGACGACTGACCGCCAGTCACTTTATAACTGACCGACGGTCAGTAGTTGGCCGGGGCCGGGCGAGGAGGTCAAGATGAAGGGAACGACCACGTCGGGTCGGCAGCGGAGCGACGGGAGCGCGATGGACCACAGCGACCACCGCCGGCACCACCGCGAGCACGGGGGGAAGGAGTTCGAGGGTTTGCTCGGGCTGCTCGCCGGGCTGACGATGGCGTTCGGGCGGGGGCGGAGCGCGCGGTTGGTCGCCGACGTGGCCGGGGTGGGCGCCGGGGACCGGGTGGTCGACGTGGGGAGCGGGCCGGGGCGGTTCCTGAGAGAGGCGGGGGAGCGGGGGGCCGAGGCGGTCGGGGTCGAGCCGTCGGGGCAGATGCGGCGGCTGGCGGCGTGGCGCACGCCGGCGTCGCTGCGGGAGCGGGTTCGCGTGGTCGACGGCACCGCCGAGCGGATGCCGCTGGAGGACGGGTCGGCGACGGTCGCCTGGGCGGTCGCCTCCTTCCACCACTGGGCCGACCCGGACGCCGGCCTGGCCGAGCTGGGCCGCGTGCTCGCGCCGGGCGGGCGGCTGCTGATCGCCGAGCGGCTCGCCCGGCCGGGCGGCTGGTTCCGGCACCACGCGCTCTCCTGGGAGCAGGGCGAGCGCCTGGCCGCCCAGGTCGGGCAGGCCGGCTTCACCGACGTCACCGTGGCCGAGGAGGTCGCCGGTCGCCGCCGGCTCCTGCTGGTCCGGGGCCGCCGGGCAGGCCGGTGACCCGGGTCAGGCGAACGCGCCGCGCCAGATCCTCGGAGGGGGCTGGCGGAGCTCGATCCCGCCGGCGCCCAGGAAGGTGGCCAGCTCCTCGAGGGCGGTGGCGACGGCCGGGCCGGCCGAGGCGGGGGCGCCGGGCTCGGGGTGGACGGCGTTGACGACCAGGCGGCCGCGGCGGCGGTCCATGGCCGGGTCGACCCGACCGACGAAGCGGTCGCCGTTGAGGATCGGCATGACGTAGTAGCCGTAGCGGCGGGCCGCCTTGGGGACGTAGATCTCCATGCGGTAGTGGAACCCGAACAGGCGCTCGGTCCGCTCGCGGTCGATGATCAGGTTGTCGAAGGGCGAGAGCAGGGTCGTCCTCGGCCGCCAGTGGCCGGCCTGGAGGCGTTCCAGGAGCGGCAGGTCGTCGGCGTGGACGTACCAGGGGCCGGGCCGTTCGCTGCCGTCAGCGGCTACCCGGACACGCTCGACCTGCCCTGAGCGCTCCAGCCCGGCCAGGACGCTGGTCAGGCCGGGGTAGCGGCCGGCGGTGAAGTGGCGGTCGATGTCGCGGGCCGTGGCCACCCCGAGGGCGCGGAGGCTGCGCTGGGCGGCCAGGCGGACGACCTCGCGCTCGGGCGGGCGGCGGGTCGGGGCCCACGGCGGCAGCCAGCGCTCGGCCAGGTCCCAGACGCGCTGCTGGCCACTGCGGCCGGCGACCATGATGCGGCCCTGGGTCCAGAGGACGTCGAGCATGCGGTCGACGTTGCGGCCCGCCGTCCAGCCGCTCGACTGCCAGGCGGTGCTCGCCCGGTCCTCGAGGGCCCGGGTCGGGAGCGGCCCGCCGGCGCGGAGCTGGCGCAGGATCGAGCGGCGCAGCGGCTGGTTGGCGGCCAGCCAGGTCCGCAGCCGCCGGTTGTAGGCCGAGCGGTCCGAGGGGTAGCGGCGCATCAGCAGCGAGTGGATCGGGTAGTCCCCGGTGCAGACGATCGCGGCCGCGTGCGTCCAGTACTCGAACAGGCGCCGCTCGCGCCAGAGCAGCTCCTCCAGGTCGGCCGGGTCGTAGGTGCCGAGGCGGCTCCACAGGACCAGCCGGTGGCTGCGGGCGACCACGCTGATCGGGTCCAGCTGGAGGCCGGCCAGGTCGGTGGCCACGTCCAGGATCGCCTCGGGGCCCGGCCGGGCCGCCGCCGGGGCGTCCGCCAGGCGCTGGCGGCTGACGATCAGCCGCCGGGCCAGGCTCGGGTCAAGCGTCCGGAGGACCCGGGGCATCCGGGGAGCCGGTGGCCGAGTGGCCGGTGGCCCCGATGGGCTGGCGGGGGCCGGGGATGCGGCCGAGGACGTGGTCGACGTCGGTGCCGTCGACCGTCTCGCGTTCCAGCAGCAGCTCGGTCAGGCGGTCCAGAGCGTCGCGGTGCTCGGTCAGCATCGAGGTGGCCCGGCCCTCGGCCTCGCGCAGGAGCTTGCCGACCTCCTCGTCGACCACCCGCTGGGTCGCCTCGGCATAGGGGCGGCTGCGGACCTCCTCGCCGCCCAGGAACATGGGACTGCCCGAGGCGAACCCGACCGGCCCAAGGGTCTCGCTCATGCCGAACTCGCGCACCATCCGGGTGGCCAGGTCGGTCGCCCCGGCCAGGTCGTTGGAGGCCCCGGTGGAGGTCTGGCCGAACACGATCTGCTCGGCCACCCGCCCGCCCATGCGGATGGCCAGCGAGTCCTTCAGGTAGCCCTCGGTGTACAGGTGGCGCTCGTCGATCGGGAGCTGCTCGGTCACCCCCAGGGCCTGTCCGGCGGGCAGGATGGTGACCTTGGCCACCGGGTCGCCGTGGTCGGAGATGGCGGCGACAAGGGCGTGGCCGGACTCGTGCACGGCCACGGCCCGCTTCTCGTCCGGCAGCAGGGCGTTGCTGCTGTCGCGGCGCCCGAGCAGGATCCGGTCGCGGGCCTCGGAGAAGTCGAAGGCCGAGATGACGTCGCGGCCGGTCCGGACGGCGAAGATGGCCGCCTCGTTGACCAGGTTGGCCAGATCGGCCCCGGAGAACCCGGGGGTGCCGCGGGCGACCACGTCCAGGTCGACGTCCGGGCCGAGCTGCTTGCCCCGGGCATGGACCTCGAGGATGGCCCGGCGCTCCTTCTGGGCGGGCAGGGGGATGACCACCTGGCGGTCGAAGCGGCCCGGCCGCAGCAGGGCCGGGTCGAGGGTCTCGGGCCGGTTGGTGGCGGCCATCACGACCACCCCGGTGGCCGGGTCGAACCCGTCCATCTCGGCCAGCATCTGGTTCAGGGTCTGGTCGCGCTCGTCGTTGGAGACGAACTGGCCCCCGCGGCGCTGGCCGATGGCGTCGATCTCGTCGATGAACACGATCGAGGGGGCCCGCTTGCGGGCCTCGGCGAACAGGTCCCGGACCCGGGCCGCGCCCACGCCCACGAACATCTCGACGAAGCTCGACCCGGTGACCGAGATGAAGGGCACGTGGGCCTCGCCG
>Ga0081538_10001802_pt1 | contig 21614 bp, 19 predicted proteins | sample TabmetS5T2R1_FD_71022 | JGI IMG/M metagenome (GOLD analysis project Ga0081538, IMG submission 71022) | Tabebuia heterophylla rhizosphere microbial communities from the University of Puerto Rico - S5T2R1 | ecosystem: Host-associated > Plants > Roots > Rhizosphere ...
CGCCGGCGAGGGACCACCCCCCGCCGCTACCATCGTCGGGCTGCTTCGGCGAGGTAGCTCAGTTGGTAGAGCACACGACTGAAAATCGTGGTGTCCCCAGTTCGATTCTGGGCCTCGCCATCTCCCGGCTGCGGCGCATCGCCAGCCGGCGTCATCGGCCCTCGCCGTACCCAGTACGGCTTCGCGCCTGCTTCCTTGGCTGGCGGGCGCCTCGCTCGGGAATGGCGAGGCCTGCGGCCTCGCCATAAGGGCTGCCGAGCGAGGCGACCAGGCTTAGCGCCTTGCAGTCTTGACACGCCAAGCGCTTTCGGTTAAGCCGCGCGACGGTGCTCGACCCCTTCAGAAAGCAAGCCCTCGACCGGCTGTCGTCCCCGGAGGAGCTCGATCGTCTCGTGCGCGTCTCGCGCCCGGGTACGTGGATCGCCCTCGCGGGCCTGCTCGTGGTGGTGGCTGCCGTCGTGCTCTGGGCCACCCTCACGACCGTCACTACAACCGCCTCCGGACTTGGCTTCATCTTGCCCGAAGGAGGCTTGCTCGAGGCCTCCGCCGCGCGCGAGGGGATCGTGCAGCGGATCGATGTCGAGCCGGCGGCGCGCGTCCAGGCGGGCGATGTCGTCGCCACGCTCGAGGGAGCCGACGGGAACGAGTTCAGCGTCACGGCGCCGTACGGCGGGCGGGTCGGCGAGGTCGTGCGTTCGCCCGGGGATTTCGTCCCGCAAGGCGGCGAGGTCGCGATACTCGTGCCAGATCGGCGCCGAGTCGTCGAGGCGTTCCTTCCAACGACGGAGGCCAAGCAGGCTCGGCTTGGTGATGAGGTCTGGGTGGCCCCCACCACGGTGCCGGCCTCCGAGTTCGGATACGCGCGCGGTCGCGTCGTCAGCATCAGCGAGATCCCCGTTACTGACGCCGGGATCGACTCGCTGCTCGAGAACCCCGCCCGCGTCAGGTTCGTGTCCGCTCTCGGGCCCGTGTTCCACGTCGACGTCGAGCTGCTCGAGGCCGACACCCCGAGCGGGCTGAGCTGGACGGCATCGCAAGGACCGCCTGAGCCAGTCACGCTCGGGTCGCGGGCAGAGGTCAGCGTCGTGACCGGGGAGCGGGCTCCGATCGACTACGTCGTCGGCTGATGCTGCGCCTTCGCCGGGAGCGGCCTTCCGCGCCGTTCGCGGCCAGGCGCGTGCGCACGCCGACGGTGGTCCAGCAGGAGGCGGTCGAGTGTGGCGCCGCGGCGCTCGGGATCGTGCTCGCCCACCACGGCCGGATCGTCCCGCTCGAGGAGCTGCGCGCGGCGTGCGGCGTCTCTCGAGACGGCGCCAAGGCGTCGAACATCGTCAAGGCCGCTCGTACCTACGGGCTCGAGGCGTCCGGCGTGCGCAGCGAGACGAGCGGCCTCGCCAAGACCGCGCTCCCCGCGATCGTGTTCTGGGGGTTCAATCACTTCGTTGTCGTCGAGGGAGCCGGGCCACGGGGCGTCTGGCTAAATGACCCGGCCGTCGGTCCACGACGGGTCTCGTGGGAGGAGTTCGAGGCGGCGTTCACCGGGATCGTGCTCGAGCTGAAGCCCGGCCCCGACTTCGAGCCGGGCGGCAGCCGCCCCCGGCTTGTGAGCACCCTCGCCGCGCGCCTTTCGATCGTGGCCGCGGCGCCGGCGCTTGCCCTCTGCGTCATCGCCGGGCTTGCGCTGGCGATACCCGGGCTCGTGGTGCCTGCCTTCCTGAAGATCTTCGTCGATCTCGTCCTTGGCCAGGGGGATAGCCACCTCGTGGTGCCGCTCGTCCTCGGCCTGCTCGCCGCGGCGCTCGCACAGGCCGGGCTCACCTGGCTCCAGCAGGTGGTGCTGATCCGACTGTCGACGAAGCTCTCCCTCTCGATGTCGACCCGCTTCATGCAGCACATGTTGCGGCTGCCTGTGGGTTTCTTCCTCCAGCGCTTCGCGGGGCATCTGGTGGCGCGCGTAGCCCTGAACGACCGCGTTGCCAGCCTGCTCTCGGGTCAGCTGACGACCACGCTGCTGAGCCTCGTCTCAGCGGCGGTCTATGCCATGGCGATGCTCGTCATCGACCCGCTCCTCGGTGCACTCGCAGTCGCACTGGGCGCGGCGAACTTCGCGGCGCTGCGGGCGGTCTCGCGGCGTCGCCGGGACGTCAACGTGGTCCTCGTTTCTGAGACGGCGAAGCTGAACGCCGTCTCGTTCGCCGGCGTACAGGCGATCGAGACGATCAAGGCTTCGGGCTCAGAGGACGACTTCTTTTCGCGCTGGAGCGGACAGCAGGCCAAGGTTGTGAACGGGCGCCAGGACCTCGGCGGCGAAACACAGGTGTTGGCGACCCTGCCCACGCTTCTCGCCGCTCTGTCCGGCGCCGCCATTGTCGCGCTGGGTGCTCTGAGGGTGCTGGACGGGACTCTCTCGCTCGGCTCGCTGCTCGCTGTGCAGTCCCTGGCAATCTCGTTCACGGTCCCGATCCAGTCGCTCGTCGTGCTTGGGCAGACGCTCCAGGAGGCCGAAGGGGACCTCGCGAGTCTCGACGACGTCCTCCGCTACCCGCCTTACAAGGCGAACGGGCGAATCCCGCTCGAGGAGGGTCCGGCTCGTTTGAGTGGACGACTGGAGCTGGAGGAGGTCAGCTTCGGCTACAGCCCGCTCGCGCCGCCGCTGATCGACCGGCTCTCCCTGGTGGTCGAGCCCGGCCACCGGGTTGCGATCGTCGGGCCGACCGCGAGCGGGAAGTCGACAGTCGCCCGGCTTGCGGCCGGGCTCTACCGGCCCTGGAGTGGGCGCATTCTGCTCGACGGCGTGCCACGGGACGAGCTCGCACCCGACGTGGTCGCCGCGGCGGTGTCGCTCGTCGACCAGGAGATCAACCTGTTCGAGGCGAGCATCCGCGACAACATCTCCCTGTGGGATCCGACGATCTCTGAGCAGGCGGTCGTTCGCGCGGCTCGCGATGCGTCCATCCACGCCGACGTCGCCCGCAGGCCCGGCGCGTATGACCGCCGCGTCGAGGAGGGAGCGCGGGACTGGAGCGGCGGGCAGCGACAGCGGCTCGAGATCGCCCGTGCGGTGGCGGGCGACCCCGCGCTCGTAATCCTCGATGAGGCGACGAGCGCGCTCGATCCGGTAATCGAACGTGAGATCGACGAGGCGCTGCGCGCACGCGGGTGTGCCCTCTTGATCGTCGCGCACCGGCTCAGCACGATTCGCGACTCCGACGAGATCCTCGTCCTCGACGAGGGACGCGTGGTCCAGCGCGGCTCCCACGAGGAGCTCATGGCGGATGGCGGCCTCTACGCCGAGCTCGTGACGGCCGAATGATGGCCAGCGTGCCCGAATTCGCTTCCTCCGGCGGTGCTCTGACCGCCCGCTCACCCCTGCGTCTCGACGACGCCGGCGTGGGCTGGCGAGTGGTGTCCGGACGCGTCGATCTGTTTGCGGCCGAGCTGGTCGACGGTGAGCCCAGGGGTCGCCGCCACCGCCTCGGGACGGTGAGCGCGGGTGACGCGCTGTTCGGCGTGACGCCGCGCCCCGGCGATCCGGTGTTGGTCGCCGTCGGCTCGCGGGGCGCCCGTGTCGAGCCGCTTGACCAGGATCGCGTCGAGCCCGGCGAGCGCGCGCGCCTGGTCGAGCGCTGGACCGCGACGCTAGCGGCGCGCACGTGCGCCGGGACCGGACGGGCCGGCGTGGTGCTCCATCCTGGGCGGCCGGCCACGCTGACGGCAGGTGAGACCGTGGCCTCCGTGCGCGGGACGGTGTGGATCGAGGACGCGACCGGTCTCGCGCTCGACGGCGCCCCGCTTTCGGGCGCGATCCCGCTGATCTACGGCCTCGCGCTGGAGGTTCGGATCGATACCGCCCTGGAGCCCGTCGACCACCCGAGGGCCACCGGCTGGGACGACCGGGCGCGAGTTGGCCTGGAGGCGTTCGGCGCAGCGGTACTGGAGGGGCTTGCCAGGGACGTCAGGTCGGCTGGCGAGCATCAGCGGGCAACGCTTGCGCGCCGCACGGAAGCGGAGCGCCAGGAAACAGAGCGGGTATTCGAGAGCCTCGGCGGCGTCGTCGACCGGCGCCGGAGGGCCATCGCCGCGCCGGGTGAGAGCCCGATGGCGGCGGCATGCCGGATCGCCGGGCGCCCGCTCGGCCTGAAGGTGACCGACCCGGCGCTGCTTCGCGCGACCTCGTTCGTCTCGCGGCTCCGCGAGGTGGCACGGGTTTCTCGGTTCCGATTCCGGGATGTGCAGCTGGACGAGGGCTGGTGGCGCCGCGACGTCGGTCCGCTGGTCGGCGTCGTCGAGGACGAGCGCCCGGTCGGGCTCGTTCGACGGAGGGGCCGCTACGAGCTCGTCGACCCCGAGCGTGCAACGCGCTCGGTGGTCAACCAGGACATGGCAGCTTCGCTCGCGCCGACCGCCTACATGCTGTACGCGTGCCTGGAACCGGGGCCTGCGGACGGCCGCCGTTTGGCGCGACTCGCGCTCCGGCCCGTGCGCCAGGATCTGCTCCGGCTGCTGGTCTGCTCGATCGCACTGGGGCTCCTGTCGCTGGCGACGCCGATCGCGGCTCAGACGATCTTCACGAGCGCGGTTCCCGAAGGCGACCGAAGCCAGCTCCTCGGCATCTCCCTGGTGCTGGTGGGAGCGGCGCTGGGGATGGCGACGGTGTACCTGACGCAGGGCTTCGCGTTGCTGCGCTTCGAGGGTCGCGCCGCGACGGGAAGCCAGGCGGCCGTGATCGACCGGATGCTGGGTCTTCCGGCTGCGTTCTTCCGCGGCTATTCGGCCGGGGACCTCGGCACCCGAGTCCTGGGGATCGAGGCGATCCGCGAGAGCCTGACCGCCTCGGTCACGGCCGCTCTCGTGTCGCTCCTCATCGCGGTGTTCAACCTCACCTACGTCATGCTGCTGGATTTCGCGGTCGGGCTGCTCGCGCTTGGCCTGCTCCTCGTCGCGGTTGCCGTGCTCGCCTTCACGATTCGGAGGCAGATCCCGCATCAGCGTGGGCTACAGGCCGCGAACGGTCAGACCCAGGCGCTGGCGCTGCAGATCCTCGGCGCGGTCCCGAAGCTGCGGGTCGCCCGGGCGGAGGACCGCGCCTTCGCGCGTTGGGCGGCCGGGCTCGGCCGGATGAAGGAAGCCTTCGTCGCCAGCCAGCGAATCCTCGCCGGCCTGAGCGCGTTCGCCGCCGCGTGGCAGGCGCTCGCGATCGCAATGGTCCTGCTGGTGGTGGGGAAGCTCCAGGACGCGAGCCTCTCCACCGGTGATTTCGTCGCCTTCACAACCGCGTTCGGAGCCACGGCCGCCGCCATCCTCGGGCTCGTGAGCGTGCTGTCGACGGTGAGCCAGTCGGTCGTCCTGTGGGAGCGCGCGCGACCGATCCTGCAGAGCGCTCCGGAGATCGTTACGGGGGCGGCCGATCCGGGTCAGCTGGTCGGCCGGGTCGAGCTCGCGCACGTCTCGTTCCGCTACGGCGACGGTCCGCTCGTGCTCGACGACGTTTCATTAGAGGCCGCTCCGGGTGAGTTCGTCGCGCTCGTGGGGCCCTCGGGTGCGGGCAAGTCCACGATATTGCGGCTGCTGCTCGGCTTCGAGCAGCCGGAGACCGGGACGGTCTCCTATGACGGCCAGAACCTGGCCGATATCGACCCGCATGCGGTCCGGCGGCAGCTGGGCCCCGTGATCCAGAACGCGCGCATCCTGTCGGGAACGATCTTCCAGAACATCGTGGGCGTCACCAACCGGACCCTCGAGGATGCCTGGGAGGCAGCACGCATCGCGGGGATTGCGGAGGAGATCGAGCGCATGCCGATGGGCATGCACACGTTCGTCTCGGAGGTGGGTGCGGCCTTCTCCGGAGGCCAACGACAGCGCCTGCTGATCGCACGCGCGGTGGTTGCGCGGCCGCGCGTGCTCCTGTTCGACGAGGCGACAAGCGCGCTCGACAATCGCACCCAGGCCGCGATCAGTTCCGCGCTCGACGAGCTGCAGGCCACCCGAATCGTGATCGCGCACCGCCTCTCCACCGTCCGCACGGCCGACCGGATCCTCGTGCTCGAAGGTGGCCGGGTCGTCGAGCGGGGGCGTTACGACGAGCTAATGGCCCGGGATGGCCTGTTCGCCGCGCTGGCGCGGCGCCAGATCGCCTGACCGGCGGTCAGGGGCCCGGCCCCGAGATGCGCTTGACCTGGACCGGCTCGGGGCCATACGTTCTCGCTCATCACGACTTGCGACCCTCCGGGGAGGAAACCGATATGACCGATGCAACGGCCCCAACCCGCCGCGAGCTCGAGGAGAAGTTGGTCTCGCGCGCCTGGGCCGACGATGCGTTCCGCGAGCGGCTGAAGGCCGATCCGCGCGCGGCCGTCGCCGACGAGACGGGCATCAACATCCCGGAGTCGGTCACCATCGAGGTACTCGAGGAGACACCCGAGAAGGGCTACCTCGTGATCCCGCTGAACCGGGCAGAGATGTCCGACGAGGAGCTGGACGCCGCAAGCGGCGGCGGTGACTATCTCACGGAGGCGGCGAAATTCGGCCTTGGGGGTGGCGGCTAGGCCTGCGGCTTGCACGCTTGGATATGGACGACCCAGCCCTCCGCACCCGCCGCGACGTCGAGGACCAGCTCGTGGCGCGGGCCTGGGCCGACGATGCGTTCCGAGAGCGGCTGAAGGCCGATCCGCGCGGGGCCGTCGCCGACGCGACGGGCATCAACGTCCCGGAGTCGGTCACGATCGAGATCTTCGAGGAGACGCCCGAGAAGGGCTACCTCGTGATCCCGCTGAACCGGGCCGAGATGTCCGACGAGGAGCTGGACGCCGCAAGCGGCGGGGGTTACTTGGACCCGACCGAGGGGATCAACATTCCGTAGCGGAGGTCATGTCGCGGTAAAGCGGGCGGGATCGAAGAGATATACCTCGAGCGAAGCACCGGACTGGCTCGCACTCACGCCCGCCCTCAGCGAGCACGGCCGCTCCGGGATGAGGCCATCGGGCCGAACAGCCTTGACGAGCTGCTCGTAGGGCTCGTGATCGAGTCCGAGTTCGGAGGCGATTTGAAGCACCACCTTGTATGCCTCCGCTTCGTTCGACGCAAGATGGCGCGCCGAGATGTAGGCCTTGGCGCGAATGCCCGAGGCCGGATCGGCGGGCAGCTCAAACGACACCTCCAGGAGCCACCGCGTCCGCCTCCAGCCGGCGCATGCGGACGCGGCGAGGAGTTCGACCGCCTCCACTCCTTCGAGCCCGAAGTCCTCAGCGAGCCGGCAGCGCAGGACTTCGAAGGCGACGTCGGGCCACTCGCACGCGAAGTAGGTCTTGGCTCCCAGCGCTCGATCCGGGCCAAGGTCGAAGCCCAGCCCGTACAGGACAGCTGCGTTGAACGGGTTTCCGGCGAGCTCTGCCGACAGTCGCTCATGGACGGCCGCCGTGCGGTCGAGCCCAAGGCTGCGCATCGCATCGCCCGCCCGCGCCGACCGCTCCGCGGCGGACCGGCCGCCAACCCGTGCGCCCGGTCGCGGACGCACCGGCTCGCGCGCGCGCACGCGAAGCGCCACGCTTCGCACGGGCTGCCGCTCCCGAGGCGCCGGGGCAACCATCGCGAGCGCGTCGTCCGCGGTGGTTGAGACGCGTTCGGCGCCGAGGGCGGACAGCGCCGCCACCAATGCACCGCGCCCCTGTGGATCCTCGAGACGAGGTGGGATGGCGAGAGTCAGGCGTAGCTCCCTTCTCGCGTTAGGACCAAGCGATACCGACGTCTCGATGGGAACGGTGGGAAGCGGCTCGAGGATCCGGCGAATAGGCTGCACCTCGCTGACCAGCCCGTGGAGGGGTCCGAGCCGGTCGAGGAGAGCGCTGGCCGTCTGTGGAAATGCGCTGTGGGGCTCGGAACTGGGGGGCCCTGCGACAGCAGGCGTGTCGAGCCCTGACCGCTCGCTCATCCCGATGAAGCGTAGTCCGCGCCCCGAGCCCCTTGTGGTGTCTGGGCGAACCGGCAGAGGACCCCGCCAGCCTTGAGATCGCCGTAGAGTACGGCAACGCCAGCTGCTGACAGCCTGCGACGCTCCTGCTCTTGGCAAAGGAGGACCGATGGTCGACGTCCCGATGCCCGAGGATTCCGATCTGCCGTCGGACGTGGTCGCGAAGTTGCACTCGCTGCCACCGATCAACATCTACCGACTGCTCGCGATCGTGCCGCGCTCTCTGACTCCGTGGACCGATCTCGTCGGCGTCATCTACGACTGCGAGCTTCCCGACCGGCTCCGCGAGATCGGCATCTGCCGGCAGGCCCGGACTGCACGGGCCCGATACGAGCTGTTCCAGCACCGTCAGATTGCCCGCAACAACGGCGTCGCGCAGGATGAGCTCGACACGATCGACCGGGAGCCGGTCGTGACGTCCCTCGACGACGAGGCCAATCTCGTGTGCCAGGTGGCCGACGAACTCGAGACCACCGCCACCCTCAGCGACGGGACACAGGATGCTCTCTACGCGACGCTCGGGCGGCAACAGGCGACGGAGCTCATCCTGACGTTGAGCGTGTATGCCGCGGTGGCGCGCTTCACGAACGCGACGCGCGCTCCCACCGAGGCGGACAACCCCCTTGCCACCGCCGCGAACCCGAACGTCGGGTAGGCGCGAGCAGCCTCGTCCAGGGACATGCCGTGGCGAGCGGTGGAGCGTCCGTTTCCACTGCAGTCGTTCGGGTAGCCGCTCGGCATGCGAGTCGTCGTGGTCGGAGCCACCGGGAACGTGGGTACGAGCGTGCTGCGCTCGCTCGCGGACGAACCGGCCGTGGACTCGATCCTCGGCGTAGCCCGGCGGCTGCCCGCCCTCGGCTATCCGAAGACCGACTGGGCACAGGCCGACGTGTCGCGCGACGATCTCGGCCCCCTCCTCAGCGGGGCCGACGTGGTCGTGCATCTGGCCTGGCTGATCCAGCCCGGGCGTGACGAGGCGACCCTCCGCGCCACGAACGTGGACGGCAGCGCGCGGGTCTTCGAGGCGGCCGCCGCGGCGGGCGTTCCGGCGCTCGTGTACGCGTCGTCGGTGGGGGCCTACTCCCCCGGCCCCAAGGACCGGCGCGTGGACGAGAGCTGGCCGACCAAGGGCATCGAGTCGTCCTTCTACTCGCGCCACAAGGCCGAGGTGGAGCGCCTCCTCGACCGCTTCGAGCGAGAGACGCCCTCCATGCGCGTGGTGCGGCTGCGCCCGGGGCTGATCTTCAAGCGCGAGGCCGCCACCGGGATCCGCCGCCTGTTCGCCGGTCCGTTCCTGCCGAGCCCGCTCGTCCGCCGCGAGCTGATACCGGTCGTGCCGCGCACGGAGCGGCTTGTCTTTCAGGCCGTGCACTCCGCCGACGTCGGCGACGCCTACCGGCTCGCGGCCCTGACGGATGTGAGGGGCCCCTTCAACGTGGCGGCCGAGCCGGTTCTGGACCCGGACGAGCTCGCCAGGGTGATGTCTGCCCGTCCCATCCCCGTCCACCCGGGCCTGCTCCGCGCGGGCGCCGCGCTCACCTACCGGCTCCGTCTCCAGCCCAGCGAGCCGGGCTGGCTCGACATGGGCCTCGCGGTGCCGCTCATGGACACCACCAGGGCACGTCGCGAGCTCGGCTGGGAGCCGCGGCGTGGCTCGGACGACGCACTTCGTGAGTTGCTCGAGGGGATCCGCGACCGCGCGGGCGTCGACACGCCCCCGCTCGCGCGCGGCACCAGCGGGCGGCTCCGCGCGCGCGAGCTGCTGACCGGCGTCGGGCGCCGGGCCGGCCTCTGACGGGGTCCCTCGGGGAAGCCTGGTCAGGGCCTCCGGAACCGCTTCCGGCGTTCCCTAGACTTGCGCCGCCGGATGCGGCGTCGCGCCCTCATAGCGGCGATCCTCGCCTGTGCGGCGCTGGCGGCCGGCTGCGACGGCGACGAGAGCTCCGGCGGGGCGCTCGAGTCCTCGCTCGCCTACGTGCCCCAGAACCCACCGTTCGTAGTCGCGGTCGACACTGACGTGGAGGGCGATCGTTACCAGGCGCTCGACGACATCCTCGGGCGCTTTCCGAGCGGGGACAACATCGGCCGAATGCTCCAGGAGGAGATCGAGCGGGGTGCCGAGGGCGTCTCCTACGAGGAGGACGTGAAGCCACTGCTCGGCAACCCCTTCGTGGTCAGCGCCACCGACCCCGCGTCGTTCATAGGCGACTCGGAGGAGGAGGACTTCGTCGCCGCCATCCAGGTGGCCGACACGGACGCCCTCGACCGGCTGATCGAGAAGACCGGTGCGCGCGAGGACGGCGAGGTGTCCGGTGCGACCGTCTACGAGGACGACGGCACGGTGTTCGCCGTCGAGGACGACATGATGGTGTTCGGGGGCTCCCGTGACCTGCTCGACACGTCGCTCGAGCGGGCCGACGGCGACGACCACCTCGACGTGGACACTTTCGAGCGGAGCCTCGAGGGACTGCCGCAGGCGGCGCTGGCGCGGATCTACGTGGACCTTCAGTCGCTGATCGAGCAGGAGCCGGGCGGCGAGCAGGCGCGGCAGGTGGAGTGGGTGGGCGCGCTCCGCACGCTGGGGATCACCGCCACGGCCGCGGACGACGCCATCGACGTGGACTTCAACCTGCGCACCGAGAGCGAGGACCTGACCGACGAGGACCTGCCGCTGGCCGCGGGCGACCAAGCCGCCCAGGTGGTGCGGATCCCCGGACAGATCGGCTTTGGGCTGCGTGAGCCGAGCCAGCTCGTTTCGTTCTTCGAGACGGTCTTCCAGACGCTCGACCCGCAGGGCTTCGGCGACTACGAGACCGGCAAGCGGGCCATCGCGCAGCGGTTCGACATCGACGTGGACGAGGACCTGTTCGGCCAGCTCACCGGCGATCTGTCGGTGTCGGTGGCCGTCGACGGCTCGTTCGGCGCCCGCGCGGAGGTGACCGACCCGGATGCGTTCGCCGAGACGGTGGACCGGCTGGCCGAGGCGCTGCCGCAGCTCGGGGCGGGTCTCGGGGTAACCGACGTGGCGCGCCGAGGGGGCCTCTACGAAGCGCGGCTGGCCGACGGCGGCCGGTTCTCCTTCGGCGTGAGAAACGACGTGTTCGTCGCCGGCAGTGGCCCGGCGCGCGCCGTAGAGATGAGCGCACAGCAGCCCGAGGACGTATCCGGCGCGAGCGGATCGCTGGTCATGTCCGCCGACGCCGAGCAGGTGGCGCTCCAGGTGCTCCGTCAGTTCGCGCCCGACCTCGGGCTGGGCGGCATCTTCGGCGGCGGCCTGTTCGCCCGCCCGCTGGACGAGCTGAGCGGCTCGGTCGCGACGAGCACGGACGGCATGCGCGGCGAGTTCAGCCTGACGCTGGACTAGCAGGACCGTTGAGCTGGGCCGAAAAAATACTGCGGCCATGAAGGGGTCCAACAAGTTGCGGCCGCATGTTGGCCGCAACTTCAGGCACCCCCCTCTGGACGGCCGCCCCCCGGCCGCGGCCAACGCTCAGGCGAAAATCCTGCTCTGTGCACGCAATCTTCCGCCGGGGCATCCCGGAGTACGCATACCGCCGCCGAACCACGGGTAGCGCGAATGGATGCGACTTCTCACCCTCCCAATCACCGTCGTCCGCGTCCCCTTAGAACTCGGCTTCGGCGCCGCGAAAGAAGCGGTGAAGTTCGCGCACGGCCTGGTTGGAGGCGGCGAGGAGCCGGTCGCGGAGAAGCCTCGCTCCGCTCCGCGGCGCCGCCGGCGCTCGCCGTCCCGCAGGTCGGGCAACGGCACGGCCGCCACCGGCCGAGCCGGCACGAGGCGCGCCGGGGCACGCCGCGCCTCCCGCGCCAAGGCAGCCGCTTCCCCGCCGCCGGCACCCGTGGCCGACGAGCCCGCCGAGGCCACGCCGGCGCCCGCGCGCATCGCCGACGAGCCGGTGGAGCCCGACCCGGGTCCCATGCCCCCGGCCGACGAGCCGGCCGCGGAGGCCCCGGCGACCGTACCGCGGGCCGAGGCGGCGGCTGAGACCCCCGTCTCCATCGAAACGGAGCCCGCCCACGTCGACGAGGAGCCCGAGCTCGTGGCCGAGGCCGCCGAAGCGGGCGCCGAGGACGGCGCGGGTGCCGAGGTCGCCGTGAACGAGCCCTGGCCCGGCTACGACGAGATGACCGCGCCGGACATCGAGGACAGGCTCGTGACGGAGGGCCCCGAAGCCGCCGCGGCAGTCAGCCTCTACGAGGCGTCGCGAAAGGGCCGTGCGTCGATCCTCGAGGCGGCCTCACGCACCATGCCGGGCTGAGCGCTCACCCCCCCGCCATCCGGGTCAGCAGCGCCGTCGCTCCCCGCTTGTTGAGCGGCTCGTTGAGGTTGCCGCACTTCGGCGACTGCACGCACGAGGGGCACCCCGAGTGGCAGGGGCACTCGGAGATCAGGCGCAGGGCGTCGTCCACCAGGTCCTCGAAGCGCTCGAAGCCCACGCGAGTGATCCCCACGCCGCCCGGGTGCCCGTCGTAGATGAAGATCGTCGAGCGGCCCGTCTGCTGGTGGAAGGCGGTGGAGAGGCCGCCTATGTCCCAGCGGTCGCACATGGCGATCAGCGGAAGCACCGCGATCTGCCCGTGCTCGGCGGCGTGCAGCGAGCCCTGGAGCAGCTCCAGCGGGAACTCCTCCTTTAGAAGCGAATCGGGGAGCTCGTACCAGAGCGCCTGCGTGACGAAGTCCTGCTCCGGCATGTCGAGCGCCAGCAGGTCGAGCACGGAGTGGTCCGCCACGCGCTTCTTCTGGTAGGCGACCACCTGCTCGGTGACCGAGACGATCCCGAACGAAAGCGAAACCCCGCAACACTCCCGGCGCTCGCGAACCTGCTCGATCCAGGTCTCCGACTCCTTCTTCGGCTGCGTGTACCAGTCGCCGTCGAAGGGGCTCACGAGCGCGCGGCGGCCGGCCAGGTCGAGGTCCTCCACCTCATAGGCCGCGCCCATGTGGAGGTAGACGGCGCCGTGATGGACGGCCGAGTGGGCGCGGGCCGCTTCGACCGTCCCGATCACCTCGCCGCCGCTCGACTCCACGATCGCCACCGAGTCGGGGGAGGCTGAGCGCAGCGCGATCCGCGCCGCCGGGTACCCCGGCCCGCGCGGCAGGTAGCGCCCGCCGCGCTCGCGCAGCCGGCCCTGCTTGACGAGCCGCCGGGCGTGCTCCTCCCAGCGCTCCCCGAACACGTCCTCGTCCTCCGGCGTCAGCGGCAGCTCGTAGGCCGCGGCGGTGAGGTGCGCCCCGTGGATCTCCTCCGACTCGTGGTCGAGGATCGCCCGCTCCACCGGGCGCTCGAGGAACTCGTCGGGGTGGCGGCAGAAGAACTGGTCGAGCGCGTCCTCGCCCGCCACGTACATGGCGAGCCCGGTGTGGCGCCGCCCCGCCCGTCCCCACATCTGGCGCAGCGAGGCGACCGTGCCCGGGAACGTCACGCACAGCGCCGCGTCGAGGTCGCCTACGTCGATCCCGAGCTCGAGCGCATCGGTGGCCACCACCGCCAGCAGGTCGCCCTCGGCCAGACGGCGCTCGATCTCCCGCCGCTGCGTGGGCGTGTAGCCGGCCCGGTAGGGCGCGATCCGCTCGGCAAGGTCGGGCCGCCCGGCATCCTCCAGCCGGAGCCGCGCGAAGCGCTGGATCAGCTCCACGCCCCGGCGCGACTTGAGGAAGCAGATCGTCCGCACGCCGCGCTCCACGAGCCCCGCGAGGAGCATCGCCGCCTCCGAGAGGGCCGAGCCCCGCTTGCCCAACGCCTCGTCCACGAGCGGCGGGTTCCACATCACCACCTCGCGTTCGGCGTGTGGCGCGCCGTCGTCGTCGACCAGGTGCATGTCGAGCCCGGTGAGGCCCTCCGCAAGCTGGCGCGGGTTGGCGATCGTGGCGCTCGTCAGGACGAAGCGCGGCTCGGCCCCGTACGCGCGGGCGAGCCGCCGCAGCCGCCTGAGCACGTTCGCCACGTGGGAGCCGAACACCCCGCGGTACACATGGGCCTCGTCCACGACGACCCACGCGAGGTTCGCGAGGACGTCACCCCAGGAGCGGTGGTTCGGGAGCACGCCCACGTGGAGCATGTCCGGATTGGTGAGGATCAGGTTCGAGCGCCGCCGGACCGCCGGGCGTTCCTCGCGCGGAGTGTCGCCGTCGTAGATCGCGTGGCGAAGGAAGCGGCCGCCCAGCTCCGACAGCTTGCGCGCCTGGTCCTGCGCGAGCGCCTTCGTGGGGTAGAGGTAGAAGGCACGGGCCGCCACGTCGGAGGCGAGCGTGTCGAGCACCGGCAGGTTGAAGGCGAGCGACTTTCCGCTCGCGGTACCCGTGGTGATGATCGTGTGCCCGCGCCGGGCACACTCGAGGGCGTCCGCCTGGTGGGACCAGAGTGACTCGATTCCGGCACCCGTCAGAGCCTCGAAAAGGGAGGGATGGACATCCTCGGAAAGCGGTGTAAGGATTCCCGGGCTCGCGGCCTCCCGAGACGTCGCGACGAGTTCCTCCTCCGCGCCGGTTTTGAGGAGTGGCTCCCAAGGGTAGGTCGCCTGAATTCGATGCACGGATTGCCATAGTACGACCGAGTTGATCCGCCCCTTTCACCACTCGCAGTTCCCTCTGGAGTTGCTACGCGAGCGCAAGCGGGGGACGGTCACGGTCGTGCTGCCGACGCGCGAGGTGGCCGACACGATCGGCGAGATCATCGAGCGTCTGCAGTCGCTGGGCGACCTGATCGACCAGATCCTGGTGGTGGACGCGGCCTCGCACGACGGCACAGCTGAGATCGCGGCGCGGCTGGGCGCCGACGTCCGCCAGGAATCCGAGCTGCTCCCGGAGTTCGGTCAGGCGCTCGGCAAGGGGGACGCCATGTGGCGGGCGCTGGCCGTCGCTCAGGGCGACCTCGTGGTCTACCTCGACTCCGATACCCGGCAGTTCTCGCCGCACTTCGCGACGGGAATGCTCGGCCCGCTCATCTGCGAGAGCGAGATCCAGTTCGTGAAGGGCTACTTCCGGCGCCCGTTCACCACTCCCGACGGCGAAGAGCGGCCGCTCGACGGCGGGCGCGTGACCGAGCTGACGGCCCGCCCGTTGCTGTCCGCCTTCTATCCCGAGCTCGCCGCCTTCATCCAGCCGCTCGCCGGCGAGGTGGCCGGGCGGCGCTGCTTCTTCGACCGGCTGCCGTACGCCACCGGCTACGCGATCGAGACGTCGATGCTGCTCCACGCGCGCGACGTCCTCGGGGGCACCGAGGGTATGGCTCAGGTGGACCTCGAGGTGCGCCACAACCACCATCAGTCGCTGCCGGCCCTGGGGCCGATGGCTTACGCGGTGCTACGGGTGGTGCTGGAGCGTCTGCGCTCCGACGGCCGCCTGGTGGACGACCACGCCCCGCCGCTCCAGACGGCGGACGGCCGGCTGATCCAGGTCGAACTCGTGGAGCGGCCGCCGTATGCGACCCTGCGCGCTCGCGCCTAAAGGGGTCAGACCCTCACCCCGGGGGGAGGGTCAGACCCCTTAACAAATGGCCATCCGCTGCGTCTACACCGACCTCGACGGCACCCTTCTCGGAAAGGGGGCATCGCTCTTTCGCACCGCGGAGGGCGAGTTCACCATGCTCGCCGCGCGCGCTCTCGAGGTCTGCCACCGGGCCGGCGTGGAGGTGGTGATCAAGTCCGGGCGGCGGCGCGCCCAGGTCATGGAGGACGCGCGCCTGCTGGGGCAGACGTCGTACATCTTCGAGGTGGGCTCCGGCATGGTCGTGGACGGTGAGCTCACCTTCCTGACCGGCGAGCTCCAGCCGCAGGACGGTCGCACGATCCACCGGCAGATCGACCAGACCGGCGCCCCCGCGCTACTGCTCGAGCGTTACGCCGGGAGCCTGGAGCCCCACTCGCCCTGGCACGTCGATCGCGAGGTCTCCCACCTGTTCCGCGGCCTGATCGACGCCCGCGAGGCGAACGAGCTGCTCGCCGCCGAGGGCCACACCGGCCTGCGCCTGGTGGACAACGGCGAGATCGGCCCCGACACCCACACCTTCCACCTGATTCCGGCCGCTGCTTCGAAGGCGGGGGCGGTGAGGGCGCACATGCGGGCGCGAGGCTACGAGCGGGAGCAGTGCATCGGGGTGGGCGACTCGCGCGAGGATCTCGAGGTCGCGGGGATCGTGGGCCGCTTCTTCCTGGTCGCGAACGCGGCGGTGGGCGACGCGCCGCTACCGCCGGGTGCCGAGCGCACCGAGGCGGCCATGAGCGAGGGCTTCTACGAGGCCGTCGTACGCGCTCTTGCGGAGTCGCGATAACTCGTAACATACGTTACAATCGGTCGAGCACCGCGGCGGAGGCCGGCCCGGATGCGGCCGGCCCGTCGCACGGGTGAGGCAGCACGGGCGCTCCCAGCGGAGCGCCCGTCGCTTTGGCGGATATGGTCCGCGCATGGACCCACTCGCCGAGGAGGCGGTCGACGCGATCAACGCGATGGCGGGGGTCCACGCCGGCCACCGCGCGGCGCACGCCAAGGGCTCCCTGCTGACCGGCACGTTCACTCCGTCCGCCGCGGCGAGCGGTCTCACGACGGCGGCCCACATGCAGGGCGAGCCCTCCCGCGTGACCGTCCGCTTCTCGAATGGCAACGGCGATCCGGGAGTTCCCGACTACGCCCGGGAAGGCCGCGGAATGGCGGTGAAGTTCTACCTCGCGGACGGGGGCAAGACGGACATCGTCGCGCTCAGCCTGCCCTGCTTCTTCGTGCGAACGCCGGAGGACTTCATCGCGTTCACCAGGGCTCGCCGCGAGCCCGAGAAGCTGATGCCGGACTTCCTCGGCGCCCACCCCGAGGCGCTCCCGGCGATCCAGGCCGCGCTCGGCGCGGAGCCCCCCGAGAGCTACGCCACCTGCACCTACAACGCGATCCACACCTACCGCTGGCTCGACGCCGGCGGCGGGTCGCGCTGGGTCCGCTACCGCTTCGAGCCCGAGGCCGGCGACCGCAGCCTCCCCGCCGACGAGGCCAAGGCGCGCGGACGCGACTACCTCCAGGAGGAGATCCTGGCCCGCGCCGAAACCGCGTTCCGGCTGCTCGTGATCCTCGGCGAGGAGGACGACCCGGTCGACGACCCCACGGTCGCCTGGCCGGATGAGCGCGAGCGGGTCGAGGTGGGCCGGCTCGTGCTCACCGGCCCCGAGACCCAGCGGGAGCGCGACGGCGACATCCTCGTGTTCGATCCCTGCCGGGTGACCGCCGGGATCGACCTCTCCGACGACCCGATCCTGCACTTCCGGCCGCGCGCGTACTCGGCGTCGGTGGCGCGCCGCACCGGCACCGCCTAAGGGCGCTACTCGATCAGCCGCCGTCCCGCGTCGCGCAGCTCGTCCAGCGTGGTCGCCTCGGTCACCGATGCCAGGTCCAGGATGCGCTGCTCGAACGGCTCGAGCCCGATCGAGCCGACCACTGCGTGGCACGTCACGCCGTTCTGGCGGCAGCGGGTGGCCACCTCGCCGACGATCTTGCCTTCGAGCGTCTGCTCGTCGATGCGGCCCTCGCCCGTGACCACGAACGCCGCGGCCCGCATGCGCTCGTCGAAGCCGATCGCGTCGAGCACGAACGAGGCGCCGTGGTGCAGGCGGGCGTCGTGCTTTGCCCAGAGCCCGCCCGACAGCCCGCCGGCCGCCCCGGTCATGGGCTGACCGCGCGGGTCCCGGCGGAACGTGCTCGCGAGGGTGTCGAGGCGGCCCTCCAGCCGCTTCACCACCCTCTCGTCTGCGCCCTTCTGGGGGGCGAACACGCGCGGCGCCTGCTCGAATGGCGTGCGCACGTCGCAGAGCACGTCGAGCTCGACCCGCACGCCGGCGTCGCTCAGCGCCTCCAGCGCGCCGGCCCCGCCGTCGGTGGTGGCGGAGCCGCCCACGGTGACGATCACGCGCTCGGCGCCGGCCTCGACCGCGGCCACGATCAGCTCGCCCGTTCCACGCGTGGATGCGGACCAGGCGTCGCGCTCGTCCTCCTCGACGAGGCCGAGGCCGCTCGCCTGGGCGGTCTCGACGATCGCGGCGCTGCCGTCGTCGATCAGGGCGAAGCTGGCCTGCACCGGCCGGCCGAGCGGATCGCTCGCCTCCACCGTGCGCCGCTCGCCGCCGAGGGCATCGAGCAGGACGTCCATAGTGCCCTCTCCGCCGTCGGCCACGGGAAGCTCTTCGGCCGCGCGCCCTGCCTCGCGCAGGCCGGCGGCGATGGCCCCGGCCACCTCCGGTGCGGAGAAGGTGCCCTTGAAGGAATCGGGCGAGACGAGCGCCGGGTGCTCAGCCAACCGCTTCGCGGAACGCCCGCTCCGCCTCCGCCCCGTGCACGGCGAACACGATCCGCTCGAGCTCTCCGGAGTGTGAGCGCGCGGCGCCGACCATCAGGCGGGCCGCCTCGTCCACCGGGAATCCCCCCACTCCGGTCCCGAACGCAACGAGGGCGAGGGAGCGGCAGCCGAGCTCCTCCGCCTTCGCGAGCGTCGACAGCGTGGCCCGCTCGATGATGTCGGCGGAGGTGGGCCCGCCCAGCTCCATGGTGGCCGCGTGGATCACCCAGCGGGCCGGCATCTCGCCGGCCGTGGTCTCAACCGCCTCGCCCAGCCCGATCGGGGCGCGCTCGTCCGACTCGTTCTGCACGGCCGGTCCGCCCGCACGCGAGATCGCCCCGGCCACGCCGCCGCCGTGCCTCAGCTGGGTGTTGGCGGCGTTGGCGATCGCATCCACTTCGAGCTTCGTTACGTCCCCAGCTATGACCTCGAGCTCCGCCACCCGTCACATGCTGACGAATGGAGCGCGGCCGCGAAGCCGGGACCGGCTGGAGCCGCCGTCAGGGAGACACCGCGGTGCCGAGCGAGTCGGCGCCCAGGAACTTCGGGGTGCCCTCCTCGTAGAAGACGTCGACCTCGCTGATGGTGAAGCCGGCATTCGTAAGCAGCTGCACGACCTGCCGGGTGAGGTGGCAGCCGCCGAAGGCGCGCTTCTGGATCGGCTCGAGGCGACGCTGCCAGCGGCGCACGCTCTCGTCGGGGGCCAGCCCGTGCTCGACGAAGTGGAGGGTGCCCCCGGGCCTCAGGACGCGTCGCACCTCGCGAAGGGCGGCGGCGACGTCCGGGATGGTGCAGAGCGTCCAGGTCGACAGCGCCGAGTCGTAGCTGTCGTCCTGGAACGGCAGGGACTGGCCGTCCAGGCCCGACCGCTCAACCGGGACGCTCGAAGCGCTGACGCGCTTCTCGGCCAGCTTCCAGCCGACGTCGGCGGGCTCGACCGCGGCGACCCGGGCTACGCTCTCCGGATAGAACGGCACGTTGAGCCCGGAGCCGAAGCCGATCTCGACCACGTCCCCCTCGAGCCCCTCGCAGACCCGCTGCCGCAGCGGATCGACGGCCTTCAATCCACAGGCGCAGTTGACTATCCGCGGGAGGACGTGGTCGCCATAGATCCCCATCGCTCCAAGGCTATTCCCTCGCCTACTCGTGCAGGGGGCAGTAGGCCGCGCCCAGACGAGCCGTGGTTCTATCAAGCGATTGGCGCCCGCAGCGCGTCGTCCACCGGAGGCAGCGCGCGCATCTCTTCCGCGATCGCCTGGGCGCTTCTTGCCAGGGCGTCGTCCCGGAGGCCGGCCAGGATCGCCTCGCGCAGCAGGCCGGGGTCGATCGAGCTGGGCAGCGCCTTCGACGTGCCGTCGTAAAGGGGCTGGACCACGAGACCCGCGCCCACCTCGGCCACCCGTCTCGCGTTCGGCGCCTGATCCGCGAAGAGCGGCACGATCACCAGCGGCAGCCCGGCGGCGAGCGCTCCAAGCGTGGTCCCCGACCCGCCATGGCAGACGACGAGGCGCGCAGCGGCGAACGCGTCCACCTGCGGGACCCACCGCGTCAGGTGGACGTTCGGCGGCGCCGCACCGAGCACATCCAGATCGAGCTCGTTGCCCACGGTGACCAGAACACGTGCAGGAACCTGCTCTGCGGCCTGGAGGGCCGCGCCGTAGAGGGCGGGCGCCATCGGCAGGCCGCCGGTCACGCTTCCGAAGCTGAGGTAGACGAGCGGGCGGTCGTCTCCCGGCCACCGGTCGTAGAGCGTTCCCGGCGGTGAGTCCGCTGCCGGATCGCGAAAGCGCCGGGTGTCCGGAGGGCCCGCATCATCAGGATCCTCGACCGAGGCCGGCCACGTCGTCAGGTAGGGCGACCCGAGGATCGCCTCGGCGATCCCGGGCGACTGCTCCTCGATGGAGGGCCTCGCGACCTTCACCAGGTGCCGCTCGGAGGATGCGAGCGCGATCCCCACCCGCGCGTGCGGGATCGCGGCGGCCTCGGCGGCGATCGCGGAAGCGAACTCCGCCCCCTCCCGCAGCACCAGGTCGGGGCGCCACTCGTCACACGCCTCCCGCATGCGCGGCAGCGCCGCCTGTACGTTGAGACGCCCGAAGATCTCCCCGATCACTATGGCGTCCGCCTCCTCATGCGTGGCGGCCGACTGCACACGACCCCAGGCCGGTCCGAGCAGGTGCTCGGGCGGGGCCTCGCAGGGCCAGAACGGGTATCCGGCGCGCTCCACCGTGTCGGCAAGGACGTCCGGTCCGGCGACGAGCACCTCGTGCCCCTCGCGAAGAGCCGCATCGATGAACGGGACCAGCGGGTTGAAGTGGCCGGCCCCTCGCGTCGTGGCGAAGAGGATCCGCAAGCCGTGCGCACGCTATTGGCACGGCGAGGCAAGCGCCACTGTCGATCCCGGCTCCGCCCGTTCGTCGCTAGGGTGACTGCGGCGAAACGCGCCGCGCGAACAATGGAGGGTCAAATGAAGTTCACGCTGCTGCTCTGGGGCGACGAGGGCCAGTGGGCGGACATGTCCGAGGAGGAGTCCGCGGCCGAGATGGCGCGCTGGGAGGCGTACACGAACGAGTTGGTCGCCGCCGGCGTCATGGTGTCCGGCGAGGGCCTGCAGCCGAGCGCCACCTCGAAGACGCTGCGGGTCGAAAACGGCGAGCGAGTGGTGACCGACGGGCCGTTCGCCGAGACGAAGGAGCAGCTGGGCGGCTTCTACGTAATCGAATGCGATTCCTTCGACCAGGCGCTCGAGTGGGCCTCCAAGCTGCCGAGCGCCGAGCAGGGATCCACCGAGATCCGGCCGGTGATTCCGTACGAGGAGATGGGGCTGGAGGACACGCAGCGTCCGGTGGAGGCTCCCTGACGCTGTCGATCTCGGCTCCGGGCGTTCGTCGTTAGGGTGATGGCGGCGAATCGCGCCGCCCCGACCCGGGAGGTTCGACCTCATGAAGTACCTGCTCAGTCTCTTCGGTGACGAGAGCCGCTTCGCCGAAATCACGCCCCAGCAGCAGGCGGAGGCGATGAAGGCCTGGGACGCGTTCACCCAGGCCGCCATCGACGCCGGCGTACACCTGGGAGGCGAGGGACTCCAGCCGAGCTCCACCGCCACGACCGTCCAGATTCGGGAGAGCGGAGATCCGATCGTCTCCGACGGCCCGTTCGCCGAGACGAAGGAGCAGCTCGGCGGCTACTACCTCCTCGACTGCAAGGACCTCGACGACGCCCTCGCCTGGGCGAAGCGGATCCCGATGCCGGGCGGGAGCGTGGAGGTGCGGCCGGTGATGGACTACGAGGCCGTGGGCTCGGAGCTCCACCACAAC
>Ga0081538_10001803_pt1 | contig 21611 bp, 28 predicted proteins | sample TabmetS5T2R1_FD_71022 | JGI IMG/M metagenome (GOLD analysis project Ga0081538, IMG submission 71022) | Tabebuia heterophylla rhizosphere microbial communities from the University of Puerto Rico - S5T2R1 | ecosystem: Host-associated > Plants > Roots > Rhizosphere ...
CAAGCCGCTGCGCGCCGACATCAACTTCGCCTGGCCGACCGCGGAGATCGCGGTGATGGGCCCGCAGGGCGCCGTCAACATCATCTTCCGCAAGGAGATCGAGAAGGCCGCCGACCCGGCCGCCCGCCGCGACGAGCTGGTGGCCGAGTACACCGAGCGCTTCGCCAACCCCTACATCGCCGCCGAGCGTGGCTACGTCGACGAGGTGATCGAACCGCAGGTGACCCGGCCCCGCCTGGTGCAGGCCCTGGAGATGTGCGTCACCAAGCGCGAGGCGCGCCCGCCCCGCAAGCACGGCAATATTCCACTGTGAGGAACGGCTCGGAGTCGGCCTTCGGCCGACGATCTGTTGGCTCCGACCGGCAGGATCGCCGGTCGGGCCCGGATCGGCGCGGCCGATCCGGGCATATGACAGTGGAAGCCGTGTTTCCGATCGCGCCGCTGGAGCCCAGCGCGCGGGTGCTGACCGCGCTGACCGGGCTGGTCGCGGTGCTGGTGCCGCTGGTGCTGCTGCTCGCCCAGCCGCGCGGGCTGCTGGTGCTGGTGATGCTCCCGGCGCTGCTGGTCGTCCTGGTGGCGCTGCCGATGGGGCTGTCCCCGGCCGGCTACGCGGTCGGCTCCGGCGACCTGGCCGTGCTGCGCCGCGGCACCCGGCCGCTGCTGTTCCCCCTGCGGTCGCTGCTGGCCGCCCGGCCGACGGCGATGCCGCGGAGCCTGCGGCTGCTGGGGTCCGGCGGGATGTTCGGCTGGTGGGGCAGGTACACCAACCGGGACTGGGGCCGCTTCAAGGCGTACGCCACCGACCGGCGCCGCGGCGTGCTGCTGGAGTGGCCCGGAGGATTCAAGTTGTTCGTGTCCCCCGAGGACCCCGAGGCGTTCTGCCGGGCGGTCCTGGAGAGGTCCGGCCGGCAGGGAGGACGGCGATGAGCGAGCAGCCCACTGCCGGCGACATCGTCGTGCTGCGCACCCCAGACGGGCTGCGGTTCCAGGTCGTCAAGGGCACCCCGGAGGGCGAGGAGGCCGAGGTGCTGGGGATGGCGCTGGACCGGGTGGTCGCCTGGGACAAGAGCCAGGAGTCCGGCCCGTGGGTGACGAGCACCCGGCCGGGGATCGGGGTGCGCGCCTACCCCGCCGGCACCCGCTGGGGCGCCAGCCTCCGCTCCGGCTGGGGCCGGGAGCCCTGAGCGGCCTTGCGCCGCTCCCAGTCGGCCAGCGCCCGCCGGTAGCCGAGCTGCGCGGCGGCCTGGTCGGTGCGGCGCCACAGCCGCCTGCGGTCGCCCTCGGAGAGCCCGCCCCAGGTCCCGTAGGGCTCGCGGGTGGCGATCGCGAAGGCGGCGCACACCTCGGCGACCTCGCAGCGGGCGCAGACCTCCTTGGCGGCCCGCTCGCGCCGCGCCCGGCGCGGTCCCCGCTCGCCGTCCGGCGAGTAGAACAGCGAGATGTCGACCGCGCCGCAGGCGGCCTCCACGTGCCAGGACCAGAACTCCCCCAGGGTGGCCGGCCAGCTCTGCATCATGTCCCTCCAGCGATCGCCATCACCAGTCCTTCGCAGCGGGCGCGGTTCCGGTTGCGCGCAAGCCGCCGACGCCCTGGCTCGCCGGCCGCGGCGGAATCTCCACACAATCGCTACGAGATGCATGCCGATCCTCGACCTGGCGTCCCCATGCTCGGGCCATGCAGCCGAGGACCGTGACGCGTCCCGCCGACCAGGCCCTCCTCACCCTGCCGGGGGTGGAGAAGACCATCGTCGACCCGGCCGACGGCCGCGTCCTGGTCGGCGTCGCCGCCGCCGCCGTGGCCACCGACCTGGCCCTGCGGTCGGGCGTCGCGGGTCTGGCCGGTGCCCTGCTGGTCGCCGTGGCCGCCGCCGCGCTGCTGGCCAGCGGCCGCCTCCACACCCGGTCGGCCCGGCTCGCCACCGCGGCCGCGCCCCTGTTCGGCGCCTGGCTCGCCATCCGCGCCAGCCCCTGGTTGGTGTCGCTGGACGCGCTCGCCGCCGGTGGCCTGCTCGCGCTCGGCGCATCCCTGGCCCGCGGCGGCAGCCTCGCCGACCTGACCATCCCCGGGGTGGTCCTGCGCGCCATCCACGCCGGCGTCCACGCCGTGGCCGCGCCCGCCTTCGTGGCCGCGCCCGTCCGCGCCGTCCGCGAGCAGGTCGGCGGCGGCCGCCGCGCCGAGCTGGGCATCCGCATCGTCCGCGGCGTGCTGCTCGCCGCCCCCATCCTCGTCCTGCTCGGCGTGCTGCTCGCCTCGGCCGATGCCGTCTTCGCCAGCTTCCTCCACGTCGACATGGATCCGGTCACGCCGGTCGAGCACGTCGCCGCGCTCGCCGCCGGCGCCTGGGGTGCCGCCGCGCTCCTGCGCGTGGCCTCGGTCACCCCGCCCGGCCGGCTGCCCGCCCTTCGCCCCCCGATCGGCGCCGTGGAGGCCTGCGTCGTGCTCGCCAGCCTGTGCGCCCTGTTCGCCGTCTTCACCGCCGCGCAGCTCGTCGCCCTGTCCGAGGGTGGCCGGCACGTGCTCGCCACCGCCGGCCTCACCTACGCCGAGTACGCCCGCTCCGGCTTCTTCCAGCTCCTGGCCGTCGCCGTCATCACCCTGGGTATCCTGCTGCTGCTGCGTGCCGCCACCGGGCTGGCCAGCCCCGGCCAGCGGGCCGTCTTCACCATCGTCGCCGAGGTGGCCGTCGCCCTCACCCTGGTCGTCGTGGTCGTCGCCGTGCGCCGCCTCAACCTCTACGAGGACGCCTTCGGCCTGACCATGCTGCGGCTCTACAGCGAGCTGTTCAGCTACTGGATCGGCGCCGTCTTCCTGTTCCTGGGCGCTGCCCTGGCCGGCGTCGGCCACGGTCGGGGCTGGTTCGTCGGGGCCGCGGTCGCCGCCGGCCTCGCCCTGCTGCTCGCCCTCAACGTCGTCAACCCGGAGGCCGTCGTCGCCGGCGACCAGCTCGCCGGCGCCCGTCAGGTCCGGCGCACCGACGTCGGCTACGTGGCCCGCCTCTCCGAGGACGCCATCCCCACCGTGGCCGCCCGCCTGCCGGGCCTGGACCCGGTGGCCAGGGCCGACCTGCGCGCCCGGCTCTGCGCGGCCGAGCCCGACGGCGTCCCACCGTCCCGTTTCACCGGCTGGGCCGCCTGGAACCTCGGCCGCGAGCGCGCCGCGCGGGCCGTCACGCGCGCCTGCGGCTGACGGCCTTCGCGCGCCGCGCCCCGCGCGGCCTCTCGCGCGCCAGGCGGCCGTTCCGGGCCGTGCTCCCCAGCACAGCCAGGCCAGCCGATGCTCACCGCCGCTGACGTGGAAGTCCTTCTGCAGCTGGATCGCGAAGGCTTCGCCTCGGCCTGACCGCTCCACGCCCCCGAGGGTAGGGAGCGGGCCGAGAGGACCCGCTGCTGGCAGCGGGTTACGACGGCGTGGCGTGGTCGGGCATCGCTCCAGGGGCGGGTGTAACGGTGCGGCCCCACACGGCGTTTGCACTCCTTGTAGTGGGGCGGCTGGGCGTAGCTGGCGCACGAGGGCCAAGCTGACGTGTCCCTGGGCTCGCTGCATCCCCGTAAGCGGTGATCGCTGTGACGAAAGGGGTCGGTATGCTCCCCATCCACCTGCGGCGCCCGGGTCGGCGCGCGCTGGCTGTCGGGCTCGTGGTGCTGGTGGTGTCGGGGATGGCCGCGGCCCTGGTCCCGGTCGGCCCGGCGGCCGCCCGACCCCGGCGCGCCGACCTTGCCATCACCGGCATGGTGGCCGGGCCGGCCCAGGTCCTCATGGGCGAGATCGTCGGGATCGGCGTCACCGTGGCCAACGTCGGTACCCGGGTCGCTGACTCGGTCACCGTCCACGTCACGCTGCCGGCGACCCTGCAGCCCCCCTCCCCAGGGGGGTTGGGGTTTCCGTGGAGCTGCGACGCGCTCGAGCCGGGCTGGCGCTGTGTCCACGGGCCGCTGGCTCCCGGTCAGGTCGCCGACGAGCTGCAGGTTAACGGCAAGGTCGTTGGGGGGGCACCCGGGGATGTGCTGTCGGTGACCGCCGAGGCCAGCACGACCAGCCGCGAGCTGTCGACCGCCAACAACACCGGCCAGGCCAGCGTGCAGCTGATCACGCCGGGCACGATCCGGGGCACGGCCTGGATCGACGCCGACCGGGATGGGCAGCGCGAGCCGGGCGAGCCGGCCGCTCCCGGCTTTGGACTCTGGGAGGTTCGGGTCCTTACCGAGGATGGTAGCGGCGAGATCCTTCCGGTCGAGGTGGATGCCGGAGGGCACTACTCGCTGGTGGTGAAGCCCAACCGGTACCTCGTTGAGGTCACCATCAACGTGTTCGCCTTGGCTTGGGATTTCACCACGCCGAACGCTGGTGACGAGGCCACCGACTCGGACGTGGTCCCGGTGTTCGCCGATGAGTTCAGCGCAATTGCCCAAAGCCACGTCTTCGAGATGGCCAGCGCCAGCGAGACGGTCATCGATATCGGCCTGACCGAGGAACCCCTGGCCTGAACCCAGCGTCCCGCTGTTCCAACAGCATGGACGGGAACCGCTCTTGGCTCGCCGCCGCAGCGGCTCAACCGCGCCGGGTCCGGCGCGGCCGCTCCACTCCCCCTAAAGGGGGCTAGCCTTCATCAGGCAGCGGTCTCAGCGGGCGTCCGGCAGCTCCTCGTGGTCCTCCCGCTCGCGGGCCTCGCCGAGGGTTTCCCAGCCTTGCCAGAGGATGACCGGGAGCATGGCCAGGGCGGCGATCGGGTCGGCCCACCACCAGCCGAACAGGAAGAAGAGGCCGATCCCGGTCAGCAGGGCGAGCGAGAGGTAGGAGCAGACCCAGGTTTCGGCGCCGTCGGCGAGCAGGGCGCGGCTGCCCATCTCGCGGCCGGTGCGCTGCTTGCTGAAGGCCAGCGCCGGCATGATCAGTAGCGAAAGCAAGGCTAGGACCAGGCCCACGGTCGAGGTCTCGGGTTCCTCCCGGCCGACCACGGCGGTGATGGCCTCGACGCTGATGTAGGCGGCCAGCAGGAAGAAGGTGGCGGCGACCACGTACAGGGCCCGGCGTTCGGCGGCGCTCTCCTCGGCCACGGTGGCGTCAGGGCCGGCCTTGCGCAGCCGCCACAACAGCCCCAGGGCGCTGATGACCTCGATGCTGGAGTCGACCCCGAAGCCGATCAGGGCCACGCTGCCGGCGATGATGCCGGCGCCGATGGCCACGACCCCCTCGATGACGTTCCAGCCGACCGTGAAGTACTCCAGCCACAAGGCGCGGCGGTGCAACGCCTGGCGCCGCTCCAGGGGCCGGGCCGTGGTCATGCGCTCTCCTTGGCGGGGGTGCCGGCGCCGTAGCGGGGGCAGGCCCCGACGGTCTCGCCGGCCACGGCCAGGACCCGGTCGGCGGCGGCAAGGATCTCGGCCACCCCGGGGATCAGGCGGTAGTGGATCTCGCGGCCGTGGCGTTGGCGGGCGACCAGGCCGCAGTCCCACAGACACGCCAGGTGGGCTGAGACGTTGGGCTGGGCCAGGCCGGTCGCCTGGACGATGCCGCTGACGCGGCGGGGGCCGTCGCGGAGCTGCTCCAGGATGGCCAGGCGGTTGGGGTCGCTGAAGCCGTGGAACAGGCTGGCGCGGAGCTGGGTCGAGGCCATGAGATATCACCTGCCAGATATATATCAGTCGGCCCATACGTTAGCAGGACCGGGCCCGCCAGGTACCACCCTGCGTAGCGGCCAGGTCAGGCTGAGACTGCCGCCGAAGGCGGCGCGGACCGCAGGTCGCCCAACGGCCCGGCCGCGCCACTCCCCCCAGGGGGCATGCAGTGGGCCATCCGGTAGGCCTGCGGGTGCTTACCGGGCCGCCTGGGGGGGCGTGGCTGGAGGGCCGAGCAGGCGCTCCAGCAGCCGCGGGTCGGCAGGCCAGGCCTCCAGCAGGACCGGGCGGGGCACGCTGCGGGCGGCATAGCGCAGGGCCAGGGCGACCACCAGCACGTCGTCCAGGGGGCCGATGACCGGGAGGAACTCCGGCAGCAGGTCGATCGGGGACAGCACCCACAGCCCGGCCAGCAGGATCGCGACCTTGGCGCGCCGGGGGATCCGGGGGTCGTGGCGCAGCCGCCGGGCGGCGGTCAGGCAGGCGGGCAGGAACCCGGCCAGGTCCTTGAGGATGCCGGGCGGGAGCCGCTTGGCCGCCACCACCAGCAGCGCCCAGGTCGCCAGCAGCGCGACGGCCGCGGTGAGAAGGGTCCGGAGCATGAACCATCACCCCCGGCGATGACGTAACATTTGCTACATGACAGAGAGTAACACGACGGGAACCAGCGGGCGGTGGGTGGTGCTGCTGGCCCGGGTCCCGGCCGAGCCGTCCCGGCACCGAGTGGCGGTCTGGCGGGAGCTGCGCCGGCTCGGGGCGGTCGCCATCGGCCAGTCGGCGTGGGCCCTGCCCGACCGCCCGGCGGCCACCAACGGCCTGCCACGCATCGCCGAGCTGGTGGACCGCGGCGGCGGCGAGCTGACGGTGCTGGACGCGGCCGGCCGCGACCAGGCCAGCCGCGACCGGCTGGAACGGTCGTACCTCGAGGCGCGGGCGGCCGAGTGGACCGAGTTCCGCGCCGAGTGCGCCCGCTACCTGGCCGAGGTCGACAAGGAGATCGGTAAGGGCAAGCTGACGGTGGCCGAGCTGGAGGAGGAGGAGCAGAGCATGGAGCGGCTGCGCCGCTGGCACCGGGAGCTGCGGACCCGCGACGTGCTGGCCACGCCGGCCGCCCACGCGGCCGACCTGGACCTCAAGGCGTGCGCGGCCAAGCTGGAGGACTACACCACCCGGGTGTTCCACGCCCTCAACGAGGGCTGAGCGCCGGCACCACGCTGCGTGGCGGCCGGGGCAGACTTGAGCTTGCCGCCGCAGGCGGCGCGGACCGCAGGTCCGCCAAGAACACGGCCCCGAGGGGCCATGCCTTTGCAAGCGCCCGTTTGGAGCTGCAGCGACGGCCGGGAGTTGGGAGGTTGTCGGGCGCGGGTCGTCGCGGCCACCGCCCCAGCACCACGGTGTGGTAGGAACGCCGCCTGACCGGTCTCGTCGCAAGCGCCGACAAGGAGCGCCATCGCCATGAACACGGTCACCTCCAACGACGGCACCGCCATCGCCTTCGATCGGGCAGGCGCCGGACCGCCGGTTGTGCTGATCAGCGGTGGGCCGTCGGACCGCTCGAGCAACGCCCAACTGGCCGGGCTGCTCGCCCCCCATGTCACCGTGTACAACTACGACCGTCGGGGCCGAGGCGACAGCGGCGACACGCCGCCGTACTCGGTCGACCGTGAGTACGAGGACCTGGCCGCCGTCATCGCCGAGGCCGGCGGCGCGGCCGCCCTGATCGGCATCTCCGGCACCGGCAACATCGCCCTGGAGGCGGCGGCGCGCGGGCTTGCGGTCTCCAAGCTGGCCTTGTGGGAGCCGGTGTTCATCCTCCCCGGCAGTCGTCCGGCGGTGCCCAAGGACTGGGGCCAGCGGGTCGACGAGCTGGTGTCGGCCGGTCGCCCGGGCGACGCGCTGGCGTACTGGATCACCACCATCATCGGCACCCCCGCCGAGGCGGTGGCCCCACTGCGACAGGCGCCGTTCTGGGCGGCGATGGAGCCCAACGCGCACATGCTGGTCCGCGACGCCGCCCTGCTGGGCGACTTCTCGCTGCCCGCCGAGCGGCTGGCGAGCGTCGCGGTGGCGACGCTGGTGCTCGATGGTGGTGAGATGCCCTGGCTCAGCCGCGGCGTGCGGGCGCTGGTCGAGGTCCTTCCGAACGCCCGGCACCGCACCCTCGCCGGGCAGCCGCACAACATTCCCATGGACGTGCTTGTCGCGGCGGTGGTCGAGTTCCTCGCGGGTTGACGCGTGACCCACCTGGAGCCGGCAATCCAGCGCACCAGCCCCACTCGGTGCTGGTTACGCAATGAAACGATCGCTCACCAGGGCTACACGCAGAACTTCAGGCAGGTCGCGGGCGGCGCGCCCAGGCGGCGGGGAACATACGGTCGTCGCGGCAGAGGAGGTACTTCGTCGAGGTCTCGGGCCAAGCCATGGGCGGCCACGGCTCCTTCAGCGCCTCGACAGCTCGTTGCGTTCCCTCCGCCTTGCCTCGGCTGCGAGCGCGGGAGGGGGGTCGTCGTAGAAGACGTCCTCGTACTCGGTCTCCTCGTAGCCGCTGTTCTTCCACCAGTCGCTGAAGAACTCGCCGGGCGAGGGGATCATCGCCGCTACGAGGACGAGCAGCTTTGCTGGGAGGCGCGCGCACACGAGCGGCGCCGTGAAGCCGCCGAGCGAATGCCCGACGACAACAAGGTCGCCGCGGTCACCGACCGGCCGGACGACGGTGTCCGTGTACTCCGATCAACCTGCCGACTCGTCCTCGCTCGGGAGGTCGACTGCGACCGGATCGTGTCCACGCTCGCGCAGCGCGGGCGCGACGAGGTGCCAGTCCCAGGCGCTTCCGCCGCCGCCATGGATGAGCGCGAACGCCGCCGCGGTCAGCGGTCCCCCATGCGGACCCGGGTGGCGGGGATCGACGCTCTGACCTTGTAGCTGCGCAAGCTCATTGGCTCTGCTGGTGGAAGCGTCGGCTTCCTGGTTGTCGGCTCGTCCTGTGAGGCCGGGGCGGGGCATGGGAGCTCATGGGTCACGCCGACGGCTCGCCGTAGGTTGCCAGGGCGTCACCTCGCCGTCGACCCTCCAAGACGACGCGCCGGGCCGAGGGGAGCGCTCGTACTCGGGGCATCCCTCTGCCAAGTCTCAGGTGAGGTCGCCTGCGCGCAGCGAATAGGCTCAAGAGGTCACTTGTCCGTGCGTGGATCACGCTGCGTGGCGACCAGGCCCGGCTGAGATTGCCGCCGAAGGCGGCGCCGACCGAAGGCCGACCCAACGCGCGGACGCGCCGATGCATCAACCGCGCGAAGCGCACCACCCGGCGCGTCCGCACCACCCGCCCTGGCCGCACCACTCCCCTGAGCTGCACCGATACCCTCGCCCACCGAACCCAGGGGTACGCACCCCCAACGCGTAGGGACTCACGTAGGGGTGGAAGCCCGGCAATGGGCCGGGTGTGCCGGTCGGCCGGTGGGCGAGGCAGGGCTGCGGAGCTGCCCGCGCAGCAGCACGCGCCGAAGGCGCGTCCACCCCCCGCCACCGAGCGTGGTCGGTGGCAGCCAAGCCGGGGGGAGGAGGCCTCCTCCCCCCGGCCCCCCTCCTCAGCCACGACCGGACCGTCACGGGCGTCCTTACGCTGCGCGCGGCGGTGCAGCGGCCGGCGCGTGACGACCTGTTCCGCGGTCAGCGGGGGCAGCTCTGAGGGCCACAGGGTCCGACGGCGGCCACGAACAGCATCGCGGCCAGGCCGAGGGCGGCACCCCAACGGGCGGGGACGCTGAGGGCGTCGTCGTGCAGCCAGGCCTTGACGGCCGACCAGATGGCCAGCCCACCCAGGCCGAAGCCGGCAAGGCTGACCAGGGCGAACACCACAGCCGCCCAGGACGGACGGGCTGCGCCGTCGACAAGGCTGCCGGTGACCAGCGCTCGCGTCAGGAGGGAGGCTGCGGCCAGGGCAAGGCCGCCCAGCCCCGAGGCGAGGGCCGCCTGGTCGGGCGCCACCGGCCGGGCTCTCCTCCGCATGCGCCCATGAAACCACGGCAGCGGCGGCATAGCTGTTGCCCTTTGCCGGAGCGCCGTGTGAGGTTTCGGTCGTCACGTGGCGCTGTCGTGACGAGCCGCTGGGGCACGCGAGCGGCGCGCGGGTGGCGTCGGTTCGTAACAGGATGAGGCGGACGGAGCGTAACGCTCACGTCTGGTTACGGCCGGTGGAATGACCGCGGGAATGACCGCAGGGCGAGCAGACGCCTCCAAGGACGACAAAGCGTCAGAGCTGCACCCGTCATGTGCCAACTCCGACCGCACCAACAGGCATGAACGCACCGTTCGACCTGTTGTGCGCAGCTACGCCCTCTGTGGCCGGGTAGGCGACGCGTTCCCAGGGCAACCCATCAGCCGCAAGAACGAGTCGAACCGGGACGATGCAACCATGCCGATGCGACGCCCGCGGCACCTCGCGACCCCACGGCGGCCATGGCGACTGCTGTTGTTTGCCTTCGGGCTCACCGCTGCGGTCCTGGCCGCCATGGTGGCCTCGGCCACCCTGGTCCCCCGCCAACCCCCACCGCCCCGGGCACCCGGCAGCGCGCTGCCGACCTTGCCGGCCGAGCCAACACCGACGTCGGCGTCGACCACCGCAGTCCCCCGTGCGCCGACGACTTCCCCCAACCGGTCCACCACCGTCCCGGACACCGTGCCGTTGGCTCCCAGCGGGGCGGCCACAACCACCGGGCCGCCAACGGCCTCGGCGCCGGTGACGGCTGGCGGGACGACGACCACCGAGGCGCCACCGAGGTTTGGCCCCACAACCACCCAGCCGACCACGACCGCACCAACCACCACGGTGGAGCCGACCACGGTTGCGCCGACCTCCACGGTCCAGCCCACCACCACGCTGGCCACGACCACCAGCGTCGTACCCTCAACGACAAGCGCGACCACGACCAGCGCCGTCCCCTCACCGACGGGGGCGACGACGACCACGACGGGGCCGGCGGTCCTCCGTGGCGGCCAGGCAGTACCCGTCTCGGCCGCGACGGTCGGCGCGCTCCTGCCCATCCTGGGCCTGCTGTACCTGCTGGGTGGGCTCCTGCGGCCACCCGGCGGGAAGCACGCCAGGCGGCGGCGCGCCGCGCACCTCCGCCGCCGTGGCTGAGCACCCACCGATGCGCCCGCAATGCGGGGCTCGCCGCTCACCGCCGAGCCTGGAGCTCCACCGCCAGATCCGTAGCCTGGGGGCGGCGAGAAAGCCAGCGTCGTGCTGGCAAGGCAGCGCAGGTCAGAAGGCCGGCCGTTAAGGTAGGCGCAGGGAGCGCAAGGCAGAACGTTGACCGCGTCGTTGACCAAGGAAGGCAAGCCCTATCGCCCAGAGCACCAGATCGCGATCTGATGCTCTGGGGTGCGGGCGACCAGGCCGCGCAGGAACGCCGTCCACGGTGCGCCGTCCTCGGCCGGGCCGATGTCCAGCCCGAGGATCCCCTGCTGCCCGTCATGGTTGACGCCGGTGGCGACCAGCACGGCGGTCTGGCCGATCCGGCCCGCCCCGCGCACGCGCGTGCTCAGGGCGTCGATCCACACAAACGGGTACGGGCCGGCGTCCAAGGGCCGGTTGCGCCAGGCGGCGTCCACCTCGTCGAGCTCGGTGCGGATCCGGCTGACCTGCGACTTGGGGGCCCTGGTCGATGCCCACCTGGCGGGCGGTGTTCGTCCACGCGCCGGGTCGATACGCCCTCCACGCAGCATTGGGCCACCACCGCGCACGGCGCCCGCCCGGCCCGCCGGCGGGGCTCCAACCACGAGGGCAGGTAGCTGCCCTGACGCAGCCGGAGGATGGCCAGCTCGACGGTGCCGACCCGGGCGTCCCACTCCCGCGGCCGGTAGCCATTGCGGTGGGTCAGCCGGTCGGGGGTGCGCTGGCCATGCTCGGCGCCGGTTTGCGCCGAGACCTCGGCGTCCGTCAGCGCCTGGGCGAGCACGCGCACGCCCCCGCGCAGCCAGTCGGCGTCGGCGCCTCGTGCCTTGCGCAACGGCTCTGCAGGTTCCATCTTGGTCGCGGCCACCGTGTGCTCCTTCGAGGTGTTGGTTGAGCCCTTCACGTCGAAGGTGTCGCGGTGGCCTTCTCATGGCCAGAACGGCTCCAGCAGGACCAACAGCCCCGAGGTGCTTGATCCGCTGTTACACCAACTCCAGGGACCCTAACTGTGACCTCCTGGGCCACCGTTCCGGCGCCCGCCGTCCTCGACGGGGCGCTCTGCGGCATCACTCTGCGTGGCAACCAGGTCAGACTCATGCTACCGCCGCAGGCGGCGGACCGAAGGTCCGCCCAAGGCGCGGACGCGCCGATCAATCAATCGCGCGAAGCGCACCATACGGCGCGTCCGCTCCACTCCCCCCTCAGGGCCTCTGCGCTGGACCGATACCCTCGGCTGTCGAAGCCGAGGGTACGCACCCCCAGCGCGTAGGGAACGACGTAGGGATTGACGTACCCATTGACGTAGGGGTCGAGGCCCCCGAGCTGAGCCGGGTGAGGCCGCCGCCCGGTGGGCGGGGCAGGGCTGCGGAGCTTGCCAGCGAAGCAGCACGCGCCAAAGGCGCGTCCCACCACCCACCACAGCCAGTGGCCGGCCAGCGGGGTGCCGGGGCAGGCCGTCAAGCACGAATGGCTCCACCGCTTCGACCTGCGCCGTGGCGGGGTGCCGGACATTCGCGCTTGACGCCGGGCATCCTGCCCCGTCGGCGCCACGATCCTCGAGGCGATCCATGTGGCCAGTACGCCGGGGGGAGGGTCCTCCCCCCGGCACCCCCTCCCGGACGGGGAGCGCCGGTCGGCGCGCACATGAAGAAGGCCCCTCGATCCCGAGGGGCCTTGTGGGCGGCGGGTCATGGGCGGGTCCGGGTCGCCGACGATCCGGCCCGCCCGGGCGGCGCCACGTCCTGGTCGTGGTGGAGCTCGGCGGCCTGGGCCAGCAGGTGGGCCAGGCGTTGCAGGTCACCGGCGGGGAGCTGGTCCAGCACGCGGGCGACCTCGGCCTCGGGCGCATGGCGCAGCAGCACCACCACCAGCTCCCGCGCGCTCGCGTGCCGCTCCTGGAGCCAGGCACGGCGGCGGCGGGCGGCCTCCTGGTCATCGAGCCGGCGTGGGTCGGGCATCCGAGGTCACCCCCTCCTGCTGCTGGCCGTCGATCGGGTGAGGCGGAGCCGGGAGCGGCGCAGGATGCGGGTGCGGCCGCGTGGCTGGTGGCACAGCTCGTAGGCGGGATCCTCGCGGCCGGAGCCAACCAGCCGGTCACCGACCACCCACAGGCCACGCTCCCCCGGGCCAGGCCGGCGGACCCGAACCCGGGTACCGCTGTCGAGCACGCGCAGGCGAACCCGCATCGGTGGTGCTCCTTCCTGATGGGCGCGTCATGGCGTGGTGCCGGTGGGGTCGAGGCTGGGCTGGTGGCCGTTGCCGGCGACCAGGCGGGCGCGTTCCTCCCGCAGCAGCGCATACGCCCGGGAGCGGGACAGTCCTGTGCGGTCGGCGACGTCCTGCCAGGACACCGGCCGGTCCTGGGTCTCTGAGGCGAGCAGGACCCGCACCAGGACCCGGGACGGCTCGCCGTCCTGCCCATTGCCGGTCAGGACGGCTGCCGGGGCTCGGCGACCGTGGCCGGCTGGTCCTGGCGGTCGGCCGGGACGCTGGGGACCTGGTGCGGGTCCTGGGCGTGCTGGCCGCTGGCGTCCGGGTCCTGGCGGTCGCCCTGGCGGCGGTGGGCCAGGCGCAGCAGGAACAGGTGCCACGCGAATGGGGCGGTGATCGGGGCGACGCCGTAGACGCAGGCCACCAGCAGCCGCGGCGGTGGGTCCAGGGGGATGTAGGGGTGTGGCCGAAGTTCAGCGCGATCGAGCTGCCGGCGGCCAGGGCAGTCAGCACCCACGGGTACCAGGGCGTCTTGTGGGGGCGGCTGCGCTGCTCGGCCAGCACCGCGACCGCGGCCACGGCTAAGAAGGTCTCGAAGCCGAGCGGCCACAGCCACGCCAGGACCGGACTCAACCCAGCCGCGAGGGCGATGGCGTGGTGGATGGCACGGTCGATCCGGTCGCGGTCCTGGGCAACGGTGGCGGCCATGGGTGTCCTTTCGTGATGTCCTGAGGATGAGCGCGGCCCCGGACAACGCAGGTCCGGGGCCGGTGGCTACGTGTTGACGCTCAACAGCGTGCTGCAGAAATCGCGGTGGCCACTGTCGTGACGCAGTTCGTAACGGTCACGAGACGGTCTTGCTCGTAGACTGCGGGCAGGGAGCTGACGTATCCATCCAACGTCGGCGATCTGGCGGAGAGGGGTTCCAAGGCTCCCAAGGAGGCGAGGCGGCGTCGTGCGTAAGCGCTCGACCTGGGTGGCCTGGTCCATGCTGGCGGTCTTCGTCGCCAGCTACGGCGTTGGGGTTCCCCTATCGGCGGCTAGAGGCCACTTGCTGGAGGACAGCACCTTTCTGCTGGGCTTTGCGGCGTTCATGGCCGTGGGTGCGGTGATCGTGGCCCACCGGCCCGGCAACGCCGTCGGCTGGATCTTCTCGGCCATCGGGCTGCTGACCGCCACCGGTGTGCTGGCCGGCGAGTACGCCGCGCGTGCCAACCTTGGCTCGCCTGGCGCGCTGCCCGGCGCGGTCCTGGCGGCCTGGTACAGCTCGTGGTGGTGGTACCCGACGCTGGGGCTGGTGCTGGTGTTCACCCTGCTGCTGTTTCCCACCGGTCGGCTGCTCTCGGCCCGCTGGCGTCCGGTCGCGGCGGTGGCGGTGGCCGCGACAGTGGGGATCACCGCGCTGAGCGCTTTGACGCCGATGCTGGTGGACGAGAACTACACCGTGCGCAATCCCATCGGGCTTGCCTGGGTCCAGGACCCGGAGCAGACCGCGGTGGGCGCGGTGCTGTTTGCGCTGCTGCTGGTCTGCATGGGCGCGGCAGCCCTGTCGCTGGTGCTGCGCTTTCGCCGCTCCCAGGGGGTGGAGCGCCAACAGCTGAAGTGGTTCACCTACGCCGGGGCGCTGATGATCCTGTCGCTGCTGGCGACCGACTATTTCCTCCCAGATAGCAGCCTCGTTGAGGTGCTCGCCGGGCTCATCATCGCGCTGGTCCCGGTCGCAGCCGGGATCGCGATCCTGCGGTATCGGCTGTACGACATCGACCGGCTGATCAACCGTACCCTGGTCTACCTGTTGCTCACCGCCCTGCTCGGCGCCGTCTACGCCGGTGTGGTGCTGGTGCTTGGGCAGCTATTCGGTGGGGTCGGTGCCGAGCCGCCAAGCTGGGCAGTCGCTGGCGCCACCCTGGCCGCCGCGGCCCTGTTCCAGCCGGCCCGCCGCCGCATCCAGCAGGCGGTCGATCGGCGCTTCCACCGCCGCCGCTACAACACGACCAAGACCATCGAGGCGTTCACCGCCCGGCTGCGAGGCGAGATCGACCTGGACACGCTGGCGGCCGAGTTGCTGGCCGTGGTCAACCAGACCATGGAACCCACGAGGGCGTCGTTGTGGCTGCGACCACCGGTGAACCGCTCCCGGCCGCCGTCGGTCATTGACACTTAGACGGCGTATCGCTCCTCTTGGGTCGGTCTGACATGATCCCGCGCCATCATGACTCTGGCTGAGGATCTTGTGCCGGACCTGTTGTGGACGATCGTGGAGCCCTTGCGGCCAGCCCCGCCCCGGCCGCCGTACGGACGCCGGCGTCGGGCCATCCCGGATCGCAACTGCTTCACCGCGATCGTCTACATGGCCCGCACATCCACCCCCTGGCGCCTGCTGCCCGCTCAGGAGCTGGGCTGCGGCTCGCCGGCCACCGTCTGGCGGCGGTTGAACGAGTGGGCCACCGCGGGGGTGTTCGAGCGGCTCCACCTAGAGATCCTTGACCGGCTGGGGCTTGCGAGCCGGCTGGACTGGTCGCGCGCCAGTGTGGACTCGGCCAGCGTGCGCGCCGAACGCGGGGGACCATGTCGGCGCAAATCCGGTCGATCGCGGTAAGCCCGGGTCCGAGATTCAGCTTGCCTGCGAGGGCAACGGCCTCCCGCTGACCGCGGTGGTGACCGCCGCCAACGTCCCTGATGTGGCCATGCTGGGGGCGGTCGTGGATGACATCCCGCCAGTCCGCACGCCGTCCGGCCGGCGGCGCAGCCGGCCTGGCAAGCTCGACGCCGACAAGGGATACGACAGCATGGCCAACCGTGTCTGGCTGCGCCGCCGCGGGATCACGGCGCGGATCGCTCGACGTGGGATCGAGTCCTCGACCCGGCCGGGGCGGCATCGCTGGCGGGTCGAGCGGGCGCTGTCGTGGCTGAGCTGCTATCGGCGGCTGGCGGTGCGGTGGGATCGGGACTCGGGGCGGTTCTTTGCGTTCGTGCTGCTAGCGTGTGCCCTGGTTTGCTTCAAGCGGCTCTGACCAGCCAACAAGGCGCCATGGCGTCTCACTTTCTCCCGGTCACCCAGACCGCCTGGTTCTCGAGCCGGACCCGGCCGTCGGCGGTGGTGTAGGGCGCCCACGCCTGGGTCACCTTGGCCCAGACGCGCTGCTGCAGCTGGGGCGGCTGGTCGTCCACCAGCGAGCTGATCGGTGGTGCGACCTCCCGGAGCCACCGGGTCGCCAGCTCGGGCGAGCCGGCCTGGTAGACCGCGGTCACGGTGCCGGTTTCCACGTTGGTGAAGCCGGCAGCCTCGACCACTGCTGCCAGCTGCCCGGCGTCGGCCAGGGCGAAGGGGCCCGGACCTGCCGGTGGTGGCGGGAGTTGGAGTTCGGCCCTGATGAGGGGCACGGGCGCGGCGAACTGCACGGCCCCGGGTGGGCCCCAGACGGCCGCGGCCAACCGCCCCTCAGGCTTGAGGAATGAGTGCAGCCGCGCCAGCACGCCGGCGACGTCGGGCAGGAACTGCAGCCCTTGGCGGCTCAGCACCGCGTCGAAGCTGGCCTCCTCGAACACCAGCGCCTCGGCGTCGCACTCCAGGAACTCGACGTGGTCGAGTCCCTCGGCGGTCGCGCGTTCGTGGCCGACCGCCAGCATCTCCCCGGAGATGTCGGTGCAGACCACGCGCCCGCCGGGTGCGACCGCCGGCGCGGCGGTCAGGCCGGGCTCCCCGTAGCCGGCGGCCACGTCCAGCACCGCATCCCCCGGGCCGATCCCGGCCAGCTCGACCAGGGTCCGGCTCACCGCTGCGCCGGCGTCCTCGGCCTCCAACACGTCGTACCAGGCCCGCCAGCCAGCCGCGGCGGCACGCCACTCGGTGCGGATGCTGGCCTTGTACCGGACCGGGTCAAAGGTGCTGGTCCCCGTCATTGCTCCTCCCTTCGCAGTGGAGCTTGCCGGGATGACCGTACGGGGCCTGATGCGGGCCGGCATCGCCAGGAGCAACCAATCGGCCAGACGCGCGGCTGTGGTGCGTTCTGACTATCCGGTCACAGGAGCCCCTTGGTGAGGGCCTGGGAGGTGGCCGCGGCCCGGGAGGACACGCCCAGCTTGGTGAGGATGTTCTGCATATGCCGGGCGACGGTGTGCTCGCTGATCTGCAGCGCGGCGGCGATGTCCCGGTTGCTGTTTCCGGACGCGACCAACCGCAGCACCTCGACCTCGCGGTCGGTCAGCACCTGTGGCGACGCACGCGGCCGCTGCAGCAGGGCGGCGGCGTGGCGCGCGTCGGCTGCGGCGCCCAGCCGGGCGAACCCGGCCCGGGCGGCGTCCAGTTCGATGCGGCCGCCCTCCTCATCGCCCAGCATCCGCCGCGCCGTGCCGATCAACAGCCGTGCCGTGGCCTCCTCATACGGCAGCTGGAGCTCCCGCCAGCCGCGCTGCCCGCGGCCAAGCTCCTCCAGCGCGGCTGCCGGCTCGCCCAGGGCCAGCAGCAGCACCCCCTGCGCCGTGGCCGCGGTCGCCGCCACCACCGCGCTGCCGAGCCCGTCGGCGATCCCCACCAGCTCGCGGGCGGCATCGCGCGCCTGGTCCAGCGCGCCGGCCGCGATCAACACCTCGACCTGGGCGGCCAGCAGGCGCGCCCGCCCGAAGCGATCCACCGAGGGTGAGGCCAGCGCCGAGCGGAGCGCGGCCGCGGCCGCCTCCACCCGTCCCTGCGCCAGCCGCAGCAGCGCCATGCCCGGCTGCGGATCCCACCCCAGCTGCTGGGCGCGCACGAACGCCTGCTCGGCCCCCTGCAGGTCCCCGCGACGCCGCAGGACCTCGCCCACGCCGCAGGACGCCTCGGCTGCCCCCTGCGGCTTGTGGGGCAGCAACTCCTGGTGGGCGCGGCGCATCTCCGCCTCGGCTTCGGCCCACGCGCCACGCAAGGCGAGCACCTCGCCGCGGTAGATGCGGCACAAGCCCTGACTGTAGGGCGTCGTCGCCGGCAGCGCCTGGCACCACACCCTGGCGGCCTCGGTCCACTCACTGGCCCGCTGCAGGTCCGCAAGCTCCCTGCACGCCAGGAGCACCGAGCAGTAGACCCAGCCGGTGTACATCGGGGTCAGCTCGCCGGCCAGCACGCAAGCCATGGCCTCATCCAGCAGCGCCAGGCCCTGGTCGATCTTGCCCTGCGCGATCTGGGCGCGCCCCTGCAGCTGCATCCCCACCGCCGCCAGGTCCGGGTCGCCGTGGCGTCGGGCCACCTGGATGGCGTGCGCGGCGCCATCCACGGCCTCCTGGAGCGGGCCCTGGTGCAGGTGCAGCTCGGCTTGGGCGAACCGCAGCCACCCCCACTCGACCCCGCCGCGGTCCTGCTCCAGGTGCCGGAACCCACGGCGCAGCCAGCCGACCGCGACCGCGCCCTCACCACGGTAAAGGTGCTCGTGGAACAGCCGCGCCGCGGTCCGAGCCGCTCCCCGATCGTCCCCCGCGTCCCGGAACGCGCCATAGGCCCGCTGACGGGTGGCGATCGACTCGTCGGTCCGGCACAGCCACCAGGCGGCCTCGGCCAACGCCTCCAGCTCCACCGCCGTAAGGCCACCCGGGTCACGGGCACCGAGATGCTCATAGACCTGGAGCCACGGCCCAGTTCGGACGGTCTCCCGCAGCTGGCCTGCGCCGGTTGTGTGCTTCACCGCCGACCTCCCCACGGAAGATCCTAACGCGGCTGCTATCGCCCCACCGGCCGGCGCACCCCAAGCGCATCAGCAGACCCTCTCGGCCGGCCGGTAGGCCGCCTTGGTCTGCCCTGGACCCTGGCGGCTGACCCAGCGCTTGCGGCCGGTGAGAGGGTCGCGGCCGGCGTCGACCTGCACCCGCAGGCCGCTGCCGCGCTTTCGGATCACGCTGCCTCCGTGCCGCCTTGGTCGGTCCATCCGCGGCAAAAGAACGACAAGGGACTGCCAGCCGAGCAAGCAAGGCAAGGACCAAATGACGGCTGAGCTGGGGTTTCGGAGTGCCCCTGGCAGGACTCGAACCTGCAACCTGCTGTTTAGAAGCAGTGAGCGCCCCGTCCGGCCCGGCCTGCCGAGTGCGGTCCTCGCAGGCCAGGTCAGCGGTGAAGTCTGGCCAGTGGGCAGCCGTTCGGTCTGGTTACGGCCGGTGGAATGACCAACGGAATGACCACCGCCGCTCCCGCGGTCCGGGCTATTGCCGCCTCATCCGCGAGGCATACCCGGCCCGTGCTTGGCCCGGCTTCAGCTCAAGGCGTGAAACTCGGGAGAACGTCCAGGTCATCCGATAAGCGGCAGGCGAGGGTCGGCATGCTCGCCCCTTCCTGACGCAGCTCGCACCCAGGCCAGGTCATCGGTCAGGTCCGACGGCCGACCGGCGACCGTCTTGCGGGCGAGCAGGTCGTCGAGGATCCCCGCGGTCAGCGTAACCCCCTCGGGGGTGGCGATGGGCTCGCGGCCGATCGCGTCGGTGAGGTCGAGGCCGTGCACCACCGCCTCCACGACCCGGCTGGGGACGAACTCGTCTAGGCGCATGAGCGCGTAGTAGCCAGGGCCGACCGTGTCGGGCGCCATGGCCCGCGCGCCCTCGATGGTCTTGGTGAAGGTTTCGCGGAGCACGTCCGGCATCTGCTGGGGGGTCTTGCCCTCGACCATCTTGTAGGCGTAGTCGTAGACGACCGGGGCGACCTCTGAGCGTGGGAAGATGAAGAAGCTGGTGCGGTCGCGGCCGACCTGACCCGACTGGGGTTCGGCCATCAGCATCAGGGTGAGCCCGATGGAGATGTCGAAGTGCCCGGCCAGCTCGAACACCGTCCAGTGCGGTTTGGTCTCGTCGAGGGGCTGCAGCTTGGTCGGGGTCTGCCACTGCTCGTCGGTCAGGTCACCGAAGGCCTGCTCCAGCCTGCCGAGCTCGACCTCAAGGGTCCGGACGTCGTCCTCGTATGAGCCCATGGCCCCTCCCTGTGCTTGGCTCGCTGCTGACCGCGTTCTAGGGTGTGCAACCGCTGCTGTCAAGGAACGCGACATCGAGCCCGGCCCACGTCCCGAGGGCGCGCAAGGTCTTCGGTGACCAAGCCGCCCCGCCCGAAGGCAGGCGCCGCAGGCGCTCGAGGCTGACGATCGCCGACCGTTCGAACCCAACTGCCGGATCCGTAGCCTGGTGCTCTACGTCGATCTGGTCGGCTCCAGACGGATCTGGCCTGCTCACGTGGGATGCCGCGTCGATCTAGTCGGATCCGGACGGGTTCCGTCGGATCGTCTGGGTGATCAGGCGGATGATCAAGGGGGCGCTCGATTCCCTTGACTGCGCCGGTCCTGCTCTTGTGGCTGCCGATCTGATGGGCGCGATAGCACCAGGAGATCCGCGCGCTGCGCCTGGCGGCCAATCTCGCTCAGTCGGTCAACGAGTAACTCGAATCGCTTGTCAGCATCGCGGTCATCCTTTCGCTTGTCGGCATCGCGGTAATCCTTCGCCGCAGCCAGGAAGTCCTCCAGCTCGCGCAACTCCTGCTGGTAGCGTCGCATCTCGATGAGCGCCCGCTCCTCATGGCGGAACACTTGGATGGCGCCCTCAAAGAGGGCGGCCGCCCCTCCCAGCAATGCGACTACCAAGTTTGGCGCCGAGGCAGCCACCGCGATCGGCACGCCTGTCGCCATTATCAGCGCAGCCATTCGCAGCACTCGTGAGGCGTACAGGCGCCGTCGCGAGGACCTCGACTGCCTTGTCAGCGATACGACGAGCTGGTCGAGGAGTGCTTTCTGCGAATCGCTCAGGTTCTCATAGGCCTCGAACAGGTGCGGATCGGGTACGGCAGGATCGCGCTTGACCGCCTGGTTGCCCATGCCTTCCCTCCTCCAACGAGTCCGTCGTAGGTCTTGAAGGCGCCCAACCTATGACATAGCGAGTATGAGCCTGGTGCTCCGCGTCGATCTGGTTGGCTCCAGACGGATCTGGCCTGCTCAGGTGGGATGGGCCTTCGATCGCGTCGGGTCCAGACGGGTCCCGTCGGATCGTGTGGATGATCAACGGGATGATCAAGCGGCTGGGCCGGCAGGGCACCACGGGCGGCCCGGCGGGAGCGCCCGGCTGCCGAGTGGCCTCATCTTCAGGTGAAGATCCCCGGCCGCGGTGGCAAACTGCCTGGTGCTTACCAAGGTCGACGCGGACCTCGCCCCCTCCGCGGAGCAGTCAACGGCCCAGGGGCGGTTTTGTGCTGCCGTCTTCATCCGTCAGGGGTGGCCGCAGGCCATGAGCCACTTACCATGGATCGACGACCAAGCGCCGTGCCAATCCGGGTTCTCGCAGCTCGCACCGAACCGTAAGACGGCGTTTCGCTTCCTTGGGCAGGTTTGGTGGGACCCAGGCCGCCCGCGTCGATCGCACCGCATGCTCCAGCAGTGAGCAGCCGACCCGGCCGGGTAGTGCTCGGGGCGCCGGCGCGTGACGCCTCGCGAGCCGGCACGTCAGGGCGTGGTCACCGAAACAAGCTCCAGGAAGTCGCCGCCGCCCTGCACGGTCTGCTCGCGGACCAAGCCGATGCCCCGAACGTAGAACTTGTTGTCGAGCACCCCCGGGCTCCAGCAGCGAGAACTCCTCGGTCTTCAGCGCCTGGTTGGAGGACACGCACCCGGTTTTGACCC
>Ga0081538_10001804_pt1 | contig 21601 bp, 20 predicted proteins | sample TabmetS5T2R1_FD_71022 | JGI IMG/M metagenome (GOLD analysis project Ga0081538, IMG submission 71022) | Tabebuia heterophylla rhizosphere microbial communities from the University of Puerto Rico - S5T2R1 | ecosystem: Host-associated > Plants > Roots > Rhizosphere ...
AGAAGACGGTGTGCGCAGGAAGTTCTTCGGCGTTGGCCAACTCCCTTAGCGTATCGGCGGAGACCACCCGATCCTGTTGCTCGCCGAGGTCGTCCTGGACCGCTGTGAGGCGCGACACCATCCCCTTGACGGGCTTGCCGTAGATCCCCCGCAGAGGCTCCGGTCATTCATAAGCGGGGTGTACTATTATAACCCAAGGGTTATAATGGCGGCGATGCCGTGGGAGATCGAGTACACCGACAAGTTCGACGAGTGGTTCGACAGGCTCGGTGAGGAGGCGCAAGAGGACGTGGCCCGGCGTTACCGAGACCTCTCGCGGACACGGTTGAGGGCTCCCGGCACTCGAACATGAAGGAGCTCAGGCCGCTGGGGACGAACATAAGGGTGCTCTTCGCCTTCGATCCACGCCGCATGGCGATCCTGCTCATCGGCGGCGACAAGTCCGATCGTTGGAGCGAGTTTTACGAGGAGATGATCCCGGTAGCCGATGACCTGTACGACGAGCACCTGGACGAGCTACGCGAGGAAGTACAGATACCGTGAGTGGGCGACACAGTTTCAAGAAGCTGCGCGAGAAGATAGAGCGCGACCCGGAGCGCCGGGAGCGGATGGAGGAGAAGAGGAAAGCATACGATGCCGTTCTGAACCTCGCCGAGCTTCGGGAAGCAAGAGGTTTGACTCAGTCCGAGCTTGCCGAGAGGCTCGGCGTGAGCCAGCCCAACGTCTCCAAGCTCGAAGCCGCCGCGGCGAGCCCGCACGCCGGGGCCATCTACCTCTCGACTCTCGGCGGGTACATCGCCGCCTTGGGCGGCCACCTCGAGGTGCGGGCCGTCTTCCCTGAGCACCCCGAGGACGACGTCGCCGTCGCCGTCGGCGGGGGATGGGTAGAGGATCCCGACGCCGGGAGTCGGGGCGGCTGAGATCTCCGAGAGGGGTTGCTTGCTCAGCTTCTTTTCGGGGCTTCGGACGGCCCAGCCGGAGACTTTGCTCCCGTTGCGCCCCCGTCAGACCCTGATCACTTGTCTGCAATGAAGGCCGAGCTGGAACAAAAACTCCTGCAAATACGGGAGTTCGAGGGGCGCGCTCGGCAGGACTCGAACCTGCGACCTTCTGATTCGTAGCCAGCCCGGCCGTCCTCCGTGGACCGCCACTCACTGCCATAAACCGCCGTTTTGCAGGGTTTCTTATCGGGCGGCTAGCAACCGCGACCGTTACAAAACGCCGTGGATCTCGGGCTGGTTGTGGTACCAGTTGTGGTACGCGTTGTGGTACGGATCACGGCCTAGCCTCTTGTTCTCTGGCGTCCGGCCAGAGCCCGGGGGAAGTTGCGGGTCAAGCCGAGCTGGCGTGAAAGCTGGAAAGGTTCGGGCGCTCACTGCGCAAGCTCATAGTCCTGGTGAACGGGCTGCGCAAACGGGCCGTGGAGTTCGTCTTCCTCAGGGAGAGCATAAACACGACGACGCTCGGCGGGGAACTGGTGTTCCACGTCCTCGGGGCGGTGGCCGGGCTTGAGAGGGACCTGACCATAAGGAGGACGATGGTGGGGCTGGAGGCGGCTAGGACATGCGACGGGAAGGGTGACGCAAGCCTGTGATGGGTGAAGGGAAGATCGCACTGGTCTCCAAGCTCATACGCGACAGGGAAGACGCCAACGGCCGCGGACACGGGCGTCTACATGGCCACGCTCTACCGTTACGTGGAGCCGGACGGCACTCAGCAAGTTCGAAAGCAGAGGTAGAATCGAGGACCGGAAGGCGAGGTGAGCAAGGCGTTGGATCCGCTAGTATCGACCAAGCTGCGTCCGTCGCAGTCACGTCCCAGCCTGGTGGCGCGTCCCCGCCTGACCGAGAAGCTAGACCCGGAGGCGGGACGCAGGCTGACGCTCGTCTCGGCGCCCGCTGGCTTCGGCAAGAGTACGCTGCTCGGCAAGTGGGCGGAGGAGCGGGCGGCCGGGGGGCATCCCGTTGCCTGGCTCTCTTTGGACGGGGGAGACAACGATCCGGCTCGCCTTCTCACTTACCTCGTCGCCTCGCTGCGAACCCTCGAGGAGGAATTCGGGGAGGCTGTCCTAGCCGCGCTACGATCGCCCGAGCCGCCGCGTAGCGAGGTACTGACAGCGGCTCTCGTCAACGAGATAGCCACCCTGGACAGCGGGATCGACCTCGTCCTCGACGACTACCACCTGATCGATTCGGAGGGTGTACACAGGATCGTCTCCTTAATGCTGGAGCGCCTGCCCGACGGCGCCCACCTCGTCGTCTCCGGCCGCGTGCACCCGCCCTTGCCCCTGGCCAGGCTTCGGGCCAGGGGTCAGATGGCCGAACTCGGGGCGGGCGACCTGACCTTCACCGAAGAGGAGGCCGGCTCCTTCCTCAAGGGCGTGATGGACTTGGACCCGTCTGCGGAGGACGTCGCGAAGCTGGAAGGGCGGACGGAGGGCTGGATCGCCGGGTTGCAGTTGGCGGCACTTTCCATGCGCGGCCGCGAAAACGTCTCTGGCTTCGTCGAGAACTTCTCGGGCAGCAACCGCGACGTGCTGGATTTCCTTGCCGAGGAAGTCTTGGAGAGTCAACCCGAAGCCGTGAGGGAGTTCCTGTTTGCGACCTCTGTGCTCGATCGCATGAGCGCCCCTTTGTGCGACGCGCTAACCGGCCGCTCCGACGGCCAAGCCATGCTTGAGAGACTGGAGAGGGAGAACCTCTTCGTCGTAGCCTTGGACGACGAGCGGATGTGGTATCGTTACCATCACCTCTTCACAGACTTCCTGAGAGGGCGCCTCGAGCGTGAAAGTCCGGGGCTTGCTGGAGAGCTGCACCTGCGCGCCTCGGCCTGGTACGAGGACAACAGGCATACCGCTGAGGCGATAGGCCACGCGTTCTCCGCCTCCGACCACGAGCTGGCGGCGCGCCTGATCGAGCAGGGCATCCCGATCGCCCTGCGCCGCGGCGAGTTCCCGACCGTGCTAGGCTGGCTGGAGGCGTTGCCGACGGAGGCCAAGCACCGCCGCCCCCGGCTGCTCGTCAGGCACGCCGTGGCCCTCACGCTCACCGGCCGTCCCGACGACGTCGAGCCGCTGCTGGGAGAGGCGGAGAAGATAGCGGAGAGCACCGCGAAGCAAAACCACCGGTTCCTGCTCGGGTACGCTGCGGCCGTCCGGTCCTGGCGCGCGCGGCTGCGGGGGGACGCGCCGGGGGCGATTGAGCACGCCCGGCGGGCCCTCTCGCTGCTGCCCGATGGGGATCTGGACCAGCGCAGCTTCGCGGCCTCCAACCTGGGCTTCGCGCTCAGAATCAACGGGGACCTGGCAGCCGCCGACGAAGCCCTCGCGGAGGCCCTGATGATAGCTCGCGCCGCCGACCACACCTATGGGACGCTCTCGACCATGGTCTGGCGTGCCAGGGTGCAGATGGAGCTGGGCCGCCTGCGGAAGGCGGAGGAGTCTTTCGGGCGCGCGCTGCGTTTCGTGACCGAGCGAGGCGTCGGTCTGCTGCCCGCCGCGGGGATCGCCCACATAGGGATAGGCGCGCTCCTCTACGAGCGCGACGAACTGGAAGAAGCAGAGCGCGAGCTAGAACAGGGCATAAGGCTGGCAGAACAGGCGAGGGAGGTCGGCAACCTGGTCTGGGGGTACGTCACGCTCTCGCAGACCAAGCGAGCACGGGGAGACGAGGAGGGCGCCCTGGAGATGGCTCGCGAAGCGGAGCAGGTCGCCCGCGACGCCGACGCCGATCTGCAACGCGCCATCGCCGTGGCCTGGATGACGCGGTTGAGTCTCGCGCGCGGAGAGCTCGGTGATGCGGCCGCGTCCGGACAAGAGCGGGCCACGGGCGCGGAAAGCGCCGCCGGCAATGCGGGCGCCGCCAAGTTCGCGCACCTTCTGACCTCGGCGCGGCTGCTGCGCGCCGAAGGACGGCACCGCGAAGCGCTCGGTCTGCTGGAGGAGCCGCGCGAGGAGACCGAGGCCTCCGGGCGAACGGGCGACCTCATAGAAGTTATTACGCTCCAGGCACTGGCCTTGTGGGAAGGAAGCAAGAGGGAGCGGGCAGTAGACACCCTGGCGGAGGCCATGTTACTGGCCGAACCGGAGGGCTACGTCCGCACCTTCGTCGACGAGGAACCGCCGATGGCCGAAATCCTCTCCGGGATGCTCGAAGCTCAGCAAAGGGGAAGCCTCGATCCGCCCGTCCCGGCGCACTACCTCAGGAAGCTCTTGGTGGTGCTGGAACGGGACTCCGCACGCCCGGCGTCGCCGGTTGGGGGGCTATCCGAGCACTTGAGCGGGCGCGAGCACGAGATACTCCAGCTCGTGGCAGCGGGCAAGTCCAACCGCCGCATCGCGCAGGAGCTATACGTCAGCGTGGGGACCGTGAAGACCCACCTGAACAACCTCTACCGTAAGCTGGGGGTGCGCAGCCGCACGCAGGCGATCGCGCGGGCCAGGGAACTGAAACTGATCTAGCAGCGGATCGTTAGGAGTCCGAAGCCTCCCATACCGGCGCTTCTTTAGGCGGGCGTGCAACGTCGGATGGTCCTCCTCGCACCCAAGGCCGCAACTTCGAACGTTCAGACAACGCCCGTTTCCACACTCTTACCGAATCACTTGAGCCTCGACGTCGCGCGGGTCCCGAGAGCAGAAACGCCACAGCGGGCCGGGGACGAAGATCTCCAACCCCTTTCTCTCACTTTCGATGGATGCCCGGCCCCCGTACTCGCAATACCATCGAGGGCAATGAAACCGAGGGAGAGAGAAACCCGCCGACTGGAGCAGCATGCTCCCTCATCGCGGTATTGCCGCTCAGGGCGGTCGATGTGAGCCGAAGACGAGAGGAGTTGGACATGCAGGAGATAGAGATGAAGTCACGCGTGCGGGGGCGGGTGCTACTGCCCGGCGAGGTGGGGTACGACACCGAGCGGAACGGTTGGAACCTGATCGTCGAGCACCATCCGGTGATGATCGTGGTGGCGGCCGGCACGGAGGACGTCGTCGCTGCCGTGCGCTACGCGGCTTCCGCTGACCTACCGGTGGCGGTGCAGGCCACGGGTCACGGTCCTTCGGTCCCCGCGGACGGGGCGGTCCTCATCAACACCCGGCGCATGACTGACCTCGAGGTAGATCCCGTGACGGCAACCGCCAGGATCGGTGCTGGCGTGAAGGGGGGAGCGGTGTTGAGAGAGGCCGCGCGCCACAGTCTAGCGCCGCTGGTCGGGTCCACGCCCGACGTCGGCGCGGTCGGCTACCTGACCAGCGGAGGGCTGCCGATGCTTGGCCGCCGCTACGGTTTCGCCGCCGACCACGTGCGCTCCCTAGAGCTTGCCACCGCCGACGGCCTGCCGCGCCGCACCACGGCCGACGAGCACCCCGACCTGTTCTGGGCGGTGCGCGGCGGCAAGGGCAACTTCGGGGTAGTCACCTCGGTGGAGATCGGCCTGGTGGAGCTGCCCCGGCTCTACGGCGGCGGCATGTTCTTCCCCGGCGCGGCGACCAGGGACGTACTGGGCGCCTGGCTCGAATGGACTGCGTCGCAACCGGAAGAGATGGCTTCGTCGTCGCTGGCGTTGCAGCGTTTCCCCGACATGCCCAGGGTTCCCGACCCGGTGCGCGGGAGATTCATGGTCCACGTTCGAGTAGCCTACACCGGACAGCCTGAGGACGGCGAGCGCCTGCTCCGCCCGTTGCGCTCCATGGGACCGGTCATGGACTCCGTCTCCGACATGCCCTACACGAGCATCGGCGATGTCCACAACGACCCTACCGGGCCGGCGCCCGTCCGCGATCGCGGCATCCTGCTGCGCGAACTCGATGGCGAGGCGGTCGAGCGAATCGCCACGCTGGCAGGCCCCGGCATCGAGCTCCCGCCGGGCCAGGTCGAGATCCGCCACCTGGGAGGCGCTTTAGGCCGCATGCCCGAGACGCCGAACGCCATAAGCCACCGGGACGCCGCATTCGGCATGAATCTCGGGATGCTCGTGCCTCCGGGACACGAAAAACGGGTGGATGGGATCCAACAGGCACTGATCGACGGCCTCCGGCCGTGGAGCACGGGCGCCACGCTTCCCAACTTTCTCGGGAGCGGCGCCACCCAACCACGCCGGGTACGAACCGCATACAGCGACGCCGACTACGAGAGGCTGGTTGCCATCAAGACGACCCACGATCCGCGCAACCTGTTTCGGGTCAACCACAATATTCCACCGCGACCGAACCGTGGAAATCGTCACTCGTGAAACAGTGGCGGCACGAGACAAGGACTACGATAGTATGTCCTTTCACGTGCTCAAGCCTACTAATAGTCAGAGTCCGGGCGGCCTGATCGTACCCCCGGGCCAGGTTCGCAACCAACTTCAGTTGCGGCGCCTTTATCGACCAACAGTGGCCGGCGGATCAGGAAAATACGGCGAAGATCTCTACCCCTCGGTTCTAACTTTAGGAGGATGTCTCTCCATCCGTCCTCGCCATATCATCCGAGGTGACCGTCACGAGTAAATCGACGAAAGGAGAGGACGTTATGACGGACGACACCAACACCAACGACGCACAAGGCTACGAGCAGCCGCCCGAGCCGAACCCTGACCTCAAGAGTCTGGACAGGTTGGTCGGCACGTGGGAGCACTCCGGAGAGGTGCAAGGGACCACGACCTTCGAGTGGATGGAGGGCGGCTACTTCCTCATCCAGCGCGTAGATCTCGAGCAGTACGGGCAGAGGATTAAGGGCATCGAGGTCATCGGACACGAACGAGGATTCATGTCCGAGCCGAGCGAGGACATAAAGTCTCGCTTCTACAGCAGCACGGGCGACACGCTCGACTACGTCCACGAATTGGAGGGTGACACCTACACTATCTGGGCCGGAGAGAAGGGATCGCCCGCGTACTCCGAGGGTGTGTTCAGCTCCGACGGCAACGCCTGCTCCGGCGCCTGGCATTACCCCGGTGGTGGCGGATACGATTGGACCATGACGAGGACCAGCTAGCTGGACGCCCGGACATGACCGTTGACGATGCCCTTGGAAGGCGCATGAAAGAAATGGAGAGATCCGTATGATGCACCAAAGACCCGCAGGCGAGGCGATGTCGCGCGAGGGGAAAGGAACCGCGGCGGCCGGCGAGGCTGGCAATTCGCGACCCATCCGATGGGAAGATGCTTTGCAGCGACTCACGAAGGGCGGTTGGTTCTGGCTCGCTACTGTGCGGCCGAACGGAGCGCCGCACGTCATGCCGTTATTCGCTGTTTGGTCGGGATCGTCGCTGTATGTTGCCTCGAAGGGGACGGCCAAAAAGAGTCGAAACCTTGCCGCCGACGGACGCTGCGTCATCACCACCGACGCGGGTGATATGCACCTGATCGTGGAAGGCGAGGCCCGGCGGGTGCGCGACGAGGCGACCCTTCGTCGGGCTTCGGATGCGTTCGAGACCATCTACGGCTGGCCCACGGTGGTGAAGGAGGACAAGCTCGACGCCGAGTACGGCGCTCCCACATCCGGCGGCCCGCCGTACGACGTCTACGAGATCACACCGACCAAAGCGTTCGGCCTTCCCACCGACGGCGAGTCCTTCACGCCGACGCGCTGGCGCTTCGATCGCTGATGGCCGGGCGAGCAGCCTGCGCCACGAAGGACGCGACGAGACCCACCGGTGGTTTCGCCTTCACGACAACAGCTCCTTTCGGGTGCCTGTGGCTCGATACCGCCCTTACCGTCCGCTACCTGCGGGCGATCGTCCCCGGGAGCGGGGTCCCCGGATGACGCCGCGCAAGCCACCCGAGCCCGTCCCCTCAGACTACGACGAGAATCCCGACCGTATGCGCCTCGCGCGCTCGGTGCTTCGCCGCCACGCGGTGGCGAACGACGTCCACGAGCGCGTCGCTCGGCGCTTCGTCACCGAACGCTTTACCCGGGTGCTGGACGTCGGCTGCGGTGAAGGAGAGCTCGCGCGCCACCTCCCGGACAGCGCCTGGGTCGGCCTCGACAACTCGCGGACGATGCTGGGGCGAGCTCCGGCAGGAGGCGTCCTGGGCGATGCTCGCTCCCTTCCGTTCGCGGACGGGTGGTTCGATGGCGTCGCCATCCTCTACGTCCTCTATCACCTCTCTGATCCCCGCCCGGCCCTCGTCGAGGCCCGCCGCGTGATGCGTCGAGGCGGCTTGATCGCCGTCGCCGCCCCGAGCCGCCACGACTCGCCGGAACTCGCCCACGCGTTGCCGAAGACGCCGCTCACCTTCGACGCGGAAGTCGCGCCGGGCTTCCTGCGGGAGCTGTTCGAGGAGCCGGAGGTGGAGCGCTGGGATGCCCCGCTCATCGAGCTTCCGACCACTCGGGACGTGCGCGACTACCTCGTCGGCAAGCAGGTCGCCCCCGACCGGGCACAGGCTGTAGCTTCGGCGACGGAGGTGCCGCTCTCGGTCACGAAGCGAGGCGCCTTGCTATTTGCTCGCAAGCCGAACTCGACGAGCGGTCGGCCTCGCGCGGGCCAGCGAGCATGAGTACTATGAGGCGCTGAGCAATGGGCCACTGCTGTAGGATGGATCATGGGTCGCCTCGTCACGCGGAACCTGCTCGCCTTGCACAGAGACTTTGAGGGAGGCGAGCCAAGTTCATTTGCGGGAACGGCACGCTTTGGGAGGATCGACATGATAATTTGAAAGGACCAGGCACCGGCAGATCGGGGACCGAGCAACACGAGTCGCTGCCATATTCCGACGCGGGCGAGTTGACCCAGTTTGGCGCCTACGTCGAGACGCTGCGACCGGGGGCGCGGTCTTCCGACCGGCACTACCACGAAGAGCAAGACGAGTTCCTCTACGTCATCTCGGGCGAGGCTACCGTGATCGAGGATGACGGCGCTCATCCGCTCTATCCCGGCGACGCGGCCTGCTGGCCGGCGGATGTGGCGAACGCCCACCAAGTTGTGAACCGTTCGGACGGGCCCTGCACCTTTCTCATCTTTGGCACCAGGATGGCGCGCGACGTCGTCCACTACTCCGAAGCGGGGCGGATCCTGCGCGACGCGGACGGTAGGTGGCAGCTGCTGCGCGACGACGACGGCTCCTTGATCAAAGGTGGGGAGATCGAACAGTTCCGCCCTATGACGTGGCGAGGGCCCGAGAGGCACGGTTCTTTCCGGTAGGATTCTCTATGAGGCTCGGAAAGGAAATGAGATGAAGATCCACCTGGCACCTGTGCTGCTCGGAGCCGGCGTCCGGTTGTTCGATGATGTCGGTCCGATGACGTTCGAGCGCACGCGCACCGTCGAATCTCCGTTCACTACACATCTGGGGTTCCGGGTGGTCAAGCCATAATGGTCTCGACCGCTGATTGGGACGCGCTGCGGGGCGAGATCTCGGGCGAGATTAGCCTTCCCGGATCGCCCCACTACGAGCAGGCCCGCAAACCGGCCATAGCCCGCTTCCACGACATCAAGCCGCAAGCCCTCGTGCTCTGCGAGACTCCGCAAGACGTTTCCGAGACGATCTCCTTCGCCAGGCGCTTTGGACTTGAGACAGTGGTTCGCAGCGGCGGGCACTGCTTCGCAGGATGCTCCTCTACCGAGGGGATCGTCATCGATGTCAGCCCGATGCGCTCTGTGGAGGTCTCCGGCGGCGTGGCGAGGGTAGGAGCTGGCGCCAGGCTCGGAGACGTGTACGACACGCTGGACGAGCACGGCCTCACCATCCCGGCCGGATGCGGCCCTACGGTCGGTATCTCCGGCCTCACCTTGGGCGGCGGGCTCGGCATCCTCGGCCGCAAACACGGGCTCACCTCGGACAGCCTGCTCGCAGCACAGGTAGTGTTGGCGGATGGTGGCATCGTCGAGTGCGACGAGCATTGCGAACCGGACCTGTTCTGGGCGCTGCGCGGCGCAGGCGGCTGCAACTTCGGCGTCCTCACCTCCCTCGCCTTCAGGACCATCCCGTCGCGCCAAGCGACGGCTTTCCATCTAATCTGGCCCGACGCCCACGCGGCGGAGGTCACTGAAGCCTGGCAGAAGTGGTCGCCCGCCGCACCAGAGGAGCTCGCTGCCAGCCTGCTGCTTATCGCCCCGAGCGATCCTGATAGGTCGCCCGTGGTCAACGTATTCGGGGGAATGGTGGGTACCGTATCAGACACCGAGGAACTGCTTGACGAGCTCGTCGCCCGGGCCGGGGTCGAACCCTCATCGGCGGTCTTGAAACATGCCCCCTACCGGGAGGCCAAGCGCTACCTCGCCGAGCACGGCCCTGGAGACGTCCTGCCGGACGGGCACCCCTACAGCAAGTCGGAGTTCTTCCGAAGGCCTATGCCCAAAGAAGCCATCGAGTCGTTGGTAGCTAACCTCGCGGAGGGACGGGTTACAGGCGAGTCGCGCGAGCTGGACTTCACGCCATGGGGTGGAGCCTACAACCGCGTGAGCCCCGATGACACCGCCTTCGCCCACCGCGACGAGATCTTCCTGCTCAAGCACGCGGTCATCGTCGAGCCGGACGCCCAGGCCGTCGAGAGGGAGGCCGCGCGGCGCTGGCTTGGGCGGTCGTGGACGATGGTGCACCAGTGGGGCTCTGGGGGCGTGTACCCGAACTTCCCCGACCCAGATCTTGATGATTGGGCGCGTGCCTACCACGGAGCCAACCTCGACCGCTTGCTGCGCGTCAAGGAGAGGTACGATCCGGACGGTTTCTTCGGCTACGTCCCGGAAAGCGCCGCACCGGAAGCCGGTTCCTCGGCGTCGTGAAAGTCGATGAGTGGCCCGGGCCCTCAGTCCGAAGACGTCCGTGGACACAGGCAGGAAGTAAAATCATCCTGGAGGTGAACTGGGATGATGCGCGCTGCTGATCCGCTGGCCTCCACCAAGCTGCGGCCGTCGCAAGCGCGGCCCAAGTTGGTGGCGAGGCCGCGCCTGGTAGAGAGCCTGACGCGAGAACCGGGACGCAGGTTGACCCTCGTCTCTGCCCCCGCCGGTTTCGGCAAGACCACGCTCCTGAACAAGTGGATGAAAGACAGCGCGGGCGGCGAAAGTTGCGTAGCCTGGCTCTCTTTGGACGAAGGAGACAACGACCCGGCGCGGTTCCTCACTTACCTCGTCGCCGCGCTCAGGAGGACCGTCGAAGAGGGGTTCGGCGAGGGGGTTTTGGCCGCGCTGCGCTCGCCCCAGCCGCCGCGGCTGGAGGCATTGGCAGCAGCGCTCATCAACGAGTTTGCCGATCTCCCGGGAGAGGTTTCCCTGGTCCTCGACGACTACCACCTCATAGATTCCGAGGCCGTCCACGGGATCGTCTCCTTCCTGCTGGAGCGCCTGCCGGGGGGCGTGCACCTCGTCATCTCGGGCCGCACCGACCCACCCCTGCCGATCTCACGCCTCCGCGCCAGGGGCCAGATGAAAGAGCTCGGCGCCTCAGATCTGGCCTTCACCGAAGGAGAAGCCAGGACCTTCTTGAGAGGCGTTATGGGCCTGGAGTTATCAGTACAGGATGTCGCGACGCTGGAGAAGCGGACGGAGGGTTGGATCGCCGGGTTGCAGCTGGCCGGTCTCTCCATGCGGGGTCGCAAAGACCCCTCCGGGTTCGTCGAATCCTTCTCGGGCAGCCACCGTGACGTACTCGACTTTCTGGCCGAGGAGGTTCTCGGACGCCAACCCCCTCACGTGCGCGAATTTCTGCTTGCGACATCCATCCTCGACGATCTCACAGGCCCGTTGTGCGACGATCTCACCGGCCATTCGGACGGACAGACGATGCTGGAGCGTCTCGAGCGGGAGAACCTCTTCGTCTTCGCTTTGGACGACGAGCGGAGATGGTACCGTTACCATAATCTCTTCGCCGATTTCCTTCGAGGCCGGCTCAGGCGCGAGAGTCCCGGACGCATGGACGAGTTGCACCTCCGTGCCTCCGGTTGGTACGAGGGCAACGGGCTGGTCGCTGAGGCGATCGAGCACGCGCTCTCCGCCCCCGACCATGGCCTTGCAGCGCGGCTGATCGAGGAAGGCGTCGAAGGGGCCGTGGAGCGCGGCGAGGGCATCACCGTGCTGCGTTGGCTGGAGGCATTGCCTACCGAAGCCAAGCGCCTGAGGCCGCGACTGTTCGTCGAGCACGCGGTGGCCCTGGTGATCACCGGCCGGCCGGACGACGCCGAACCCCTCCTGAAAGAAGCCGAGCGGGCGGAGACTACCGGGGAGGACCGCCGGTTCCTGTTGGGGTTCGCCTCGGCTGTCAGGTCCTGGCGCGCCCGCCTCCGGGGAGACGCGCCCGAAGCCGTGGAACTTGCCCGGCGGGCACTCTCGCTACTGCCCGCCCGAGAGGCACCCGTTCGCAACTATGCCACCGTCCGACTGGGCGACGCGCTCAGGGCCACAGGCGATCTGGCGGCGGCGGGCGAGGCCTACGCAGAGGCCGCCGAGATCGCTCGGGCCGCGGGTCACATCTACGGGAGGCTCGCAGGTATGGCGATGCATGCCAGGGTGCGGGCGGAGCAGGGTCGCCTGCGGGAAGCGGACGAAGCGTTCCGGCGCACGCTGCGGCTGCTGGCCGAAGAAGGCTTCGAGCTGTCGCCCGCCGCGGGGGTGGTCCACATAGGGATGGCAGACCTCCGCTACGAACGCGACGACCTGGAGGGGGCGAAGCGCGAGCTGGAGAAGGGCGTGGAACTTGCCGAACGTACCGGGGACGTCAGCACCCTGGTTTGGGCGTACGTCACCCTCTCGCGGACGAGGCGGGCGCGCGGGGACGAGGGCGGCGCCCTCGAGATGGCCCACAAAGCGGAGCGCGTCGCCCGCGACTCTGGCGCCGATCTGCAGATCGCCATCGCGGCGGCTTGGCTGGTCCGGCTGCGTGTGGCGCGAGGAGACCTCGCAGAAGCCGGCGCTCTCGGACTAGAGCGGTCCGCTAACGTGGGCGGCGCTGCAGCCGCCGCGCGGATGGTGGACCAGGTCACCTCGGCGAGGCTACTCCACGCGCAGGGTAGTCCCCGCGAGGCGCTGCGGCTGCTGGAGAGACCGCACGAAGCCGCACAAGCAAACGGGCGTACGCGCGATCTCATAGGGATCCTGTCGCTACGAGCTTTGGCGCAGTGGTCGTCCAACGAGAAAGAGCGGGCGGTGGACACGCTCGCGGAAGCCCTGGTGTTGGCTACACCGGAGGGCTACGTCAGGACCTTCGTGGACGAGGGTCCTCTTATGGTCACGCTCATGTCGGAGGTGCTCGCAGCCCGGCAGAAAGGACGAACGGACTCACTGCGCCGCGTGCCGGCGCACTACCCCAGGAAGCTTATGTCCGTGCTGGACCAGAACGCCGCTGGCGCTACACCGTCGGCTGCCGGACTATCCGAACCCTTGAGTGAACGGGAGCTGGAAGTCCTCCGGCTAATAGCCTCCGGCAAGAGTAACCGCCAGATATCCTCCGAGCTATTCGTAAGCGTGGGCACCGTCAAGACCCACATCAACAATCTCTACCGAAAAATCGACGCTCACAGCCGCACTCAAGCCCTGGCGCGGGCTAGAGAGCTGAACCTGCTCTAGCAACCCGTCGCTGGAGTCTTACACGTTCCACCGTGAAGCTCTCGTACTCGAATGGTTTTTGCCAAAGCGATTAGCAGCTCCCGAGGACCGCCACTCCGGATCGAGCCGGACGACGAAGAACAGTCCCGAACCGCTCATGCGCATTCGGTCCCGCCGTTCGGGACGCGACGTGCTCACACCTTTCGGATCTTCTTGGTCGTACTGCTGGGCGCCAGTACGGCGGGCTAGGCTAAGACGAGCCGGATAGGAGTATCTCCACCCCCGAAATCTACCTTTTGGTGGATGTTTCCCATCCGGTCGGACGGTAGTTTTCTTGCCGAGAGCCAACGGACGATTGGAGCAAAGATCATTACCGACGAAAAGGGCTTCGCGGATGAGGTCCGCGAGCACGCCACCGACGGCATGGGGCCTGCAGAGACGAAAGCGTTTGAGCAAGGAGACGAGAGAATGGAGATGAACATGGACACCAACGGCATCGAACCCAACGAGCCGGCAACCTCCACGGCTACGAGCAAAGCGGCGGAGGAGGTGGGCACCGCATCGCTGAGGAAGGCGGGGCGGGCGCGACGCTACCTCGTCCAGGGCTGGCGATTCGCGCGCCACCTCCTGGAGATGTTGGTCGCCATGATGGTCGGGATGGCGGTCCTCGGCGTGGCGCTCGCGGTGCTGGGCGAGCCGCCGGGCTACGCCAACTTGCTACTCAGGTACGGCCTGATGGGCGCGTTTATGGCCGCGCCGATGGTGGGTTGGATGCGTTACCGGGGCCACTCCTGGTCTGACGGCGGGGAGATGACGGCGGCGATGCTGGTGCCGATGTTCGCCCTGGTGGTGCCGGTGGAGTTGGGCGTGTCGGTGCCAGGGCTCTCCGAGGAGTCGCTGATGATGCTCTCGCACGTGGCGATGATCGCCGGGATGGTCGCCTGGATGGTCTACCGCCGGGACCGCTACGCGCATGGAGAGCACGGTCACCGCCCGTAGCGCGTCCGCCAACGCGTCGTCCGAGGTTAGGCGGGGGCCGGAGAACGGCCAGCTTGCCCGCGAGGCCCAAGAAGGGATCTCCACCCCCGGATTCGGCCCGCGCACCGGCGAGCAGGACCCGAGGCTAAACAAAGCAACGCGAAGGAGCAGTCGTCATGACCGAGAGTTACGCAGAACGGTCGCCCATGCCACACCCCGAGATTCGAACTACGGCGTTCGGCGAAAAGCTCTCAGGCCAGGGCTGTGTGAGCACAGCGCAATGACGAACCTTAGCCCAGCAGACCGTCCTCGGCCGTGGCGATTGGGTGCGCGGATGCGCAAGGGCGTCCTGGTCGTGCACATCGTGTCGGCCGGAGCCTGGATCGGCATCGACGTCGTGATGGGCGTCCTCATCTTCACCGCCCTGCTCTCCGCTGACGACAACACCAAGGCGCTCTGCTACAGGGCGCTGGAGTTGTTCGCGGTCTGGCCGCTTTTCGCGGCCGGATTGTTCTGTCTCGCCAGCGGCTTCGTCTTGGGCATCGGCACCAAGTGGGGCCTGGTTCGGTACTGGTGGGTTGCCATCAAGCTGGCGCTGAACATAATGCTCACCACACTGGTTTTGGTCGCATTGCGCCCAGGGGTGATGGAGGCGGCCGAGCAGGGTCGGCGGTTCGCGGCGGGCGAGTCGGCCTCGCTGGCGGTGGGCGACTTGATCTTCCCGCCGATTGTCTCTCCGACGGCCCTGCTCATCGCGTTCGTGCTGGCGGTGTTCAAGCCGTGGGGTCGAATTCGCAAGCACCCGGCGACACAGGTAGACGAACGTTGAACGGCATGGATGTGAGTGTGGTGTCGTTTCCTGCGTGTCTTCATCACGGGCACCGATACCATTCCACGCCCCGCGCGGGCCGTGGTCCCTAACACAGTGGCAGGCGAGTACGGTCGGAAATGGCCCGAAAGTTGCACCCGCGCACGCGCGTTTCGGGCCGGCAACGATTCGGGTTAGGTCCTCTCGCGGTGGCCTCATCCGTACGCTCCTAAGGACGCCGGAGGCGGCAGAACACGGCGTTAGAGAAGCAGTGGCTCTCCGGAGACCATCGTCAGCGATGAGGCGGGCGCCTTCAAAGACGCCCGAGCAACGGCAGCCTAAAAGGCACTCGAGATGAAAGTAAGCAGATCGAGCTGGGCCAACCTTGGCAATCCTTATCGTGGCGGCGTCAAGTATCCAGAGTAGGATGGCTGACTACCATTTCGCGAAGGCCGAGGGTTGAGAGGAGCTGGTCACGACGTACTCGGAGTGGGTCGACAAGTACAGGAGTTATCCGCGGGGAGTGGGGGCCGGGCTATTCGGGAAGGGGGAGTGCTCCTGTGTCGAAAAAGATCGAGTACCCACAGTTGGTACACGTAGCGTAGTTGAATTGGGACTCTGGGGAAGTAGGGGGCCCTGAGGACGTAAGTGGGTCTGAACTGGATCCTGCCAGGGTGCCTCTGGCCTCGAAACTCTCTGTGGCCTTACATATAGGGCAAACGAGAGGCCCCGCTTTCTTGCTGTTCAAGTGCGCGGCAAACCTGGTGTACCCGTAGCTGTCGTCCATAATGTCTCCTTTACTCAAATATCTCAGAGGCATACTAACCGATTTCCCTTTCGTAATGAATATCGGAGTATCCTACTTCTCGTCCTGATGCTCCGGTCCATTACCTGGACGGGTTTCCGGCTCGAGGAAGTGTGAGGGTGGTGGCGATGATCTACGAGGACTCCGGCGTGAAAGCACGCCCGCACAAGAGTGCCGCGCGTGCCCACCAAGTCGATAGAGTTTATGCTTTCTGGGTCGTGCTCGAAGGTGGCACCTGGACGTCCCCTCTTACGGTGTCCTCACCCGAGGGCAGGGCGGCGATCGCGCTCTTCAGCGGAGAGGAAGAGGCGAGGATGTTTTGCCACTTCGGTAGGAAGGGGGCGAAAGGATGCGTTCGAGTGACCTCCGCGGGTGGGGTCCTCTCGTACTCCCCAACGGCATGCGCACCGCGGCGGCATCGAGCTTCATCCGCCCTGCCCCAACGCGAAGAGGACGCAAACGAGGATCAGCAGCGCCGTGGTAAGCACCGTGAAGACCGTTGTGTAAGTCTGTCGCATCTCCTAACCCTACTCGGTACTCACACCATGGCGAACCGCTCGGAATGGACCCTCCTGTCGGGTACCCCGAGCTCGACCAGGGCACCCTCCACGGCGTCCATCAGAGGGTCGGGGCCGCAGATGAAGTATTGGAAGCTCTGGTATCGCTCGGGCAGGTGCCTCGCAAGCGCCGCTGCTCCGATACGGCCTTCTTCTCCCTCCCATCCCTCGGGCGGGCGGCTAAGTACGTGCACCACCTCCAGGGCGAGCCTACCCTTGAGCTCTTCGATCTCCTCGCGAAAAGCAACGCCCTCCCACTCGCGGTTACCGAAGAACAGGTAACAAGGCCTGGGATCCCCCCGGTCGGCCATCGTTCGGAGCATGCTCATCAGCGGGGTGATACCGACCCCCGCGCCGATAAAGACGAAGCCGGGACCGTTATAGCGGTCCACGGTGAACGCTCCGTAAGGGCCGTCCAGGTAGGCCGTGGCGCCAGGCTCGAGGCCGCCTATCTTTCGGGTGAAGTCGCCTGCGGCCTTGATGCTCATGGCCACTCGATCGGTCTTCTCGGCGCTCGAGGAGATCGAGAACGGGTGACGGGTGATCGCGAAGGGCGATCTGCCGACCGTGATCCAGGCGAACTGCCCCGGCTCGAAGCGGAAGCGGTCGGACTTGCGGGCGCGAAGCCTCGAGGGCTCGAGCACGAGGGTGTGGATACCGCCCCGCTCCGGGACTACGTCCTCGACGCGCCACGCTTTGCCGCGGAGCTCCAGCGGCCTGACCACGCGCACCCACAGCACCAGGCCGACGAACACCACCGACATCCAGAGCCACAGCGCTATCTCCAGGGGCTCATTCACGTAGTAACCGACCATAAGGACGTGCGCGAGGGCGGCGGATACGACCACGAACCCGAGCACGCCGTGCGTCCATTGCCAGAGCTCGTAGCCGATGCGTAGCTTCTTCCTCCACACGGAGAGGGCTACCATGATGAGCAGCGCCACCACCGAGGTGATCCCCATCTTCGCCAGCAATGGTGCTTCGGTCACCTCCAGGAGCTCGAGGTACTCGTCATCGGCCACGAACAGGAGGGCCGGGTGGGCCAGGATGAACAGGAGGCTTACGTAGCCTATCTTGCGGTGGTACTGCAGCAAGACGTCCATACCGAACGGCGCCTCGACCCACCGGAGACGGGCGGCGAGGAGGAACTGCAGGCCCATCAAGGACAGGCCCACGAAGCCCAACGCGACGGAGAAGTCGATCAAGAAACCCCTCCCTGGCTCCATCCCCGACCAGGCCAGGACGAGCGGGGCGATGGCCACCCCCAGGTACACGAGGATCCGAAACGCCCCTCCAACCACCCGCTTCGCAGCCTTGAGTCGCGTCTCCCACAAGCCGGGCGAGCGCGCTGCGGTATTGCTCGGCACTCTACCGCTACGATCTCGATTCTTTCCAGCTTCGACTCGCGGTTCGGCACTTTTCACACTATCGTTTCCCAAACTAGCTCCCTAATCTCTCGCCCGCCGACGCACTCGGGTACCGGTAGAGGTGCAACCGCGCCGACCGAGACGTGCGACCAGGAGCGGACGCTCCACCGACCGATGTCCCGAACGCCAAATCTGGGTAACAACGCTTGAACATACGCCTGCCCGTGTTACTCATGCGTTCAGTCGCCCTCCTCTTCCTCTTCTATGCGATCGAAAAAGGCGTCTGCTGGGTCGTCATCCTGCTCGGCCGCTGGCTGCGGAGCCCCTAGCTGCGGAGGTCCTGGCTGTTGAGCGCCCGCGGCTGCCATGAACAGCGTCAAGGTTACCGCGGCCACCAAACCGGCTATCAACCTCTTCGCGTTCATCGTTCTCCTTTCTGAGCCCTCCTTGGTGAGCCCTTTCTGACATGGCGGTGCTGATTGTGGGCGCCCGAGGCGGACTGTGTTTCTCCACTTTTTCGCTTGTACATCCACGAAAAGGATGCACCACCCAGGTTCGTATGACCTATACAAATTTATGGATCTTTTCCAACTGCTGCGGCGCGTCCGATGGCGGTTACTCCAATGGCGGTTACTCCTCGAGTCGTTCCCTCGCGTGGATGCCCGGGCGAACCTCGACCGGTTCGCGAAACCATCTCTAGCGTGCCATCCTGCGTATGTACGGAAGGGAGACTACACTCTGGTCTCCCTTCTTGAAGGTTGCAGAAGATCGCAGAGGAGGTTCGTTGGGAGCGAAGGGCCACTCTCGAGAGAGTACGACAGTGGAGCCGCCGAGGCTGTCGGGTTCCCTGAGCGGCAACACTAGCGTGCTTGTCGCCGCGGTGCTGGCGGCTTTGGTCGTGGTGTGGGCAGCAACGAACCTGGTGTTGGGGGGTGAGGGGTTCGCGGTGCTCGTCCCGGACAAGGTGGTGGGTGGGGAGGAGGCGGCCTCTGCTCTGGCTCGCCTCTTCGCCGCCCTCGTCCTCGGTCTGTTCCTGGCTGACGCCGTAGGTTGGCGTGCCCGCTGGGTGGCGGGGGGATTGGTGGTCCTTGGCCTGGGACACTTCGTATTCGGGTACCTGGAGCCGCTGATTCAAGAGGATCCCCCGGAACTCAACGAATCGCTCTACGAGGCCTTCGTCACCCAGACGCTGGCGTGCGCGCTCTTCATGGTAGGTCTGTTCCCCGGAAGGCCGTCTCGGCTCGTGGTATGGGCCGCAACGGCGATCCCGGTCGCCCTGGTAGCCGGCTACGTGGTCATATTCGAGTTCCTACATGGAGAAGAGTGGATGCCCCTCCTGTCTCGCGTCGCGAACCCGGAGAGAACGGCGACGCTCGGATCACCCCTGGGGTGGCTGACTTTGTGGCACTGGGTACTCTCGATGCTGCCGTTGGGTCTTGCGGCCGCGGCCGTGGTCGGGGCCTTCTGGCAGACCCGCCGTGGGCTACTGCGGGGCTGGTTGCTCATTGCGGTGGTGCTCCTGGCCGGGTCGGTCCTGCACGATTACCTGTGGCCTTCGGCCTACGGGGGCGGCCTGCTCACCACCGCCGACGCCCTCAGTTTGGCCTTCGCGGTGGTGGTTGCGATCGGCGGCATATCCGAGCTTCGGCGCGTCGCCTCGGAGCGCGCAAGGCTTCTGGCTACCGAGCGGGAAAGAGCGCAGCGACTCAACGAACTGCATGCCCTCAGGTCGGACTTCAGTGCGATGGTTGCCCATGAGTTAGACACACCTATAGCCTCCGTTCGCAAGCTCAACGAGTTGCTCTCCGTCCAGGGGGAGGATCCCGAGATACGCGCCTACGCTACGAACGCGACCGAGAGAGAGCTCGACGCCCTAGCCAGCCTCGTAAGCGACGTACGGGCCGTCGCTGCGGTCGAACGCGAGGGTTTCGGGATCGAGGCGCGCCGTCTGCCGTTGGAAGATCTCCTGGCCGACGCTGAGGTGTACGCGAGTACCCTACCCGGGCACCATCCCATAGAGGTGATGGTCCGAGGGGATCTCAGGGCGGGCGTTTGCGTGCTCGCCGACCCCGAGCGTACCGGTCAGGTCCTGCGCAACCTGCTCTCGAACGCCGCCAAATACTCGCCAGAAGGCACGCCCATCGAGCTGCGGGTGATCGGCAAGGAGGGGCGGGTCAGGATAGAGGTCGCCGATCTCGGCAAGGGCATCCACCCGGACGACGTGCCACGGATCTTCGAAAAATTCGGCCGGGGCCGGGGGAGGCATAAGACGCCGGGTGTAGGCCTGGGCCTTTACCTCAGCCGGCGCATCGTCCGAAGCCACGGTTCCGAGCTAACGGTGCAAACGAGGGTCGGCGAGGGCTCGGTGTTCGGGTTCGAACTGGCGGTGGTGACGTGAGCGAAGAGATCAGGATCATGGTCGTAGATGACCACGACACCTTCCGCGACCCACTCGCGTTCATGTTGGAACGCGAGCCAAATCTCACCGTTGTGGCTCGGCCAAGATCTCTTTCCGAGGCCAAAGAGGTTCTCGAGAGCGCGGAGCTTGCGGTGGACGTGGCGCTAGTCGACCTGAACCTTCCCGACGGTTCGGGCACGGATCTCATAAAGGACCTACGCCGTTCCCATCCGCAAGCCAAGGCGCTGGTCTTGAGCGCCATGTCCGAGCAAAGATACCTGGCCGAAGCGATAGAGGCGGGCGCGGCAGGGGTCATGCACAAGTCGGCACCCATGAGCGACCTCGTGGAAGCGGTACGCCGCCTGGCCGCCGGGGACCAGCTGCTCTCCCAGCAGGAGGTCATCGGGGCCCTGCGGTTCCTCGTGCGCGTGCGCGAGAGCAATCGCGAGGCGCAGCTCGCCATCGACAAGCTGACCCCCAGGGAACGCGAAGTGCTCCAGGCCCTCGCCGAGGGCTGGAGCGACAGGGAGATCGCACAGCAGCTGCACGTCGGCGCGGGAACGGTGCACTCTCATGTGACGAACATCCTCTCCAAGCTCGAAGTCTCCTCGAGGCTGCAAGCGCTCGTCTTCGCCGTGCGACACGGCGTGGTAACGATCGAGTGAAGGTCTTGGTCGGACCCGAACTCGGGCTCGCAGAGGATTCTAGAAGCCCCTCCTTCTATGCAAATTTGCATAGACGAATATCGACAATTCTGAGGATGGCTCTAGTGTTTCGAGGAGCCATCATATGCTTTGTCGGTAAAGACAGCGCAGCGAAGGAGGTAAGCGAGTGACGAGAAGGATGGCCATCTTGGTCGCGGTTGTAGGGCTTATGGTGATGGCGTTCGCCGGGACGGCCCTGGCGGTCGCGAAGGTCGGCAACGCCGGTCCCAACAGACTGGTAGGCACCGCCGAGAACGACACCCTCAAGGGCCGAGGCGGGGCTGACACCATCGTCGGCAATGGAGACTCGGACCGTCTCTACGGTGGGCGCGGTGCAGACCACATCAAAGCCCGCGAGCGTGGGCGCGCCGAAGACGATCTGGTCGACTGCGGTCGGGGCCGCGACACGGTCCTAACCGACAACACGACCGAGGACACCATCTCGTCGAACTGCGAGGTAGTTAGGCGAGGTTAAAACCCTGCCGCAGAGACACTCCGGGCCGGGGCTGCTAGCGGCTCCGGC
>Ga0081538_10001805_pt1 | contig 21584 bp, 18 predicted proteins | sample TabmetS5T2R1_FD_71022 | JGI IMG/M metagenome (GOLD analysis project Ga0081538, IMG submission 71022) | Tabebuia heterophylla rhizosphere microbial communities from the University of Puerto Rico - S5T2R1 | ecosystem: Host-associated > Plants > Roots > Rhizosphere ...
CTCGCGTCCGGCTCGCTCCCGTGGGGGAAACCATGTTTCCCTCACGGGCCCCCTACGTTGAGACAGTGAGAGAAGCTCCCGGTTCCCTCACACACCCTCCACACGCTCATAGGCCGGGTGGCCTATGAGCGCCGACGTCGTCGTCGTCACGGGCGCCGCCTCGGGCATCGGGCGCGCGACCGCCGAGCGCCTCCTCCGGGAAGGACGCTCGGTCGTCGGCGTCGACCTCTACGAGGAGGCGCTCGAAGAGCTGGCCCGCGGCGGCCCCGACATGTTCGGCTTCGTGGCCGGCGACGTCGTCGAGCGAAGCACGCACGAGCGCGCGGCCGACCGCGCGGAGGAGCTCGGTCGGCTCCGCGGCTGGGTGAACGGCGCCGGCATCTGGGTCAAGACGCGGGCGCACGACTTCGCCGAGGAGGACCTCGACAGGGTCCTCGCGGTCAACCTGAAGGGGTCGATCCTCGGCTGCTCGGTTGCCTGCGCCCGGTTCCTCGCCGGCGGCGAGGGCGGGGCGATCGTCAACGTGTCGTCGATCGAGGCGATCGTCGCCTTCCCGGACGCGGTCGCCTACGAGGCCTCGAAAGGCGGTATCGACGCGCTCACCCGCCAGGTTGCCGTCGACTACGGGCCGGCGGGGATCCGCTGCAACGGCGTGCGCCCGGGCGCGATCATGACCCCGCTGGCGGAGGTCTACCTCGAGGCCTACGGGGAAGACCGGGAGGCGATGCTCCAGTCGTGGCGGGACTTGAGCCCGCTCGGGCTCGTCGGCGAGGCCGAGGACGTGGCGGCCGTGATCGCCTTCCTCATCTCGTCGGATGCCCGCTTCATCTCCGGGGAGCTCGTCAACGTCGACGCCGGCGCGACCGCGCGCTGCTTCCGCTACGTGCCGGCCCCGGACCTTGGGGGTGGTCCGTGAGCGTCCGCTCCGGCAACCGGGCGCCGCGGAAGCGCCTCGTCGACGTGGCGCTGACGGCGGGCGTCTCGAAGTCGATCGCCTCGCGCGTGCTGAACGGCGACCCAGAGCTGCTCGTGAGGCCCGAGACGCGCGAGCGCGTGCTCCGCGCCGCCAGCGAGCTCGGCTACCGGCCGCACGCCGCCGCGCGCGGGCTCAAGCGCGCTGAGACCGGGGCCCTCGGGCTCCTCGTCCCGCCGCTCACGAACCCGGTCTACGTGCGGATCATCCGGGGAGCGTTCGAGCGTGCGCTCGAGCGCGACTTCGTCGTTCTCCTGGTCGAGGACGTCGACCCTCCGCAGGCGGACCGGACCGCGAGCCGGCTCGTCCAGGCGGGCAGGATCGACGGCCTCATGATCGCCTCGGCGCGGCCGGGGCACCCGCTCCTCCGGTCGGTCAGGCGCGACCGGGTTCCGCACGTCTTCGTCAACAGGGGTGTTGCCAGAAGCGGGCGGAACGTCGTCATCGACGAGGCGCGGGCGAGCGCGGCCGCCCTGGCGCACCTCCGCGCACTCGGTCACGTGCGGATCGGGCACGTCGCCGGCCCGCACGCCCTCGACACCGCTCGGCGCCGGACGAGAGGCTTCGTCGATGCTGCAGCCGCGGACGGGCTCGAGATCGAGGTCGCCGAAGGTGACTTCGGCGAACGCGGCGGCGCCACGGCGGCCCACGAGCTGCTCGGCCGCCGCCCCGACCTCACCGCCCTCTACACGAGCACGCTCAGCCAGGCGGTCGGCGTGTACCACGCCGCCTGGGAGCTCGGGCTCGACGTCCCGTCGAAGCTGTCGCTCATCGGCTACGACGACATGCCCCTCGCCGAGTATCTCCGGCCGCCGCTGACCACGGTGAGGACGCCGCTCGCCGAGCTGGGCGCCGCGGCCGTGGACGCCCTCGTCGACCAGCTGCTCGGTGAGGAGCCGAGGGACGTGGTCGTCGGCGCCGAGCCTGAGGTCGTCGTCAGATCTTCGACGAAGGAGCGCACATGAGCGTCGCGCGCCTCCGGCTCGCTCCCGTGGGGGAAACCCATGTTTCCCCCACGTGCCCCCTTCTTCGAGGCGGTGAGGAAACCTCCCGGTTCCCTCACACACCCTCCCCCGCTCATAGGCCAAAGGTCGGCCTATGAGCACCATCGTCGACGTCGAGGCGATCCCGCTTCGCGCGCCGCTCGACCCGGACGACCTCGACAGCTCGAGCGAGACGATCGTCGTCCGGCTGACCGACGAGGAGGGGCGCACGGGCATCGGCGAGGCGGACGCGCCTGCACTGGCGGTCCGGGAGCTCGTCTTCATGGACGACGTGCATGCCTGGAGCCGGGGCCTGCGCGGGCTCCTCCTGGGGAGGGATCCCTTCGAGCGCGAGGCGCTCTGGCACGACCTCGCGGCCGCCACGATCTACCACGGCCGGCGCGGGCTCGGGATCCACGCGCTCTCCGCCGTCGACGTGGCGGTGCACGACCTCGCCGGCAAGCAGCTCGGCCGGCCCGTGTACCAGCTGCTCGGCGGCGCGCGCCAGGAGCGGATCCGCCCGTACGCGACGCTCTGGCCGGGCCCCGTCGGCGAACGGACGCTTGGCGAGATGATGGACGCGATCGGAGTGCTCTGCGAGCGCGCCCGCGCCGCCGGGTTCACCGCCGTGAAGATGGAGGTCTTCTTCGGCGACCTCGTCAGCGACCGCGAGCTCGCCCGGTGCATCCGCGAGGGCCGCCGGCTCGTCGGCGACGAGGTGACGTTCATGGTCGACTTCGGCTACCGCTGGAGCGACTGGCGTGACGCCTTGCGTGTGCTCGTCGCGATCGAGGACTGCGACGTCTTCTTCGCGGAGGCGACGCTCCGGCATGACGATCTCGCGGGCCACGCGAAGCTCGCCGCGCGCTCGCCGGTCAGAATCGGCGCGGCGGAGATGGCGGCGACCGCGGAGGAGTGCCGCGAGTGGCTCGAGCAGGGGCAGGTCGACGTCCTCCAGCCCGACGTCGGCCGCTGCGGCGGCCTCACCGAGCTGCGCCGGATCGCGGAGCTGGCGGCCTGGGCCGGCGCGATCGTCGTTCCTCACCACTGGAAGACCGGCATCAGCGCGGCCGCCGCCGCTCACTTCCAGGCCGCAACTCCCAACGTTCCCTACATCGAGCTGCTCTCACCGGCCGTGTTCGACTCCCCGTTACGCGCCGAGCTGACGCGCCCCGAGCCGGAGCTCGAAAACGGCACGGCGCCGCTCCCCACCGCCCCCGGCCTCGGGATCGAGCTCGTCGAGGAGGCCGTCCAACGGTACGCGGTGGCGCCGCAATGAGCGTCGCTCGCCTGCGGCTCGCTCCCGTGGGGGAAACCATGTTTCCCCCACGAGCCCCCTTCTTTGAGACAGTGAGGGAACCTCCCGGTTGCCTCACACACCCTCCCCACGCTCATGGGCCGGTGAGCCCATGAGCGGGCGGCTGGCCGGACGGCGTGCGCTCGTTACCGGGGCCACCGGCGGCCTCGGCCGGGCGGTCGCGTTCGCCTTCGCACGCGAGGGTGCGCGACTCGCGCTCCTCGCGCGCGATGCGGAGCGCCTGGAAGCGCTCGCAGCCGAGCTCGGGGACGAGGCGACGACCGTCTCGGCCGACGTCGGCAGCCGGGACGACGTCGAGCGAGCGGTCGGGACCGCCGCGCAGGCCCTCGGGGGTCTCGACGCGGTGGTGAACGCGGCGGCCGTCGACACGTCCTGGAAGCCCGTCGGGGAGCTCCCGGTAGAGGAATGGGACCGTGCGATCGCCGTCAACCTCTCGGGAACGTTCTACGTCTGTCGTGCGGCTCTCCCGCATCTGGGGGAGGGCAGCGCGATCGTCAACTTCACATCGGTCGCGGGTATTCGGGCGTGGGCCGAGGACGCCGCCTACACCGCGTCGAAGGCCGGCGTCGAGCTCCTGACCCGGACGATTGCGGTCGAGTACGGGCCGCGCGGCGTGCGGGCGAACTGCATCGCGCCGGGAGTGATCGATGCCGGCATGACGGACCTCGTCGTCGACGCGGGCGAGCGTCGGGAGCTCGTGGCGAAGCACCCGCTCTCCAGGCTGGGCCTCGCGGAGGAGGTCGCGGAGGCCGTCGTGTGGCTCGCCTCTGACGCATCGTCCTTCACAACCGGCGCCACGCTGACCGTCGACGGGGGCTATCTCGCATGAGGGCTCTCGTCTGGCACGGCGACGACCGGCTCGAGGTCGAGGCACTGCCCGAGCCCGTGCCGGGCGCGGAGGAGGTTTTGCTCGAGGTAGAGCTGGCGGGGATCTGCGGCTCCGACCTGCACGCCTACCGCGGTCACCCCGGGCCTCGGCGACCGCCGCTCGTCCTTGGGCACGAGGCGTTGGGAACCGTGGCGGGCCGGCCGGGTCGGTTCGTCGTCTTCCCGCTCGTCGTCTGCGGCGTCTGCGGCGCGTGCCGCCGTGGCGAGGAGAACCTCTGCGAGCAGCGAGGCCTCCTCGGACTCGATCGCCAGGGAGTCTTCGCGGAGCGCGTCCCGGTTCGCGCGGACGCGCTCGTCCCGGTGCCCGACGGTCTCGACCCGTACGTCGCGGTGCTCGTCGAGCCGCTGGCGACGTCTCTCTCGGCCCTGCGGATCGACCACGTCGAGGCGGACGACACCCTCCTCGTCGTCGGCGGCGGTCCGATCGGGCTGCTCGCGGTCTATGCGGCGGTGGTACGCGGGGCCCGCGTCACCTGCGCCGAGCCGGTGGACGAGCGGCGCGCCCTCGCCGAGCGGCTGGGCGCCGCGGTCCTCGCCGACGCAGCCGAGGCTCCCCCCGGCGAGGCTGACGTCGCCGTCGACGCCGTCGGCATCGAGCCGACGTGGCGGGCGGCGGTAGCGGGCGTCCGGGCGGGAGGCGTCGTCGCCCTCGTCGGGCTCGGTCAGGCGGACGGCGCGATGCCGACGGGAGACCTCGTCCGCCGAGGCGTGGCCGTGCGGGGCCACTACGCGTACACGCGTCGGGACTTCGAGGACGCGCTCGCCCTGCTCGCCGCTTCTCCGCCGCCCGTCGACTGGGTCACCGTGCTCGAGCTCGCCGAAGGCGCCGAGGGGTTCCGAGTCCTCGTGGAGGAGCCGGCGGCTGCGACGAAGGTCTTGCTGGCGCCGTCGTGACCCCGAGGCAGGAGCGCGCGCTGGCCGTCGCCCGCGGCTTAGGCGCGGACGGCGTCCTCGCGGCCGATGCGGCCACGGTCACCTGGCTGACCGGCCTCGAGGTCGACGTGGAGAGCGGTCCAAGCCCGTTCGCGCTCGCCCCGCTCGCGGTGCTCACAGCCGACGGCCCACCGATCGTGGTCGCGAGCATGGACGAGGCCGACGCCGTGGCAGCGGCCGGTTGCCTCCACGAGCCCTACGAGGGCTTCACTTCCGGGCCGCTCGACCCCCTGGGGGGAGCAGCCCGCGCGCTCGCCGCGGCGGCGGACGGGCGACGCCTCGCCGCCGAGCTGGGCTCGCTGCCGGCCTCGCTCCCGACCGGCCTGTCCCTCGTCGACGCGACGGGGGCGTTCGCAGCAGCGCGGGCAGTCAAGGACGTGGACGAGCTCGAACGCCTTCGCGGTGCGCTCGCGCTCTGCGACGTCGGCCAGCGCGAGGCCCGCGCCAGCGCCGAGGCCGGGATGACGGAGATCGAGCTCTGGGGATTCGTGCGCGCGGCAATCGAGCGTGCGGCAGGCCGGCGCACGCCGCTTCTCGCCGACCTGGCGAGCGGAGAGCGCACCGGCGAGACCGGCGGTGCCCCCGGGCAGCGCGTGCTCGGGGAAGGAGACCTCGTCCTCTGCGACCTCGTTCCGCGATGCCGAGGGTACTGGGGTGACTCGTGTGCCACGTTTGCGCTCGGATCGGCGGCCCAGACGGCGCGCGTGAAGCACGCCCGCGCGCGCGAGGCGCTGGCGAGGGGACTGGAGTCAATTCGTCCGGGTCTCGTGGCGGGGGCGCTCGACGAGGTCGTCCGGGGCGATCTGGCCTATCCGCACCACAGCGGCCACGGCCTCGGCGCCTCCTGGCATGAGGAGCCGCGGATCGTGCCAGGAAGCAAGACCGTGCTCGAGGCAGGGATGGTCGTCGCCTTGGAGCCCGGGATCTACGCCCCTGGTGAGGGCGTCCGGATCGAGCGCGTCGTGCTCGTGACCGACGACGGCTGCGAGCTCCTTTCCGGCCATGCCCTCGACCTCTGACGGGTTGACCGATCGGCCTCAGTTTGACAGCATCATGGAAAGCCCTCGGGAGGCGGCTATTACACGACGGGGTCTTACACGCATGGGTTTCGTGGCGTTCCTCGCAACGGGCCTGCTGGTCATCGGGCTCGGAGGAGCCGGCGCCGCTGCGGCGGAGGACTCGGCGTGCCCGCCGCCGGAGGGGCGCCAGTTCTGCGTGACGGTGTCGCACACACCTCCGGAGGTGTCGAACGCCGGCGCGGGGGCACCGACGTTCGCTGCCTTCGACACGATCGTCCAAAACGTCGGCGGTTCCAGGCTCACGCACGTCACGGTCACCGCGTGCCTCGTCAGCGGCCTGGAAGGCGACGAGAGCTGTGGTGCGGCGCCACCGGGGGCGTCTTTCCAGTCGGCGGTCCCGAGCGCGGGCACCTGCACGATCGCCGGAGCGACGGCCCGCTGTGAGCTCGGGGCGCTCAACGCCGGCGCCGCCGCCACGGTCGACCTCACCGCCGGCGCGCCCGTCGCGGGTGCCTTCCGGAACGTGGTCAGCGTCACAGCTAAGGAGCGCGGGAGCGATGCGCCACAGCCCGACCCGAACGAGGACACGATTACCGTCTCCGAGCCGGTGACAACGCTCGCCCCCGGAGGGCCGCGGGCGAGCACCTTCCTCCCGAAGGGCATCGCGACGCAGCTTCTCGCCGGGGACGAGGGTCAGACGGGACAGTCCAAGATTCCTGCCGGGCACGACGACCTGACGGCCTTCCTCGAGATCACGGACGACCCGCCGTTCGTCTGCCCGGAGGGCGAGATCTGCCGGACCGGCGCCTGGGTGAGCGCCACGATCCCCGGCACCTTCGACGCGCTCCAGTTCGTCCTTCATTGGCCCGACGAGTTCGTGCCGGCGAAGCAGACGCGGAAGAACTTCGTGCTCTTCTACATCGCCTGCGACACGTGTGAGCTGGAGATCATCCGCGCCCGCTGCAGCTCGGCGACGCCTTCAGCAAACGAACGGCCGTGCCTCTGGAACATCCGCGACCTGGGGCGCGACGGGTTCGAGGCGACCCTCATCTCCTCGCACAACGGGAAGATGCACTAGAGACCCCTAAGCGGGAGTAGCGTCCAGCGCGCGAAGTGACGCTCGCACCCGCTCGATCGAGACGACGTCTTCCTTTCGCTCGAGGCGGCCGAGCGCCTCTCCCAGGCTGTCGCGGGCGCCGTGGCTTCCCACCAGCGTGAACACCTCGGCCTGGTCCTCGAGCGCGTCGGCCTGGAGAATGAGGGCGTCCGTACCCTCCAGGAGCCCGACCGCTTCGCGCGCGAGCTCCTCCGCGCTCCCGTCCAGGGTCCGACGAGCGAGTGTCTTCGCCCGAACCGACCGCCACAAGGCCTGCGACGTGAGATCGTCGTCGGCCGAGAGCTCTTCGGCGACCCGCGTGAGCTCCTCCGCCTCGTCGTAGCGGCCCTGCGCATAGACGGCGCGGGCGAGCTCGCCCGCCGCAGTGGAGAGGAAGTACCTCTCGCCCATTTCCTCGAGCTCCTCGAAGTCGCGGCGCAGCTCCCGCTCGGCGGCGGCTGGATCGCGGGCGAGCAGCTCGACTCGGCACGACTGCTGGGAGGTCGAGGCCGCGACGACGCTTCGCCCGAGCTCCTCGAGCATCAGGCGCGCGCGTGTGTAGAGATCGCGCGCGGCTTCGAACTCGCCCTGCATGGCTCGCAGGCCGCTGAGCAGGCTCATGACCAGTCCCTGCGTTCTCCGGTCTTCAGCCGCCTCAGCCACGATCGACTCGCAGCGCTCGATCGCCTCGGGAACGGGTGTCGGCCCGTACAACGCGGCGATCGCGTACTGCGAGGCGGCATGTTGCCGTTGCCGCTCGTCCTCCCCCCGCGCGGCGTGCTCCATTGCCCGCCGCGCGGCTGCCGCCGCCTCGCCGTATTGGCAGGCGGTCCCGTGAGCCCAAGTGAGCATCCGCAATGCCCGTGCCAGCTCCACGTGATCATCGGCGGCCTCGAGGACTGGCAGGCCGCGGGCGGCCTCGAGAACGATCTGCCCGGTCCAGTCCTCTGGTTCGGCCGAATGACTGCGTACCCGGAGCCTGAGGAGGCGGGCGCTCGCCTCGAGCCCGGCCTCCCCGGTCGTTTCGCAGGTCTCGATCGCCTCGTCGAGGAAAGTCTCCGCCCACGCGAACTCCCCGATCGCCATCATCGCCTCCGCCAGGTCGGGCAGCAGGGCCAGCCGCTCGCGGCTTTCGCTCGGGAGGAGAGCGACCACTCGGCGAAGCAGGTTGGCGGCCGCCGGCATGTCGCCGCGCGCAAACGCCCGCTCACCTGCCGAAAGAAGGCGGGCGGCAGCGTTGACGCCGAGCTCACGTCCGTGGTCGTCCAACGGCCCGAGCTCGGAGAGGCACATATGGGCCTGTTCGAGGTGGTACCCCAGGATCTCCTCGTACTCGACGGCTCGGTCGCGATCCTGGTTGACGCGATCGGCCCACGCGACGAAGCGCTCGTGCAGGGCTGCGCGGGAGCTCTTGAGCACCCCCCGATAGGTCGCGTCGCGAATCAGGATGTGGCCGAAGCGGTAGGTCCGCTCCGACGCGAGGTCCGTCGGCTGGGCCCTGACGAGCCGTTTTCGCACCAGCGCTCCGAGCAGCTCCGGGACGTTGTCCCGGATGGGCTCGGAGACGAGCTCCTGGACGGCGCCCTCGACGAACAGCTGCCCCACGACGCTCGCAGCTTCGATGACCTCCCGCTCCTCTGGGCCGAGGCCTTCGAGTCGCGCGGCGAGCAGAGCATGAATGGTCGGAGGCATAGAGACGGTCGAAAGATCGCCCGCGGCTACCCAGGCCTCGCCGTCGCGGCGAAGGAGGCCCTCCTCGACCATCATCTCGAGCAGCTGCTCGACAAAGAGCGGATTCCCCTCCGAGGCCGTCGCGATCCGGTCGCGGACGTCCTCGTCGACGCGGCCTTGCCCGAGCAGCTCCTCGATGACGAGGCCGACGTCGTCTTCGCCGAGCGGTTCGAGGGCAATCCGGAGCCCGTTGGCCCGCTCGCCCCAATCCTGCCTGTACTCGAGGAACTCGGGTCGTGCCAGGCAGATCAGGAGGACCGGCCCTTCTACCTCCTCAGCGAGGTAGTCGACGAACTCCAGGAAGGTCGTCTCCGCCCAGTGGACGTCCTCGAAGGCCAGCACGAGGGGCCGCCGGGCGGCGATGGCCTCGACGAGCTTTCGGCCGCCCCACAGGACCTCGTGAACGGGGAACTGAGCGCCCGAGAGGCCGATCGCGGAGGCCACCCGGTCGACGGCGCCCGCGGCGTCGGGCCCGGCGAGCTGCCGGAGCTTGCCCAGCGCGTCGTCGGGAGAATCGTCGTCCGAGATGGCCGCCGCCTGTCGCACCGCCTCGCGGAGCGGCCAGAAGGTGATTCCCCGTCCATACGCCAGGCAGCGGCCGCGGAGCATTAGGGCGTCGGCTTCGAGTGAATCCTCGAGTGCGTCGAGAATGCGCGACTTTCCCACCCCCGCATCGCCGAGGATCGTCACCAGCCGGCAGCGCGACTCGGCGTTGGCCAGCGCGTGCTCACGGCGAAGCGCGCGGAGCTCGGCATCGCGGCCCACCAGCGGTGCGGCGCTCCTCCGACCCGCGCCGTCGGTGCTGGCGAGACCGAGGAGCCGGTATGCCGGAACACGCTCGGCCTTTCCCTTGAGCTCGAGCGGTTCGACGGGCTCGACCTCGATCGCCTCGCGGGTGAGACGGTGGGTCAACGGCCCGATCAGGATCTCCATCCCACCGGCCGCCTGCTCCAGCCGTGCGGCGACGTTGACCGCATCGCCGATGACGAGACGCTCTCCGCTGATCGGGTCGCCGGCGACCACCTCGCCGGTGTTCACGCCGATGCGGCTGGTCAGCCGGACGCCCCAGTGCTCCTCGAGCTCGTCGTTCATGCCCTCGAGAGCCGTCCGCATGCCTTCCGCCGCGGCCACCGCGCGGAACGCGTCGTCCTCGCGTAGGACGGGAAGCCCGAAGACGGCCATTACCGCGTCGCCGATGTACTTCTCGACGACCCCGCCCTGACTCTCTACGACGCTCCGCATCGCGTCGAAGTAGCGCGTCATCATCGCGCGCAGGGATTCCGAGTCGAGCGTCTCGCCGAGGCTGGTCGAACCGGCGAGATCGCAGAAGATGACGGTGACGACCTTGCGCGCCCCCTGCGGGGTGGTGTCGGGAACGAGCTTCGCGCCGCAGAAACCGCAGAGTCGAAACTTCTCGGGGTTTTCCTCCCCACAGACCGGACAAACCCTCATTGCGCCGAGTGTACGCGGCGCGGGGAACGCCCACGGCGGAAGCAGAGGAACCGGTTGTCTGACATGGGTTTAGTGTCGCTAAAGAGCATGCTGGACGGGAGCTCAACGTCGCCCTTGCGCTGCCGGGATTCGCGACATCCTTCGCCCGTAGGCATAGTGATGGGCGCGCAGGCTGGGTGCCCCGCGCGCCCATCGACTTCCCATGCGCTCGGTCCGATGAAGACGTTCGCGGAACAGGTGAGAATCGTGTCGAGCCTGACGCGGAGCGGGTCGTCGGTCGGCCAAAGCGACTCGATCGTGAACGCGATCCGCATGCGCCTGGACGACGCCGGAAACCGTGTTGGCGGCGTTCCGATCGTGTATGAGGATCTGGACGGAGGGAGCGAAGAGACGGGCTCCTGGGACGCGGCGCGCGAGGAGGCAAACGCCCGCTACGCCGCCGCCCAAGCCGACGTCCTCGCCTACATCGGCACGCTCGACACCGACGCTGCGCCTTACTCCATTCCCATCACGAACGCCGCCGGGCCACTGCTGATGATCTCGCCGTGCAATACCTACCCCGGCCTGACCAAGCCATTCGAGGCGGGAGAGCCCGGCAAGCACTACCCGACCGGCCGGCGAAACTACCTGCGCACCGCGCTCAGCGACGATCTCCAGGGCGTTTTTGCGGCGCACTGGGCGGCCGAGCTCGGCATCGGGCGTGCCTTCGTCCTTCACGATTCGGAGCCGTGCGGTCGCGGTGTCGCGCTGCCTTTTGCGGACGCTTGTCGTCGCCTCGGTGTCGAGCTCATCGACGCACCGCGCGGAATCGAGCGGAAGCAGTCCGAGTACCGAGCGCTCGCCCGGACCATCGCAGAAAGCGGCGCGGATCTAGTCTTTTACGGCGGCATCATCCAAAACGGCGCGGGACCACTCTGGCGCGACATTCGCACCGCGGCGCCCGAGATCACAATGATGGGCCCCGACACGCTGTTCGAACATGCGTTCATCCACGACGCCGGCATGCATGCCGAAGGCACCCTGATCACCTTCGGAGGCATTCCGCCGGCGCTGCTCGAAGGGAAAGGGCGCGCCTTCTACGCGCGTTACGTCGAGCGATTCGGTCTCGAGCCCGAGTGCTATGCCGCCGCCGCTTACGACACGACCGGAGTACTCCTGCAGGCGATCGAGCGGGTCGGGCGCCCCGATCGCGCTGCCATCACCGAGGCTGCCTTCGCTACACGGGATTTCGAGGGCGTGCTCGGCCGCTGGAGCTTCGACGCCAACGGTGACATCGACCTGAGGCGCGCGACACGGCTTACCGTTCGAGACGGTGCGTTCGAGCCGCTGACGGTCCTTCCCATCGGGGACTAGCCGAGACCGCGCCCTTTCGACTCGCTGGGCACAGGTGTGTTGTCCGCTCAGCCGACATGGACATGGAGGTTCGGACGCCTCGCGCCATATGCGCGACCGCGGCTTTGAAGCGTCAGGCGATCAGCAAAAGGCCCGCGGAGCCCGGTCTTGGCTCTCTCCGCTGATTGAAGTTCGTCGCTAGCGGTTCCCACTAGATCCGAACCGTCCTGACAGCGACTTGAGGTCAGTCTCCAGCGCCTCTTTTAGGGCGGCCGTCACTTCGTCCGACTTGCGCTTCGCCAGCGGCGACCACAAGCCCATGGAAACGAGTTTCGCCCTAAAGCGCACGAGCGTTCCTCCCCTGTGCTCCTCGACTAGCAATTGGCCGTCTAGCTTAGCCCTGTCCTTGCCGGTAAACCGAAACTCGACGTTTCCGCCGGGGAGCCACCGAAAAACGGCGGTGCCGTTGCCGAATGCGCTGGTACCAATCCAACGCGACCTCATTTGCACCTCGGTTTCGCTTCCTGTTGCACCCGGCGCTTTTGGCCCTCGGGTAATCCTCACTTCCTTGAGGTCTTGGTTCCAGCTTGGATATCTCTCGACGTCCTCAAGGACCGCCGTGACCTCAGCCGGAGAAACTGGAATGTGAATGATCGCCTCCTGCCAGCTTTCATTCGGCTCGTCCGTCGGGCCGGCTCCAGTGTCGGCGGACTCGAGACCGAGTGGGCGATCGCGAGCGGAGGATTGCTCCGGCTCGAGTGACAAGATCCTTCCCACGACCCCGACCAACCTGTCCATTCCGGCTCGCCACTCTGTGTCGCTGAGCTGCAAAGCATTCTTCCGTGTCAGTGACTTCAGCTCTTCGGGTAACTCGTCTTGCTTGGGCATCTCGGCATCCCTTACGAGGACGGGGATGACGCGGATGCCGCGACGGAGAGCCGAGCCGATCTCAAGGCGGACGAAGTCGTTCGGATCCTCCAGTCGCGGCCGTCCCGATGGGTCCTTCGAGGCCCAATCCTTGCCGATAACGGCAACAAGGACGTCGACCGATCCGATCGCCTCCTCAATGCGGTCTACAAAGTCGACGCCGGGCTCGAGCGACTCTACGTCCATGAAGGTGCGACTTCCGAACTCGGCCGTGAGCCGATCGGCAATGCGCCCAGCGTACCCTGGCTCGTCTGATCTCCGGTAGGAGATGAAGATGCCGGACATTGGCGCCCTCGCCGGAAGCGTATCCCATACGCAGGCCAAAGAATCGCCGCGAACCGCGAACGTCCGCCGGCTCGGCGTCCCACCGGCCGGCCGCGAGAAGGCCCGTGTTTGCGGGCCTTTCACGTAAGGCGGAGCGGCGCAGGAGTCGAACCTACCCAGCGTCGGGCTGCCACGCATCACCGTGAAGCTCTCTTGCGGAAGGTCATTGAAGGACGGAAGCGGGGTTTCGGCCCCGCTTCCGTCCTTCTGGTGCGACCGCGGCGCGGCTCGCTGCGATCAGTCGCAGTAGCTCGGGGCGCTGCCCACCGGCTCGTAGCAGAGCGCGTCGCCCTGATTCGAGTTGCCCTCGAGGAACCCGATGCGGCTGACCTCCTTCTCGAAAGCTCCTTGGTACTCGAGGACGTACAGGCCGTTGCGCAGATCGATCACGTAGATGAGGCCGTCCTTGACGATCGGATAGCTCCACATCACGACCTTCTCGTGCCGGCCCGTGTCGGGGTCGGAGGAGAGTCGCGGATCCTCGAGCATCACCTCCGGAAGCGGCTCGGGGAAGAACTCGGCCAGCTGCGACGGCCTGTGTGCCCGCTGGATACTGACGGCCTGGAAGCCGCCCGAATGCCAGGTGCTGAAGGCGATATGCGGCGTGAGCGTCGGGTTGTGCGCCGAGTACGACGTACGCGGCGGGTTCCAGTCGTCACAAGTCGACGGATCGTTCTCCGGAATCCGGTACTCCGCCTCGACCGTCGGTACGCGCGGGTCCGAGATGTCGACCATCCGCGCCCAGCCCCACGGGCAGCCGTGGCCGGACCCGGTGGCCGTGCCGTACACCTCGTCGGAGACCCACACCCAGTCACGGTCCCAGAGCTTGACCGCGCTGTGAGCCCCGGGCCCCGACCACGTCGGCCGTGCCTCGTTGAGCGTGATCGGGCGCGGCTGCGGCATGGGCACGCCCTCTGCGAAGTCGGAGACATCGACGACGGCAAACCCACCGGTCAGGAGCGCGAAGTATGCCCTGCTGCCGTCGTTGCTGACGGAGAGCGAGTGCAGGCCGCCGGTCGGCTTCTGCACCGGCCCGGAGGCCGGGAACCGCGTGAAGCCGTGCAACCCGCTGAAGAGGGTGACGGGCGACTGCCCGTTCCGCACCGGCGAGATGTCCCAGACCGAGAACGGACAGCTCGGCGAGCCACCCCTGATCGCGCACGTCGAGGAGGCGTTACCGGCGAAGATCAGCGCGCGCTCGGCGTTGTTCGGGTCCTGCCAGAGGAAGAACTCGTGCGTGTCCGCGTTGAACTGGTTGAGGAGCTGCGGATCGGTCGCGTTCGCCCCTGAGATGTCATAGAAGCGGAAGTTCGAGATCGACGGCTGGGTGCAGTGATGCAGGGTGTCACCCACGCCGCAATTGGTGTTCAGGACGATCAGGATGTCCTGTGAGGCCCAGACCCGGAGCTCGCGCGACGACTCGCCCGGGCTCGCGTCTATTGGCTCGTCGGTGATGAGCGTCGGGTCGGACGGATCCGAGATATCCACGATCATGATGCCGCCGTGAGGCATGCCCTCGTGGCCTCCGTCGGTCCGACTCCCGATGTACATGTAATCCCCGTGGATCGCGCCGGCGGAGTTCATCCCGCGGCTCATCAGCGGCTCGTGCCCGACTTGTGTGAGCGAGCCGGTCTTCTCCTTCGGTGGTGCGGTCGCGGTCGCCGGCATGACGAGCGTCACCGCCGCGATCGCAATAAGCGTCCTACACCAGGCTGCCCTTCTCATGTGGCCTCCCCCCAAGTCGTGCGTGGCGCGAGAGTAGCCCGGTGGCCCCTCTCGGGCCGCGCTACCTCCAACCGAGGTCAATTCCCGAAAGCGGCGGGACTCAAACTGCGACGAACTGCAACGTCTCTCAACGAGGTGCGCCGGCTTGCCGCTGTGGCCGGCTACGCGGCTCGGTACGAGCTGCCGCACGCAGGAACAGGAGCGCGAACGGCGTCATCGCTGCGCGGCGGGCCGAGCGGGCTCGTCGGGGGTCGAGAACACCATGATGAAGCGGGTGGTCGAGCGTGTCGGGTTGCGGTAGGCGTGTGCGGTGGCTGCGTCGAACCATGCGCTGTCGCCGGCGCTCAGGCTGATGGTCTCACGACCGACGTCGAGGTCGAGGAAGCCGGCCGTTACGCTGAGAAGTTCGACGGATCCAGGGCGGTGCGGCTTGCTTTCGTACACCTCGCCCTGTTTCAGCGTCCATGACCACAATTCGATGGGACCGTGGCTGACGAGCAGCCTGCAGGCCCCGCCTCGCGGTCCGTCCCATAGTTGCAGCGTTTCGCTGGCAGGACGTACACCGACAGTCGCCGCTGGCTGCTCTGGAAGGAGCTCGCTCAAAGTCACCTCGAACGCGTCCGCGAGGCGAAGCAACGTGCCGATGCTCGGGTTTGCTTGCGCCTGCTCCATCTGCACGATGAGTCGGCGGCTTATGCCGCTCCGGGCGGCGAGTTCGTTGAGCGTCCACGACCGCTCGGTCCGGAGACGGTGAACCGCCTGAGCGATCGTGACGGCCGCCCGGTTGTACTCCTCTTGACCCCGCGCAGGCTCCGAGTGCATTATTTTGCATTATATGGTGCAGCGAGGAGCCGCCGGCCACTTGGGCGGTGATCGGCGCGCGGGCGCGTCGATGAGGGCTCGCCGCTGCGTCGTGACCATCAGCGACGACGTCGACGCTGACGCAGCCCCATGGGCGCGGGGCTGACGAGCATCCTCGCGCTTTGCGGGACGACCGCGCAGGAGGATCTGAGAAGCGTCGCGCTGCAACCCAAGGTGGGCGTCCCGAGCCTCGCCCTGCTCGTCGGAGACCGCCAGCAGTAATGCGATTGCTTGCGGAGCAGCGATCGCGAGCGACCGGGCCGTCCGCCGAACGCAACCGACGCAGGCGCGGTCGACTCGCGAAGATCGCTAAACCGCGCTCGGTCGGGGCAGCGTTAGTCGGTGGTGCGGTCGTGGTCTGGATCGTCGGCAATTTCGCGGCCAACCCTTCGTCGTTCGCGTTTCTCATGTTCGTCGGTGTGACTACTGGCGCGATATACGCCCTGGTCGCACTCGGTTTTACGTTGTCGTACACGCTGATCGGCCTGATCAACCTTCCCCACGGCTTCGTCTTTGTAAGCGGTGCCGCCTTGTGCGCCTATTTGCTCGACGCCGTTGGCGTGCACGAGGGCAGTAGTTTTGCCGGGGCCGCGCTCGCGGTCCTGATCACGCTTCTCCTCGTTATGGGTTTCTGTGGATTACTTAGCGCCGTAATCGAGATCGTCGCGTACCGACCTCTGAGCAACGCGCCGCGCCTATCGAGACTCGTGACCGCAGTAGGGGTTCTATTTATCCTGGACAACATCATCATCGTTTGGACAGGGGGGGCACCCATCACGCTTCCAGATCTGCTTCCACGAGGAGGCGTGTTCAGCGTGATGGGAGTTGCATACACCTTGGATAAGTTAGTAGTTCTAATTAGCATGGGCCTTGTTCTCTCGGGCCTGTATTTCGGACTACAACGAACCAAGGTCGGCCGATCAATTCGGGCTGTTAGTCAAGATCCCATCGGCGCCCAGCTCGTCGGCATCAATGCCGCCCGTACCGTCACGCTCGGGTTCTTCGTTGCCGGCGCGCTTGCGGGCGCTGGAGGGGAGCTCTACGCTCTTTACTTCACGACGGTGACTTGGGATCAGGCGCTTCGCATTACCTTGATCGCGTTTACCGCCGTAGTCCTTGGCGGGATCGATAGTTTGGTCGGTGCGGTGATTGGCGCGATGATCATCGGGATCACCGAAAGCTTTGTGAATGGGTTCACGTGGTACTCACCTGGGAGCGACTGGACGCTGTCGGTCGTGCTTTCGATCATGATTATCCTGCTGGTCCTTCGACCACAGGGATTACTCGGGGAGAACCAAGAGTGATTCATACTCGCGCAAGTCCCCGCGCCGTTGACCGAGGCGGCACATTACGCCCTTCCGGGTGTTGAAGCTCCGTCCAGAGGTCCAGTTCAGTACGGAAGCTGGGTTTTCGCCCCGCTTCCGCACGCTCAAGTGACCAGAAGGGCGCTGAGACCGGTACCAAATCCGGTACTAAGTCGTGGAGATGAGGCCGCGGGCCGGCGGGCCAACCGGGGGAGCTCGTCCAGGACCATGGCGATGCCCATGTTCGACCGCCTGGAGCGGTTTCAGGGTGCTCGCAGCCCGCCGATGCTCTCCGCCAGTCGTTCGGCCAACGCCAGCGTGGACAGGTTGGTGTTGGCCCGTGGGATGGTCGGCATGATCGAGGCGTCGGCGACGTAGAGACCGTCGAGCCCGTAGACGCGGCCGCCGCCGTCGACGACGTCACCGATCGCGCAGGTGGCGACGGGATGGAAGAAGCCCCGTGCCGTCTGTGCCACGTGCGCTCGCGCGTCGACATCGGGGCCGGGACGCGTCTCGCGACCGGCGTAGGTTCGGATGGCGTCGCCGGTGGCGAGCCGGCGAAGCGCCTCGACGCCCTCGGCGATGACCTCGGCATCGCGCGGGTCGGACAGGAAGCCGTGGTCGATCGCAAGCGGCGCGCGAGGGTCGCGCGAGTTCAGGCGCACGGAGCCACGGGAGGCCGGTTTCATAGCGAAGACGGCCACACTCGCCTCGTAGCTGTGCTCCCCCGGCGGGTCGATCGCGGGAAAGAGGAAGAGATCACGCAGGCCCGGGGTGCAGACGGTGCTCGCTAAGGCGATGGTTACCTGGGCCATGAAGAGCGGCTGTCCCTGCTCGAACTCCGCGGCTTCGCGCTGCAGTCGCTCCGTCCCCTCGAAGCCGAAGCCGACGCCAACATGGTCACTAAGACCATCGCCGACGGGCAGCTCGCGCTCCGGACCGATGCCGCTGCGAAGGAGGATCCCCGGGGATCCGTAGGCGCCTGCGGCAACGATTACGGTGGATGCGCGCAGCTCGCCGGCCGACGTTGTCACCCCCACCGCACGGTCCCCGGCCAGAAGGACGCGGTCGGCGAGCGTGTCGGCGACGATTGTCAGGTTGTGGCGGCCCCGAGCCGGGTCGAGGTAGGCGAAGGCCGCGTTCCAGCGTACGGTGCCGACAGCGTTCAGCGGATGCAGGATCGCATCCTCCCCGGCCGCCGCGACGAAAGCGCGGTGCCAAGGTGAGAGCTCCTCCTGCGTGAGCCGGCGCATCCGCAGCTCGCGCTTTGCCCGCCGGAGGTACGGCGCGATGGTGTCGTAGCTCCAGCCGTGGCCCCACTCGTCATAGTCGTCGGGCGCGCCCTCGAGCACGATGCAGGCGTTGTGCGCGGAGCAGCCGCCGATGATCCGCGCGCGCAGCTGCGAGCGGTCTTCGCGGTCGGTCCCCCAGGCGTGGGAGAAGGCGAGCCGGCGGGCGTCGAGCATATCCGCGGGCCAGCGCCCCTGCGCGTACGGCCCGTAGTCGGGCCCCGCCTCGACGAGGCAGACGCGCCGGCCGTTTTCGCTCAGGCGCGCCGCGAGGACGCAGCCCGCCGAGCCGCCGCCGACGACAAGGACATCGAAGCTCGTGCTGCGCCCCAGGCCGGCCATCGTTCAGGCGGCATACGCGGAGTAGAGGAAGAGGATCGAGGCCGCGCCGAGCAGGGCGATGCCGGTGACGGGGACGGTGCGAGCGCCGAGCGGGTGCGTCTTCTCGAGGACCATGAGGGCGGTGAGGCCGGCCATCCAGGCGAGGTTCGCGATCCCGACCGCGAAGGTGACGAGCATCAGCGCCCAGCAGCAACCGATGCAGAAGACACCGTGGCGGGCGCCCAGCCGGAACGCGCCGGTAGTGCCCCGCTCGTAGAAGCGGATCAGGAACTGCCCGGGGTGGCGGCATCGGTCGAGGCAGGCGTCCTTCAGCTTGGTGAACTGGAAGGCGCCGGCGAGCACGAGCACGGAGCCGCCGAGGAGCCACTCGTGGTCGTGGAGCCAGGAGCTCGAATCGACCGCGGCATGCACGCCCACGTCGAAGAAGAAGGCGAGCGCGCCGAACGCCGTCCAGAGGACGGCGTACCCGCCGAGGAGGCCGGCCAGGGCTGCGCCGGGGCGGGGCTGCGCGGCCGACGCGGCTGCGAACAACCGCACGAGCGGGAGGCTCGAGGGCAGCATCATCGCTGCGACCATCGCCTGCCAGGCAACCAGGAACACCGGCAGGGCTTCCCAGAGCGGCGGTCCGGCGTCGATCAGCGCGTCGTGGTGGAGCCGGCTCTCGGCATCGATCACCTGGACGGCGATCGCCAGGGCCCAGGCCCCGGCGATCGCCGCAACGACGACGAACGGGATCCCGGCGACAGCGCGGCGTGCGCGGCCGGCGTCGAGGTTCGCCGCGGTCACGCCGCCTCCGAGTGGACGAGCCTCCAGTCGGACTGGATCGCATTGCTGCCCTCGTACGACCATACGAAGTCGTACTCCGGCAGCTCCGCCCGGAGATGGTCGGCCTTAGCCACGTACGCCGGCGAGCCCGGCACTGTGGAGAAGATCGAATCGCGCAGCGTGGTGATCGTCGAGCCGTCCGGCGCCGTGTACGGGCGCATCTCGCCCGAGACCACGTCCCCGATCCGCAGCACGCCCCGGCCCTGCCGGGTCTCGTGCACGATCGGGGCCCGCCTGACCTCGAGGACCTCCCCGTACAGCCCGGCCAGGTCCGCAAGCGGCCCGCCGAGCTTGCCCGCGAACGCGTCGCGGATCGCCTCGAACTGTTCGTCGGAGGCCTCGTCGCTGATGAACCACGCGGAGCGCCAGTTCCCAGCAAGCACGTTGCCGGGGATGCGATGGACGTCCACGAAGGACAACCCTGACACGTCCACGCCCCGGATCGTGCCCCTCTCGAAGTGGTAGGCGTTGAACGCCTCACACGTGCCACGGTCGGGGTCCTCCCCGATCCAGCACGGGCAGAGCACTTCGCAGGAGCACGCCTCCAGCAGCGTGCCCTCCAGCTCGTAGCCCGTCTCCGACACGGTTGCCATGAGCAGCTCCTTTCTCGAGCGCGTTTGCAGTACGACCGTTCGCACTTAACTCGATAGTACGACCGCTCGTGCTAGCTTGTCAACCAGACAGCTCAAAGAAGTCATGGCGACACATCCGACACGCAAGCGACGCACCCGCGCCGACGGCGAGCGCAGCTACCGTCTGATCGTCAACGCCGCCGCGCGGCTCGCCACCATCGAGGGCCTCGAGGGCCTTTCAATCGGCCGCCTCGCTCAGGAGATCGGGATGAGCAAGAGCGGCCTCTACGCCCATTTCGAGTCCAAGCAGGAGCTGCAGCTCGCCACCATCGCCGCCGCCGAGGACGTGTACGCGGCCGAGGTCGTCGCGCCCGCACTGGAGGTCGCGGAGGGGCTGGAGCGCCTCGAGCTGCTGTGTGAGCGCTATCTGTCCTACGTCGAGCGCGGCGTCTTCCCCGGCGGCTGCTTCTTCGCCTCCACCGCCGCTGAGTGGGACAGCCGCCGCGGGCCGATCCGAGAGCGCGTGCGCGCGGTCCTCACCGGCTGGAGCGAGCTGCTCGAAGCCAGCGTACGCACGGCCCAGGAGCAGGGAGACCTCGGACGAGACCTCGACCCCGCTCAGCTCACCTTCGAGATCAACGCCATGCTCCACGAGGCAAACGGCCACTACCTGCTGTTCCGTGACCCCGCCGCGCTCGACCGGGCGCGAAAGGCAATCGACGACCGACTCAACCGCGCGCGAGCGTAAAGCCCTCGAGCACGACCGGTTTCTGCGCCCGTTGGCGGTCAAAGCCGGTACCAAACTCGTACGAGGATCGGAGACTCTGTTGCCTCCGCAGAAGACGAACTCTCGACAGAAGTAGCCGGTTTGCCGGCGCTTGCGTGAGCGGAGCGGCGCAGGAGTCGAACCTACCCACCGGCGGGCTACGCCGGCTCACCGGTTTTGAAGACCGGCTGGGCCACCGGGCCCGGGCCGCTCCAGAGAGAACCTAGCCGGTCCTGGCCTTGCGGCGCAGGACTCGCTCGTCGCCGACCCGGCGGGTGAGGCCGTCGGCGTCGAAGCGCTCGAGCAGGAGTTGGGCGGGCTTCCTTCCCGTGTTGAGGAGGTCGCGGAAACGGGCGAGCGTGATCGAGCCGGCCGCCTCGCATTCCTCGACGAGGAGGCGCCGGGCCTCGTCGTAGGCGGCGCTCCCGACGGCGAGCCCGCCGCCGAGGCGGACGAGGCGGCCCGCCTCCTCGAGGAAGCGCGCCAGCTCGGCGTCCTCGACCTTGACGGGCGTCGCGCCGGCCTGCTCGAGCTCGTCCTCGAGCCGGTCGGCGGCCTCGGCGCGATCGCCGAGACGGGCAGTCGCACCGGGCGCGTATGCCTTCGCTCCGCGGCGCTCGATGGCGAGGAGCGGGAGCAAGGCCGAGGCCCAGGGGCGTTGCGGCAGGAGCTCGGCCACCGGGATCCCGGGGTCGAGCGGAGACTCGGCCGCCCGTCGGTCGAGCGCCCGCGCGACGCCGTAGCGGAGCTCCTCGAGCTGCTCCTCGGTCAGATACCAGTCGCCGGCGCGGGCTGCCGCGGCCAGGCCGACGTCCAGCTCGTCGGGCGCGAGCAGCGCCCGGCGGCCCAGCTCGGCCCGGGACAGCGGCTCGCCCCCCGCCCCCAGCGAGGCCAGGACGGTAGAGCCCGGGGCTCCCAGCGCGC
>Ga0081538_10001806_pt1 | contig 21581 bp, 21 predicted proteins | sample TabmetS5T2R1_FD_71022 | JGI IMG/M metagenome (GOLD analysis project Ga0081538, IMG submission 71022) | Tabebuia heterophylla rhizosphere microbial communities from the University of Puerto Rico - S5T2R1 | ecosystem: Host-associated > Plants > Roots > Rhizosphere ...
CTCGCGCTCGTGGTCCCGCTCTTCCTCGTCGTCGTCGTGGTCGTTGACCCCGGCGAGCGAGTCCTTCAGCTCCCGCATCCCGCGACCCACGGAGCGGGCCGCCTCGGGCAGCCGCTTGGGGCCGAGCACGAGCAGAGCCACGACGAGGATCACGAGCAGCTCGAGCGGCCCAGGTGCGCTGATGAAGCTCATCGCACTGCAGGCTACTCGGGTCAGCCCCCGCCCGCCAGCAGCGGCAGTCCGGCTGCGGTGCGCAGGGCTACCTCGTGCGCGGCCTCGCAAGCCATGATCGAGCCCAGCGGGCGTCGCAGTCCCGGTCGGCTGATCTCGGCCGCCGCCGCGGTGTAGGCCGAACGCGCCTGAGCCTCGAGGTCGAGCGCGAAGCGGGCGAACGCCGCCCGGCTGCGGAGCGCCGAGCTGAGCTCGCGCGGAGGGACGGCGGCGCGCGGCGACCGACCGCCGACCGAGCGCAGTGCCTGGTCCAGTCCGCGGATGTGCTCGCGCTCCTGCTCGAGCAGCAGCTCTCCGAGTCCGGCGTCGATGGCGTCGCGTCGGAGCGCCGCCTCGTAGGCGCCGGCGAGGCGGCCCTCCAGCGCCAGCAGCTCCTCGAGTAGCTCCCCGTCCGTGCGGTCGCCCTGGGCGTACGCCGGCGCCACCAGCACGGCGGCCGCAGCGCCGCCGAGCAGCGCCCGCCGGGTGGACGCTGCGCTCACAGGGCGCCCGTCTCGAACGGGTGCGGCGACGCGGGTCCGCCCGCCAGCACGCGCACTATCGCGAGCTGCTCGCCCTCGTCAGCGCCGATCTCCGCGGCGAGCGTGCGCAGCTCGAGCTCGGGCAGCTCCGCGAGCGCCTCGAGGTAACCGCGCAGCTGGCGCTCCTCGAGGTCCTCGAGGAAGAGCAGGGCATCGGCCTCCCTGCGCAGCCTCGGGAACTGGCGCTCGTACTCGGCCGCGCTACGGCCCGCCGGCGGCTCGCCGCCGAGGTCGCGGATGGCGAGCTCGAGCCGGCGTACGTGGTCCTCCTCCTGCACGCGGATCTCGCGCGAGAGCCGCAGCGCGTCGCTGCGCAGCACCGTTGCCGACGCGCTGTAGGCGGCGATCACCGCCCGCTCGAGCGCGAGCAGCGAGCCGAGCAGCCCGGCCCCCGAGCCCGGCTGCGCGCCGCCGGAGGGCGCCGGATCGCCGCCGCCGCAGGAGGCGATGAGCAGCGTGGCGCCTCCGCCCAGGGCGACGCGCCGAGTGACCCGGGCGACCATCGCCCGCACACTAGCCTTCCCGCCATGCGCATCTCGAAGGCTCAGTGGGACGAGCTCGTCGCACACGCGCGCGACGAGGCGCCCAATGAGTGCTGCGGCTACCTGAGTGCGCGCGACGGCGAGGTGCAGCAGGTGTTTCGCGCCGAGAACGAGCGCCGGTCGCCCTACGGGTACTCGCTCGACCCCAAGAGTCTGTTCGCTGCGAACGAGCTCGACGACGACGGCTTCGAGGTCGGCATCTACCACTCGCATCCGCGCAGCGCAGCGGAGCCTTCGCAGACGGACATCAACCTCGCGACGTACCCGCACTGGACGTACCTGATCGTCTCGCTCGAGAACGGCGACGCCCCGGTGGTGCGCGCCTGGACGATCGCCGACGGAGCGGTGAAGGAGGAGGAGCTCGACGTCAGCTCCTGAGCTGTCCTGTCCCGCGTGCGGCCTGCCGCAGCGCGACGGCGGAGCGTTTTGCAGCAGCTGCGGCATGCCGCTGGCCGTGACCGGCGGCGAGCCACTCGACACTCCGCTCAGCGACGCTCACGAGCGCGCCCGGAAGATCAACCCCATCTACATCGAGGGTCAGCTCGTGCGGGTCGCGGGCGGGCGCAACCAGGCCGAGGCCGAGCTGATCCAGAACCTCCTGCTCGAAGAGGGCATCCCGAGCGTCCTCCGCCGCACGGCCGGCTTCGACGTGCCCGACTTCCTCGCCGCCGGCCCGCGAGATGTGATGGTGCCGCTCGCGGGCGTCGAGGCGGCCCGCGAGGTGCTGCTCCAGGCACAGCTGGCGCCTGCGGGCGAAGGCGGCTCGGGGCCACCGAACCCGCTCATCCTGATCGGGGCGGTGCTGGGCGGCGGCGCCGCGACTGCGCTGATCGCCTGGTTGCTTCTCCAGGGCGGCTGAGCGGCCGCGGCAGCGGTGCCGCTGCGCGCCGGTAGGCTGCGGCCTTATGGAATTTGCACCGTCGGAGCGCGTCGCAACCCTCCTCGACCGAGTTCGCGAGTTCACCAGGCAGCACGTCGATCCGGTTGAGCGTGAGGCGCTCGAGGCGCTCGACCGCGAGGTCGGGCCTGGCACGCCTTATCCGGCGATCCTCGTCGAGTTGCGCGAGCGTGCTCGCTCAGAGGGACTCTGGAACCTGTTCATGCCGGACGACCGCTACGGCCCCGGGCTCTCGAACTGGGAGTACGGGATGCTCTGCGAAGAGATGGGCCGCAGCGGCGTCGCGCCGATGGTCTTCAACTGCGCGGCGCCCGACACCGGCAACATGGAGATCCTCGCCGAGCACGGCACCGACGCACAGAAGGATCGCTGGCTGCAGCCGCTGCTCGAGGGAGACACACGCTCGTGCTTCTCGATGACCGAGCCGGAGACGGCCGGCTCCGACCCGACCGGGCTCGTGACGCGGGCCGAGCTCGACGGCGACGAGTGGGTCGTGAACGGGCACAAGTGGTTCACGTCCGGATACAACGGCGCCGACGTCGCGATCGCGATGGTGGTCACCGATCCCGACGCGCCGCCCCACAAGCGCGCTTCGATGATCCTCGTGCCCGTGGACACGCCCGGCTTCACGGGCGTCCGCCCGGTGCCGGTGATGGGCCACGACGAGGGCCCCGGGCACTGGGAGGTCCTCTACGAAGACTGCCGCGTGCCGGCCGACAACCTGCTCGGCGCGCGCGGCTCCGGGTTTCAGATCGCCCAGGACCGCCTCGGTCCCGGCCGCATCCATCACTGCATGCGGGCTATCGGCTCGGCCGAGCGGGCCTTCGAGCTGATGTGCAGGCGCGCCCACGGGCGCGAGGCGTTCGGCGGCCCGCTGGCGGACAAGCAGTTCGTCCAGGACTTCGTCGCCAAGTCGCGCATGGAGATCAACCAGGCGCGCCTGATGGTGCTGCACGCGGCCTGGAAGATGGACACCGAGGGCAAGCGCGCGGCGCGTCAGGAGATCTCGATGATCAAGGTCATCGCCGCTCAGATGCACCAGCGCGTGCTCGACCGGGCGATGCAGGTGCACGGCGCACTCGGCATGTCGGACGACACCCCGCTCGCCGCGATGTGGCGCCAGGGACGCTGGCTGCGGATCGCGGACGGGCCCGACGAGGTCCACAAGATGGTCATCGCCGTGCGGGAGCTGAACCGCTTCCGGCCGACCGACACCGAGCAGGACCGGGCCCCGGTCGCCGCCGGGGCCGAATCGCGCGCGTGACGACCGGGCTCACGGAGGAGCAGCAGGCGTTCGTCGAGGCGCTGCGCGACTTCGCCGAGCGCGAGCGCTTCGAGCGCCCCGAGGAGGACGGTCACGACGACGCCGTCGCCGCTCGCATGGGCGAGCTCGGCTGGTACGGGATCCAGATCCCGGAGGAGTTCGGCGGCTCGGGCGGCAGCTTCCTCGACGCGACGCTCTTCCTCGAGGAGACGACCCGGGGGCGGGTCCCGATCGGCGGCTACGGCGTGACTCTGATCGTCGTCGGTGCCCTCAATCGCTTCGGCAGCGAGGAGCAGAAGCGCGAGCTGTTCGGGCGCGTCGTCAAGGGCGGGACGCTGGCGATCGCCATGTCCGAGCCCGACGCCGGCTCGGACGTGGCAGCGCTGAAGACGCGCGCCCGCCGCGACAACGGCGAGTGGGTGCTCGACGGAGCGAAGATGTGGTGCTCGTACGCGCATAAGGCGAGCCACATCCTGATCGTCTGCAGAACGGGGCCCGGCGAGCGCCACGACGACATGTCGATGATCCTCGTGCCGCGCGGGAGCGAGGGCCTGACGCTCACGCCGATCAAGACGCTCGGCGGAGAGGAGACCAGCGAGATTCACCTCGACGGCGTACGCGTGCCCGAGGAGGCCCTACTGGGCGTCGAGGGGAACGGCTGGACCCAGCTGATGGCAGGGCTCAACTACGAGCGCACGATCCTCGCCGCGACGGCGCTCGGCCTGGCGCAGCGCACCTTCGACGACGCGCTCGCCTACGCGAAGGAGCGCAAGCAGTTCGGCAGGCCGGTGGGCAGCTTCCAGGCGATCTCGCACCGCTTCGCCGAGCTCGCGACCGAGCTGACGCAGGTACGCCTGCTGGTCCGCTGGGTCGCCGCCATGACCGACGAGGACCCGAGCAGGATGCTCCCCCAGGAGGCCTCGATGGCCAAGCTCGCGGCCACCGAGCTGGCCAAGCGCTGCGCCCTCGAGGGCGTCCAGGCGATGGGCGGCTACGGCTACGCGAAGGAGTACCCGATGGAGCGCTACCTGCGTACGGCCGTCGTCACCACGATCTACGGCGGCACGTCCGAGATCCAGAAGAACATCATCGCCAAGACACTCGGCCTATAGGCGGCGAAATCCTCAAGCCCGGGCATCTTCCGACCGATACAGGGGTGATGGCCGCGCGCGCCCCCCGCTGGCCCGACGGCGTTGACCGTCAGCTCGAGAGTGCCCGCTTCGGCGACGCGGGAGAGGCGATGCATGCCGTGACGCGGCTCCTCGGCAGCGCCACCGAGATGGCGGCGCCGGGGTCGGTGGCCGGCACGCTCGTCCAAGAGGCGCGTGCCGTCTTCCGCGTCGACAGCGCGGTCCTGCTGTCCGTCGCGGAGGTCGAGGGGCACACGGAGGTCGTGGCCGCCGAGCCGCCGACCGCGGCGGGCAACGGGTCGCGTGCCCTCAGCGCGCTGCCGGCAGTCGCGCGGCTGATGTCCGCGCGCGAGGGGGCTCGCGTCGTGCTGGGGGACGAGGCCAGCTCGCTGGCGCGCGCACTCGGCCTCGCCGGCGAGATTCGCTCGGCGCTGCTGCTGCCGATGCGCGTGCGCGAACGCATCGGGCACGTGCTGATCCTGGCCCGCACCACCGAGCAGCTGGAGCTCGGCGCGGAGGACCTCGGCGTGGCGCGCGCGTTCGCCACGGCGGCCGGCGCGGGCCTCGCGCAGCTGGAGCTCGCAGCCGAGAGCGCGGCCCGACACGCACGCCAGGCGTCGCTGACCAGGGCGGCTCGCACGCTCAGCGAGAGCCTCGACCTCAACCGCGTCCTCGTGCGCATCTGCGAGGAGGCGGCGCGCATCCTCGACGCCGACTACGCAAATGTCTTCCTCGGCAACGCCGCGGAGGGGCTGCGCTTCGAGGCGACCTATGGCCTGGGGGCCGAGCTGATCGGGGCGCGTGTGGAGACGGGCGAGGGCCTCGTCGGCAAGGTCGTCGAGCAGGGCGAGTCGATGCTCACCAACGACTATCAGGGCCTGCCGCGCCAGCTCGGGCTCGCTCCGTTCGACCGAGTCAGGAGCGCACTGGCCGTGCCGATGTTCTGGGACCGCGAGCTGCGCGGCGCGCTTGCGGTCGGTCATTTCACGCCGCACCTGGTGACACGCGACGACCTCGCGCTGCTCGAGGCATTCGCCGACCTCGCCGCCGCGGCCTGCCGCAACGCGAGCGTGCACGCCGGCCTGATGCTCGCCGCCCGAACCGACTCGCTGACCGGCTGCCTCAACCACGCCGCGCTGCACGACACGCTGCGGCGTGAGCTCGAGCGCTGCCGCCGCACCGGCCACGGGTTCTCGCTGGCGATCCTCGATCTCGACCACTTCAAGCAGGTGAACGAGCGCCACGGGCATCTCGCCGGGGACGAGCTGTTGCGGCGGGTCGGCCGGGCGCTGCGCCACAGCGTGCGCGGCTACGACCTCGTGGGGCGCTACGGGGGCGACGAGTTCGCGATCGTCGCGGTGGACGCGGACGAGCATGAGGCGGCGGAGGTCGTGGCGCGCGCGATCTCCGGCGTCAAGCGCGCGTTCGGGAAGCTCGACTACATGGACGGCGAGGGCGGTGCGACCGCGGGGGTCGCCGAGTGGCAGGAGGGCGAGGGCGTGACCTCGCTGATCGAACGGGCCGACCGCGCGCTCCGGTACGGCAAGCAGCACGGCGGGCGCGGCAGCGCGGTGCGCAGCTCCGCGCTGCCGGCCCTCTTCGTCCCGGCGGCACAGGCGCGCGTCGAGCCGGGGCCGGAGATCGATGGGGACGCGCGCGTCTGGCTCGAGCGCGCCCGCGAGCAGACGGCCGAGTTGCGCAAGCGGACGCGCCAGCTCGCGCTCGCCGGTACCGTGGCCGCGCGAATAGCGGCCCTCAACGACGAGCGCGCGATCGTCCAGGCGGCGGTCGACGAGGTTCAGCGCGCGTTCCAGTTCGCTCTCACCGCGATCCTGCGGATGCGCGACGACGGCTACATCGAGAGCGTCGCGATGCGCGGCGTGGCGCTGCGCCGGCTCGGCGTCGACCGCTGGGCGCAGCCGCTCGAGTCGGGGCTGATCGGCCGCTGCGTGCGCGAGCGCCGCGCGGTGCTGTCGGGCGACGTCCGCTCCGAGCCCGACTACCGGCTCGTGCCCGGTCTCGCCGAGGTGCGCTCCGAGCTCGTGACGCCGATCTGGGTCGGCGGCGAGCTGTGGGGCGCGATCGACATCGAGGAGGTGCGCGGCGACGCCTTCGACGACGATGACGCGCGCCTCATGCAGACGATCGCCGACCAGGTCGGCGCGGCGCTGCGCGCCGCCCGTGTCACTCAGCTCGCGGCGGACAGCGAGTCGAGCTCCGCGCGCCAGTCGCGCTCGATGGCCACAAGCTGACGCTCGAAGACGTCGACGAGCAGTGAGCGGGCGCCGCGGTCGAGCGGCCCGGTGGCGAGGCCGACGGCCGCGCGCGGCCCGGCCTCGCGCTCGAGCATCTCGAAGATCGTCCCCCCGAGCAGCATGGCGTCGGCCGCAGCGGGCGGGAACTCAGGCCGCCGGCCCTCGCGCAACCGCCGCATGATCGCGGGGCGCAGGTGCGGGGTCTGCCCCGACAGCCAGGTGGCTGCGCCCTCGCACAGCCAGGCCCAGCGGACGTAGCGGCGAAACGCCGACGGCGAAAACGGCGGTGGCAGCTCCTCGCTGTTGGCCCCGAGCACGACGTGTGCGTACTCGTGGAGCGGCGACAGTAGGAGCGCCTCGCGCGAGCCCTCGACGTTCGAGGCCCTGGCCTCGAGCGCGGGCGGCGACAGCACGTGGATGTCGGTCTCCGAGAACCAGCCCGCGAAGTAGCGGCGGCCCGCGGGTGCGCTCACGCGCCGCGCGAGCGGCAGCCAGGGATGGGCGAGCGTGAGCGCCGCCGAGCGCGGATGAAGGACGACCGCGATCTCCTCCGGGAGCTCGGGAAACAGCCCAGCCAGCTCGTCGCGAAACAGCTCGAGTGCCGACAGCACCGAGTTCGCCTCCCCGGACTCCGAGGAGTCGTGGCGAGCGGAGAACGTCTGCGAGTGGGACTCGACCCAGGGCACGCGCCAACTCTTGCACGGCATCCTCCGTCGCCGGCCGAGCCGGCGACCTCGGCACGGCACGGACCTCTCCGCCCGCCCCGTTCGTAGTGACTACGGGTGAAGCGCGTGCAAAGCTCTGCCGCCAGTGTGAATGCGGACCGGCCTGTGGCCCTGACGCCCGCCGCAGCTGCGCCGCAACGGCTCGGGCGTTCGGGCGACGAGCGCAGGGCGAGCGAGCGGCGGCTAGTCCGCGATGCCCAGCGCGGCTCGGCCGAGGCGCTCGAGACCCTCTTCAGACGCGAATGGCCGCGCGCCTATCGGGCCGCCTATCTGGTGGTGCACGACGCCGCCGTGGCGGAGGACGTCGCGCAGGAGGCGTTCCTGGCGGCGGTGCGGGCGCTCGATCGCTTCGACAGGCGACGCCCGTTTGGACCCTGGATGCATCGCATCGCCGTCAACCGAGCGATCGACGTGAGCCGAGCGCGAGCGCTGCGACGTGAGGTAGACGCCGCCGCGGCGGCGCCCGAGGAGGCGCCGCCCGACCGCCCCTCGCTGCCGTTCTCGGACGAGCTGCTTGGGGCGCTGCGCGAGCTCGGACCGGAGCAGCGGGCGATCGTCGCGCTGCGCTACCTGTTCGAGTACACGCCCGGCGAGATCGCGCGGGCGCTCGAGCTGCCGCGCGGCACCGTCAACTCGCGCCTGCGGCGTGCGCTCGACCGGCTGGCCGAGCTCCTACCCGAGGAGGTGGCGCCGTGAGCGCGGGGGTCGAGGAGCGGCTGCGCTCGGAGCTTCGGGGGCGCGAGGCACCCGACGAGGCGGCAGCGACCGCGCGCAGCTGGAGGGTGGCGGAGGCCGCCTTCGCCGAGCGTGCCCCGGCGCGGCGGCGGCCGCGTCCGTTGCTGCGGGTCGGGCTCGTCACCGGGCTACTCGCCGTCGTGCTGGCCGCCCTGCTGACACCGGCCGGCGCCGAGGTAGGCGAGTGGATCGAGAAGCGCATCGGCCTCGGGCCCGAGGAGACTCAGCCGACGCTGCGCGGCTTCCCCGGTGGCGGCCGTCTGCTCGCGGAGTCCGACTCCGGCGCCTGGGTCGTGAACCCGGGTGGCGGCGTGCGCCGGCTGGGCGCCTACAGCGACGTGGGCTGGTCTCCGCGCGGCCTGTTCGTCGTCGGCACGCGCGGGCACCGGATCACGGCGATGGAGCCGGATGGCGAGCCGCGCTGGTCGTTCAGCAGGCCCGGGCTGCTCTCGCGGCCCGCCTGGTCGCCCGGCGACGGCTTCCGGATCGCCTATCTGGAGCGCCGCGGGGGCAAGACCTCGGTGCGCGTGGTCGATGGGAGCGGCGGCGTCGACCACCTCGTCGCCGGCCGTGCGAACGCCGTCACGCCGGCCTGGCGCCCCGGTAGCCGCTACGTGCTCACCTACGCGACCACTTCGGGCGGCCTGCGCACCGTCGACGCTGACAGCGGGCGATCGCTCTGGCGCGGGAAGGACGGCGCGCCGCTGCAGCTCGCCTGGACGCGCGACGGCCGCCGGCTCGCCGCACTGACGCGCCGCGCGCTGCTCGTCTACGCGCGCGACGGTCGCCTGCTGCGGCGCCGCGAACTGCCGGCGAGAGCCCGCGGACTCTCGCTGGCGGCCCACCCGAGCGGGCAGCGCGTGGCGCTGTCGTCAAGCCGCGGGGGCGTGTCCTCGGTGCTGTCGATGCCTCTGGGCTCCGGCCAGGCGACGCCGATGTTCACCGGATCCGGCACGCTCGGAGAGCTCGCCTGGTCACCGAGCGGCCAGCGCCTGCTCGTCGGCTGGCCCGACGCGAACCAGTGGCTCCTGATCGGGAAGGGCCGGCCGCGGGCGTTCGCCGGGATGTCGCGCCAGCTCGACCCGGGGGCAACCGGCGCGGGTTTCCCGCGGATCGCCGGCTGGTGCTGCGCGGCCCGCTCGCGATAGATCTCAGGCCGGCCGCATCGATTGAAGGGTTCGGGGGGCTATGGCCCCCACAACCCTTCAATCGACCCAGGTGACTACGCGAGAACCGGCACGGCGTCCGACGCGATCGCCTCGATCTCCTCGGAGGCGCGCTCGAACTCGTCGTCCGAGAGAACCGGGGTGCCCTCGAATGGCAGGTCGCGGTAGAGCTCCAGCCACGAGCGGCAGCCGTGGTACTCCGGGCGGACCTTGACGGTCACCGGCCGCGGGATGCGGTAGGTGCGCAGCAGCATCACGTGAAGGGGATGGCGGCGCTTCCAGTGCAGGCGCTTCTCCGCATAGTCGGTGGTCCAGATGTAGTACGGCGAGAGCGCGTCGATCGCCCGCGGGTCGGTGATCAGGTAGCTCGAGGCAACCTCGGCCCAGGCGCGAATGCGGACGCGCTCCGGCTGGGGGATGCCGCCGTCCTGGATGAGTGCCGACGCTGGCGGCTCGTTCTCGGGCCAGACGCCCTCCTCCAGCGCGCGTGCCAGCTCCGGCACGTGTGACTGGCGGATCAGGTCGTTGCGCTGGTGGTCGAAGGTCGGGTAGAGGAAGAAGCGATCGTGCTCGATCTCGAAGTGTTTGTTCTCCTCACGGATCCCGCCCTTGCGGAGCGTGACGAGCTGTTCACCCTCTGCGAGGGCACGCACGGTGACGGCCCATTCCTTCAATGCAACTGGCATAGGTGAGAGAACCTCCAAAGCCGCGTCCAGCGTTCTAAAGCTGTTCTTCTTGGGACGCGAGGCGGCCATTGTTGCGAATCAAAACCGCATGCGCAAGGGAAATTTCGTGGCGAATGCCACGTTTACATGGCTAGTCGACCGCCCGCAGCACTGCCGCGAAGTCTTCCTGGCCGTGGCCCTCGTCGGCGGCCTTCGCGTAGAGGGTCTCGGCGAGCGTCCCAAGCCGCAGCTCGACGCCGAGCGCCCTCGCCTCGTCGATGCAGTGGCGGATGTCCTTGAGCATGTGCTCGAGCTTGAACAGGGCCGGTTCGAAGCGCCCCTCGAACATCGGCGGGCCCTTGAGCGTGACCATTGCCGAGTTGCCCGCGCTTCCCTCGGCCACGTTGAGGAACGCCTCCGCGTCGATACCCGCCGCGCGCACCGCCACAACCGACTCCGCCAGAGCGGCGGCGTTCACGGCACCCATCACGTTCGTGAGCAGCTTCGCGAGCTGCCCGTGGCCCTGGGGGCCCACGTGCACTATGCGCTCACCCAGCACGTCGAATAGCGGCTGCGCGCGGGCGAAGGCCTGCTCGGGGCCGCCCGCCATGATCGTCAGCGTGCCGTCCTCGGCCTTGGGACGCGAGCCCGACACGGGGGCCTCCAGGAAGTCGAAGCCCTCGCCGGTGAGCCGCTCCGCCATCTGCACCGAGGCGCTCGGCGCGATCGTGGACATGTCGACGACCAGGGCGCCGGGCGCGAGCGCGGCGGCTGCCCCGTCGTCGCCGAACAGCACCGCCTCCACCTGAGGCGCGTCGGGCAGGATCGAGATCAGCGCGTCGGCGCCCTCGGCGGTCTCCGCGGGAGTCGCGCCGGCCGGCACGCCGTGGTCGGCGGCGAAGCGCTCCGCTTTCTCGCGCGTCCGCGTCCACACCGACACGGCGAAGCCCGCGCGGGCGAGGTTTGCCGCCATCGGTCCGCCCATGATCCCGAGGCCGAAGAACGCGACTCTGTTAGGCCGGTCTGCCAAATCCCCCACCTCCCGGGGTCTCGATTCGCAAGCGGTCACCGGGGCGCAGCGTGCCCGACGCCTTGGGCGGCAGCTCGTCCGTGCCCAGCAGGTTCCTACCGGGAGCGCCGGGCTCGCCGCCTTCCGCACCCGACGGCGGCTGGCGCCGGCGCTCGGTTGCCAGCGAGTAGTTCATCTCCTCGAGCGCCTCGAGCTCCCTGATCACGCCGTCGCCGCCGCTGTGCCTGCCGGCGCCGCCGGAGCCGCGGCGCACCGCGTACTCGACCGCACGCAGGGGAAACTCGAGCTCGAGGGCCTCGACCGGGGTGTTGAGCGTGTTCGACATCGCCACGTGCACGGCGTTCGGGCCGTCGGCATCGGGGCAGGCGCCCTGGCCGCCTCCGAGCGTCTCGTAGTAGGTGAAGTCGTCGTTGCCGAGCGCCACGTTGTTCATCGTGCCCTGGCCGAGGGCACGCCCGAACGCCTTGAGCACCAGGTCGGCGACCCGTGACGAGGTCTCGGTGTTGCCGGCTACGACGGCGGCCGGCGGGCGCGCGTTCAGCAGCGATCCCTCCGGGACGTTCACGGTGAGCGGCCGGTAGGCGCCGGCGCAGGGCGGCACGTCTGGGTCGGTCAGGACCCGCAGCGCGAAGTAGGAGGCGGACAGGGTCACTGCGAGCGGGCAGTTGAGGTTGCCGTCGTACTGGCCGGCGCTGCCGGAGAAGTCGAGCTCGAGCTGGTCGCCCGAAACGGTGGCGCGGACGTGCAGCTCGAGGTCCCGGTCGGGCGCCTCCAGCAGGTCCGACGCCTCGCTCTCGCCGTCCTCGAGCTCGGCGATGCGTGTGCGGGTGCGCCGCTCCGCGTAGTCGAGCGTCTCGTTCATCGCTGCCCGCAGGGTGTCGAGCCCGTGCCGCTCGGCGAGGGCAGCGAGCCGTTCGCCGCCGGAGCGGTTGGCGGCAAGCTGGGCGCGCAGGTCGGCCTCGCGCTGGCGTGGCGAGCGCATCTGCGCGGTCAGCTCCTCGAGGAGCTGACGGTCGAGCTCGCCCTCGCGCGCGAGCCGGGTGGGCGGGATCACGACGCCCTCGTCCTCGAGCGTGCGCGAGTCGATCGGCAGGCTGCCCGGCACCGCGCTGCCGACGTCGGCGTGGTGCGCGCGGCTGGCGGCGAACCCGGCGAGCTCCTCGCCCACGAAGAGCGGCGAAACCACCGTGATGTCCGGCAGGTGGGTACCGCCGCGGTAAGGGTCGTTGAGGATCCAGGCGTCGCCCGGTGCGTGCTCCTCGTGCAGCACCGCCTCGACCGATGCAGGCATCGCGCCGAGGTGCACGGGGATGTGCTCGGCTTGCATGACCATCTGGCCTGCGGCGTCGAAGAGCCCGGTCGAGGCGTCGCGGCGCTCCTTGATGTTGGCCGAGTGGGCCGAGCGCACGAGCACGACACCCATCTCGTCGCAGGCCGCGCTCAGCGCCCCGACCATCACTTGAAGCGTGATCGGGTCGAGGCTCACCTCTCCATCACCACTGCATCGGCGCCGCTCACGGCGCGCCAGCCCGGCGGCACGACCAGGGTGGCGCCCGGCAGCTCGAAGATGGCGGGACCGTCGAGCTCGGCGCGGCCGGAGCCGAGCACCTTCGCATCGACGACCTCGTCGCCGAAGCGCGCGTCGCGCGTGCCGCGTTCCTCGGCGTCCTGCGACTCGGTCTCGTGGAGGTCGGTGCCGGGCAGGGCGGCGGTCACCCGCACGGTCACGAGCTCGAGCTGGGCATCGGAGTCGTCGTAGCCGTAGCGCTCCGCGTGGGCGGCGTCGAAGTCGCGGCGCAGCTCGGCCGGATCGGGCTCGAGCTCGCCCTCGATCGCGAGCTCGAAGGCCTGGCCCGCGTAGCGCAGCTCGTAGGTGGCGCGCAGCGCGGCGTCGGGGGCATCCATTTCCTCGCGGCCGTGCTTGCCGAGCCGCGCGACGATCTCCGCGACGCTTGCCCGCGTGAGGTCGTTGCCGGAGAGCAGCACGCTCTCGACGACGTCGCGGCGGCGCTCCGAGACGACCAGCCCGAGCGCCGACAGCACGCCTGAGGCTATTGGCGCGACCACGCGTGTCATGCCGAGTTCCTCAGCGATCGCGGCGGCGTGCAGAGGGCCGGCGCCGCCGAAGGCCACCATCGCGAGGTCGCGCGGGTCGACGCCACGCTCGACCGTCACGACGCGCACGGCCTGTGCCATCTCGGTATTCGCCACCCGCGCGATCCCGGCAGCGGTCTCTTCGAGCGAGAGCCCGAGCTCGTCGCCGAGCAGGCCAACCGCACGCTCCGCGGCCTCGCGGTCGAGCTCGACGTCGCCCGCCAGCGGCGAGCCGGCGTCGAGGTAGCCGAGCAGCAGGTTCGCGTCGGTGACGGTCGGCTCCTCACCGCCTCGGCCGTAACAGGCCGGGCCGGGGTCGGCGCCAGCGGACTGCGGGCCGACGCGCAGGGCGCCGCCGGCGTCGCGCCAGGCGATCGAGCCGCCGCCCGCGCCGACCGTGTGGACGTCGACCATCGGCAGCGCGAGCGCGCGGCCACCGACCTCGCGGCCTCCGCTCACCTCCACGCGACCGTCGAGCGCCACCGACACGTCGCACGACGTGCCGCCCATGTCGAGCCCTACCACGTCGCCCGCGGCGGCGAGCGCGGACATCGCCGCGGCGCCCACCGCGCCGCCGGCCGGCCCGGACAGGACGGTCCAGGAGCCGTGCCGGGCGGCCGTCGCCGAATCGGCGATCCCTCCGCTCGACAGCATGATCTCCGGCATGGGTAGGCCCTCGTCGCGTGCGCGCTCGGCGAGCCGCTCGAGGTAGCCGCGCAGCAGCGGGGAGAGGGCGGCGTCGACCACAGTCGTGGCGCAGCGCTCGTACTCGCGAAATACGCCGGCCGTCTCGTGCGAGGTGGAGACGTGGGCGCCCGGCAGGGCATCGCCCGCCAGTGCAGCCACGCGCCGCTCATGGTCGGGGTGGCGAAAGCCCCACAGCAGGCAGACCGCGACCGACTCCACGTCGAGCTCGCCGAGGGCCGCGCTCAGCTCGCGTTCGTCGAGCTCGCGCAGGACGCCGTCGGGACCGCAGCGCTCGGGGACGGGCACGCGCAGCTCGGCGGGCACGAGCGGTGGGGGGTGGCCCGCGCAGAGCCGATAGAGGTCGGGGCGGGCTTGGCGTCCGAGCTCCTCGAGGTCGACGAAGCCCTCGGTCGCGAGCAGCGCGGTTTTCGCCACCTTGCCCTCGAGCAGCGCGTTGGTGCCGACGGTCATCCCATGGACGAAGCGGGTGACGTCCTCGGGCGCAGCGCCGGCCGCGGCGAGCGCCTCGCGCACCGCGTTCGCGACCCCCTCCGACTGGTCCTTCGGTGTGGTAGGCGCCTTGCCGGTGACGGCGCGCTCGTCGGTCAGTAGGACGGCATCGGTGAAGGTGCCGCCCACGTCCACCCCGAGGATCATCTCGGGGTGGACGCTATGCGTTTCAGGCGGCCGCCAGCGCTACGACATCCTCGAGGTGCTTGTGCGACGGGCAGTACTTCCTGCCCGGCAGCGGCACCCGCTGGCAGGGGCTGCCCCGGCGCGTACTTGCGTGACAGCACGCCGGGCTGCCGTCGAAGGTCACCCCGGTCCGAAGCCGGCTATCGACGAACTCCGTGGCCACCGTCATGTGCTCCCTGCACAGGCGGTAGACGCGCAGCTGCTCGGTCATCGGAAAGAAGTGACGCACGTCGTTGAACAGCGTCTTCACGGGCTTGGCGAAGTAGTGCCGATCGAGTGCCAGGCGCTCCATCGACAACTCGCACGCCCGTAGGAACCGCTGGCGGGTGACGGCGACGTCCTCTCCCCTGCCCGGAACGACGTCGTCCGCCAGCTGGCGGTACAGCGAGCGACTGAACTGATACATCGGGCCTCCTGCCTTCATTGCGCCTCCGCAAGCTGGAACGAGCCCAATGTTGAGTTTGTGTTAAGCACGGTACGATCGCCTCATGGCCAGCCTGCTCGATCTCACCAGTCAGGGCGATCCCGCCACGATCACGGACGACGCGTATCTGAACCGCACGCTGAAGCTCATGGACCCGCAGCAGCTCTACGAGCTGTGGGAGCGCCAGCAGTGGCAGTCGCAGGCGATCGACCTCGAGCGCGACAAGGAGCAGTGGGCCGAGCTAACCGATGAGGACAAGGAGGAGCACCTTTGGGGCCTGTCCTCGTTCTTCGTCGGCGAGGAGCGCGTGACCACGCAGTTCTCGGGGCTCGTGATGGCCTACGAGAACGAGCAGGAGGAGGCCTTCCTCACGACCCAGCAGGTCGACGAGGCGCGGCACATGCAGTTCTTCGACCGCTGGTTCCGCGAGGTCGCCGGAACCGACGGCGGCATCCAGGACCGGCTTACGGCGGCGCGGGCGGACGTGACCGACGCGTTCGTCGAGCTCTTCGACGAGCGGCTCGTCAAGGCGGGCGAGCGCCTGATCGCCGACCCGGCCGACCTCCAGGCGAAGGTCGACTTCGTGACCGCCTACCACATGGTCATCGAGGGGACGCTGGCGCTCACCGGTCAGCACTTCATGCTCGACCACTACGAGAAGAACGACCTGCTGCCGGGCTTTCAGGAGGGCTTCGGCAACATCGCCCGCGACGAGCACCGGCACGTCGCCTATGGCACTTGGTTCCTGCAGCAGAAGTGCGCCGACGAGCGCATGCGCATGCGGGTGCAGGCGACGCTCAACGAGCTCCTCCCGATCGCGGCCGGCGTGCTCGTGCCCAAGGGCTACGCGCTCGGGGACGAGTACGAGATCTTCGGCTACACGTCGCAGCAGCAGGCCGAGTTCGCCTACAGCGCGCTGTCGCGGCGGCTGAAGGTGATAGGCGTTCCTTTGGCGCCTACTGCATCGGCTGCATGAGCCAGTCCATGCGCCGGCGCGCGTAGACGAGCGGGTGCCCCTCCTCGAGCCGGCCGCGCTCGAGGTCACCGATCACGATCGTGTGGTCGTAGCGCGCGAAGTTCTCGGCGCGGCGGCAGCGTAGGTAGGCGAGCGTGCCGCCGAGCTCGGGGACGTCCTCGTCCCACGACCACTCGAGGCCCGAAAACTTGTCGGGGCTGCTGCGGTCGGCGAAGCGGTGCGCCAGCTGCAGCTCGTCGCTCTTCAACAGGTGCACGCCGAAGTGCTCGCAGCCCGTCAGGGCGTCGTGGCAGCGCGACTCGTGCCAAACCGAGACGAGCAGCGACGGCGGGTGGGCGCTGTAGGAGCTCAGCGAGGTGGCGGCAATGCCGCAGGGCCCGCCATCGCGGCGCCGGGCCGTGATCACGGCGACGCCCGATGCGAGGACGGTCATCGACTCGGTGAAGAGCTCGTGGAGGGGGGTCTCGCCGTTCATTTCCAGGGCTCGAAGACGGGATCGCGGCCGGCCCCCACCAGCGTATGCATGCCGTCGAGCGTGGGGTCGCGTTGCGGGTGGTCGATGCGCTGGTGGGCGCCGCGGCTTTCCTCGCGTGCGATGCAGGACGCCGCGATCAGTCGTGCCAGCGGGTAGCGGTCTTCCAGCAAGGCGCGCAGCCGTTCCGGGTCGCGCAGCAGGCCGGCGTCGCTCCAGAGCGCGGCCCGCGTCTCGTCCGGTGGGAGCTGCGGAGCGGCCGGTTCCGCCGGCTCGGCATCGGCCGGCGGCTCTGGGTCGGCCGTGGCGGCGAGCCCGGCGCGGCGGCCGAACACAAAGCACTCCGCAAGCGAGTTCGAGGCGAGCCGGTTGGCGCCGTGCAGCCCGGTGCAGGCGCACTCGCCGACCGCGTAGAGGCCGGGCAGAGTCGACCTGCCGTCGAGGTTCGCCGCCACGCCCCCCATCGTGTAGTGCGCGGCCGGTGCCACCGGCACGAGCTCGCGCGCCGGGTCGATGCCGACCTCGGCCAGCGCGGCGGCGATGTTGGGGAAGCGGCCGAGGTCGAGGGCGCGCATGTCGAGGCTGACCGATGGGGCACCGCTCCCGTCGAGCTCGGCCTGAACCGCGAGCGCCACCTGATCGCGCGGGGCGAGCTCGTCGACAAAGCGCTCGCCCGCCGGGTTGAGCAGCTTCGCGCCTTCCCCGCGCACCGCCTCGGTGATCAGGAAGCCGTCGCGCGGGCCGTCGTGGCGCAGCGCGGTGGGGTGGAACTGCATGAACTCGAGATCGGCGAGCCGCGCCCCGGCGGCATCGGCGAGCGTGAGGCCCGCGCCGATCGCGCCGCGCGGGTTCGTCGTGCGCGCCCAGAGCGCGGCCATCCCGCCGGTGGCGAGGATGACGGCGCGCGCCATCAGACGCCGCTCGACTCCGTCCCGTGAGCGTGCGACGAGCCCGACGCAGCGGCCCTCGTGCGTGAGCAGCGCGCTCGCCGCCAGCGGCTCGAGCACGGTCACACGCTCGTCCGTCGCCGCGATCGCCGAGAGGTCGCGGGTGATCCGGCGGCCGGTGGCGGACCCGCCGGCGTGGACGATGCGACGGCGCGAGTGCCCGCCCTCGAGCCCGAGCGCCAGGTTGCCCGCGCGGTCGGCGTCGAACTGGACGCCGAGCTCCTGCAGATCGTGGACGCTGGCGGGAGAGTCCTCGCAGAGCACCCGGACCGCGCTCGGGCGGGCGAGCTCGCGGCCCGCCACGAGCGTGTCCTCGACGTGCAGCTCGGGCGAGTCGTCCTCGGCGAGCGCCGCGGCGATTCCACCCTGAGCCCAGAAGCTCGCAGTCTGCGCGAGCGGCGAGCGGCTCACGAGCGCAACACGAGCGCCCGCGCGCGCCGCGACAAGCGCGGCGTAGAGCCCGGCGGCGCCGGCGCCCACGACTGCGACATCGGTGCGGATGGGCTCCTCCACGGCGCGCAGGTACCGTACCGGCGCTCGTGCCACTTCTACTGCGCCATCCGTCCTCGCTCGAGCACGACACCGGGCCGGGTCATCCCGAGCGGGCCGACCGCATCCGGGCGATCGAGGCGGAGCTCGAGTCGCGCGGGTGGCTCGACTGGGACGTGCGCGAGGCGCCCCCCGCCAGCGAGGAGCAGCTGCTGCGCGTGCACCCGCCGGCCTACGTCGAGCGTGTACGCGAGATGAGCGCGCGCTCCGCGCCCTTCGACCTCGATACGCCGACGAGCCCCGGCTCCTACGAGGCGGCCCTGCGCGCGGCGGGTGGCGCCTGCGCGCTCGTCGAGGCCCTGCTGGGGGGCGGTGAGCGAACCGGCTTCTCGGTGCTGCGGCCGCCCGGCCATCACGCTGAACCGGAGCGCGCGATGGGCTTCTGCCTGTTCGCAACGATGGCGATCGCCGCCCGCCACGCGCTCGACGCGCTCGGGGCCGAGCGGGTGCTCGTCGTCGACTGGGACGTCCACCACGGCAACGGCACCAACACGATCTTTCACGAGTCGACCGAGGTCCTGTTCGCGAGCATCCATCAGTATCCGTTCTGGCCGGGGACGGGCGCGCTCGGGGACGTAGGCTCGGGCGCCGGCGAGGGTTACTCGTTCAACCTGCCGGTGCCCGCCGGCACTGGTGAGGTTGCGTTCCTGTCCCTCGTCGAGCATGTGGTGGCGCCCGCCGCGCGCCAGTACGGGCCAGACCTGATCATGATCTCGGTCGGCTTCGACGCGCACCACGAGGATCCGCTGGGCGGCCTCGCGCTCGAAACCGGCTCCTACGGCCGGCTCGCGCGGCAGGTGCGTGCCCTCGGCGACGAGCTGGACGCGCCGGTTGGCGCCGTTCTCGAGGGCGGCTACGACCTGCGCGCGCTCGCCGACTCGGTCGCCGAGACGATGGGCGCGCTGGCGGGAGACGATCCCGCGCCCAAGGTCGCGAGGCCGGACCCCCTGGCCGAGGCGGCGATCGCCGTGCTCGGCCGCTACTGGGACTTCTGAATCAGCTGCGGGTAGGCGCCCGGATAGCGGTCCTGGAGCCCAGCGGCCTGGCGGACGGCGCCCTCGCGCGTGTCGAAGCGTCCGGTGAAGGCGATCCACAGCCCGGTTCCGAGGTTGTACGGGTCCGACCTGATCAGGCCGGCCTCGAGACCGGTGCGGCGAGCCTCGCGCGCCACGTTGCGCGCGGCCGGCCCGTCGCTCGACGTGACGAGCACGACGGTGTGGGCGGTCACGCCGTCCGGCCAGCCCGGGATCGCGTTCGGGTTCGCGGCAGGCTCCTCGGCCGGTGTGGTCTCGGTCGACGACTCGGTCTCCTGCTCTGTCCCCGAGACGACCGCCGGGCCGTCGGCGCCGGGCGCCTGCGCGCGCGGCTCCCCCTGCTGCTGGGCCGCCGCCGGCTGACGAGCCACCTCGCCGTCGCCGCCGTCGTCGCTCGTCAGCTCCGAGATCGCGAAGCCAAACAGCCCGGCGCCGATCACGATCACGACGACGAGCAGCGCCGCGACCGGGGCGAGCGGCTCGGTCGCCCACGACCGGTGCTCTTTGAGCGCGACGCGCGCCCCACAGTTCAAGCAGACGAGCTGGCGCGGGTCGACGGGCTCGCCGCACGAGCGGCAGACAGGCCCCGGGGTGGGCTCGGCGGCCTCGGGCTGCGGCTCCTCGTCCGGGACGGGGGGCTCCTCATCGACGGCGGGTTCGCGCTCGTCGGTCACCGGCCGAGCTGCTCCTCCAGCTGGCGAACCTCGCGGTCCACCTTGCCGAGCTCGATGGCCTTCTCCTGTAGGAGCTCGGGGGCGCGCTGGCCCTGGCGGTGCAGCTCGTAGACGAGCGCCCCAAGGTCGAGCAGCAAGCCCTCGCGCTCGCGACGGCGCTCGCGCAGTCGGCGCCAGGCGCCCAGGTCGGGGAGGTCAGCCAGCGAAGGCCTCCTCCACCACTCGCAGAATTCCCTCGCGGCGGCGATCCATCGGGAAGGTGGTCAGGATACGCTCGCGCGCGGCGTGCGACGCGGGGGTGCCGAGCTCGAGCGCCGCCCGGATTCCGGCCGCGACGGCCTCCGGGTCCTGCGACGCGATGTAGATGCCCGCGTCACCGACCACCTCGGGCATCGCCGTGACGTTCATCACGACCGGCACGCAGCCGGCGAGCATCGCCTCGGCGACGGCCAGGCCGAAGCCCTCGTGGCGAGAGGCCTGCACGTAGACAGCGGCGTCGCGGTACGCGTCGAGCAGCCGCTCGTCGGACAGCCAGCCGGTCAGCTCGAGGTTGGGCCCGCCGGCCGCGCGCAGCTCGTCGACCGCCGCGTCGAGCCACTTGCCGGCGAGCACGAAACGCACGCTGGGCAGCTCGCGCGAAGCACGCGCGAAGGGAAGCTGGCCCTTCTGGACGAGCGTGCCCTGGTCGACCGCCCCGACAGTGAGCGCGAGCTGCTGCTTCGGCTCGGCGGGCAGCTCGCCGAACGGATCGGGGACGCCGTGATGGATGACCGTCACGCGCGCGGGCGGGATCGGCGTGTTGCGCTCGATCTCCTCGAGTGAGTAGTTCGAGTTCGTCACGAGCCGCTTCGCCCGCGCGAAGATCCAGCGACTCGCCCACTTGCGCACACCGCCCTGCTGGTGCCCGTATTTGATGTCGGGCATGCTCGCCACGTCGAAGCCGCCGATCACCAGCACGGAGGGCTTGCGCAGGAGCCAGGCGAGCGTGATCGGGAAGAACGTATGCCATGAGGCGAACCAGCCGAACACGAGGTCGGCGCGCAGCACGCCGCCGATGACCTTGATCGGGTTCGGCATGCGCCCAGGCTGGTATAGGTCCTCGAGCTCGTAGCGCTCCGCAAGGATCTCGCGGTCGATCTCGACGAAGCTCGCCTTGCGCGAGTGCACGTAGAGGATCCGCTTCACACGGCGACCGGCTCGCGCGCCTCGACGAACGCGTGGTGCCATTCGGAGAGCTCGAGCAGGCAGTAGAGAATCGCCTTGTGGTCGGCGCGCCCGCGCCGGTGCTCGCCGACGAGCCTGGCGACCGCAGAGGGCTCGATCAGCCCAGCTACCGCCGTGCCGGGTGCGTAGCGCCGCTCCAGCTCGGCGCCCAGCGACGCGCGTAGCCAGTCGTCGTACGGGGTGGCGAAGCCGTGCTTGGGTCGGTTGGCAATGCCCGGCGGCAGGATCCGCTCCATCGCCAGGCGGTGGAGTCGCTTGCCGGCGCCCCGGCGTGCGCGCGTGTCGCCCGGGATGCGCTCGACGAAGCGCATCAGGTCGACGTCGAGGAACGGCACGCGGAGCTCGAGGCCGGCGGCCATCGACATCTTGTCGTTGCAGAGCAAGATCCCGTCCGGCAGGAACATGTGGGTGTCGAGATAGAGCGCCTGCTCGAGCAGGCTGCGCCCGGGCACGTCGGCGAGGATCGCGCGCGCGCTCACGAGGCGCTCGACGGTCGCCTCCTGGCCGCGGGCATCGCGCCGCCCGCCGAGCAGGGCAGCCCGCACGGGTGCGTCGGTGATCTCGACGAGGCGCAGCAGGCGCTCGGCATCCCCGTGGCCGCCGAGCACATGCGCGGTGCGGCGGGCGCGCGCGGCGCGCGGT
>Ga0081538_10001807_pt1 | contig 21575 bp, 19 predicted proteins | sample TabmetS5T2R1_FD_71022 | JGI IMG/M metagenome (GOLD analysis project Ga0081538, IMG submission 71022) | Tabebuia heterophylla rhizosphere microbial communities from the University of Puerto Rico - S5T2R1 | ecosystem: Host-associated > Plants > Roots > Rhizosphere ...
CGCGGGGGGGCAGCCCCTGCCGTTCAGGCGCGGCGGCTCCGTTTCGCTGCCGATCGACGTGTCCCGCACGCTCGAGGACCTGCTCGAGTACGGCGAGTTCGACTTCGTGCACGTGCACGAGCCGTTCGCGCCGAGCGCCTCCTCGGCGGCGCTGCGGCACTCGCGCGCGCTGAACGTCGGCACGTTTCACTCCACCACCGAGCGCTTCGTCTCCACGCAGGTGGGGCGCCGCGTGGTGGACCGGCTGTTCGGCCGCCTGGACGGCCGCACCGCCAGCTTCGCCGCCACGCGCGACATGATCGAGCGCTACTTCCCCGGCGAGTACCACGTGATCCGGCCCGGAGCGGACCTCCTCCACCGGCCCGGCGCCGGCGGCGGTCCGCCGGAGATCGTGTTCTCGGCCGAGGAGGAGCGCGGCGCGCTGCGTCTCTTCCTGCGGGCGCTCCGGAAGCTTCCCAAGGACCTTGACTGGCGGGCCACGATCTGGCTGCGCGACCCGGCCGTGGCGCCGTCCGTGAACCTCTCGCGGCGGCTGCGCGAGCGGGTGCGCCTGGCCGGCCCGGCCGACGGCTCGGAGGCCCAGCACCTCGCCCGCGCGGACATCGCGGTGGCCGCCTCGGCGGGGGCGGCCCCTGCCCCCCAGCTCGTGCTGCGCGCCCTCGCCGGTGGCGCCGTGCCGGTGGTGACGCGGCTGCCCCAGTACGAGGAGGCCCTGCGCGAGGGCGAGCTCGGCCTCCTCTTCGAGCCGCGCGACGCCATCACGCTCGCCGCCCAGCTCGAGCGGCTGATCGCCGAGCCGTCGCTCGTGGCCGACTTCGCTGCGCGCGTGGAGGCGGCGCACGACGAGCTCGAGTGGTCGCGCGTGGCCGGTGAGTTCGAGGCCCTGTTCGAGCGGATCGCGGCGCGGCGCCACGGCAACGGGCGGCCGGACGTGCAGCGCCGGCTGTCGGAGCGCGACTACATCCACGTCGACCTGCACATGCACACAGACCACTCGCCCGACTGCGCCACGCCGGTGGACGCGCTGCTCGACACGGCGAAGCGAGTCGGCCTCGGCGCCATCGCGATCACCGACCACAACGAGATCTCCGGGGCGCTCGAGGCGCGCGAGCGGGCCAACGGGATCAAGGTGATCGTGGCCGAGGAGGTGAAGACCGCCGACCAGGGCGAGGTGATCGGCCTCTTCATCGAGGAGAAGATCCCGCGCGGGATGACGCTCCAGGAGACGATCGCCGAGATCCGGCGCCAGGGCGGCCTCGTCTACGTGCCCCATCCGTTCGACCGCATGCACTCGGTACCGGACTACGAACACCTCCTCGACGTGGTCGGCGACATCGACGCGATCGAGGTGTTCAACCCGCGCGTGGCGTTCTCCGCCTTCAACGAGGAGGCGGCCCGCTTCGCCGCCAAGTACCGGATCGTGGCCGGCGCGGGCTCGGACTCGCACGTGGTGCAGGGGCTCGGTTCGGTGAAGATCAAGATGCGGGACTTCGACGGGCCCGAGGAGTTCCTCGAGTCGCTGCGCGACGCCGACATCGTCAGGAAGCGGCAGTCGCTGCTGTACGTGCAGGCGCTCAAGTTCCTCCAGACGCGGGGCGCCTCACGCTCGCGGAGCGGCAAGAAGTGATGCGTTCGAGAGGAGCGAAGCCCGGGCCGTCAAAGCCTTCAGCTCAAGTGCCGGCTACCGACGACGAGATCAGGGAGAAGTACCTCGAGCGCGCGATCCGTGAGCTCAACCGTGTCACGCGCGAGATCCAGGGGTGCGAGCACTGCCCGCGCGGCCACCTGATGCCCGTGCTCGGCTCGGGACACCCGCAGGCCGACATCTTCATGCTCAAGTTCATCCCCATGCCCTCGGAGATCGAGGAGGGCGTGGCGTTCTACGGACGCGCGGGCAGCGCGCTGATGAAGAGCTTCAAGCGGCTGGGGATCGACCCGCTCGCCGTCTACGGCACCGTGTTCGTGAAGTGCCCGGTGCACGACACCGAGGACTCCGCCCCCGAGTGCCGCGCGCGCGTCCTCGAGGAGCTGGCGATCGTGCAGCCGCGCATCGTCGTCGTGATGGGCGAGGACGCGCTCGAGGAGCTCAACATGCTCGGCGTGCCGCTCGGCCGGGTGGTCGAGCCGAAGACCGGTGAGGTCCAGCGGCTGACGCCCTCGTGCGAGGTGCTCTATGTGCCGGACATCGACCGCTCGCTGGACGAGGAGGACGCCAAGCGCGAGTTTTGGGCGGCGTTCCGGGCGCTCGGCGAGTGGTACGCGGACTTCCCGCCGTACTGAGGCAGCCGTTCAAGAGGTAACCTGCGCCCATGGCGAGCGTGCTCGTCGTCGCGAACCGCACCGCCGAGTCCCCCGAGCTGCTCGACGCGCTGCGTCAGCGGGTCGTCCAGGGACCCTGCGAGTTCACACTGCTGGTGCCCTCCACTCCCCACGGCCTCGCATGGGCGGCCGACATGCACGCCGGCGGCGAGGAGGCCGAGCACCACCGTCAGGCGTTCGTGGACGAGCTCCGTGAGGAGGGTCTCGACGTCGTGGAGGCAAAGGTCGGCGACCCCGATCCGCTCGCCGCGATCCAGGACGAGTGCAACTTCCACGAGTACGACGAGCTGATCGTCTCGACCCTCCCGCTGAAGCTCTCGAAGTGGCTGCACATCGACCTGCCGCGCAAGGCGGGCGCCGCCACCGGCCTGCCCGTGACGCACGTGATAGGGAGCGAGGAATGATGGACCTCGAGGAGCACGAGGGCGTCGATCCGGTGATAGAGCGGCGCTGTGCCGAGTGCGGCGCGACGCTCACCCAGCAGGAGATACGGGCCGCGCTCGACAGCGGCGGCCCGTACCTGTGCACCGTCCACGCGAACGAGGAGGTTGCGTTGGACGAGGACGTGGAGCCGGCGGGCTAGGCGCAGCCCTTTGCGGGGAGCGTCGGGGCGGTGTTGCTCCGGCCCGGACCGTGCGGTTGAATTGGCTGATGCGCCTGTGGCGCGCTGCAATCGCGGTCGCTGTGGTCCTCGCGCTGATCACGAGCGTTTCCCGGCCGAGTACGGGAAGCAGCGGGGCGTCCGCGGCCACGGCGGAGCTCACCATCGGCGCCGTTCTCGACTTGAAGAGCGGCTGGACCTCCCTCGGACGTGCGAGCCGGGTCACGCTGCGACTTGCCGCGGCGGACGCGAATGCGCGTCTGGCTGCGAGCGGCTCCGCTACGCGTGTGCGATTGAGGATCGTCGACGTCCGCGGCGATCCGCGCGCCGCGGCGCGAGCGCTTCGCCGCCTGGCCGCGCAAGGCGTTCGGCTGGTCATCGGCCCTCAGGCGAGCTCGGAGGTGCGAGCCGTCCGTGCCGCCGCCGAGCGGCACGGGGTCGTACTGATCAGCCAGGGCAGCACCGCCCACTCGCTTGCGATTCGCGGAGACAATGTCTTGCGCTTCGTCCCAGACGATCGCCGTGAGGGCGAGGCATTGGTGGCTCTCCTGCAACGAGATGGCGTCGACGCGATCGTCCCCGTCTGGCGGGGCGACGCCGGCAATGCGGGACTCGCGAGCTCGGTGCGCCTGCACTTCCGTCGTGTCGGCGGCTCGGTCGCCGATGGGGTGCGCTACGGCGCGAGCGTCAGCGACTTCACATCCACGCTCGACCGGGTGCGCCGACAGGTGGCGTCGCTGCGGTCGGGTGGGGCGTCCCGCGTGGCCGTGTACCTGGCCGGGTTCGACGAGGTGGTGGGTCTGTTCGAGGCGGCGACCGGCGATCCGCTGTTCGGCTCTCTTCCTTGGTATGGGAGCGACGGCGTCGCGCTGAGTCCCCGTCTCGTGGCCGCCCGCGAAGCGGCCGCCTTCGCGGCGAGCGTCGGCTATCCGAACCCGATACTTGGCCTCGACGCCACGGCGGCGCGGAGATCGAGGAGACTGGTACGGCGAACCCAGGCGAGGCTCGGGCGCAGGCCGGACGCGTTCGCCCTCGCCGCCTACGACGCCCTTCAGGTAGCAGTGGCTGCGGCCGGGCGGGCAGGCGCGGTCGACGACCCCGCACGCCTCAGGCGTGCCGTGGTCGGCGCGGCGCAGGGGTACCGCGGCGTGACCGGCAACCTTGTCCTGAACCCAGCCGGCGACAGGGCGTTCGGAAGCTACGACTTCTGGTCGGTATGCACGAACGGCGCCTCGCCGGCGTGGAAGCGGACATGGAGCTACCTCGCAACGCGACCCGGTCGCGGAAGGATCGTGGCGCGCGGAGACTGCTAGGCACGCTCGAACAGCGCCACACACTCGATGTGCGGCGTCTGGGGGAACATGTCGACCGGCCGCACCGTCCGCAGCGCGTAGCCGGCGTCGGCCATCTGGCGCGCGTTCGGCGCCAGCGTGGTCGGGTTGCAGGACACGTAGACGATCCGGTGGGCGTCGGCCTCGAGCACGCGCCGCACCACCTTCTGGGACAGCCCGGCGCGGGGCGGGTCCACCACCACCACGTCGGGCCGGCCCGAGCGCTCGAGCAGCGGCCGCATCGCGAGGCGCACGTCGCCGGCGAAGAAGCTCGCGTTGTCCACCCCGTTCAGGCGCGCGTTCTCGATCGCGTCCGCCACGGCCTCCTCGACGATCTCGACGCCCCACACCTCCCGGGCGTCGAGTGCCAGCACCAGCGCGATCGTGCCGATGCCGCAGAAGAGGTCCAGCACGCGCTCGCGCCCGCTCAGCCCGGCCAGCTCGACCGCGCTCCCGTACAGGCGCTCCGCCATCTCCGTGTTCGTCTGGAAGAAGGCGTCGGGCGAGATGCGAAAGCGCAGGCCGGACAGCTCCTCCTCCAGATGGCCGGCCCCCTTCACCACCTTGGTCTCGCCCTCGTGGGTGGTCTCCGCCACGCCCGCGGCGCGGGTCCAGAGGAAGCTGTCGGCCGGGGTGGCGGCGGCCAGCTCGTCCACGCGGAAGCTCGAACCAGGGCTCGTGACCAACCGCGCCTGCAGCCGGCCGGTGCGCCGCCCCTCCCGCACCACCAGGTTCCGGAGCAGGCCCTGCTGGGCGCGACGGTCCCACGTGGAGAGCCCCTCCGTCCGGCACCACTCCTTGACGGCCTCGCGCAGGGCGTCCACGCGCTCCGAGGCGAGGATGTCGATGGGGACGTCGTCGATCACGTCGAAGCGACCGGGGCGGTGGAAGCCGAGCACGAGCTTGCCGTCGTCGTCCTCGCCGAACGAGTACTCGAGCTTGTTGCGGTAGCGCAGGCGCTCCACCGCCGGCACGATCGGCTCCACCGGCGGGTCCTCGAAGCGCCCGATGCGGGCCAGGGCGTCGCGCACCTGGTCCTCCTTCTCGCGGAGCTGGAGCTCGTAGGGCAGCACCTGCCACGGAGCCCCGGGGTGCGGGGCCACGGGCTCCACCCGGTCGGGTGAGGGCTCGAGCAGCTCGACCGCGTCGGCCTCGGCGAACGAGCGTTTCGACTTGCCCACACGCGCGCGCACGCGATCCCCCGGCACCGCGCCGCGGACGAACACGACGTAGCCGTCGGTGCGCGCGACGCCGGCGCCGCCGTGAGCGAGCCGGTCGATCGTCAGCTCGATCTCGTCGCCGCGGCGCGGGCGTGCGGCCTGTGCCTCGGTCCCGCTCATACGGGATCGAGGCTAGCGCCGCGGCCTACCCCAGCTTCGACTCGATCGCCTTCAGAATGGTCTTGCGGTTCGAGTTGCGCTTCTCGTGGTCGCGGACCTTGCGGAGCTCCGCGGGCTTGAGGTCCTTCAGTCGGCCCTGGATCTGGGTCGCGTTCAGCGAGTCGTACTCGAGGATCGGGAAGTTGGGGCCTACGCCCGCTCCGCGCCGCACCCGGTCGACCCGAGCCAGCGCGGGCGAGGCCTTGCGAGCCGCCCGCCCGCGCGCGTCGGCGGCCTCCTTGCGCGCCCGCCCGGCGGCGCCGGTCGCGGCCTTGCGCGCCCTGGCGGTCCGTCCGCGGACGTCGCCGCGGCCCCGCTCGAGCAGGTTCTCGAGGTCCTTCAGCACGTCCCTCGTCTGGCCCTGACCGCGCTTCACGAGCCCGGATGTGATCCGCTGGGCGTCCCGCGCCGTCACACGCCCCTGGTCGACTGCCTCGTTCAGGACCTCCTCGATCCGGTCGCGCGAGATCAGGACCATCTCCCTCGGCTTCATCAGGTTCTTGCGCAGCGCCTCGCGAAACTCGGCGACGGTCTTGGCCTCCACGCCGGCGCGGCGGGCGCCGCGGCCGGCGGTGCTCGCGGTGCCGGCGGCGGCCTGCTGCGCCTTCTGCCGGCGGCCGCCGGCCTGCCCGCCCTTCTTGGCGGCCGCCTTGCGAGTCGTGCCGCTGCGGGAGGAGGAAGAGCTTCGCGTGGAGGATTTCGACCTCGCAGTCGACCTCGACCCGGATCTCCTGCCGCCACCACTCTGCGCCATGACCGCTTCCTCCTTGAACGCGCTGACGGGCGGGACTATCTCACGAATGTCGCCGCGATGAGCCGGTGGTCCGACAGGCGCAGCCGCCGCCCGTCGGGCTCGGGCAGCTCGCGCCTTTCGGCGGCGAGCCGGCGCGGCGGCTCGGCGATCTCGAGGCCGCGCACGAGCACGTGGTCGATGGCATCGGGGGCGGTTGGCTCGCCGAGCCCGAAGCGTTCCTTCAGGAGCGCGAACGGCTCGGGCTCCGCCCGCGGACGCAGGTTGAGATCGCCGCCGAAGACGAGCGGCGCGCCACGCGACCAGTCGAGCGCGGCCTTGGCGGCGGCCACCACCTCCGCACTCGCCCGTGCGGGGCGCCCGGCCGACGCGTGCAGGTTGGCCGCGCACAGCGTCCCCGTACCGGCGAGCTCGAGGCGCGCCCAGTGCATGCGCCGCCGCTCCGGCCGGCGGGCGAGCTTCAGGATGCGGTGCTCGAGGATCCGGCCGCCGGCGCGCACGAGGATCTGGTTCGAGCCGCCCTCCCAGGATGCGATGAGGTCCGGGTTCCAGTCGGCGAGCGCGCCCTGCACGGGCGGGCAGACGTTGCGCGAGGTGAGCGCGCGCACGCCCACGGAGGCGGTGCGGCGGAGGAGCTCGCCGAACCAGCGCGGAGGGGCCTCCTGCAGCAGCGCCACGTCCCACTCGAGCCCGTCCAGCACGCGAACGAACTCCTCCAGGAGGGGGCGGTTTACCTGGACGTGCGTCGCGTTCCGCTCGGTCCTCCTCAGCAGGCGCGAGCGCAGCGTGAAGAGTGCGGGGTCGGGCGGGAAGTCACGGCCGTGGTAGAGGTTCCAGCTGAGGACTCGCATTGGCGCGGCACTTCCTGACAGGCGACGAGCTTACGGGCGCCGAGTTCGAGGCACTGCTCGAGCGGGCCCTCGAGCTCAAGGCCGACCGGCTCGCCTCCCGCGCGCTCGCGGGCAGGAGCGTGGCGCTCGTGTTCGACAAGCCGTCCACCCGGACGCGCGTGTCGTTCGAGACCGGGATCTACGAGCTCGGGGGCCACCCGCTGGTTCTCCGCGAGGGCGAGCTGCAGCTGTCCCGAGGCGAGTCGCCGCGGGACACGGCGCTCGTGCTCTCGCGCATGGTGCACGCCATCGGTATCCGCACCGGCCCGCACGAGACCGTCGAACAGCTGGCCCGGCACTCGCGTATCCCGGTCATCAACCTGCTCACCCACGAGCACCACCCGTGCCAGGCACTGGCCGACCTGATGACCCTCCGCGAGCGCTTCGGACGGCTCGACGGGCTGAAGCTCGCCTACGTCGGCGACGGGAACAACGTGGCGCGCTCGCTCTCGATCGCCACGCGGCTGGCGGGGGTCGAGCTGGCCTTGGCGACCCCCGACGAGCTGGCTCTCCCGGAGCTCGACTCGGTGTCCGCGGACGAGGCGGTGCGCGGCGCGCATGCCGTATACACCGACGTGTGGATCAGCATGGGCGACCAGCACGACGCCGAGCGCAAGCGCGAGCTGCTCGCCCCGTTCCGGCTCGACGAGTCCCTGCTCGCGAAGGCGCGCGACGACGCCGTGGCACTCCACTGCCTGCCTGCCCATCCCGGCGAGGAGATCTCCGAGGGGGTGCTGTACGGCGAGCGCTCGGCGGTCTGGGACCAGGCCGAGAACCGGCTGCACACCCAGAAGGCGCTGCTCGAGCTGCTGATGTACGACTCCCAGGAACCAGGAGGATCCGATGACTAGATGGCTCGCACTGCTGCTCGCCTGCACGGCGCTTGGACTCGTGGCGGCAGGCTGTGGTGACGACGACGACGACGGCGGCGGGGGCGGGGGCGGCGCCGAGACCACCGAGCAACCGGCCGGCGGCGGCGGAGGCGGTGATGGAGGCGGAGGCACCGAGGTCTCCGAGGAGGGGATCGCGTTCAAGCCCGCGGAGGTGACCGTCTCGGCCGGCGACACCGTGACCTGGACGAACAACGACTCGGTCGCGCACGACGTGACCGCCGACGCCTTCAGCTCCGGCGAGCCCGGCGGAATGGCGCCCGGCGACAACTTCAAGCACACCTTCCAGGAGGCCGGCACCTTCGACTACGTCTGCACGGTGCACCCCGGCATGGAGGGGACGGTCGTCGTCGAGTAGCGCCGCTACTCCGGCCGGCGCCTGAGGCCGAAGCCGCGCAGCATCAGCAGCGCGGTCTCGCCCAGGCCGCCGCGTGCCGGGAGCAGGCCGAGCTGCGTGGCGGCGTCGTACAGGTCGAAGAACCCGCGCGCGCGGCGCACGCCGCCGTCGACGAGCTCCAGGTAGTGGAGTCCGTGCAAGGTCACGAAGCGGTCGGTGGCGGGCAGCGCGCCGATGTCGCCGCGGTGGGTGCCGAGCGCGCGCCAGGGCACGCACGCGTGCTCGCCGCGCCCGAGCGGGGGAGAGGTGGCCTCCACGCGCAGGTCCGGGAACGCCGATCGCATAGCGGCCGCGTGCCGGTCGAGCGCCGCGACGCCGCGCAGCGGCTCCACCGCCACGGGGTCCTCGTAGGACACGTCGGGCGTGCAGCACGCCTCGAAGCCCCCGCCCTGCCAGCCCGACCTCCAGCGTATGGCCAGGTGGTCGAGCTCGCCCCGCTCGAGCTCGACGCTCACCGAGGGGTCAGACCTGTCGCCGACACCCCGCTCGAGCCGACTTCGCCCTCGGGGTCTGACCCCTCGGGGTCCGGCTCCAGGTCCGCGAGGCCCTCCTCGGGCGACGACGCCTGCGCGAACAGCCGGCGCGGGATCCGGCCGGCGCGGCGGGCCTCCCAGCCGGCCTCGATCGCCTTGCGCATCGCGCGCGCCATCGCGACCGGGTTGGCGGCGCGCGAGATGGCGCTGGCGAGCAGCACCGCGTCGCAGCCCGCCTCCATCGCCAGCACGGCGTCCGACGCCGTGCCCACCCCGGCGTCGAGGATGACCGGCACGCCGGCCTGCTCCACGATCAGGCGCAGGTTGTAGGGGTTGTTGATCCCCATGCCGCTGCCGATCGGCGAGCCGAGCGGCATCACCGCGGCACAGCCGGCGTCCTCCAGGCGGCGGGCCAGCACCGGGTCGTCGTTCGTGTACGGCAGCACGACGAACCCGTCCGCGATCAGCGTCTCGGCGGCCTCGAGCAGCTCGGCCGGGTCGGGCAGGAGCGTGCGGTCGTCGCCGATCACCTCGAGCTTCACCCAGTCGGTGCCGAGCGCCTCGCGCGCCAGGCGCGCGGTGGTGACCGCCTCGCGCGCCGTGAAGCAGCCGGCTGTGTTCGGCAGCACCTCCACGCCGGCCTCCTCCAGCACGTCGAGGATCGAGCCGCGCGCCCGCGGGTCCACACGGCGCATCGCCACGGTGGCCAGCTCGGCGCCCGACTCGGCGGCCGCCTCGGCCATGGTCTCGAGGTTGCGGAAGCCGCCCGTGCCGAGCACCAGTCGCGACTCGAAGGAGCGCCCGCCGATCTCGAACGCCTCGTGGGAGCCGCCCTGCACCGCGTGGAGCACCTCGACCTCCTCGCCGTCGCGGAGCGTCCGCTCGCCCCACTCGCCGCGCGGCACCACCTCGCCGTCCACGGCCACGGCCACGCCGTGCCTCGACTCGGCGATCTCGCGCACGAGGGACTCCACGGTGGCGCCCTCGGACAGCTCGCGGTACTCGCCGTTGACAAAGGCGCGGATCACGCGCGCACCTCTCGCGAGCGCGACGCGCGCTCCGCCGCCGCCGGGTAAAAGCGCGCCGGCGAGAGCGGCGCGATCTCGTCCGGGACCGAGCCGCCCGCCAGGACCTCCGCCACGACATCGCCGGTGAGCGGCGCGAGCAGCACGCCGTTTCGCCAATGGCCCGTCGCCCAGACGAGCCCCTCGAGCTCGCCCGGTCCCACCAGGGCGCCGTTGTCCGGCGTCCCCGGCCGCAGGCCGGCGTGCGCCTCCACCAGCTCGAGCTCGCCCACCTCGGGCAGCACCTCCCAGGCCGCCTCCAGCAGGCGGTAGACCCCGTCGGCGGTCACGGCCGTGTCGAATCCCTGCTCCTCCACGGTCGCACCGAGCACCACGCGCCCGTCGCCGCGCGCCAGCAGGTAGCAGCGCGGCGTGCGCACGATTCGCGTGAGCGGCTCGCTAACCCCGGCGCGTGCACGCAGCTCGAGGATCTGCCCCTTCACCGGCCGCACCGGCGGCCCCTCTCCGTCCGGGGCGAGCGCCGCGCTCCAGGCGCCGGCCGCCACCACGACCGAGTCACACGAGATGACGCCGGCCTCGGTCCGGACCCCGGTCACGCGCCCGTGCCGGTGCTCGATCGCCTCCACTCGAAGTCCCAGCGCCAGCTCGTCGACGGCGGACGCAAGCGCCCGCGCGGTGGCGCGCGGATCGGCCTGAGCGTCGCCGTGGGCGGCGATCGCGCCCGCGATCCGCGGGGACAGGCCGGGCTCGAGCCGGCGGCAGGCGCCCGGCGTGAGCCACTCGACCTCGAGCCCGAGCCCGAGCTGGAAGTCGTGCAGCCGGCGCAGCGCCTCGGCGTCGTCGCGGTCCGCCGCGACCACCAGGGCACCGCTCTCGCGGTATCCGGTCGGCAGCCCGGTGCGCTCCTCGAGCTCGGCGGCGAAGGCCGGCCAGCGCGCGAGCCCGGCGAGGTTCACCCGCAAGAGCTCCTCCTCGCCGAAGTCGGCCTCGGTGACGGGCGCGAGCATCCCCGCGGCCACGCCCGAGGAGCCCGCGGCGGGCTCCTGCGCCCGGTCGACCACGAGCACGGACAGCCCGCGCTTGGCGGCGCGCCAAGCGCAAGCCAGGCCGATCAGGCCGGCGCCAATCACGACGGCGTCGTAGCGTGTGCTCTGCGGCAGTTGAATCACCTTCCCTTCGCCGGCATTACCCGGGTCAGGTTCGACGGTCGGCGGCGCCGCAGCCGCCCTCTCAGCCCGGTCCCTCCGAGCTCCCGTTAGTTCCCCAATCCTATCGCCGCGGACGCATCTGCTAAGCATTCGGGGACAGCGAGACCGCAACTCTGCGGGAGTGCGCTGTTTAGACAGGGACCCCAGGGAGCGCCACGCCGTGACTCGCCGCTCCCTCACCGTGCTGATGAAACGAATGACGATCACAATCGCCATGCTGCTTGCTGCCGCCGTCGCCGCCCCGATGGCCGACGCCTCCACCCGGCAGCTCACGATCATGCAAGACGACGGCCAGGTGCGCGGGCAGACCGCGCGGACGCTCGACGAGTTCGACCGTCTCGGCGTGGACATCGTGAAGCTCAACCTGTACTGGGACGAGGTCGCACCGAACCGCCGCCGCAAGCCCGCCGGCTTCGACGGCGCAGACCCGGCGGACTACTCCTGGTCGAACTACGGCGAGGTCATCAACGGCATCATCGACCGCGGCATGCGGCCCTTCCTCAGCCTGGGCGGGCGCGGGCCGCGCTGGGCGACCGGCAGTCGCGGCCGCCGCGGCACCTACCGGCCCAACGCCCAGGAGTTCGGCCGCTTCGCCGAGGCGGCCGGGCGGCGCTTCCCGGAGGTCGACATCTGGTCGATCTGGAACGAGCCGAACCTGTACAGCTGGCTCAGCCCGCAGCGCCGCAAGCGCGTGCCGGTGTCGCCCTCGATCTACCGCAGGCTCTACCTCGCCGGCCACCGCGGGCTGCGCGCCTCCGGCAACGACGACACGATCCTGCTGGGCGAGCTGATGCCGCGCGGCGGCACCGACCCGCGGAAGGTCCCGCCGCTCCAGTTCCTGCGCGAGATGGCATGCCTCAACCGCGACTATCGCCAGTACCGCGGGCGGGCGGCGAGGCTGCGCGGCTGCTCGCGCGTGGGCCGCATCCCGACCTCGGGCTTCGCCTACCACCCCTACACGCTCGCCGGCGGCCCCGGCGTGAACGAGGCGCGCGACGACGCCGCGATCGGCCAGCTCGGCCGCGTGCGCGCAACCCTCGACAAGCTGGCCCGGCGCGGCAAGCTCCCTCGCCGCCTGAAGATCTGGATCACCGAGTTCGGCTACCAGACGAGGCCGCCCGACCCCTTCGGCACGCCGATCGGGCGCGCCCCCAGCCTGATGGACCTGAGCGAGTGGATCGCCTTCCGCAATCCGCGGGTGGCCACCTACGCGCAGTACCAGCTGTGCGACAACGACTTCTGGCAGTCCGGCCTCCGGCGTGAGAACTGCCGCCCGAAGCGCGGCGTCTACGAGGCGTTCCGGATGCCGCTGTTCGTGCGCGCACTCGGCCGCAACCGCGTAGAGGTGTTCGGCGCGCTGCGCTCGGCCGTGGGCGGCCGCGCCCAAGTCGAGTCCAAGGCCCCCGGGGGCCGCTACCGTTCTCGCGGATCCGCCTCGGTCAACCGAGCGGGCTATTTCCGACGCATCTTCCGAGTGACGAATGCCGTGCGTCACACGTTCAGGGTGACCCTGGACGGACGCTCCCGGACCAAGCGAGTCACACGCTGAAAGGAGAATCCGTCTCGTGACTCTCGCCGCACCAAGATCCAACCGAGCACTGCTCACCGCGCTGGTCCTGGCCGCCGCCGTGCTCACCGGCAGCCTGATCGCGCCGGCGGACAGCCGCGCCGCGCGCGGCATGGAGCTGGCGATCCAGGACGACTCCCTGTTCCTTCAGGGCAACAAGCGCTTCAGGGGCAACAAGGCCTTCGACTACGCGAAGTCCCTTGGCGTCACCCGCATCCGCGTGAACATGATCTGGACGTACACGATGCCGAGGGCGCAGTTCAACGCGCGCCGTAAGCCGGCCGTCATCAACTACGACTTCTCGCAGTACGACCGGCTGATCGACCGCGCTGCGAAGAACGGCATCCGGATCCACCTGTCGCTGACCGGCCCCGCCCCGCGCTGGGCAAACGCAAAGCGCGCCGCGCCGAAGCAGGCCTGGTACAAGCCGAACGCGGCCCAGTTCGGACGGTTCGCGTCGGTCGCGGCCGAGCACTTCAGGGGCCGGGTCGATCGCTACAGCATCTGGAACGAGCCCAACTGGAAGACCTGGCTCGGCCCGCTGAAGGCTGCCCCCTCGCTGTACCGCTCGCTGTACTCGCGCGGGTACACCGCGATCAAGAAGGCGGACCCGCGAGCGCAGGTGCTGATCGGTGAGACGAGCCCGTACGGACGTCCCGGGATGTCCACAGCTCCGCTCGCGTTCCTGCGCAAGGTCACGTGCGTGAACACCAGCTACCGCCGCGTGCGCAAGTGCCCGAAGCTCAAGGCCGACGGCTACGCGCACCATCCGTACGACTTCAGGAACGCACCGAACTACCAGTTCCCCGGCTCCGACAACGTCACGATCGGGACGCTGTCGCGGCTTACCCGGGCGCTCGACCGGCTGAGGCGCTCCGGCGCGCTGCGCACGCCGCGCGGAGGCCGCATGCCGCTGTATCTGACCGAGTACGGGTACTTCGCCACGGGCAAACGGGCGCTTCCCAGCAGGACGACCACGCGCTACCTGAAGCAGGCCTATTCCCTCGCGCTGCGAAACGGGCGCGTGAAGAGCCAGCTCCATTACCTGATGCTGGTGTTGCCGAGGGGCTCGGGCTCCACCTTCAATACCGGGATCGTGAGCAGGACCGGCAAGCGCCTCCCCCAGTTCAACGCGCTCCGCAGCTGGTACCGGGCGAACCGCGGCCGGGTCAAGCGCGCCGGCCGCGCCGTCACGCTGCCGGCGGCCGCGCCGAACCCAAGCGTCCGCTGACCATTGAGCGACGGGCTCGCCGACAGGCGTGAGCGCCTTCGGCGAGCCCGGCTCTACCTCGTCGTGGAGGCCGCGGCGGAGCACGTGCTCCCCGCTGCCCTGCGCGGCGGTGTGGACATGGTCCAGCTGCGCGACAAGCGGGCCGACGACGAGGCGATCCTGCGCGCCGCCGCCCGCTTCCGCTCGCTCTGCGAGGCGCACGGCGCGCTGTTCTGGCTGAACGACCGCCCGGACCTGGCGCTCGCCGCGGGAGCCGACGGCGTCCATGTCGGCCAGGAGGACGTGCCCGCGGATGAGGTGCGCGAGCAGGTCGGGGACGCGCTCCTGATCGGGCTCTCCACCCACTCCCCCTCGCAGTTCGACGCGGCCCTCGGCTCGGAGGCAGACCAGCTGAGCGTGGGCCCGGTGTGGGAGACGCCGACCAAGGAGGGCCGCCCCGCGGCCGGACTTTCGTACGTGCGCTACGCGGCGCGGCACGGCGGCGAGCGGCCCTGGTTCGCGATCGGCGGGATCACGCCGGACAACGTGGCCGAGGTGGTGGCGGCCGGGGCGCGCCGGATCGTGGTCGTGCGGGCCATCCGCGACGCGGCCGACCCGGAGGCCGCCGCGGCCGCGCTCCGGGCCGCCCTCCGCTGACTACGGAGCGCAGGCGCCCTCGGGCGTCTTCACGCAGCCCTGGAGGCGCTGGGCGCTCGCCGTGAAGGCCTGAAGCGCGAGCCGCTGCTCGAACACGCCGCCCGCGTAGCGGTTGAGGCCCGCGTAGTCGAACAGGTCGCCGTCGCCGTAGGACGAGGCCCACGTGTACCAGTAGACCCGTCCGATGCGGAACTTGCGCCGCTTGCGCGCGGCGATCGTGTAGAGCCCGCTCAGCCGGGACGCCATGCCCTCGTCGGTCGTGTACCAGGCGCGCTGCCAGGCCGCCGAAGGCGTGGGGACCCGGTCTCGCGCGGCGGGCCAGGTGGTCTCTGTGATCCAGATCGGCTTGCGCTTCTCCCGGCCGCGGGCGAGCGCGCGGCGGAAGTAGCGCACGCCCTTCAGCACGTTCTTGGGCCGCGAGCTGAAGAAGTTGAGGGCTGCCACGTCGAAGTGGCGCCGGATCCGGTGGCGGTTCAGGCGGTCGAGGTGGCGCCAGGCGAAGTCGGCCATGGCGGCGAGGACGACGGTGGCGCCGCGGTCGACGCTCTCGATCGCGGACTTCGACGCTTTCAGCAGCGGCGCGTAGCCGCGCGCCCAGCTGTGGCCCTTGCTGTTCCAGTAGAAGTCGAGGTGCGGCTCGTTCCAGATCTGCCACGTGCGGACCGGCCTGCGCGGCAGCTCCGGGTGCTCGGCCCAGAACGAGCCGGTCGGCCCGTAGCGGAGCACCAGGGTGCGCAGGAACGCCGTATAGGCGCCCACGTGCGCCGGCGGCGCGCCCTGTCCCGGCCGCTTGGCCGCCCAGTCGGGCGTGTCGATCACGATGGGCAGCAAGCTGATGTTGTGGCGTGCGGCGAGCCCCACGAGCTCGTCGGTGGCGCTGAGGTCGGGAAGCACGCCCTGGGTCGGCTGCGCCCGCGCCCAGGAAAAGACGGCGCGGACCGATTCCACGCCCGACTGCGCCATCAGCGCCCACTGCTGCTCGAGCTCGGCTGCCGGCGCGCGCGTGGCGGCTCGGTCCCACATGACGCCGTGGAAGCCGCGCGGCACCTTGCGCGGGGCGGCTTCGGCGGCCGGCGCGGCGCCGGCCATGAGGGCGGCGGCGAGCGCGATTGCGGTGAGGAGGCCAGGCATGCTCGGCATGGAAACCCGGCAGCCTAGGGATCGATGCGGGCCCGGGCGCGGTGCGGCTAACGTGGGCGGCCCATGTCAGGCAAGCGGAGCAGCCGCAAGCGGCGCAGGCAGCGGCGGGCGGCGAGCGCGCCGCCGCGCCCGCCGGCGGCTGAGGCATCGGCGCCGGTGCCTTCGGGCTACGCGCGCTCGCGCGCGAAGGACGAGGCGGCGCGGGCCGCGCTGCGGCCGCTCCCTCCGGGTGAGCGCCCCACCGCGGTAACCGCGGGGGCCATCGCTGCCACGGTCCTCGCCGTCGCCAACCTGGTGGCTCTTGCCTTCGGCTACAACGCCGGCGAGGACACGCTGTCACCGGGCAGCGAGGTCACGGGGAGCATCCTCACGACGCTCGTGGTCGCCCTCGTCGCCTACGGCATGTGGCGGGCTCGGTACTGGGGAGTGCTCGGGATGCAGACGCTGCTGGCGCTGACACTCGTGATCTCCTCACTGGCGCTGCTGTTCGCGAACAGCGTGTGGGCGGCGTTGCTGCTCCTGATCATCATCGCGGCCGCGGGCACGCTGTTCTGGTTCCTGATCAAGGCGATGGCGCGGATCCAGATGCCGGAGCGTCCGGGCTCTCCCCGATAGGCTCATCCGCCCAATGCCAGACGACAGATACGACTGCATCGTGATCGGTTCCGGTCCGGGCGGCTACGTGGCCGCGATCCGGGCCGCGCAGCTCGGGTTGAAGACCGCCGTGGTGGAGAAGGAGAACACGGGCGGACGCTGCCTGAACGAGGCCTGCATCCCCGCCAAGTCGATCCTGCGAGTGGCCGAGGTGATGTCCGAGGTGCAGCACGCGGACGACTTCGGCATCTCGGTGGGCGACACGTCGTTCGACTACGCCGGCGCCGCCAAGCACCGGGACAAGGTCGTGAAGACGCTCACGGGCGGCGTGGGCATGCTGTTCAAGAAGAACAAGATCGACCTGATCGAGGGGTTCGGCTCGGTCACCGACGACGGCAACGTGCGGATCGGCGGGCAGTTCGACGGGACCGAGATTCAGACGGATCGGGTGGTGCTCGCCTGCGGCTCGGTGGCGAAGCCGATCCTTGACCTGTCGTTCGGGAAGCGGATCCTCGACACCGCGGGCATGTGGCTCTTGAACGAGCAGCCGTCGCGGCTGTGCGTGATCGGGTGCGGCGCCTCCGGTGTTGAGATCGGGTCCGCGCTAGGACGGCTCGGCACGGAGGTGCTGCTGCTCGAGGCGCTCGACCAGATCCTGCCGTTGGAGGACGAGGAGATCTCGAAGGCGTGCGCGCGCGAGGTCCGCAAGCAGAACGTGCGGATCGAGACCGGGGCGAACGTGGAGGGGGCGGAGGCCTCGGACTCCGGCGTCTCCGTCACCTTCAACGGGGAGACACAGGAGTTCGACTACCTGTGCATCGCCGCCGGCCGCGGGCCGGACGTAGAGGGGCTCGGGCTGGAGGAGGCCGGGATCGAGCGAGACGACCGCGGCATGGTCAAGGTGGACGGCCGGATGCGGACTTCGCTCGACGGCGTGTGGGCGATCGGCGACATGGTGCCGGGGCCCGCGCTCGCCCACAAGGCGTCTGACGAGGGCATCATCGCCGTGGAGGACGCGGCCGGGAACGACGTGCATCCGATCGACTACCGGTTCGTGCCGGCGGTGACCTTCTGCCACCCCCAGGTGGCGTCGTTCGGCATGACCGAGAAGGAAGCACGGGAGGCCGGCCACGACGTGGTGATCGGGAAGGTGCCGATGGGGGCGGTGGGAGCCCCAACGGTGTACGGCGACCGAAGCGGCCTGGTCAAGATCGTGGGCGACTCGAAGTACGGCGAGATCCTCGGCGCCCACATCTGCTCGGTGAAGGCGGCGGACCTGATCCAGGAGCTGGTGAACGCCCGCGACCTCGAGGGCGGCTACCACGAGGTGGCCCGGACCATCCACCCCCACCCCGCGTTCGCCGAGACCGTGATGGAGGCGGCTCGCGCGACGGACGGCTGGCTGATCCACGGCTGAGCAAGGCCCTCGGGGCGCCTTCTTAGCCCGCTGTCCGGAGTTTGGGACGGCGGCAAGCCGGACAGTCGAGCTGGGCCCGAGATACTGAGGCCATCAGGGGGTCCAACAACTTGCGGCCACATGTTGGCCGCAACTTCAGGCACCCCCTCTGGGCGGCCTCCCCTCCGATCACCCGATGGAGACCGCCCCTGGACGGACAGTTGACACCGCCCGGCCCCGACGGGTATGGACACCTGCGACGGAAATTCGCGCAACGTGCGGGAACCCGCTCCGCACGGCCCATAAGTGTCGCTCGACTACCCCTCCTGCGGATTACGCTCCCGGCGTGGTCGGCCGTTGGTCCGCTCACAGGGGTAGCCGATATAGGGCGAAATCTCGCTTCCCACGCCTTCACAGGGGATGGAGATGAACCGCGCCCCCACCCACCCTGTTCGCCGCGTCGCGCTCCGAGCCGTACTCGCGGCCGTGCCGTTGGTCGCGATGCTCGGATCCGCTGCGCCGGCCGCGGCGGGCGAGTACACGATCAACGCGTGCGGTGCGGACCCCGGCAACTACTCGACGCAAGCCTTCGAGGACTTCGCAACGCGAGGGATGATGTGGAAGCGCGCTTGCAACCCGGAGGGCCCGGGGCTGCGCGGGCTGGTCACCGCCAACGTGGTGCGCTCCGGGCGAGTCGCGCGGGGCGCCCGGTCCTACTTCGTGATGAGGGCGCCCGACGGCACACGCTTCGGGCGACTCACGTGGTCGGGGCAGGCACGCCGACGCGATTGCCGTTACGCGCTCCAACTCTGGGCAAGCCGACCCGACGGTCCACCTGTGCCGATCAAGAACGTGCGAGCGAACCGACGCTGCCCGCGCCCAAAGCACGCCCAAGCCGCCGGATGGACCCGCACCCGAACGTACGACATAGCGGGCGCGACGACGATCGTGCAGCGAGTCATCTGCGTCGGATCGAGGAAGACCTCCTTCTGCTCGAGCCGCGGCCTGAACTACATCCGGACCTTCAAGGCCTCCGCGACGGTCGTGGACCCGAGCCCGCCCGCGATCAGCATCGTGCAAGACAACGCGTTCACTCGGGGGGAGTGGGTGAGAGGGACCCACAGCGTGACCTACGACACCTGGGACAACTCCGGAGTGCGGCTCGTGCGCCCCATCCTTGCGGGCGCCGCCTTGGGAGGGACGCAACAGACATGCAGTTTCGCCCAAGTGATTCCCTGTCCCAATGGCCCGGGCCACGTCCATGTCGATACACGCGGTCTCGGTGAAGGCACACAGTCGCTAGCCCTTCAGGCCGAGGATGCAGCTGGCAACTCCGGAATCTCAGGCGCCGTCACCGCACGAGTAGACAACACGGCACCGGGCGCAGTCCAGGTAGGGCTGGAGGGCGGGGAAGCGTGGCGCAACCAGAACGACTTCGATATTTCATGGGTCAACCCGGAGGAGGGCGACCGGGCGCCGATCTCGGCGGCCCACTATCGGATCTGCCGCGCACCTGCCCAGCAGTGCGTCGAGGGAGCGCAGTCCGCGATCGGAATCGCACGGCTCGGCGATTTGGCGGTGCCGTCGCCCGGCGAGTGGCAGCTCAGAACCTGGCGTGAAGACGCCGCCGGCAACAAGGAGCCGGCGAATGCGTCCGTCCCGGTCGCGCTTCGGTATGACCCAGAGCCGCCGGAACTCGGCTTCGAGCCGTCGTCACGTGCAGATCCGACCGCTGTTTCGGTGCGGGTCATCGACGCGATCTCCGGCCTCGCAGGAGGACAGATCGAGCTGAGCCCCGAGGGCTCAGGCACATGGCACTCACTCCAGACGCACGCCGACAATGGACGCCTGCTCGCACGAATCGACGACGTGAGCTTCGCGCCCGGCGCCTACTTGCTTCGCGCCACCGCCCGGGACCATGCAGGCAACCAGAGCAGCACCGACAAGCGGCTGGACGGAACCCATATGAGGGTCAGCTTGCCGCTACGAGCAGCGACCAGCCTGCGGGCAGGATTCGTCGTATCGAGAACGGTGCGCCGGACGATCCGCCGCGGCGGCCGGCGCCGGTCTGTTCGGAGTCGCGTGGAATCGCTCCAAGACAATGCTCGTGTGGAGTTCGGCGCGAGGACGCCGATCCGCGGCGTGCTCGAGACGGCTGCGGGGCAGCCGATCTCGGGTGCGGAGATTCAACTCTTCTCGCGGAGCGCCACGGCCCCGGAGCAACTGGTGGGCGTCGTCACTACCGACGCTCAAGGTGGGTTCTCGTACATGGCGGAGGGTGACTCGAGCCGCGCCTTCCGGTTCGTATACCAGGGTACGCCGGTGACCCTGCCGACCCAACGGGAGATCACACTAAGTGTGCGGGCCGCTTCGACGATCCATGTGAATCGACGTCGGCTCCTCAATGGTCAGGCGGTTCGCTTTGCCGGGAAGGTGCGCTCCCTGCCGACGCCGCCCGCTGGCAAGCTCGTCGAGTTGCAGGTGGTGCTGTCGGGCCGCTGGCAGACCTTCCGCACCGCGGTGACGGCGACCGACGGCTCGTGGCACGTGCAGTACCGCTTCCGGAGGAGTTGCGGCCTCCTGACGTACCGCTTCCGAGCGCGCCTGCCGGCCGAGGCTGGATACGCATTCGAGACCGGACGCACACGGGCCATCTCGGTACGTGTTCGAGGACGGCCGTGCCGATGACGCATGTCGCTAGGACCCGTCTGCACGCAAAGGGCGCGTGGCGGTTCTCCAGGGCGAGGCGAGACTCCGCGCCCGGTGTGGGGTTCCTGCCATGGGAAACCCGCAGATTGGAGGTCTCGTGATCCACCGGTTTCGGCGACATTTCACCTACGCGAACGTGATGGCCACGCTCGCAGTGTTCATCGCACTGGGCGGGTCCTCTTACGCGGCGATCAACCTCACCGGGCGCGATATCAAGGACGGATCGCTCACCTCACGCGACCTGAAGCGGAACACTCTCGGCGGGACGCAGATCAAGGAATCGCGGCTTGGCAAGGTTCGGCGCGCTCAAAACGCCAATCGACTCAATGGCCTACGCGCTGGACGGTTCCTCGTGCGGTGCCCGCGGGACACGGTGCCGGTTTCTGATGTCTGTGTTGAAACAGCACCGCGCGACGCGGAGCCCTACCGAATCGCCGCTGGCACTTGCGAAGGAGTTGGTCGGCCAGCAACACCGGGCCGTCGCCTCCCTAGTCACGATGAACTCATGACAGCGATTGGAGACTACGGAATTTCCCTCGCCGCGGGCGGAGAACTCACTCGGAATGTATACCCGTCCTCGGATCCCGGGCGTGTTGACGTGCTGGTCATAACGGACGCGGTGGGCAACGTCACCGTTACGTCCGACACGTTCTCCGGTGCGAAACCCTTCCGTTGCGTTGCGGATCCCTTGAACTAGCGAGAGCGGATGGCCTAAATGTGTCTACAACCGCAAGAAGGAGGCTTCTTATGGGGTCCCTGACCGCGCATTTACTGGAACCCGGCGACCACGGCCGCCTTCGCTTCCACCCAAATTGTCCCGTTTGCCGGCAGGAGCGGTTGTACGGCACCTTGTCGTCCGAGCCGGTTGTCTCCCGGCGCGCTCAGGCCCTTCTCGCCGGGGGTGTTCTGGCCATCTCGTCTTCCGCGCCCGCGGTGGCCATCGGCCCGGAGACTGACCGGCAGTTCGAGGGCGTCGCCGCGCCCGAGGACCCTGGCGTGCACGAGCTCGACGATCCCTCATTCGATCCGGGTGGTGAC
>Ga0081538_10001808_pt1 | contig 21563 bp, 20 predicted proteins | sample TabmetS5T2R1_FD_71022 | JGI IMG/M metagenome (GOLD analysis project Ga0081538, IMG submission 71022) | Tabebuia heterophylla rhizosphere microbial communities from the University of Puerto Rico - S5T2R1 | ecosystem: Host-associated > Plants > Roots > Rhizosphere ...
GCGGTTCGGCGACATTCTCTCAAGATACAACGGTCCACAAAATCAGGTATAATCCCGGGCAGGAGGCTGTACACAACCTATGGACTCTCTCATTCCATCCACGCTGAAACTCGATAAAACGGCGTTGTCACTCGTCTCGGGCTTTGATACCTCAGACGAGAAAGCCTACTGGCTCTCGCGCACCCCCTCTGAGCGGTTGCAGCATATGGAGGTGTTGCGTCGGATCAACTATGGACATCACGCTACCGCCCGACTTCAAAGAGTTTTTGAGGTTGCTCAATACGCACGGGGTTGAGTACCTTCTGATCGGGGGGTACGCGGTGGGGTATCATGGGTATCCACGCGCCACGAATGACATAGATATCTGGATAGCCATGCATCCCCAGAATGCCGAGCGCATGGTCGCGGTGTTACGCGCCTTTGGTTTTGATACCCCTGACCTCTCACCCGACCTGTTTTTGCAGGACCATAGCATCATACGCATGGGGGGTACCACCGATACGGATTGAGATCCTCACGACGATTTCTGGCGTGCAATTCGCTGCGTGTTATGCCGAGCGCATCGTTGCAACCATAGATTCAGCGTGAACTGGATGCGGACATGCAACGGCGTTGGCTGGAAGTCAAAGCATTTGCTGCGCAGGAGACTGACGCTTCGCTGCAACGGCGGTTACGAGAGTTGCGGGAGTAGCGCTGAGAGTTCATCTATACATGGATGTGCACGTGCGCCGTCATCAAGTACCGTGTGGTGGGGGACAGAGATTCTCCTATAACGCCAGGACTGCCGGGGTCCGGGGCAGCGTCAGGGTAAAGGTGGTGCCCTGGCCGGCGACACTGTCTACAGTCACCTGCCCCCCATGCGCGGCTACAATCTGCTGCACGATATACAATCCTAGCCCCGTTCCCCCAGGCTTGGTAGTGTACAGGGGTTCGAAAATCTGGGTGAGCTGTTCTGCTGGGATACCATTGCCGGTATCCTGCACCTGGAACTGCACATGGGCGGTAGTGCTACGGCCTGCCACGCAGAGGGTACCTCCCCCAGGCATGGCGTCGAGGGCGTTCTGGACGAGGTTAAGTAGAGCGCGACGCAACGTGCTCTCATGAAAAGCCACGGTTCCGAGGCGCTCCAGGCCCTCCAGCAGCAGCGTCACCGCACGGGCCGCGGCGAGTTCCTGCCACTCCCTGGCCCAGGTCTGCACAGCAGCCCCGACATCCCCCGGTGTGCACTCGATCTGCGTCACTCGCACCAGGGACAGGTAATCCTGCACCAGGTCATCCAGCCGCGCCAGATTCATCTGGATCTCGACAAGCGTCTCGGCTATCTCCTCGGGAAGTTCCGATGCGGGCGGACGCAGGAGCTCTTGTAACAAGTCAAAATGTAAAAAGATCGCACCCAGGGGATTGCGGATTTCGTGGGAGACGCCAGCCGCCAGGCGCCCCAACATGGCAAAATGCTCGGCGCGCTGTGCCTCGCGTTCCAGGCGCTGGCGTTCAGCCATGGCCTGGTGCAGGGCAGCCGTACGTTCCGCGACGCGCTGTTCGAGATCCTCCTGCGTCTGCTGCAAGATGTGCTCCGCCTCCTTGCGTATCGTAATATCAATGGCCGAGCCGATATAGCCCACGAAGTGCCCCTCTGGGGTCACCAGAGGTACCCCGCGATCGAGCACCCAGCGGTACACGCCGTCAGTGCGCCGTAGCCGGTATTCCATCTCAAACGGCTGCTGGGCCATAAAGGCCGTGGTGTAGAGGTCAAGGCAGGCCCCAGAGTCGTCCGGGTGCACATTGTCGACCCAGCCATAGCCCAATTCCTGCTCCAGTGTGCGGCCCGTAAACTCCAGCCACCGTTGGTTGAAGTGGGTGTAGCCCATATCCTCGCCTGCCATCCAGAGCAGGACGGGTGCGGCATCGGCCATGGTACGAAAGCGGGCTTCGCTGGTGCGGAGGGCTGCCTCGGCTTGCTGGCGTGCCCGGCGCTCAGTGATCTCCTGGAGCGCCCGCACCACTGCTGGCCCCAAACGTGCCAACCGGTCTTTCAGCAGGTAATCGGCCGCCCCCTGCTTCATGGCCGACACGGCGAGCTCTTCACCAATGGTGGCAGACACAATGAGGAACGGCGTATCCCCACCACGTTCCTGGAGCAACTGCAAGGCTCGCAGGGCGTCAAATTGGGGCAAGCTATAGTCGGCGAGAATCACGTCCAGCCCCGCCTGCAGGTGCGCCAGGTAATCCTCCTCTGTCTCCACCCGCCACCACACCGGGTCAAACCCGGCGCGACGCAGTTCATGCACCATCAGCGCGGCATCGGCTGGCCGGTCTTCCAAAATCAGCACGTGTATGGGAGTTGCCATCGTGTGCCTTTCTCACCTTCAGCCCGTCAGAATCGATGGCTGGTTGAGCAGCACCCAGTACATACCCAGGGTACGCACCGCCTCCGTGAACTGCTCGAAATCCACCGGTTTCGTGATGTAACTATTGACGCCCAGCCGGTAGCTGTCGACGATGTCCCGCTCTTCACGAGAGGACGTCAGGACCACCACGGGAATCTGGCGTGTGCGGGGATCTGCCTTAATCCGTTGCAACACTTCCAGTCCACTTACCAGGGGCAATTTCAGGTCGAGCAAGATCACTTTGGGGGGCTGCGCGACGTTGCGCTGGGCATACGCCCCTGTACAGAAGACGAAGTCCAAGGCCTCTGCCCCATCACGGACCACGTGAATGTTATTCGAGAGGTTGTAGCGCTTGAGGGCATGCAGGGTCAAGCGCACATCATTGGGGTTATCTTCGGCCAGCAGAATTTCGATGACGTTTTCAAGCATAGTCGGTCTCTCCTCCGAGGGTAAAGGAAAATGTGGCACCCTGATCGACCGCGGCCTCGGCCCAGATGCGCCCCCCATGACGATGGATGATACGCTGCACGATCGCCAGGCCTACCCCTGTCCCTTCATATTCGTCAGCGCGGTGCAAGCGCTGGAACACACCAAAGAGTTTGTCTACATACGCCATATTGAAGCCCACACCGTTGTCTTTCACAAAATAGACGTGCTCCCCGCGCTCCTGGCGACAGCCAACTTCGATCGCAGCCACCTCACGCCGGCTGGTAAATTTGAGGGCATTGGCCAGGAGGTTGACAAAGACCTGCTTGAGCAAGGCCGGATCCGCCTGGCAGGGTGGCAGGTCGCCCATAGTAAAGCCAATGCGCCGTTCTCTCTGCATAACGCGTAGCTCGCTGAGAGTCTGGCGCACCAGGTCAGCAGGTGCCACAGGCTGCTTGGTGAGCGGCTGCCGGCTCAGGCGCGCGAAGGCCAGAAGATCATCGATCAATTGACCCATGTGCTGCGCGTTATCCCGTATGAGTTGGCAGTACTCCTGCGCCTCGTCCTGCAAGTGCAGCGCGTGCTCTTCGAGCAAGATACGCGCAAACCCATTGATCGCCCGCAGCGGCGCGCGCAGATCATGCGAAACGCTGTAGCTGAAGGCCTCCAGCTCGTGGTTGGCCGCTTCGAGCTGGGCAGTGCGCTCAATGACGCGCTGTTCCAGCTCGTCGTGGGCCTGTTGGAGTGCTGCATCCCGCCATTGGATCTGGGTGAGCATCTCATTGAACGCCTCTCCGAGGAGCCCCAGTTCATCCCGGCTATTGACAGGCACGCGGACCGTATAATCTCGCTGCGCCGAGACGCTCCGCGTCGCTTGCGCAAGTTGCACGAGAGGGCCGGAGATGCGTCGCTGGAACAACGACGAGATCCACAGGGCCAGGGCAAAAGACGCCAGTCCAACCATGCCCGCAATGCTGAGATAGCGGGTGAGCCGCTGCTGGAGCTCGTGCAGATCAGCCAGGATATAGACGGTACCAATCGTTTGCTCGCCACTGACAATGGACCGGAAGAGCACCAGATGCTCGTGCTCGAAGCGGTGCCCGTCTGCCAGCGCGTCGAGCTGGGCGGGAAGCATCGTGGCCCCCGCCGGCGCCTGGCGGTCATAGATGGCGAACCGCCGCCCATCGATACGGTAAATCCCGGCAGCGATGATGCGCGGTTCGGCACGGAGCGCTGCGAGCGTTTCTGTCGCGGCATCGGCATCATCGAACAGCAGGGCGGAGGCACTATTCGAGCTCACAATTTCTGCCGGCGCAGTGAGCTGGCGCACCATCACCTCCCGAAAGGTCACGCGATCATAGAGCGCGAACGCCGTGCAGATGAGCAGCAAGGCGACCCCGCTCGCCAGCATGTTCATCCACAGCAGCTTCCACTGCATCGAGAGGTTGCGGAAGGTTAGCATGGGTATTCACTCTTGCGTACGCTGTGTACCGTTGGTCTTGAACATGGTCATTATCCCTCGTTCACCCCTGGTCGATAGCACGCTCCGCTGGCGGGGCACTGACCAGGACGGTCGGGCTCCAGCGTATCGCCCGTCAGGAAGATAAAGCGCTGGCCAAGGTGGGACGGCTGGCACTCCAGGAGGAGGAGCGCCTGTACGGTATCTCTCCTGTGCGGCCACTATTGTACTACAACAGGCCTGTCAACGCTTCCCCTCCTGAGCGGCACGAGTGGCCAGCAGCGCGCGGTGGGTCGGCACATCGTCCCAGAAGGCCTGGCGGCATGTAGCGTCACTGATCTGGCTGGCCTGGCGGTTCAGGCGGGTGCAGGCGACCTCCAGCACCTGTGCGGCGCGCGCCTCGCCAGCCGCAGATAGAACCTGGTAACAGCTCAGAAAGAGCTGGGGCAACTCGTCTGCCCAGGGGATCACCTCAGCCTCCAGGGCGGTTGCCAGTTCGTTGGCCCGCGTTCGAGCCGTGGCGAGGTCGCCACGGGCTAGCGCCAGTCGGGCCAGCCCAGCTAGCGGCGCAAGCGCCAGGGTCTTGACACCCAGCTCCCGGCACAGCCGTAACGCCGCCTGGTAAGCCGACTCCGCCTCCCGCAGGTTAGCGAGGCCATGCAGGGCTTGTCCCAGCCGAGTGAAAGCGGTCGCCTCAACAGCACACGCACCCAGAGCACCGGCGAGTTCTAGAGCCGTCTGAGCCTGCTCGCGGGCTGCTTGATGATCGCCGCGCTGGTAGCAGAGCAGCGCCAGGTCAGCACGCACGGCAGCCTCGTAGCGGCGGTCGCCGATCTCTTGATTGATCAGCAAAGCCTGGTCGAGCGCCTCCTGAGCAGCTACGAAATCGCCCAGAGCACGTGCTACTATCCCGAGTGCGGCCAGGCAGGCAGCCTGGCCCTCGCGATCACCGGTGGCGCGATCGAGCATCAACGACTCGGTGTAGGCCGTGCGGGCAGCCAGGTAGTCGCCCCGGTCATAGGCGACCATGCCAATCCCACGCAGGCCATCAGCCTCGTCGTCACGGTCGCCAGTGGCACGGTCGATGGCCAGGGCCTGCTCGTAACAGGACAACGCCGTGGCGCTGTCGCCAAGCTCCCGTGACACCGCACCCAGCCGCACCAGGGTGGCGCTCTCGCCCCGCCGGTCGCCAATCGCCTGATCGATGGCCAGGGCCTGCTCGTAGTAGCCGCGGGCGGTAGCGTAGTCGCCCTGATGGTAGGCAATCAGCCCCAGATCGCGCAGGCAATCGTCTTCAGTGCCGGCCAGGCCCAGAGAGCGGGCCAGGTCAAGAGCCTGGCCGAGCTGCGTGCGCGCCGCGTCGTAATGCGCCAACGGGATGAGAGCAGCGCCGTGGATGCGCCGAGCCATCGTTTCTCCCTCGTACCATGCGACAGAGTGCGCCAGCTCAGCCACCCGCTCCGCAGCCTCTGCTGCACGTGGGAAGCTGTCGGTCACCAGATAGTAGTGGGCCTGCCGCAGCGCCAGCTCGGCCTGGGCCCGCATGTCATCTGGGGCACTCAGGTCGGACAATGCGGCGATATCAGCCTCCTGCGCGAGCCGGTCGGCCAGGACATCGTGGACCTGCTCGCGGATTAGCAACAGGCGGCGCCGCTCGGTACGAGCCTCTGGCGGCGTCAATGCGAGCGCCCGGTTGAGGTAGACCAGCGCTTCGGTGTTGGCAAAGCCGGCCGCAGCCAGCTCCCCTGCCAAAGCCGCATAGCGCCGCTCGCGCTCGGTATCACCGGCCTGCTGATAGTGATACGCTAGCAGGTGGACGATCTCAGTCTGTTGTAGACCCAGCGCCGCCGGAGCTTCTCCGGGGTTCGACCCGGCGTCGTCCAGGTCATAGTGGGTCTCATACCACTGCGCCACTCGACGATGCAGCTCGCGTCGCTGGGCGAACAGCATCGTGCCATAGGCTACCTCGTGGGTGATAGCGTGCTTGAAGATATGACGCAGGTTCGGGGCAGGCGTCTCCTGGGGGATCAGGTCGAGAACGGCGAGCCGCTCCAGACGCAACCTGAGATCGCTGTCAGCAAGCGTCAGGTAGGGCGACAGTGCAGCCTGCAGCGGCTGATAGGGAAAGCTACGCCCGATCACCGCCCCGACCCGTAAGAGCATCTGCTCCTCAGGGTTGAGCCGGTCGATGCGTGACAGGACAACGCCCTGAATGGTGTCAGGCAGAAGCCGGGCAGCCTCGTCCAGGTCGCCGTGCAACACGCAGGAGCACTGGCCGTCCTCTTCCAGGATGTCCAGCCATCCCTGATCGTGCAATGCCAGGGCAATCTCCTCGGCGAAGAAGGGGTTGCCGTCGGCGCGTGAGCACACCAGCTCGGCCACAGCAGTGGGCAGTGCATGGGCCGGCACCCCCAGGCGGACGGCCGCGAGCGCCACAGTTTCAGCGGGGCTAAGCGCGGTCAGCGTGATGTGCTCAGCACCGGCGAGGGCCGCCAGAGCTACCAGCTCGGGAGGACGATCGAGCCGTGGGATCGGGCGCATAGTCAGCACCATGAGCAGTGGCAGGCCGGCGGTGTGCAGGGCGCTCGCAACTGCCAGAGCCAGCCCCCAGGAACGCGTATCAATCCAGTGTACATCCTCGAGGATCAGGACGAGCGGGCGCTCGGCAGCCCAGCGGCGCAGCAACTCGATCAGCAGCGCCTCACGGCCCTGGTAGCGTCGCTCGGTTTCAAGCGCCGTAGTGAGCGGCGTCTCAGGGAAGCCGGTGCTGAGCAGGTCGTTGAGCAGCGGCAGGCGTTCGACCAGCTCTGGAGCGACCTCAGCCACCTGGACGTGCACCAGACGGCGGCGCTCGTCCACAGCCTCTACCCCGCCCAGCTCGAAGTAGGCGTTAAAGACCTCGCGCCAGGCGCGGTAGGGTGTCTGACGCTCGCTGCTGTGGCCAGCGCCGGCCAGGACGGTGAGGCCACGGGCGTGGCACAGGTCGATCAACTCCTCCAGCAGGCGTGATTTTCCCATGCCAGTCTCGCCCTCGATCAGCAGGAGGCGCTGACGACCAGCCTGGACATCGTCCAGGGCAGCTTCCAGGCGGGCCAGCTCGGCCTGCCGTCCGACCATGGTCGTACCGGCCTGCTCCTGAGGTCGGGCCGGGCCCGTTGGTCGGTAGACCTGCGCCAGGCCAACCTTGCCCTTCAGGCGCACGGGTGGCAGCGCATCGAAGGCCAGCACACGGCGGGCATCGTGGGCCGTGGCGAAGTCACAGCGGATATCGCCAGGGCCGGCAGCGGCCATCAGGCGAGCGGCGCTATTCACCGCGTCCCCCATCACGGTGTACTCGCGACGGTTGGTACTACCCACCGGGCCAGCGAACACCGGGCCAGTGGCCACACCGACCGCCAGTGCTAACCCCTGTGCTTCGGCCATCACTAGCAGGTCGCGGGCCGCCTGGGCCGCGCGCGCGGCGTCGTCGGCATGGGCCAGTGGCGGCGCGCCGAACATCGCCAGGAGGACGGTGCCCTTATCGTCCACCGCCAGCTTATTGAGGCTGCCCTCGTAGCGATAGATCACCTCTTGAGAGGCAGTGAGAAAGGCTTGCAGGCGCTCGAGAGCGTCGGGTGCAGTATAGTCGAGTCCGCTCACTCCGACGAACAGCAGGCTCATCGGGCGCAGATCTGCCAGCCATTCCTGCAACCCCTCGCCAATCCAGGCGCGCAGGGCGCCCGGAATGAAGCCGCGCAGCGCTGTAGTAGCCGCTCTCAGGTGCATGTCGGAGTCGAGCTGTGGAACAGTCAATGGCCGCGGCGGCAGCGCGGCTGGCGTTGTCGGGCTGGCCAGTACCACAGCCGCTTCTGGACTGATGATGGTCTCACCAGGGCCAGCGTTGCGCTCAGCCTCAGCCACCTGGCGTAGAGGGTCGCCGGCCACCACGTACTCCCAGCGCTCCAGCACACCGCCCACCCGGAAAGCATGCACAGTACCAACCCCTACGCCGATTTTGACCGCCAGGGCAATCAGACCGGCGCTGGTCGGTAGGGTAGCAAAATCGCCCATGAGGGCGTGCATGGCTGCGGCGGCCTGCACAGCCCGGCGGGCGGCGTGGCCGGCCGGCTCGGCGGTGGCCGGAAACAGTGCGGTCAGCGCGTCACCGCTGAATTTCACCACCTCGCCGCCCTCAGCTTCGATCGCTGCAATCAGACGGCTGAAGTAGGCGTTGAGCAGATGGGTCATTTCCTCAGGCCCCTCGGCGCCACGCTGCGCCAGCGCCTCAGTAAGCGGCGTGAAGCCAGAGATATCGGCAAACAGTACGACGGCCGGGAACTGCTCCACAAGCGGGGCAAGGGTCGGGGCGGCGAGCAGCGCACGGGCCAGGCCGGGCGGGATATAGGGCAGCATGGCAGCGAGCGTTTGCGGCATAAGTATACGCCTTATTGCTCTATGAGAGGTTTGACTTCCCGCATGAAGAGGACCATCGAGTCCAGGAGCTGCTTGAGATTGTGACAGCCGTTGAAATTAATCTGAAAGGCCTCCAGACCGGCCTCGTGCCGAAAGCGGTGCATGTCCTCTGCCACTTGTGCTGGGGTGCCCTGCCCTAGCGGTCGTTCAGCCCCAGCGGTCGCACCTCGTGCGCTACCCGTGATGTCGCTAAAATTCACCCGGAAGCTCATGCGAGTAGCCGGCACATCCTGCCGTCCACGCTTGGCACAGGCCTCGCACAAGTAGGCCTGGCAGGTGCGTAAATCCGCCAGCGCCATCGGGGTAGGTTGCCACACCTCGGCAAACTCCGCGGCTCTGCGCAAGGCCGCATGGCTGGCCCCGCCAATCCAGATGGGTGGGTGGGGTTGTTGCAGCGGTTTGGGCTTGGTATACATGTCGGAGAAGGAGAAAAACTGCCCGTGAAACGTCACTGGATCAGGCGCCCAACAGGCCCGCCAGATGCGGAGGTATTCCGTCGTGCGCGCCCCGCGCTCGCGGAAAGGCACTCCGAGGGCGGCAAACTCGGCCTCACACCACCCGGCCCCCACGCCGGCAATGAGACGTCCACCGGACATCTGGTCCAGTGTCGCCATCATTTTGGCTGTGGCCACGGGATTCCGATATGGCATAATGAGCACGGAGGTGCCGAGGCGGATACGGGTCGTGCGCGCCGCTATATAGGACAGGACAATCAACGGATCGTAGGTATTGCCCCAGGAGGGGAGAGCCCTGGGGGAGCCATCGACGATGATGTGATCATTCAGTAACACGGCATCAAAGCCCAGTTCCTCTGCCTTGCAGGCCGTCTCAATAATACCCGCAGGGGTGGCTTCGAAGCCGAGATAGTCCGCACCAGGTGGCCGGAAAGATAACTGGACCATGCCTATCTCCTTAGTACCATGTACCGAAGAGCTGCGTCAAGTGTCACGCCTGGAGGGGTCTCTCCAGGGCCCAAGAACTGATTGTACATTCTACACCAGTGTCCGACGAAAAGAAAAAAGCGTCTCCCTTGGCACGCTGTGGATCACACGCTATCATAAGCAACCACACGCCGAACACAACCATCACGAACTGGAACATACGCTATGAATCCACATGTGTTTGCTGGGAATCCGCTGGACCGCGGTGATGTGTATCGCCGTGATCAGCAGTGGCTTGACGAGCAAGCCCGCAATGCTCGGAGCCGCTTCCTGCCGCTCTGGCAGCTCAATGTGCTCATCCAGGCTGCGCAAGAGACACGACTCGGATGGGTTGGGCCTGCCGATATTGCCTGCCTTGACCTTGCTGTGCCACCCATTTTTCTCGGTCTGCAAAACGACATTGCACACTTTGCCATCGACGTGTCGCAACTCGGCGACCCACGACACGAGTTTAATCTGGATGAGGCATGGCGGTTTGAAGAGGCCCGCACCGCGGCCACGGCCCTCAGTGCTGCTGAGGCCGGTATTCTGGCCCAGAGTAGGGCCCAGCTCGACTGGCACAGACGCCATCAGTTTTGCAGCGTGTGCGGCCAGCGCACCGAGCAAGGCCGCGGCGGCCAGGTACGCAAGTGCATGGCCTGCAAGGCCGACCATTTTCCTCGCACCGATCCTGTGGCCATTATGGTCGTGACCGATGGCGAGCGGTGCTTGCTCGGACAGAGTCGAGGCCGGCTGTCGCGAACGGGGACATACTCGGCGCTGGCCGGGTTTATGGACCAGGGCGAGTCCATTGAAGAAGCGGTCCGCCGCGAAGTGAAAGAGGAGGCAGGGATCGAGGTGGGCCAGGTGCGGTATCATTCCTCACAGCCCTGGCCCTTCCCCTCCTCACTGATGATCGGCTGTCACGCCCGCGCCCTGACCACTCATATCCGCATAGACGACGAAGAGATGACCGATGTCCGCTGGTTCCCCCGTGCTGACGTCCTCTCGGCGCTTCGGGGTGAACATCCGCACCTGCGTGTGCCAGCGCCTATTGCCATCGCACATCACCTGATCAAAGCCTGGGCCGAAGGCAACGTCCGCTGGGAGTGACTGCTCCCAAGGGCTTTGCCCTCGTGCGTGCTAACGCACGCATGGGCCTTTAGGAAACCTCGCGAGCAATCGGACGCAAGATACGCTACAATGCACGCTGCTGACCCCTAGTGGGACCTCGATGGATGGTAGCGCCTGAGCCAGAAGGACGCACGGTGTATAAAGCTTATTCAGTCTCGTGGAATCTTACTCAACAGTGCAATCTCCTCTGCGCGCACTGCTATATGAGCGCCTTTGCAGGTGCAGATACGTCGCATGAGCTGTCAACGGCTGAGTGCCGGCGGGTAATGGATGAGATTGCCCAGGTGAATCCACAGGTCTTCCTGATTCTCACGGGGGGTGAACCACTGCTCCGCAAGGACATCTTTGATCTGGCAGCATACGCCGCCGAGAAAGATTTTACCGTGGTGTTTGGCACCAATGGGGTTTTACTTCGCGAGAAACAGGCTAAACTCATGCGCCAACACGGCGTGGTGGGTGCGTCCATTAGCCTGGACTCTACAGAGCCAGCCAGACACGACGCTTTCCGTCATCTCCCCGGGGCCTGGGACGGTGCGGTGCGGGCTACCAGAGCGCTACGCGCTGAGGGGCTCGACTTCTCGCTACACATGTCGGTCACAGACTGGAATGTAGCAGAAGTCCCGGCGATGATCGATCTGGCCAATGAACTCGGCGCCAAAGTACTGAATTTCTTTTTCCTGGTGCGCACGGGACGTGGCCAGAACCTCACCGACATCACTGCCGGGCAGTATGAGCAGATTTTAACGGCGCTGGCCCGGGCACAAAGCGTGGGTAGTGCTGAGACGAGTCCTGCGTCAGCCTTCACCAGGCACGAGGACCCGTGGAGTATGCCCATAGGGACTGCCGGACGCCTGCTCATCCGCGCCAAATGCGCCCCCCACTTCCGCCGCATTATCTGGCAACTCGACCCGACCTCTCCCCTACTCAAAAATTATGCGCACGGCTCGTGTCCGGCCGGCAAATATTATTGCCGCATCACACCTGAAGGGGAGGTGACGCCCTGCCCCTACATGCCGGTGACCGCCGGGAATCTACGCCAGACCTCGTTCGCCAGGCTGTGGGAAGATGCTGGAGTGTTTCACGAGTTGCGCGAGCCGCAACTCGGCGGGCGATGCGGTGCCTGTGAGTTCAGCAAGATCTGTGGTGGCTGCCGCTGCCGTGCCTATGCTACCTATGGTGACTATTTAGCTGAGGATCCCGCCTGCGCCTACCAGCCTGGCCAGTATGGTGGCACCGTCATCGACTTGCCGGCAACGCAAACGTTTGGTCTTGAGGTCACCCAGGAATTGCACTGGGAAGAGGCGGCGCGAGAGCGCCTCAAAGCCATTCCATCTTTTGCGCGGGGCATGGTGATCAAGGCCGTGGAAGCCTATGCGCGTGCGCATGGTCAGCAGGTGGTCACGCCAGCACTGCTCGCCGATATCCGTCAAACTTGGGGGGCACGCTTCCGCCCCCGGCGCTAAGCGTATGGCGCTACAGAGAGAGGAAGACAACGTGACAAATACAACGCCAGATATGGCTGGCCGTTTAGAGGCCATGGAAGAGCGCTTAGCACGTCTGGAGACGCTGCTGGTCGGCCTCACGCGACAGCTCGAACGTCAGCATACCGATCCGACCACGGTAGTTGCCAGCATCCAAACCTGGGTTACGGACTACGTCTCGATGCGTCTGCAACAACTCGTCCCGGAGACCTGTGAGCACGCGCCTGAGGCTGAGGCCAGCGATGGGCCTTATCTTCCCGGGACTACCGTGCCATGTACTGACGATGTGGTGCACCGTGTGGGGCGTATCCCTATCCCCTTTGTGCGCCAGATGGTCGTTGAAAAAGTCGCCCAGCAGGCACAGCAAGAGCACATTACCCGCGTGGATATTGCCTTTTTTGAACGTGCTGCAACGTTCTGACAGTGCAAACTGTCAGGGGAGGATCTCCTGAGCTGGCAACATTGGCAACAGCACGTCCTGGCGGGTCCGCAGCTCGGTCACGCCTTTGCCGATGTATAGCTACTTACAGCTCGCCACATGAGATATCAGCCCCTGCTCGCCTCTCGCGTTCCTGGTCTGGCGCGGGTGGGAAGGCGGGGGCAACAGTGGTGGGGGCGCTGGCCCAGACCGGCATCATGCCCTCCTCTGCTTCGGGAAGCCTCTCACAAGTAAAGCGGCGAGCGTTTCCTACCAATACGTCGTCTGCCTGTGGGTAGCAACGTCGGCGGCAGCGCCTGCAGTTTCTGCACTGGTTTGCACCAGCGCTTGAAAGGCTTTGCCTGCGGTAAATGCGGGGATCGTTTTGGCCGGAATCTGGACCGTGTCCCCCGTGCGTGGGTTGCGTCCAGCACGCGGCTGGCGGTGGCGCGACCGGAAACGCCCAAAGCCCCGCAATTCCACACTCTCACCTGCCTGTAGCGCCTCCATAATCGCCTGCAAAAACCGCGTGATCACCGCGTCCGTCTGGTGCTTCGGAAGCTGCACGGTAGCTGCCACTTGGTCCACGATCTCTGCCTTTGTCATGACATATCTCCTCTGGGAGGGGCCATTACACAACGCCTGGCCACGGTCGAGAAGTCTCGCAGTTGGAGCGTACACATGTCCGGCGTAATTGTCAAGTAAATTTCTCGATTTCTTGCGGTACGCAGCTGTCTTGAGAGACGCATATACCCCCCTTACCTTTCGTTACTCTTTTTGCACGAAGTTGTGGTGTCTTTGGAAGCTTTAGGATATACTCTGTCCTCTCTGGCACGTGGCCAGACGATACTTCCGAACAATCCATCCTCTCCTGACTGCGAGGTCGTTGTATGGCGCGTGGACGTAAAACCTCCCTCACGATCTACCTTACGCCTGCGGAACGTCAGACGCTACTGGCGTGGCAGCGGGCAACCACCATCTCGGCGGGGCGTGCCCGACGGGGTCGGATTATCTTACTCGTCGCCGATCGGGTGCCGATCTCCGATGTTGCGGCCACGGTCGGGATCAGCCGTCGCTTTATCTACAAGTGGGTACAGCGGTTTATGCAGGATGGCCTGGAGGGGCTGGCAGACAAACCCGGCCGCGGCCATCGGCGCGTGCTGCCCCAGCCTGTTCTAGCAGAGCAGCACGACGTGAGCGCATGACGCACCTGCGCAAACGAGGTAGAGTACGGTTTAGAGTTACAAATTCAGTGAGACGTCATAGCCTGACACAGCGCATCTGCCTGAGATAGACGCGCATCAGCGTATGATGTCCGAAGGGCTATATATCTGGTAGGTAGGATATCCTTCCCCTCCATCGTAGAGAAGTGTGTGCCCAGTGGAGGGATGAACCGAGTGGATTACACACCATAGGGGTACGGCCGGCTCTGCTTATGAGCAGGGCAAACCGGCCCCTACAGTGCTGTTGCAGGGGTAGAGCCAACATGCTGCAGGACCCGAGTCAATTTGCCTCATTTGAGGTGATGGCTCCATGGTCCAGAGCAGGTCGGTTCCTATGCACAAGCGATGCTAATCACGTTCATCGCCGACTCCGGTAGGCGGTGTTCGGTCCAACTCACACCACCATCGTGCGTGCCGAAAACCTGCCCACGACGTGTACAGAAGTAGACCTGCTCGGGATGCTGTGCATTGATCGCGATGCCGAAGGTGGTGCTGTCTGGCGTCACACCATGGTCAAAGCGCTGCCAGGTTTCGCCCAGGTCAGTGCTACGCAATACCCCCCCTGCAGTACTGCCGAAGTCCTTACCAACGCAGGCGTAGAAGGTCTGAGGATCATTCGGTGCAGTTTGCACGCCTCGGGAATAGGCGATAGGCGAGAATTTTTCCAGGTGCAGGTTCTCCCAGGAATCGCCCCGGTCACGACTGCGCCAGACGCCGACGCGATTGGCAATGCAGACCACGTCCGCCCGCGGCGAGCCAAGCGCCACACCGTGCAGGTCCATCAGGTCAACGTTGCCGTTGAAGGAGCGGTTCACGAGTTCCCAGCTCTTACCCCCGTCGGCACTGCGTGCTGCGCCACCGACTTCCAGCGCGGCGTACATGCGGTTCGGGTTGGGCGGCTCAATCGCCAGGCCCAGGATGCGTGTGGCAAAGGCCATCTGCACGGCGTCCGGGTTGACGATGGTCGACAGGTAGTGCCAGGTCTCGCCCCCATCGTTGCTGGTATAGACTTCGCTCCCTTCTGTGCCGAGAAACATGACCTGCGGATCGTGTGGATGGAACTGCAGCGACCACACGGTCCGTCCTTCGGGTAGGTGCATGCGCTGCCAGTGGTCGCCACGGTCCTGGCTGCGGTAGACACCACGCTGCGTGCCGACGAACAGCACCTCAGGGTGGTGCGGATGGATCGCAATGGGCCGCGCCTGCGGCATGGGGGGCATACCGTTTGTGAGCTGTTCCCAGTGCGTCTCACTGGCTTTCTTACGATACAGGCCATGGGCTTCGGCACCGGCATAGATATACGTTTCGTCTGCCATACGACGTTCCTCCCCTCAGAGATAGTACACGTGGGATAGCAAGTGTGCCTACAACTGTAGCACGCTCTCCCGCCATTAACAGCATTACACCGGCGGACGCTTGTGCGCCCACGGTGCCGCTTGCTCACAGGCTGCGGCAGCTTGCAGCACCAGGCGGTCAGCATGCCAACGCCCGACGACTTGTAAGGCCACGGGCAACCCCTCGCTGGTAAAGCCACACGGCACACTGGCTGCTGGCTGTCCGGTCTGGTTAAAGGGAAAGGTGAAATTGAGACGATCGAACATTGACGGCGTTGGTTTGCCCTCAATAGTGCTGGGTCCGCGTTCGACCGACCAGGCTCCTAGAGGCATCTGGGGCGTCAGGAGCAAGTCGTAGCGCTCGAAGAAGCGCCGCGCCTGTTCATAGAACACGGTGCGGGCCAACTGTGCCTGGCCGTGCTGTACTCCCGAAATGCGCCGTCCGGCTTCGATCATCTCGGCCAAACTGGGCTCGAACCACTCGGGATGCTGGTCGTAGCGCGCGCCCAGGCGTGCGGCATACGACACGTACCACATGACCGACGCCGGTTCACGCGGATTGTCCCAGTCCGGGTTGACGGCTTCGACTTCACACCCAAATGACTGAAAACGTTCAGCCGCTGCCGCCGTCAAACGACGCACTTCGGGGTCAACTGGGGCATAGCCAAAATCCACACTCCAGGCCACACGCAGGCCGCGCAGCGCTTCGAGAGGACGTGCAACGGCAGCCAGGTAGTCTTCCGGAGGGCTGTCTATCGACGTTGGATCACGCGGGTCGGGCCCAGCCATCACCCCAAGCAGCAGGGCAGCATCCGCGACAGTACGCGTGATCGGGCCATTGTGCGACCGTGCCGCCCAGATGTCAGCGTTCGGCCAGTTCGGGACGCGGCCAAACGACGGCTTCAGGCCAAAGACGCCACAGAGCGCCGCGGGGATGCGAATCGATCCGGCCCCGTCTGAGCCATGCGCCAGGGGGCCCAGCCCTGCAGCCACGGCGGCCGCGGCACCACCGCTCGAAGCCCCCGAGGTACGCTCGAGCTGCCACGGATTGCGACACGGCGGCCCGATGAGATTATCGCACATGTCCTTGTACCCATAGTGGGACGTATTGGTTTTGCCAAGCACAATGCCCCCGGCAGCTTTGACGCGCCCGGTGACCATGCCATCGAAATCGGCGATGTTGTGCTCGAAGAATTTGGAGCCATAGGTACAGCGCAGACCAGCACTGGGTTCGAGATCTTTGATAGAGACAGGGAGCCCATGCAGGGGCTTGAGGGTCTCGCCCCGCATCACGGTGGCCTCAGCCGCCTTCGCCTGCTCCCTGGCGCGCTCGGCGTCTACCGTCAGATAGGCATTCAGGCGCGGATTCAGGGCGTCGATACGGGCGAAGACAGCGTCCATGACGTCGACTGGCGAGAGCGTACGATTGCGAATCATGGCGGCCAGCTCGGTGGCTGGTGTAAAGCAGAGGTCAGTCGCCTCCATAGTCTCACCTCACTCTCGCTAAAACCCCTGCCCAGAGGCAGAGGAAGTCGATAAAAATCTGCTTGGTGGGCGAGGGTAAAGCGGCTGACAGCAAAAGTCAACTGCATGTGCTATGCTCTGGCCATCCACCTGCCTGGCCATGCACAGGCGACGCAATCACGCTTGTCATAGGGGATAAGCCCAACCATGATCAAGATGACTGATGAAATGCGTGACCTGATCGACAACGCCATAGCCAATGGCACGCCGTGTATTCTGGCGACGGCGAGTAAAGCCGGGGAACCGCACATGAGTTATCGCGGCAGCGTGATGGTCTTTGATGACGCGTCACTGGCGTATTGGGATCGTGTCAAACGCCAGTCACTCCAGCATATTGCTGAGAACCCGCAAGTCTGTGTCCTGTTTCGCCATCCGCAAAAACGTATTATCTGGCAATTTGTGGGAGAGGCCACGATCCACGACAGTGGCCCAGTGCGGGAACAGGTGATGGCACGTACAGTACAACCGGAACTTGACCGCGATCCCGAGCGTAAGGGTGTCGCCGTGGTGATTCGTGTCAACAAGATCCTGCTGGGAAACGGCGACGTCCTACAGCAGCGTGACGCCTAGCATACTGATGGCGGATGGCCGCAGCGGCGGTCCACTCTTGGCGGCGGCCATCATGGCGCCTGCACACATCGTAAGCCGATATTCTCATTACTCCGGTCGGCAGGGACCCCGGCGCGTTCGGTCGTCCGGAAGTCAGGGGCCGTGTAGAGCCATGAGCCGCCACGCAGGACCACCTGCGTACCTGAGGTCGGCCCTTGTGGGTTGCGCGCTGGACTCCGCTGATAGTACCTGACATCATACCAGTCAGCCACCCACTCCCAGACGTTCCCTGCCATGTCGTAGGCGCCATAGGGACTCTTGCCAGCCTCATAGCGCCCGACCGGAGCCGTCGAGCGATAGCCATCATTGACCGCGGAGTCTTTCCACGCGAACGGACAGTTGCGGTCGCAGGAATTGACCCTGGTGCCGTCGAGCTCGTTGCCCCACGGATACAGACGTCCGTCAGTGCCGCGCGCGGCTTTTTCCCACTCGGCTTCGGTGGGCAGGCGCTTGCCAGCCCAGGTGCAGTACGCTTTGGCATCGTGCCAGCTCACCTGCACGACGGGATGTGCCTCCAGCCCGGCAATGCTATTCCCCTGCCCGCGCGGGGAACGCCAGGTGGCGTCGGGCACCTGCGCCCAGGTTTTCGCCCCGGTGCGGATCTTGCCTCCGCCCTCACGTTCCGCCTGCGTTTGATAGCCGGTGGCCTGGACAAACTGCTGGAAGCGGGCGTTCGTCACTTCGTAGGTGTCAATATAGAACGCCTCCAGGAAAACACGGTGCTTGGGTATTTCGTCCTTGACAATGGCACCATTGGCCTTGGGATGGCGGCGCAGCAGACTGGTGATATCGTCCGGAGTGCTCCCCATGACAAATTCTCCTGCCGGCACCAGAACCATCTCGGCGCCGTCCTTACCCACGATCGTCGGGGCAAGTTCCGACTGCTGCGCCCCGGATGGCGTGGCGGCCGCGACAGTAGCCCCCGACGTGCCGGTCTGCTCCTGACGCGGGGGTGCCTGCACTCCCGCAAGACTGGGGCGCGCTACCGCGCTAGGAGAAAAAGAAAAATCCCCCTGCAGGGAAGACGCTTCCCACGGTGTCTGTATCCCCCCGGTCTCCTCCTCCACGGCCACCCGCACCCGTTTAAACATCTGCTCGACGAGGAGACCCGGCGTGGTCAGGTAACGCAACAGATGTTTGGTATATGTACCATTGCGGCCATCTCCATCGGCGGCGACGGCGCCAGGGGCCGTCGCATAGGCAATGAGCGACCCACGCACCGCCTGCATGGGAGCGAGGCCACGCGGCACCTGCACCGGCCAGCGGGCCAGAAAGGGATTATTCCGACATGCATCCAGAATGAGGAGATTGAGGGCAGTGCCAGCCGCGGTCATGCTGGCAAGTACCTGCTCCGCAGATACGGAGTCGGCCTGCGCGGTTGCCGCTTTCTCAACATTGGCGCCGAGAGGAATCAGGTAATTCGTCCCCTCGACTTGCGCCCCGTGCCCAGCAAAGTAGAAGAGGCCGACACCTCCCGGGCGCAGCTGGCGTCGGAAGGCTGCGAGCGCTTCCTCCATCTGCTGACGGGTGGCATTCAGAACCAGGGTAACGTCGAAGCCGAGTGGCTGCAGCGTGGCCGCCATATCCGTTGCATCATTGACCGGATTCGGTAACGGGCCAATGTCAGCCCCGTAAGCGCTGTTGCCGATCACCAGAGCCCAACGGTTCTGGGCTACTGGCGCTACCGGTGGGGGGGAGACCACGGTCAATTTCCTTTCCTCCTGCTCCACACGCCCAACCTCACGGGTGATCCACCCCTCACGCCCATCTTCGAGGAGAATTTTGTACCATGCCTCCTGCGTCTCTAAGACAGGGAAAATGGCTCCTTGCGGCACCACCGTAAGAACGGGGTGGGTAATCCCGGGCTGGGTTCGCACAATGGCTTGAGTCACTGTAATGGTGAGGGTCTCGATAGCCATAGCGGTGGACGCGAGCAGGAGACCGGTGAGCACTGCACTGGCGAAAGCTAGATACCGTAACATGGCATGCTCCATGTTGGAATATTTTTTGAGACGGGCCCTCACTCTGCATCACACACTGCCTCGACACTCACGATAAAGCCTGTCAGCAGTGCCGATATTGCTGCTTCACCGCGGCGGAACACACCGTGTGCGATGTACGCGCCATCCGCGAGCGTCAGTACCGTGATCGTTTCCTCTGCAGGCATGTTATCCTTTCACCCAGCGCTGGAGGCATTGGGGGCAATACCATGCGCCTTATCGACGCGCTTCCTGTCCGCATGCTTCATTATACAATGTTGAAAATGGTTGCCAATATCCTGCCATAAGGATAATGAGACAACGGCCAAGAAAGGGGAAATATGGACCGCTGCGACTCCTGTAGCTTTGTCTATGCACACGTCGAGGCGACGGCACTGCCAGCGCGACTCGCGGCGTTCGGCACGCAGTATCGGACACTGCTGCTCCCGCCAGGCCGATCAGCCGCGTGGTCTGGCATTCTGCGCACCCGCCCTGCAGAGGACGTGTGGTCTGCACTCGAATACGCCTGCCACGTGCGTGACGTGTTCCTTGTGCAGCGCGATCGACTCTACACCGCACTGGTGGAGGACACCCCGACTTTCACGCCGATGTACCGCGACCAGCGCGTGACGCTTGCCCGTTACAACGCGCAGGACCCTGAGGAGGTTGCCGAGCAGCTCGCCACTGCAGCCCGCCTCATCGCGCAGGCGTTTGACAGGCTCGACTCGGCGCAGCTCCAGCGTCGCTGCATCTATAATTTCCCAGCGCCCACTGAGCGCTCATTGCTCTGGGTCGGTCAACATGCGATCCACGAAGGCGAACACCACTTCCGCGATATCGAGAGGGGAATCGTCCGCCTCTCTCGTCTTTAACAATCCCAGAGATGTGTGGCAATCTCGCCAAGGAGGCGTAGGGCATACGCCTCATGACCCCGTTCCTGGTGGATACGGAAATACTCCAGGACACGGGCGGCCGGGTGAAGCAGGAGAAGCACTTCGTAAAATAGCGCCACGATAGAGTAGGTTGATTCCCTCCCCCAATATCGGGTACGCTGAGAGGGAAGATGACGCTCTTTAACCTCAACCTCGTTACGGATGCCAGGCCGCGCCACTGGTGGCATCCATAGCCGTGGAGGACACTGTACATGGCTGAACCTTTCACCGTTACTGCTGCCAATTTTGAAGCAGAGGTACTCAAATCAACCACCCCTGTGCTGATCGACTTCTGGGCCCCGTGGTGCGGTCCGTGTCGGATGGTTGCTCCGTCAGTCGAGGAAATGGCTACGCAGTACGCTGGCAAACTGAAGGTCGGGAAGCTGAATGTGGATGACCATCCGTCGGTGGCCCAGCGCTATGGCATTACCGGTATCCCAGCCCTGCTCTTCTTTGAGGGCGGCGAGGTGGTCGATACCGTAGTCGGAGCGGTGCCGAAGAGTACCTTGCAAAAACACGTGGATGAGGTACTCGGCACCGCCTAATAGCGAGTCTGTTAGGGGACCAGGGTACAATACGACCAGCCGGTGTCTGTACGGGTATACAGGCGCCGGTCATGGAGACGGTCCTCCGGAGAGCCATGCCAGACATCGATCTCGGTGGCATAGAGATACACCCCCCGTAGCGTCTCGGGCACAGGCATGGTCTCTTTGATGGGATAGCGCTGCGCCAGTTCGGCGATACTTTCCAGAAGATAGCTGCGTGAGGGAATCGGCTGGCTCTGCGCATGAAACGTCTCATAGTAGTATTCGAGCAGCCGTGACCCATGGCCCTTGCGCTGCCAGTACTGCTGGAGGCGCTCTGGCTCCATCGCCTCAATGCGTCCGTATATACGGTATTGCCGCCGCACCGTGGACCAGAGCAGATGGAGACAGCATTGGCCCGTCGTGAGCTGCTGCCACTTCGGACTCGTCGTATTCAGGAGCAGTCCAAATCCCTTCGCATCAATGTCACGGAGTGACACCGCTCGCACTTCGGGGCCCCCCTGGGCCGTCACTGTGGCGAGAAAGCACACGTCTACATGGGGATCGTGGTGCTTGCGCGCTTCTTGACGCGCGGCGATGATCTCTACGACCGGATCCATGGGTACTCCCCTCTCACCAAAACCTGGGCTTTAGCCTTTGGATGCGGCGGGGATGCATCCCGGGTCCTGCACACGATGTTTCCGTGCCTGCCCAGGGGCGCACACCCCCCGTGCCGCCCCTCTGTGGCGGAGGACGGGACC
>Ga0081538_10001809_pt1 | contig 21561 bp, 19 predicted proteins | sample TabmetS5T2R1_FD_71022 | JGI IMG/M metagenome (GOLD analysis project Ga0081538, IMG submission 71022) | Tabebuia heterophylla rhizosphere microbial communities from the University of Puerto Rico - S5T2R1 | ecosystem: Host-associated > Plants > Roots > Rhizosphere ...
GCATGACCCTCACCGAACTCGCCGACAAGGTCGGGGTCACCGTGGTCAACCTCTCGGTCCTCAAGAACGGCCGCGCCCGCGCCATCCGCTTCTCCACCCTGGCCGCCCTCTGCCAGGCCCTCGACTGCCAACCCGGCGACCTGCTCAGCCACCAGCAATAGCAACTCGGTGTACCTGGCCGACAGCGCCCGGCAAACAGACAAACCCACAGCGCCGCCCGGCGGCGTGAGGACGCCGGGCGGCGTCGCCGCCCCAGGTCGCGCCCCACGCCGACATCGAACCCAGCGTGACACCGCGCCAAAGGGAGCGAAACGACGTCTAAGGCCCCGCCGCCCCGGACCGCCATGGTCGTGGCCGTTGCACAGGGGCCTCGATCCAGGCGCGGGCGCAACGAGCTGGCCCATCATCTCGTTGTCCTGGCGGCGCAGCTGGGCACCGCTAGGCACCTCGGCCGCCTCTGGACCACGCAATTGGTCAAGCCCCGCGGTCCGTGACAGCGGTGATCACAGCGTGCACACGGACGCATCTGCTGCACGCGGCACTTGAGCAGCCGCTGCCGGTGAGAACTCGGCCGAGGGCGGGCGCATTTTCGAAACAGCCTGGTATGTGTCAACCCTTGAAAAGACGAGGAAGTTGCTTACGAACGTATGCTTCAGCAGTGTTGAAAGGCCACACACGAACCTCTTCATGGGGAGCGTCGTGGCTTCCCCGGCGCCAGTCCAACTTCTCCCGCTCTTCCTCTGACAGCAATTCCTCAGGGGGGCCGAGGACGGTTGTAGTTTCCTCAAAGGAATGGAGAAGCGCCCTGTGGAAGTACACCTGCACAATCAGTATCCGCCACACGACCGGTCTCGACCGTGGCTCGAACTCTCTGAAGCCATCGGCGAGAGCATGGGTGGCGCGATATATGCTTGACTCCTCATCAAGGAACTGAGTCTCGAACTCTCCATACGTCATGCAGCGAAGCCCGTCCTGCTCTCGAGGGCTCATGTCCGCGCGATCGGCGCACTTGGTGTGGATCATATGGGATGGGGTGATCACTTACCTCATGGTCGCGATGCTTTCGAGAGTTACGGACTGTTAGGACTATCGCGGACGCTGACACCAACACCGAGATGAACTGCCATCAGCGGTCGCGGTCCAGTTCACTGCGGCCGACAGCTGCTCGACAAGCACGTTCGGCGATTCTTATCGCGCCATCGGGCCCCTGATGATGACCCGTCGTTGTCCCGTCGCCTGGATGCAGACCTGTTCATCACCCACGGTGTTACAGGCGATCACCGAAGCCCGTGCCACCGCGGGTCCCCGCCTGAACACCGCCTCAGTGATGGGGGACAGCTCGGCGGTGTAGACGCGCTCAACGCCGTCACAGACGACGTCGGGGCTGAGTCCTCCCTCCGCCGCGGCGCCGGTTCGAGCTTGGGTGGCGCCGGCAAGGCCCTCCCGGAAGTCCTCCGTCCCAGGGAGCGGACCGCACGTGACGTGCACCCAGAAGGCGATCCCGTCCCCGGAGGTCAGCCGGGCATGGTTCTCGATCCGGATGGAGATGCCGTCCTGCGCGCCAAGCGCACCGGGGATCCCGACGACGAGGACGAGGGGGACGAGGAATAAGACGAAGGCTCGCCTGATAGACATCTCAGCCTCCTTGGCTGCGGAGCCCTTCTCGTAGCACAGCCTGCCGCCGGGATGAAAGGCCATTCGGCAAGAAGTGGCCAGGGCCTCCTATCGCAGCGGCGGCCACCGATCAGCATCCGCCGCGAAGTCCTGCGGGTCGCCTGCCTGGCACAGACCGCGTTTGCGCGCAATAGCCTGGGGAGAGCCAGCCAGCCCTGTCGGCGTGGCAACCGCCGTGGCTCGCATGCGGACCCATCGCCATCACTGCTGGGTCGGCGCTGCGTCGCCGATGGCCACCCCCTGTTCGCTGGCTGGTTCCTTGAGTCGGGGTCCCGGACGCCGGCTGGGCGCTTGTTGAGGGCCGTTGTCGGACCGCTCAGCGGGCGTACTGCTTCCTGGAGGCCTGGCGGACGAGTGCGTCGATATGTCCATGGAGCGAGGGCCGGATGCGGGTGTAGACCTTGGACATCTCGTTGGTGAACCGGACGATCCCCTGGGGATGCAACCGCAGCAGGATCCGACCGTAGGTATCGCTGCTCAGCTGGGCGATAGGGCGATGGCTTGGCGATGCCGAGGCGTCGCAGCACCCGGTAGACCTCTCCGGTGGGGATGTCGCGGGCAACGCGTTCGGCCAGGGCGCGCAGCACGATCTCGCGTCTGGAGGAGTCTCGGACTGCGGTCTGGTATAGGTCTGAGAACTGCTGCGCCAACCGATTGTCGATCAGCGACCGGACGGCCTCCACCACATGGAGGTGGCTGACGACGTGTTGACCCTCTGCATCGGCGCGCAAGAGCGCCGATTGGCCGAGCAGATGGACGAACCACGGAAGGCCTGCGGCAGCCGAAGCGAGCGCGGCGGTTGCGTCATCGTCGAAGCGAAATGTGATGCCGTACGCTTCGAGCTTGTCCATGGCTCGTTCAACGATCTGCGTGAGCTCCGCTCGGGTCATTCCTGCGACCCTGACGGGAATGGCGATCCGCTCCAGCGACAGATGGTCAACCAGCAACGAGGAGACGTTCTGCGCAATACCGACCAGGAGGAACTTGAGATCGACCGAGGAGGCGTTCTTGATGAAGGACGCCAATCCACTGGTGTCCCGCACCGAGTCGAGTTCATCAACAATCAGCAGGATGCGATGACCACAGGCGTCGGTCACGCGCTGAACGGCATCAAGGAGTGTTTCCTCCGTCGACAGCTGCGCGAAGCCGGGCTGCTGGGATGGGATCCGGTATTTCGGGTCACTTCTGCTTCAAAGGCCTTAACCTCGGCTTTTCATGAGGGGTGGGCAGTGGCCGCCTGCTGATACGCAAGGGGCCCTCTCAAGCAGGGAGAATGCGGCTGTCTGAAGGTCGCATCCCGGCTCAAGGAGGGCACCTTGCGGGTGCAGGCTACCAACTCGCCCGGCAGCTTCGAAGTCACCACCGATGGCAGCGGCGTGGTCGGGCACGCCGGCGCGGCGCTGCTGCGGGAGCTGGCCGACCGGGTCGGGCTGACCCGGGCGCTTGGCTGGCGCAGCCCGTGGGGCCGTCGTCGCCACCCGGACGCGGCCGTGCTGCGGGACCTGGCGGTGCTGCTGGCCGACGGCGGAGACTGCCTGTCCGACCTGGCGGTGCTGCGTGACCAGCCGGAGCTGTTCGGCCTGGTGGCCTCGACCCCGACCGCCTGGCGGGTGATCGAACGGACCGCCAAGGACCCAAGCGGGCTGGCGCGGCTGCGGGCCGCCCGGGCCCATGCCCGCGGCCGCGCCTGGGCGGCCGGCGGCGACCCGGACCTGGAGCTGCTGATCATCGACGCCGACGCCACCTTGGTGCTGGCCCACAGCGATGCCAAGCAGGGCGCGGCCGGCACCTACAAGCACACCTTCGGGTTCGCGCCGCTGCTGGCGTATCTGGACCGCGGCCAGGCCCCCGGAGAGCCGCTGGCCGGCCTCCTGCGGTCGGGCAACGCCGCCCCGGGCGCCGCCGATGACCTGATCACCCTGGTCGACCTGGCGCTGGCCCAGCTCCCGGTGACCCCAAACGAGCAGCCGATCCTGGTCCGCAGCGACAGCGCCGGGGCAAGCACCCGGCTGGCCTGGCACCTGCGCGGGCGCGGTGTGGGCTTCTCACTGGGCATGCAGATCGACGCCCACGTCCGCGAGGCGATCCTTGCCCAGCCCGAGCAGGGCTGGATCCCCGCCGTCGACCCCGACGATCACCTCCGCCCCGGCGCCGAGGTGTGCGAGCTGACCGGCTGGGTCGACCTGCACACCTGGCCGCCGGGCACCCGGGCGATCTGCCGCAGAGAGGACGCTCACCCCGGCGCCCAGCTGCGCTTCACCGACCACGACGGCCACCGCTTCCAGGTCTTCCTCACCGACCAACCCGACCCCGACCTCGCCCGGCTGGAGCTCCGGCACCGCCAGCGTGCCCGCGTCGAGGATCGCATCCGCGCCGCCAAGACCACCGGCCTGCGCAACCTCCCCTTCGACCTGCTGCGCCGCAACGCCGTCTGGCTCGAGCTGGTCCTGGCCGCCCAAGACCTCACCTGCTGGACCCAGGCGCTGCTGCTGGACGGCCACCTCGCCGTGGCCGAGCCCAAGACGCTGCGCTACCGGCTGTGGCATGTGGCCGCCCGCGTCGTCCGCCACGCCCGCCGCACGGTCCTGCGGCTGCAGCGCTCCTGGCCATGGGCCCTTGCCCTGGCGCGGGCGTTCACCCGGCTGCGAGCGCTCCCGCTGCGCTGCTGACCATCCACCGCCTCGGGCACGGTCGATGCCTGGCGATAGCCCGGGCCACCTCGGCACGTCCCGGTCCCCCGCACCTGACCGTGATCCGGCGTCGATCTCGCCGACCCAACCAGACAACCAGGATGAGCCCGCTCACCAGGCCGCGTGACCGCCGCTACCCGGCCCCACGCCGCCGTCATCGGCCTGCCCAGCCCCACTCGTGAAAAGCCGAGGCTAAGGGTGATGCGTTTGCGGGTTGTTCCATCTGGGCTCACAGCAATGCCGCAGCATGGAGCACCGGTCGCTCACAGAATGCGTGCCAGAGCCCATTTTTCCTGCCGCTCCACAGGCGCTGGCCGTCCGGTATCTCACCGGAGGGCGCCTCCACCGCCCGGGCTGGGTTGCCACTAGGTGCAGGATTCCAGGAATCCGATGTCGGGCCGGACCTGGCAGTACGTGGAACCGGTGTTGTGCAGCGCGGCGTCACGGGCGGGTGAGCCGGGCTGGGTGTAGTAGTCGTTGGACGTGGGATCGGCCACGAACCTGGGGTCGGCCCAAGCCGAGCGCGGGAGCGTGGAGCGAACGATGTCGCGGTCGGTGGCCCGCCATTGGGCCAGCGTCATGCGGGTGTTTCTGATCGCGAAGTGATTGTCGGCGGCAGCCGGCCCGTTCTGGTGCCAGAACACGTTGTAGTCGCTGTCGACGTTGGCGCCCTCGGCCACGATGTTGATCCAGTAGCGAGGCTCGGCGCCGACGCTCTTGGAGAGGACGAGGATGTTGTTCCAGATGTCGACGTTGTTGGGCACGGCGGGGCCGCCGGAGTCACCCACCTGCAGCGCGGTGGTGGGGACGCCGTCCAGGGTGTTGTGGTAGAGGTCGACGTTGTCGGCATTGGTGATCTGGATGCCCCGTCCGCGGCAACGGTCGGCGTCTTGGGGAGCGCCGTTGGCGCTGCTCTGCTTGTACCGCTGGCTAAAGATAAGGTTGCGGCGGATGACCACGTTCTGGACCTTGTGCTGCACCGTTGCGTCGTTGCGGCCCACGACGATGCCGTTGCACACGTTCCATATCCGGGTGTTCTGGATGAGGACATTGCGGGCGTGGTAGTGGACCACGATGGCGTCGCCGTTGGCGAAGTTGCCGCCACCCCAGTCAAGGGCGCGGGTAGTGGGCAGGAGCTCGGAGATCTTGCTGTTCTGGCCGAGGGCTTCCCCAGCGTTCGGTGTGCGACCCCGGATGCTGACCCGGTTGCAGGACTTGATGTCGAAGCCGTTCTCCTCCACCGGTGAACTGCCGGAGTCGTTCTGGACCCTGTTGTCCACGATGTCGATGTCGATGGGGTCGCCGCTGAAGGCCCCTCTGTCGTCGTCGACACCGAGGCACTGGACCCCGTCGCCGCCGTTGTTCTTGAGGATGTTGCCTTCGATGCGGACGGTTTCCACTGACCTCGGGAGGTTGGTGCCTTCGATCGCAATGGCGTGGGCGTCGAAGCGGCGGTGGTTCGGGTGGGTGGGCGGCCCGACGTACTGGGGATCGGTCTCGTTCGGCAGGACCCACCGGCTGTGCCCGGTGATGGTGTTGCCCTTGATCAAGATGTTGTGAGAACGCCCGCGCACGGTGATGCCGGCGGGGGCCTTGCTGTTCACGATCACGTTGTTCTGGACGGCCACGTGGTGGACGCCGTTGCCGCTGCCCACTAGGTAGAAGCCGACCCCGTCGTGCCGCTGCTTGTTCATGGTGAAGTTGTCGACGAGCAGGTAACCGACCTCGGTGACCGGGGGGTTGGTGACGAGGCTGAAGAAGGGTTGCTCGGACGCCGGAGCGGTGGTGGCCGGGAGGATCGTGACGGCGCCCGGGCTGCCCAGCGCCTTGATGGCAATGGGACTGGAGGAGGTGCCGGGGACCGCCGGCACGATGTTGGCTTCGTGGTAGCTGCCTGGCTGCACGCAGAGGGTGTTCCCGGGCTGCAGCCTGCTCGCTCCGAACTTGATCGTCTTCCAGGGCTTGTCAGCCGCACCGGTACCGGTCGTGTCTGACCCGCCGGGCGCTACATACCTGGTACAGGGGGCAACCCTGGCCAGCCAGCTGGTGTCCGGGCTGGTCTGGGCGCCCGCCGTGACGTTGGCGTCCACTACGCGAGCGGCCAACGCAGGCGACGCACCGGCCACGATCGTGACCAACACCACGCCGATACCGATGAGCAGTTTGCTTCGCATCAGACCTCGCCCCCTCGATCTCCCAATCCGGCCTGAGCGTCCCGAACATACCCAAGGATGACAAGGCCAAACCGGTCGACCGCGCCCCCTGCTAGTCAGCGGCGACAGCGTCCACCGCGACCGCGGACAACCCGACGGTTGGGTGCGCCATTAGCCGATCCAGACCCAGTCCACCACCACGACAAGTCGCTGTGGCTGGATGACCCGATACTGGAGGAAGCCACGACCATCTCCATAGGTCGCTGTCCAGCCATCTCCATGGGGCTGGATGTGCAGCATGGTGCTGGCAGCGGTCGGGTCGACCCGCAAGATGGCCGTGATCCCGGTGAGGTGGCCGTGGAGGACGGGTGGTGCCTCGCGGAGTTGCTGACCGACGCGGTAGGAGAGGACCAACCGATAGCCGCCCCGCGGCGCTCGGCCTTGTCTTGCGATTGAGCGGGGACGTTCTGTCGTTCTCATCAGGCTCCCTCGAGCAATGTCGGCGCAGCAACACAACAACCTCGGGTCCTACCTTTGGGTGTTGGGCGGTTGATAGGAAGACTTCGTCGAAGCTCCGAAGCCTTCGGATCTCCGGCTTTGCCTCATGCCATGCGCTTGATGGCGGCGCTATGGGTGACAATGGCGCCCTTCCATCCTGGAGTGCTGTTGTGATGCCTGAACCTCCCGACGGCGAGATCTCGGCTCGGGCCGTGTTCGCCCAGCTGCTGCGGCAGCTGCTGGAGCGCGGCGGCCTGACGCAGGCGACGCTGGCTCGTCGGCTTCGTCAGCGGGGCATCGCCCAGGTCACCGAACCAAGGGTGTCGGACTGGATCCATGGCCGAAATCTCCCGCGGGAGGAAGCCGTGGCGTTCGCGATTGAGACCGTCCTGACCGAGGCCGGGGTGGCCGTCGCCTCCGGCGAGCTCGTCGCTCGCTACTGGGCGGCTCGTCGGGAGCCACGGCCCACCCCCGGCAGCAACCCAGGGCAGTCCCGGACTGCCGGGCCCGGCGGCGAGCCTGGAGTCCGGCAACCTCCAGTTCCAGGGGAACTGCCGACGGTCTGGAACGTTCCCCGGCATCCCAACCCGTACTTTGTCGGACGGGAAGCGACGCTGGCCGAGGCCCATCACCGGTTGACCGCCGCCGATGTCATCCGTCGACGGGTAGTGCTGACCGGGCTTGGGGGGGTTGGCAAGTCCCAGCTGGCGGCCGAGTACGCCTACCGGCACCGCAGGGACTACAAGCTGGTGTGGTGGGTGCGAGGCACGCAGCCGGCCAGCCTGTCCTCCGACTACGCCGCCCTTGCCGGTCAACCGCCGCTCGCCGACCTCAAGCTCGGCCGGCGCGCCCGTCAGGAACTTGTCCTGGCGGCCGTCCGCGGATGGCTGGAACGCCATGATGGCTGGCTGCTGGTCATCGACGACGTCGACGACCCCCAGGCCGTGGCCGACCTTCTGCCGCGGAGCGGCACCGGCCATGTGATCATCACCTCTCGCACCGGAGTCGGCTGGGAGCGGCTTGGCACCTGGTTGCCGGTCGAGGTCCTGGCCGCAGACGACGCTGCCAGGTTCCTCCTCGCCCGCATCGGCGAGACCGAAGTGGAGATGGCGGACGCCAGGCGCCTGGCGTCCACCCTGGGTGGCCTGCCGTTGGCCCTGGAGCAGGCCGGCGCCTACATCGCCGCCACCGGGACGGTCAGCCTGGCCGGCTACGCCGAGCTGTTCACCACCCGATCATCGGAGCTGCTGGAGCGGGGACAACCGCTCGACTACCAAGACACGGTGGCCACCACCTGGTCGCTGACCCTGCAGCGGTTGCGGGACAGTGACCCAGCCGCTGTCGGCCTGCTCAGCTTGGCCGCGTTCCTGGCTCCTGATGACCTGCCCCAGCCGCTGCTGTCGGCCCATCATCGGGAGGTGTCCGAACCGCTCGCGGCCGCCGCACGTGACCCCCTTGCCCTTGGCGACGCCGTTGCCGCCCTGCGTCGGTTCTCGCTGGTGCGAGTGGTCGGCGACGGGCTGTTCATCCATCCGCTGCTGCAGGCGGTCGTCCAGGCAGCACTGGAGGCCGAGGAGGCCGACCGCACCTGGGCGGCCGCCGCCATCCGGCTGCTTCGGGCCGGCTTTCCTGGCGCCACCAGCGAGGCCGCGAGTTGGCCCCACTGCGAGCGATTGCTCCCCCATGTCCTGGTGGCGGCCGACCACAGCCGCCGACGTGGCATCGAGCCCGAGCAGGGCAAACGACTCCTCAAGCAGGCGGCGACCTACCTGCAGAACCGGGGCTACTTCAGCCAATCCAAGCTGCTGGTCGAACGGATCGTGGCCAGCAACCGGGAGGATCTGGGTGAGGATCATCCGGAAACCCTGGCCTGGACCAACAATCTCGGCCAGGTGCTCCACAACCTGGGCGACCGGAGGGGCGTTCGGGAACTGCACGAGCGGGCCCTGCGAGGCTTCCAGCAGGTGCTCGGCGAGGATCACCCGGCAACCCTGGTGTCCATGGATGGGCTGGCCCTCGCCCTTCGATGGCTGGGCGACTTTGCCGGGGCCCAGGCCCTGCATGAACAGGCCTTGGCTGGGTTCCGACGGGTGCTCGGCGAGGAGCATCCGGCAACGCTGGTGTCGATGAACAACGTCGCGGAGATCTACCGCCACCGCGGCGATTTCCGCCGCGCCCACCAATTGCAGGAGCGGACGCTGCGCGCGATGCGCCGGGTCCTTGGCGACGATCACCGCCACACCTTGACCTGCGTGAACAACCTGGCTGTCACTCGGCGGTCCCTTGGTGACCTTCAGGGCGCGATGCAGCTCCACCAGCAAGCGCTCACGGGGTTCCAGCGGATCCTCGGCGACGACCACCAGCGCACCCTCATCTCCCTCACCAACCTGGGCGAACTCCACCGGCACCTCGGCGACCCCCGGCGGGCGTCCGAGCTGCACGAGCTCGCCCTCACCGGGCTCCGGCGCGCTCGGGGCGACGACCACGCCGAGACGCTCTGCGCCCTGGACAATCTCGGTCTGGCCAGCCAGATGCTGGGCGATCTTGAGGGCGCCCACGACCTGCATAAGCAGGCCCTGACCCGCCGGGAGCAGGCCCTTGGCCAGGAGGGTCGCCATACCCTGGCATCGAGCAACAACCTGGCCGAAACCCAGCGAGCCCTCGGCGACCTCCTTGGCGCTCAGGAACGGCATGCGCAGACCCTGGACGCCTACCGGCGAGTGCTCGGCGATCACCATCCCGAGGCGCTGACGTCCATGGATAACCTCGCCAGCACTCATCGTGCCCTCGGGGACCTCGAGGCGGCCGGTCGCCTGCACCAAGAGGCGGTTGCCGGCTTCCGACAGGTCCTGGGCGATGACCATCCCGACACCCTGCGGTCGATGACCAACCTCGGGGAGGTCCTGTGGGAGCTGGCCCAGCGTTAGCTTCCCGGACTTCTGTGACGGTCGGCTCGGATCCGATCCAGCGCCTGGGTTGCTCGCGACGCCACCCTGGAATCGCCAGTCGCTGCCGCCTTGCGCAACCACTGTTCAGCCTCGGCCATCTCGCCGCGTTCGGCCAGCAGGATGCCCAAGTTGACCTGGGCGCGGGGGAAGCCGGCGCCCGCCGCCCTGCGGAACCACTGTTCGGCTTCCTGGAGCGGCGCGGCGGATGACGCCTGACGGTCAGTAACAGGCCCTGTGGCGCTCGGGCCGGTCTCCAGCTCGGCTCGGGCCATGCCCAGGTTGATAGCCAGCGCGACCAGCCGCTGGTGGGCGGCGAACTGGAGGTCTCGCTCCAGGCCCACGCGGAGCTCCTCGTCCTCCTCGACGCCATGGACCACGTCGCGCAACTCCTCGGCCAGTACGGGGTCGGCTTCGGCTCGCGCTGCCAGCACGCTGGTAAGCACCTCTCGGCGAGCCGGGTCGGCTGGGTCGGCCATGACAAGGGTGACGGCCGCCTTCATCTCCTGGTCCCGGCTGGCCAACTCCCCGAGCAGGCTGTCGAGGCGCATGGCCGTCCTGGAGCGGACCGGCTCAGATTCCCCACCGGCCCCGGCGACCAGCCGGCTCGTATACGCCGCGACCGCAGCCGCAGCCGTCGTCGCAATCGGCTCCACTTGCGCCCTCATTCGGTCCGACGGGAAGGTCGACTGCGCCACCATCTACCAATGACGACGCTCCACGCAAAACGTCCTGCCGCGAGAAACCACACTTGGTGGCCGGGTCCGACAGCGCGGGCGGTGGCTGCTGCGACGCGGGTGACGCCGCCCGGCCTAGTCCTCCAGCCACACTGGTAGCTCGTGGCGAAGTCCTTGGAGGACCCCGGCCCGGGGCAGCGGCCAGCTCATGGCTCGGCCGGCACCCAACGGTGGCCTTCGTCATCGGCACCAGTCTCGGCCGGGTGGGGGTCCCAGCGACAGCAGATGTAGAAGGTGTAGAGATCCCGCCGCTTGGCCCGGCATCTGGGCGGCGGCAGGTAGTTGCCGAGCGCGTGGCTGCGCTCGGTCGCACGGCGGATTCGCTCGGCGACCTTGGTGGCGATCCGCTGCACATGGCGCTGTCCACTTCGCTCAACTCCATCAGTCAACGGCCGGATCGTCCAGGTGGGCCTCGCACCAGGCGTCGTAGGCGACCAGGCCGAGGAAGTACGCGCTCGGGATGGTGGCGGCGATCGTGTACGCACCGGAGCGGTACAGTTCCCGGGCCACCTAGAGCTCATGGGCGGGCATGACCGAGGGACGGCCGCCGTGGCGGCCCGGGCCCGGGTTGGGTTGGATCAACCGGGCCGCAGGCGCCCACGAAACCAGGTCGTGGCGGCGCCCCCATATCTTGGCCGAAGATTCCCGTCGCTCGCGCTGTCTGTGACTACGATCCGGTCCTGAGCGGCTGCTCCGCTGGTGCCGTGCGACCATACAGGTGCTTGCTGAGCTTGTAGGCGCGTTGTTCGAGCGCTAGCACCTCCTTGCGGACCTCCGCCATCGCCGCAGGGTCGAGGTGTAGCAGATGGACCAGTGACAGGACCTCTTGTTCCTCGTCGCGGCCGGCCCAGCCGACGCGGATATTGCCAACGCCACGCGCGTAGTACTTGCGCTGGCGGGCGGCTGGGTCGGCCGCGTCCCACTCGTCGGTGACCAGCACGTTCTGGTAGCAGCCAAGTGTGACACAGGTCTCCTGGCCGATCTTGTGGACCTGGGCGCGGTCGGCGTACTCGACCTTGGGTCCCCACCCTTGGGAGTAGTCCGATGTCCCCAGCCGCGGCTCCACGCGCATGGCCAGCCCGGCTTTGGCGCCTTCCAGGCCGGCGATCCAGGCCGGAGTGGCGACGAGCTCCCCGTCCTCGTATTCCTCCGGGTACTGACCCAGGCTCCAGACATTCCCATCGTCGTCTTGAGCGAAGAACACCAGTTCCGGCTCCACCAGCCGCCCGTTGTTGTAGTCCCGATCCCAAGCGACCAGAGTGCGTACGCCGTTGACCATCTTGGTCAGGTCAGTGACGGTGAACACCACCCGACGATGAATCCTCCGGTCGTCGGCGATGGCGGATCCCTCATAGACGAATTGGGTCCCTGGCTTGAGCGGGAACCATGGGTTGTCGATCGTGGTCGGGTTGGAGAACCTGTGGCGGTCGAAGTCCTTCTCGGTGGCGATGTTCGTGGTGACCCTTGCCCCGGCGACCGCCTGGCGGGGACTGTCACTCCCACATGCCGAAGCCAACAGCACCAACAGCACCGTCGCTGCTCCACACAAGACGCGAACACGTCGCATCTCAGCCCTCCCCGGTGTGCCTCGGCGGGCGCCAGGGCGTCGCTCCGCCTTCCCAGCGCACTGCTGAAGCAAGGCAACCAGCAGGCGCTCCTCATGGTGGGCCGTCCAGATAAACGGGTCCATCCTGCAAATGCACGAAACTCTGTCCACCTCAGCGCGACTGGATTCAACCGACTGCGGCGGCTGCTCGTCGTCCCTGGAGGTCAGCGCGCAGGACCGGCACCCTCCGCTCCCTGGTTGGTTCGCCTGGTCAGCCGACCTCAGCTATCGGCCTGGCTGGTAGCTGATCAGCTCGTTGCGGCCCGAGCCGCCCCGTACCTTGGTCTCCAGGACCAGGCCGATACCCTTGGCGTAGAACTTCTCCTCCACCACCTTGGGTTCCAGCGGGGTCCAGTCCTGGGTCACCACCAGCCCGTCCAAGGCCCGGAAGGGCACCGTTTCCGACGCGCCGACGCGGACGACCTTGCCCAGTCCTCGGCCTGGCCACGGTAGAACTCCTGGCGGTAGGCGTCCCCGACCCGCGGGTTGGCCTTCATGATGATCCCAGGCAGGGCACCGTCCACGCCCGCCTCCCAGGATCCCGCCGGGGATGTCTGGCCGTTCCTGACCGCCTTGGTGTCCTCCCCCAGATACCAGACGTTGCCCTCGCGGTCCTGGGCGTACCAGTCGAAGGTGGCCTCGACCACTTGGCCGTCGCGGGTCTCGGTGTCGCGCACCACCGTGGCCGTGATCCCCATGACCTTACGGGTCTGGTGGGTGACCAGCACCTCGTTGCGGTGTCCGCCACCGGCCTGGTACACCCATCGGCTGCCCGGGGTGAACGGCAGCCAAGGATTGTCGATCGTGGCCACGAACTTGGCCGGATCCACGCGCACCGAGTAGTTGCCGCCGTCGCCCGGATCGATCACCGGCTGCCCAGAGCCACCACACCCAGCAGGCACCAGAGCCAGCACCAGCACAGCTATCGGCCGCCAGGACCGTCGCATCTGAGCCCCCACACCGTGAACTGGCTTCGCTTGAGTTGCTATACAATCCCAGTCCTGGAGTCCCTGGTCATGCCGCAACTGCGTGAGAGCCCCTCCAGCGTACCGGTGGGTGTCGGTACGGACTGGATCCGCTGGCAGTGCGCTGCCCTGGAGCAGGGTCGAGCCGGCGGCCTCCGCTATCCGAAGGGCGTCCTGCGGATGATGGACTGCCACGGCATCGCTAACCCGGGGCCCAGGTCCGCTCATGGATGCCACGCCGGAAGCGGGCCCCCCAAAGGAGGGCTTGCCTGGTCGTGGACGCCACGGTGAAGATGAGCTGTTCCTCTTGTCGACCTCGGAACGAGGTGCGCGATGGCCTACTCCCTCATCTGTGCCGACAGCGGCATGGACTGCCCAGGCCAGTTCCAGACCAAGACCGAGGATGAGCTGATGAAGCACGTCGAGCTGCACGTCGGCGAGGCCCATCCGGACCTGGAGATGACCCCGGAGAACGTGGCCATGGTCAAGGGCCTGGTTCGCGCCACCTGAATCACGCACCGGTCACGAGCAAGCCCATGCAACGTCGGGGCGGTGAGGCCCTCCCTCGTTCCGACCGGTGGCGCTGCCGGCTGTAGGGCGCGCCGGCCCCTAAACCTCTTCCGTGTCAGAGATCCCAGGCGGGATGCGTCGACCTGCGGGGAGTGGGGAAGTGTGCCCGGCGACCGCGGTGGCCTGGTCCCCGGAGGGGGTGCGTCGACGCCGGCCGGACCTGTTCCGCGCGGGCGGCCGTCGTGACCGTGCCGCTTGGGGGCTTCAGGCGGGCTGCCCACGCTTCTCGCCGGACCTGCCCACCGCCAAGCGCGAGGCCGTTTCCGGGCTGGCGACGCACCCGGGCACCAAGGTGCTGACCGCCTTCGTCATGGGCCCGCGCCGCTGCGCTGCGGGCGCCACCTGGTCCGGTCGAGCGGGTCCTGGCCGCGTCCACCTGCGCGCTGTGGCTGGTCCTGACGATCAAGATCGTGGTCACCGCCTTTGTCGCCCGGACGCCACCATGCAGTTCGGCGAGGTTGACCCGCATGACCACCTCCTGTCCCCGCCAGTCAGCTTCCTCCCCCGCGGCCAGTCACCAGCTACCGACGGACCGACACCGATTGGTGAAAGCGGAAGAAGTTGCCCTCGTCGTAGCGTGCCTTAACTCGCGTCAGACGATCGTGGTTCGGCCCGTAGTACGCCTCCGCCCAATTATCGAGGTCGGGATCTGCGAAGTTCTGAAACACGCGCCCCGAAGCCCACGGATGAACGATCTCCCAGGATCTCGCTACCCGCCGGTATGCGGCCTCCTTCCGAGTTGCAGGCGTTCGCGGGCTCACGGTCGCGGCGTGCTTGAGCAAGAATCGCTCGCTGCGGTGAACGAAGGCGGTGGCGTCGGCTCTCACGCGGTTGTATGCGCCGCCCCACGGCATGAAGTCCAGCTCACGCGCCTCACCGGGCACCCGTCCCACGACGAGGTTCTCAGCCAGCGCGGCGATGGTCTCCGCGGGCAGAGGGCGCCTGAAGAACTCCGACTTCGTGAACAGGTAGGGGCGTTCCTTGGTCTCGTCCGGAGGCTCCCCTCCATCGCCATCCCAGGAGTCGATGTCTGCCCAGAGTCGCCTCGTCTCCGCAAAGGAGACGTGTCGCCTGGATTCGGATGCCGGCTCCCTGCCCACCCGCCTGATGAGCTCATCTGCGAGCTCGACGGCATCAGACTCGCTTCCGAAGTGCGCGGCGTACACGTCCACACCAGGCTCCCTCTCGATCCCCTCGGAAGCGGTCACCTTCAGGCTGGCGGCGAGCTCGTCGGGTGCTTCAGGCGACCACTGCTGCCAACGATCAATGACTCGGGCCATGTCGGCGGCACGCCAGGAGAGATGGATGTTCGTCGCAGGAAATGCCGGGACGGTTCGGAAGACCAACGCCGTGACCACCCCGAAGTTCCCTGCACCCGCGCCCCTAAGCGCCCAGAAGAGATCGGTGTGGCGGTTCTCGTCGCACTCGACGATGCGGCCGTTGGCCAGGACGATCTGGGCGCCAAGGAGGAGATCGGATGTAACACCGTGCAGACGGCCCAGGATCCCCAGCCCTCCGCCGAGCGTCAGCCCCGCGATCCCAACCGGAGGACAGGTCCCTGCTGGAATGGCGAGGCCCTCCCGGTCCAGGGCCGCGTACACGTCCCCGGATCGTGCTCCGGCACCAACGGTGGCCACGTCGCCCGCCACCGAGACCGATCGCATCGGAGTGGTGTCGATCAGGACCCCGCGCGTCGATGAATAGTCTCCGAAGCTGTGTCCCCTGCCTCGTATGGCGTGCTGAAGCCCGTGTGACGACAGGAACGTGATGGTCGCAGCGACGTCCTCGGGCGTGGCGCATCGCACGATCGCCTGCGGTCGCACGTCGTGGTAGCGGGCGTTGAAGACGGGCGGCTCCCGGTCGAAGCTCTCCGATCCGGGAAGAGCGACCTCCCCTCCGATACTGCCTTGAAGCGACTGCCACGCCGAGACGGAAGGCGCCATCTCTTCAGAAGCTCCTTCCTAGATGGGTCCACACTAGCGGCAGGAATTGCCGGTGGCAGCGACGGCCCTGGGGCCCAATTTACGAAGGGTAGAGCCAGCGGCGCAGCAGCCGGGTGAGCCGCGGCATGACCACCCAAGTCATCAGCGGCACCAGGACCCCGGCGAAGGCAACCGGCCGTAGCAGCAATGGCCAGGCCGCTGTCCGCGGCGCCAGCACCACGGTGACCAGCAGCGCCAGCGGGTAGATGGCGGCGAAGGTCACGAGGGCCATCTTCCACTTGGGAGGCGCCGGCGCCGTGCGCCCGGGGAGGGCGAACCAGGTCTCCAAGCCAGAGACATGGGTCGTGCCGGTCTCGCGGGCGAACTCATCGGCTCGTGCCAGCCATGCCGCCCGCTCGGCCGAGGCCTCCCAGGCCCGCTGCTTGTCTGCGTCGGCGAAGCGGTAGACCACATGCCACTCGCGACCTGCATGGGGAGGGCGGAGGACCCCGCCGCCAAGGAACCCCGGGAACTTCGCACCCGCCGCCATGATCCCCTGCACCCACTCCTCGAAGTCCGCCTCGCGCCCCGGGGCGACCTTTCTGGCAACCGTCACGGTCACCGACGCATCCTCGGGCGACGGCGCCGGCGTGCCATGTGGCAGGTGCGGATGCGGCATCACTGCACCTTCTCTCGGCTCTGGCGACCGTGGCGGTCTGGTAACAGGCGACAGGGTGCCGCTTGCGGTTCCGTTCACGGACTTGATGACGCCAGGAAGCTTAGGCCGTCAACCAGACTGGCGGCGACGCTCCCGTCACCTGTCACCATTTGGCCTCGATGGGCGTCAGCACGTCGCCGTGGCGATGGACCACCTTCCACTCGCCCGCTTCGCGTCGGTAGATCTGCGTGGCTCGTATGGTCATGCCGTTCTCTTGGCCACTCTTGCCGTAGCGCTCGAGCTCGACGCTGAAGGCCAGGTCGCCGTCGACGATCGTGACGATGTTCTCCGCGCTCCAACTGTCGAAGTGCTGTGTCTTCGAGGCGGCGGTCAGGAGGGCGCTTACCTGGCCGAAACCGACCTGATAGCCGCCGATCGCAGCCATAATTGTCACGTCCTCGGCGTGTGACCAGAGGTCGAGGAACGGCTCGGGACGACCCTGACTCTGATGAGTTATTGCCTCGTGGCAGCGGGCAATGAATTGATATCCCAGCGCGACCGGTAGCTCCAGCAGGGCCAGGGGGTTGCCCGCCACCTCGGCGAGCAGCCGTTCGCGCACCCCTGGGGCAAGAGCGGGAGCGTTGGCAGCCAGCAGCGCAGCCGCCGCCGTCGCCTCCAGTCCCTCCACGCGCAGCAGCGGCAGCCCGGCCTCGCTCAGGGCGCTCCCATGACCTTCCCGGACGGCGGTCAGCAGGACAATCGGCTCCGACTCCAGCCGCCGGGCGACGAACGCCAGCACATCACCCGAAGGGCGGTCCAGCCACTGGGCATCCTCGACGATCAGCAGCAAGGGCGACCGCGCCGCGGTGTCGGCCAGCAGCTCCAGCGCGGCCAAGGAGATCAGAAACCGGTCCGGAGCGACCACCTCGTTCATCCCGAAGGCCGCCAGCAGCGCAGCACGCTGTCGGACCGGCAATCCCTCGGCGCCGGGCAGGATCGGCCGGAGGAGCTGATGCAGCCCAGCGAACGGGAGATGCGTCTCTGACTGCACCCCAGCGGCGGTCAAGGCCAGCATGCCGCGACCGGTCGCGCGACGCTTCGCCATGGCCACATCCGGCCCGGTCAGCGCGTCCAGACGGCCACCTTGCAGCCCTCGCCCTAGGCCGGCGACGGCAGGGGTCGTCGCCCGATTGCATTGGGGATTAGCTGCCGGCACTGCAGGCGGGGTGGGTCAGCGCAGGTCCCGGACGAACGCCCGGATGTCGTCGACCAGCAGGTCAGGGGCCTGGAGGGCGGCGAAGTGGCCGCCGCGGTCGTACTCGGTCCAGCGCACCAGGTGATGCTGGCGTTCGGCGATGCTGCGGCTGGTGCCGTCGCCGGGGAACACCGCCACCGCGGTCGGCACGGTGGATCGGCCCTTGGGGGCCCACTCCTCCATCGTGCTCTCCTTGTAGAGCCTGGCCGAGGAGCCGGAGGTCGCGGTCAGCCAGTAGATGGCGATGTTGGTCAGGATCAGGTCGCGGTCGATGGTGGTCTGTAGGGTGCGGGCCGGGTCGTAGTCCACGAACCATTCGAGGTTCCAGGCCAGCACCCCGACCGGCGAGTCGGTGAGGCCATAGGCCAGGGTCTGGGGCCGGGTGGACTGGATCTGGGCGTAGCCGCTTCGTTCCTGCCAGTCGCCGGCGTCGGAGCCGGCCTCCCCGCCCGAGCCGTCACCGGCGCCCCAGTCGTCCTCGCCGGACCCCTCCCCGGCGCCCCAGTCGTCCTCGCCGGCCAGCGTAATCAGGGCGTTGACGTGCACGCCGAGGACATGCTTGGGGTCGACGCGGCCGACCCAGGGCGAGATCAGCCCGCCCATGTCGCCACCCTGGGCGACGTAGCGGCCATAGCCGAGCCGCCGCATCAGCTCGGCCCAGGCGCGCGCGACCCGCGTGAACCCCCACCCGGCCGAACGGGTCGGGCCGGAGAACCCGAAGCCGGGCAGGGCCGGCGCGACGACGTGGAAGGCGTCGGCCGGGTCGCCGCCGTGGGCTCGGGGATCGGTGAGCGGGCCGATGATGTGGAGGAACTCCACCACCGATCCCGGCCAGCCGTGGGTGAGGAGCAGGGGGACGGCGTCCGGCTCGGGCGAGCGGACGTGCAGGAAGTGGATCGCCTCGCCGTCGATCTCGGTGGTGAACTGGGGGTGGGCATTGAGCCGGGCCTCCCAGGCCCGCCAGTCGTAGCCGTCACGCCAGTAGGTGGCCAGGTCCTGGAGGTCGTCGAGCGCCACCCCGTACGACCAGCCGACGCCGGGCAGCTCGTCGGGCCAGCGGGTGCGGGCCAGCCGGTCTCGGAGGTCGTCGAGGTCGGTCTGGGCGACCTCGATGCGGAACGGCCGGATCTCGGCCGGACGGTGAGCCGTGTCGGTCATGGGAAGAGTCCTCCCGCCTTATAGAACGAACTACTCCGTTCTACCATAACGGAAGAGAATCCTTCGTTCCAATGGTAGGGTGAGTGGCATGGAGCCGACGACGACACCGATGAGCGGCCGCCGAGCCCAGGCGGCCCGCAACGACCGGCGCATCCTGGAGGCCGCCCGAGAGGTGTTCACCAACGACCCCCAGGCCCCCATCGCCGCCGTGGCCGACCGGGCCGGCGTCGGCATCGCCGCCCTCTACCGCCGCTACCGCAGCAAGGACGAGCTCCTCCAGCACCTTGCCGGCGAGGGCCTGCAACGCTACCTCGCCGAGGCCGAGGCGGCCCTGGCCGACGACGGCGACCCCTGGGCCGCCTTCGCCCGGTTCATGCACCGCAGCCTGGACGCCGGCGCCGGCTCGCTGACGGTGCGACTGGCCGGCACCTTCACCGCCACCCCGGAGCTGCAGCGCCAGGCCCGCACGGCCTTCGCCGCCACCCGTCGGCTGCTGGAGCGCACCAAGGCCGCCGGCGCCCTGCGCCCCGACCTCGAGGTCGGCGACGTTTCCCTGCTGCTGGAGCAGCTGCAGGCCGTGCAGCTCGGCGACCCCCGTCGCAGCGGCCAGCTCCGCCACCGCTACCTGACGCTGCTCCTGGAGGCGATGCGCCTGCCGGCGGCCGGACCGCTGCCCGGCCCGCCGCCCAGCGTGGAGGAGCTCCGCCGCCGGTACGACGGCTAGGCACCCCGGACCCGCTCGCCGCTGCGGCTGACCTGATCCACCGCGGGTGCGGTGTAGCCGCCATGGACGCGAAGACGCCGAGGGTTCCCTCCAGCCGCTGGCGGGCGCTGGTACCAGGTCTCACCCAGCCTCCCGCAATGCCGGGTTGACCAGGCCAAGGACGCGCTGGGCGAGCCGGCTGTCGGCCAGCACGAGCTTGGCGCCGGCGGCGGTGGCGACCTCACCGGCACGGACCTCGACGCCTGGGGGGACCTGCAGGTGGCCGCCGCGGTGGACATGGATCCTCCCTCGGGTGGTGCGCTGCCCTCGCCCAACGTAGGGGCGGCGATGGGCGGGCGCATCGGCCGAAGGTGGAACGCGGGAGGAATCTTCCACCTCCTCTTCCACCTTCGGCCGATGCGCCCGCCCGGCATGGCGCCTAGGTTCGGCTCAGAACCCCGACGACCGCACCGGCAAGCCAAAGGGGAGCCATGAGCATCCACCACCAGGCGATCCAGGAGATCGCTCCCGACTTCTCCTACGTCGATGTGGGAAGGCGCTTCCCCCAGGCCGAGCTGATCGAGCCGACCACCTCCGGCTACCTGCTGGTCGCCGCCGCGGTCGACCGCCGGCCCATGTTCCTGCCCAACAGCCGCCCCAAGCGCCGCCTCCTCCGGCGGATCAACCAGCTCCTGGCTAGCCTGCGGCGTGACGACCGGGTGCTGGGGGCAACCGCCTTCGATGGCCTGCTCGCCCCACCCGGACGCGGCCAGCTCCTCAAGCAGCGGCCCGGCGTCCCCGTCGCCCGCTTCGACCTGGCCGTGCTGGTCGAGACCACCAGCCCCGCCACCGCCGCCGAGCTGGAGGCCGAGCCGCCCTGGAGGGATCTGATGGCCACGATCCCGGCGGCCGCCCGCCGCAGCTACCGGCTCCGGGCCCACAACGTGCGCCGCATGGGCCCGGTCGACCACCACCGCCAGGGAGTGTTCCTTTTCAACTACTTCTACGCCGACCGCACCGACCTGAACCTGGCCGCCTGGCAGTACACCGCCGGCTGGTTCGCCGACCAGACCGGGCTGGACAACTCCACCGTGCTGGTGCCCGACGCCACCAGCGAGCCCCGCTACCGGCTGGTTAACCACGCCCGCTGGGACCGGCTCCGGGACGTGCTGCCCTCGCTGATCTTCAAGCGCAGCTTCCGCACCGACGTGCTGGAGCACTTTCGCGTCAACGGGGTCGCCGCCATGCCGGTGCTGTACCGGCTGGCCTGAGCCGGCCGCCACGAAGGGACCCACCGCATGCACACTGCCGACACCGCCGGCGACCCCGCAGCCCTGCCCCAAGGGGACCTGCGGTTGCTCGACACCGAGCAGGCCGGACGCCTGCTGGCCGCGCCGCTGCCGGCCCGCTACGCCTACACCGCCAGCGACGGCACCCCGCGGGTGCTGCCCAGCTGGTTCCACTGGACCGGCCAGGAGCTGGTCATGCCGACATTCCTGGCCGCGCCACACGTCCGGTCGCCTGCCCGTCGATTGGCCGCCCTACGCGCCAACCCCGATGTCGCGGTTACCATCGACACCGAGCAGTTCCCACCCGAGGTGCTGCTGCTGCGGGGTCGGGTGGTGATCACCGAGGTCGACGGGGTCGTGCCCGAGTATGCGCTGGCGGCCCGCCGCTACCTCGGCGAGGCGGCCGCCGCCACCTACCTGGCCCAGATCGACCAGCCGGGCACCAGGATGGCCCGGATCGCGGTACGCCCCAGCTGGGTAGGACTGCTGGACTTCCAGACCCGGATCCCCGCCGGGTTCGCCCAATGAAAGGGAACCACGACATGGAGACGGTTGCCCCGGTGTCCGCCGAGCTGCTCATCCCCGCCAACCAGGGTGCCCTGGTGACGCCCTGGCCGGAGGCGCGCCTACGGCTGGCCGAGGCGTTCACCTACTGGCTGGCCACCCTCCACCCCGACGGCCGGCCGCAGCTCCGGCCGGTGCTGGCCGTGTGGGTGGACGGCGCCTTGCACACCACTA
>Ga0081538_10001810_pt1 | contig 21554 bp, 20 predicted proteins | sample TabmetS5T2R1_FD_71022 | JGI IMG/M metagenome (GOLD analysis project Ga0081538, IMG submission 71022) | Tabebuia heterophylla rhizosphere microbial communities from the University of Puerto Rico - S5T2R1 | ecosystem: Host-associated > Plants > Roots > Rhizosphere ...
CTTCTTTCGCTCGCTCGTCGAGAACCTCGAGATGACGCTCGCGAAGTCGAGCCTCGAGATCGCCGCCGGCTATCTGGACCTCGTGGACGACGCGAGCCTGTACGAGCCGATCCGGGCCGAGCACGAGCGCACGGTCGCCTCGGTCCTCGAGATCGTCGAGGCGCGAGGGCTCCTCGACCGTCACCCGGTCGTCCAGCGCTCCATCCGCCTGCGCAACCCGTACGTCGATCCGATGAACGCCATCCAGGTCGAGCTCCTCCGCCGCTGGCGCGAGACCGGCGAAGAGGAGGTCAAGCGCCCGCTCCTCCGCTCGATCGCCGGCATCGCCGCGGCCCTTCGCAACACCGGCTAGCCCAGCTTGTGTTTCACGCGCACGAACTTCCCGGCCGGCTCGGGGACGGGTTCGAACGCGCCGCGGACATGTCCGGAGGGCTTGTGTGCCTGAAACACAAGGGCCGGCGCGCGGCGGCTACCAGCGCGAGAGCGCCGCGCCGACTTCCTCCAGGCTGGCGAGGCTGTGGCCGCTCGCGAAGTGGTCGACGTGGGGGAGGGCGGCCTTCATGCCGCGCGCAAGCGGCTCGTAGGCCGGATCCTCCTGCAGCGGGTTGAGCCAGACGACCCGGTAGGCGAGGCGGTGGAGACGGGCCATCTGCTCGGCGAGAAGGTCGGGATCTCCAACCTCGAGGCCGTCCGAGCAGAGGACGACGACCGCGCCGCGGGCGAGCCCGCTGTGGCCGTACTCGTCGAGGAAGCGCTTGAGCGACTCGCCGATCCGCGTCCCACCGTCCCAGTCCACGACCTCGGCCGCGGCGCGGAGAAGCGCCGCGTCGGGGTCTGAGCCCTCGAGCTGGCGGGTGACGCGTGTCAGGCGCGTCCCGAAGCAGAACGCTTCCCAGCGCCGGTCGGAGCGCAGAGCCGCATGGGCGAACATGACGAGCGCGCGCGAGTAGGCGTCCATCGAGCCTGAGACGTCGAGGAGGAGCACGAGGCGCCGGGGGCGCCTGCGGCGCCGCCGCCACGCCCGCTCCAGTGGCTCGCCGCCGGTGCGGAAGGCGCGGCGAAGCGTCCTGCGCAGGTCGGGCGTCCCCATACGGGCCGGCTCGCGGCGGCGGGTCCGGCGCCGCGGGACTGAGAGCTCGATCCGGGCCATCAGCTCTGCGAGCTGGGAGAGCTCCTCCCGCGAGCAGCGCGAGAAGCTCTTCTGCTTCAGGAGCTCGACGGGGCTCGCGAGCCCGACGTCGGCCTCCGCTTCCACCTCCACCTTGATCCGGATCGGCCCCTCACGGGACTGCTCCGGCGGCCCGAAGAAGCGAGCGAAGAGCGCGTCGTAGAGCTCGATCTGCTCGTGCCGGGAGAGGAGCGTCGCCCGGCCGGCCCAGTAGAGCTCGCCGGGCGGCAGGACCGCGGCCGCACGGGAGAAGGACCCGACGCGATCGGGCCCCACCGGCAGCCCGGCCGCGCGGAGCGCACGCCCGAAGCGGACGAGCGTCTCGACCGGGTCGCGCGCGGACGGAGTTGCATCCATGCCTTCGCGCATTGTCGCAACAGTGAGCCGCTGTACATTGCTCGCGGGCATGAGCACGCGAGACCTGCTGCAGCGCACCGCGGAGATCGCATCGGACTTCCTCGACTCGCTCGACGAGCGACCTGTGCGGCCGGAGGCGACGGTCGAGGAACTACGGGCGGCGCTCGGTGGCCCGCTGCCCGAGCAGTCTGCTGACGCGCTCGCGGTCGTCGAGCAGCTTGCTCGCGACGCCGATCCAGGCTTGATGGCCATTCCGAGCGGACGGTTCTTCGGCTTCGTCATGGGCGGGAGCCTTCCGGCGGCGGTTGCAGCCGACTGGCTGACGTCCGCCTGGGACCAGAACGCCGGCCTGACCCTCCCGACCCCCGCGGTGGGCATTGTCGAAGAGGTCGCTGGCGCCTGGCTGAAGGACCTGCTCGGCCTGCCCGAGCACGCATCGTTCGGCTTCGTCACGGGCGGTCAGATGGCGCACTTCACCTGTCTTGCGGCAGCACGCCACCACCTCCTCGAGCGGGTCGGCTGGGATTTCGAGCGCGACGGTCTGGCCGGCGCTCCTCCGATCCGCGTTGTCGCCGGGGCCAACCGACACGCGACGCTCGACCGGGCGCTGCGATTTCTTGGGATCGGAACTGCAGCGATCGACGAGGTGCCGGCCGACGAGCAAGGTCGCATCCTCACGGAAGCGCTCCGAGAGACGGTCGGCCGAGCGGAGGGCCCGACGATCGTCTGCGTTCAGGCGGGCGACATCAACACCGGCGACTTCGACCACTTCCAGGCTGCGGCGGACGTCTCCGAGGCAGTCGGCGCGTGGCTCCACGTCGACGGTGCGATCGGCCTGTGGGCAGCGGCCAGCCCCTCGCTCCGTCACCTCGTCGTGGGCGTCGAACGAGCCGACTCCTGGGCGACCGACGCGCACAAGCTGCTGAACGTCCCGTACGACTCGGGGCTCGCGTTCTGCGCGCACCCGGCTTCCCATCAGGCCGCTCTCGGAGTGAGATCGGCGTATCTCGTTCATGCCGACGCCGACACCGCGCGAGATGCGATGGACTTCGTACCCGAGCACTCGCGACGAGCGCGAGGGCTCCCGATCTACGCGGCGCTTCGCTCGCTCGGCCGCACCGGAGTCGCCGACCTCGTCGAGCGCAGCTGCGCCCGCGCCCGCGCGCTCGCCGACGGGCTCGGCGAGCTGCCCGGTTGCGATGTCCTGAACGACGTGGTGTTCAACCAGGTACTGATCCGCTTCGAGGACGACCCGAGCACCGACGCTGTCCTCAGCGCCGTGCAGGAGAGCGGCCAGGCCTGGACGAGCGGCACGACCCGGACCGACCGCAAAGCGATTCGCCTCTCCGTCTCGAACTGGCAGACGAGCGAAGACGACGTGGAGCGCACGATCGCAGCGTTCGCGGCCGCGCGCGCGAAGTTGGTCAGGCCGGGCGACGGGCGAGCGCGATGAGGTCGCTCAGGACGCCCTGGCCCGCGAGCTCCGGCCCGGCTCCGGGGCCGACGACGACGACCTGCCCGACGGGGTCGGCACGGCAGATGACCGCGTTCATGACGCCCTCGACATTCGCGAGCGGATCGTCCATGCCCACCGCGATCGGCTCGACGCGGGCGACGAGCTCAAGCGGGCCCGAGGGCTCCAGCGTGGCCACGAGCCGAACCCTCCGGCCGGTAGCCGCGGCCTCGCGCACGTCGTCCTCGACGTCGGTGATCCCGCGACGAGCGACCTGCTCCGCGCGGAGCTGGATGCCGAAGACGAGGGCGGCGAGGATCATCGTCTTCGCGACCGTGTCGTGGCCCTCGACGTCCGCGGCGGGATCGCGCTCGGCGAGACCGGCTTCCTGAGCTCTCGCAAGGGCGTCCTCGTAGGACGTGCCGGCGGCCATGTCGGAGAGGACGACGTTCGCAGTCGCGTTGAGGGTCCCACGGAGGGCGAGTGGCGTCGCTCCCGCCAGGCCGCTCGTCAGCGTACTGAGCACCGGAGTGCCGGACATCACCGTGGACTCGGCCCGGAGCGCCGCGCCGTCCGCCTCGGCGAGCTCGAGCAGCTCGACGCCGTGCAACGCCACCGGCCACTTGTTGGAGGTTGCGACCAGGATCCCGCGGCCGAGCGCCTCCCGCATGTGCGCATAGCCCGGCTCGCCGTCGGTCGGCGGGCTCTGCGTCACCTCGACGAGGACGTCCGCCTCGGTCTCGCGGAGGCCGGCCAGCGCGTCCGGCCAATGGTTCACGCCGGGATGCTCGGTGAGTGGCCGACCGCCCTCGGCCAGGGCGAGGACGGTGGGGAGGTCGAGGCCGTCCGGTCGGTGGACGAAGCCGTGCCGGGCGTTCGCGACGCCGACGACCACCGGGGCGAACCCGTACCGCCGCTCGAGCTGCTCCCTCTGCGAGTCGAGCGCACGGAGCAGCCACAGGCCGACGGTGCCGAGGCCGACGACCCAGATCCGCACTAATCGACCAGCTCGCCCCAGGCCGCCTCGACCCGCGCCTGGTCCTCACGGTTCTTGACCGCGGCGCCCAGGGTCTCGCGGCCGGCGTCGCCGTCCACCGACTCGGCGCCAAGGAGGGAAAGCGCCTGCGCCCAGTCGATCGCTTCCGCCGCGCCGGGGCCCTTCACGAGATCGAGCGCGCGCAGGCGGGCGACCGTCTCGGCAACCGAGAGTGCCAGCGGCTCCTCGACGTCCGGCGCTCGCAGCCGGATGATCTCCGCCTCGCGGGCGACGTCGGGGAAGTCGATCCAGTGGTAGAGGCAGCGGCGCTTGAGGGCGTCGTGGAGCTCGCGCGTGCGGTTCGAGGTGATGACGACCACCGGCGGCTCCGAGGCAGCGATCGTGCCCAGCTCCGGCACGGTGACCGTGAAGTCGGAGAGCACCTCCAGGAGGAAGGCCTCGAACTCGTCGTCGGCGCGGTCGAGCTCGTCGACCAGCAGCACGGCGTCCGTGCCGCCTCGGATCGCCCGGAGCAGCGGCCGCTCGACCAGGAACTCGGGCCCGTAGAGCTCGGCTACGCGCTCGCTCACGGCGACCTCACCCTCCTGGAGCGCCCGCGCGTAGAGGAGCTGGCGCGCATAGTCCCACTCGTAGAGCGCCTGGGAGGAGTCGATCCCCTCGTAGCACTGGAGGCGGATCAGCTCGGCGCCGGCGATGCGGGCGAGCGTCTTCCCGACCTCGGTCTTGCCGACGCCGGCCTCGCCCTCGAGCAGGAGCGGCCGACCCATCGAGACGGCCAGGAAAATCGCGGTCGCCAGGCCCCTGTCGGGGAGGTACGACTCCCCGCGCAGCGCGCGCGCGACCTCTGTTACAGATCCGAACTGCACGCGCCAAGCGTAACGACAGTCACACGTTGGAAATGGCCGGGACGCTAGGAGTATTCTCGACTCCGCAAGGACCGGTCGGTATCGGGGTTTCCGGAAGGAGGCGCCACCGCATGTACCCAGCCAGGTTCGAGTACCACGCTCCGGCGAGCGTCGACGACGCGCTCGAGATCCTGGAGCGCTACGGGGACGAAGCCAAGGTCTTGGCGGGCGGGCAGAGCCTGATCCCGCTGATGAAGCTGCGCTTCGCGTCGCCGCAGGCACTCGTCGACATCAACCGCATCCAAGGCCTCGACTCGATCCAGGAGGACGACGGCTTCCTCTCGATCGGCGCCCTCGTGCGTCATAAGGACTGCGAGCGCTCGGAGGCGCTGCAGGGCCGCTTCGGCGTCCTCGCGGACGCCGCGCCGCAGATCTCCGACCCGATCGTGCGCAACCGCGGCACCGTCGTCGGCTCGCTCGCGCACGCCGACCCGCAGGGCGACTGGGGCTCGGCGCTACTGGCCGCGGGCGCCCAGCTCGAGGTCGTTTCCTCGGGCGGGACGCGCACGATCCCGCTGGACGAGCTCTTCGTTGGCCCGTTCACGACGAGCCTGCAGCCGAACGAGATCGCCACCGCGGTCCAGATCCCCGACCCGGGGGCGCGCGCAGGCGGGACGTACCTCAAGCTCGAGCGCAAGGTCGGCGACTACGCCACCGTCGGCGTCGCCGTCCACCTCTCGTTCGACAACGGCACCGTCGGGCGCGCGGGAATCGCGCTGACCGGCGTCGGCCCTCGGAACCTGCGGGCCGAGACCGCCGAGGCGGCGCTCGCCGGCGCCGAGTTGAACGACGACACGATCAAGGCGGCGGCGGAGCTCGCCGCCGAGGCCGCGCAGCCGCGGAGCGACGAGCGTGGGAGCGCCGACTACAAGCGGAGCGTCGTCCGCGTCTTCACGGAGCGGGGGCTCCGGAAGGCTGCCGAGACGGCGGCCGCGTGAGGAGGGGACGATGACCGAGACTGCTGTCGAGACCAGGCGGTTCACCCACCCGGTCACCGTGACGGTCAACGGCGTGGCGCGCTCCGCGGAGATCGAGACGCGCCTCTTGCTCGTGCACTTCCTCCGCGAGACGCTCGGGCTCACCGGCACGCACGTCGGCTGTGACACGACCAACTGCGGGGCGTGCACCGTGCTCGTGAACGGAACGCCGGTGAAGTCCTGCACGATGTTCGCCGTCCAGGTGGACGGCTCCGAGGTGACGACGGTCGAGGGGCTCGCGCCCGCGGGCGGCCTCAGCCCCGTGCAGGAGGGCTTCCACGTGGAGCACGGCCTCCAGTGCGGCTTCTGCACGCCCGGGATGATGGTGGCCGCGACGGCGCTCCTGGCCGAGAACCCGGACCCGAGCGAGGAGGAGATCCGCTGGGCGATCAGCGGCAACATCTGCCGCTGCACCGGCTACCAGAACATCGTCAAGGCGGTCCAGTACGCCGCCGCCAAGGGGAAGGAGGGCTAGCCATGGCGGCGACCGAAGAGATCCGCGGCGTCGGCCACTCCGTCAAGCGGGTCGAGGACGCCCGCTTCATCCGCGGCAAGGGCAACTACTTCGACGACATCACGCTCCCGGGGATGCTCCACCTCGAGTTCCTGCGGAGCCCGTACGCGCATGCGCGCATCAGCTCCATCGACACGTCTCGCGCGGAGGCGGTCGACGGCGTCGTCGCCGTCGTCACCGGCGAGCTGCTCGCGCAGCACAACCTCGCCTGGATGCCGACGCTCTCCGGCGACACGCAGGCCGTGCTCGCCACCGACAAGGTGCGCTTCCAGGGCCAGGAGGTCGCGGCGGTGATTGCCGAGTCGGCTTACATCGCCAAGGACGCCGTCGAGCTGATCGACGTCGACTACGAGCCGCTGGAGGCGATCACGACGCCGCAGCGGGCACTCGAGGAGGGCGCCCCGGTCATCCGCGACGAGAAGGAAGGCCAGACCGACAACCACATCTACGACTGGGAGGCCGGCGACAAGGAGGCGACCGACAGGGCCTTCGCGGAGGCCGACAAGGTCGTCGAGCTCGACACGTTCTATCCCCGCTGCCACCCGGCGCCGCTCGAGTGCTGTGGGTGCGTCGCCGACGTCAACCCGGCCACCGGGAAGGCGACCATCTACATGACGTCGCAGGCGCCGCACGCCCACCGGACGCTGTTCGCGATCGTCGCGGGCCTGCCCGAGCACAAGATCCGGATCATCTCGCCGGACCTCGGCGGCGGCTTCGGGAACAAAGTGCCGATCTACCCCGGCTACGTCTGCGCGACCGCGGCGTCCCTCCTGATCGGGCGCCCGGTGAAGTGGGTCGAGGACCGCACCGGGAACCTCATCTCGACGGGCTTCGCCCGCGACTACCACATGCACGGCGAGCTGGCCCTGAAGGGCGGGAGGATCACCGGCCTGCGGGTGAAGATGCTCTCGGACAACGGCGCGTTCTTCTCGGACGCGCAGCCGACCAAGTGCAAGGCCGGCCTGTTCCACATCGTCACGGGCTCATACGACATCCCGGCCGCGCACGTCGTCACGGAGGGCGCCTACACCAACAAGGCGCCCGGCGGCGTCGCCTACCGGTGCTCGTTCCGCGTCACCGAGGCGTCGTACCTGATCGAGCGACTCGTCCAGACCGCGGCCTACGAGACCGGGGTCGACCCGGTCGAGTTCCGGAAGCAGAACTTCATCAAGCCGGAGCAGTTCCCCTACAAGTCCGCGACGGGCTTCACCTACGACTCGGGCGACTACGCGGCGGCGATGGACCTCGCGCTCGAGAAGCTCGGCTACGACGAGCTTCGGCGCGAGCAGGAGGAGGCCCGGGCCGAGGGCAAGCTGATCGGCATCGGCGTCGCCTCCTTCACGGAGGTCGTCGGCGCCGGCCACGGAGCGGACTACGACATCGCCGGCCTGCGCATGAACGACGGCGCCGAGCTTCGCATCCATCCCACCGGCAAGGCCGTCCTCAAGCTCAGCGTCAAGTCCCAGGGGCAGGGCCACGAGACGACGTTCGCGCAGATCGTCGCCGAGGAGCTCGGCCTCCAGCCGGAGGACGTCGAGGTGCAGGAGGGGGACACCGACAACACGCCCTACGGTCTGGGCACGTACGCAAGTCGCTCGACACCGGTCTCCGGCGCCGCGACGGCGATGGTCTCGCGCCGGATCCGCGCCAAGGCTCAGAAGATCGCGGCCCACCTCCTCGAGGCGTCCGAGGACGACCTCGAGTGGGAGAACGGGCGCTTCGTGGTCAAGGGCGCGCCCGAGAAGTCGAAGACGATCGCCGACATCGCGTTCGCCGCCTACACGAACATCCCCGAGGGGATGGAGGGCGGCCTCGAGGGCGTCTATTACTACGACCCGCCGAACATGACCTACCCGTTCGGCACGTACGCCGTCGTGGTCGAGATCGACCGCGGGACCGGCGTGTGGAAGGTTCGCCGCTGCGTCGCGGTCGACGACTGCGGCGTCCGCATCAACCCGATGATCGTCGAGGGCCAGATCATGGGCGGGCTCACGGAGGGGTTCGCCATCGCCGCCATGGAGCTGATCGACTTCGACGAGGACGGCAACTGCATCGGCGCCAACTTCGTGGACTACCTGATCCCGACGGCGTGGGAGACGCCGACGTTCGAGCTCGGCGAGACTGTCACCCCGTCGCCGCACCACCCGCTTGGCGCCAAGGGCGTCGGCGAGTCGGCGACGGTCGGCGCTCCGGCCGCGTTCGTGAACGCGGTCGTCGACGCCCTCGCCCACGCGGGCGTCCGCAACCTCGAGATGCCCGTGACGTCGGGCAAGGTCTGGGCCGCTCTACAGGAGGCGAACCTGGCCGAGTGAGCCCCGAGACCGCCTCCTTTTTGGCCAACCCCAGGGGTCAGACCCCGGGCCGTGTCCCGAGACGGCCCTTCCAGCCGGGGTTGTGCGTGTTTAGTGACACACATCCCGGCTCGAACGGCCATGCCCAGGGGTCAGACCCTGGGGCATGGCCGCCGGGAATATGGGAGGCCGGGTGAACTCGACCGATGTCATCGTCGAGGCCGGTCGGCTCGCTGCGGAGGGGAAGCCCTACGTCCTTGCCACCGTCGTCAACGTCGTCCGCCCCGCCTCCGCGCGGCGTGGTGACCGCGCGCTCGTCCTGCCCGACGGCCGCGTCAGCGGCTGGATCGGCGGCGCCTGCTCCGAGCCGGCCGTCGTCCGCGAGGCGCTGCGCGCCCTCGCCGACGGCCAGACCCGCGTGGCGCAGATGGAGGGCGAGTGCGCGTCCGAAGGGATCGTGGAGGTCTTGATCGAGCCGATCCTCCCCGCACCGCTCCTTGTGATTGTGGGGGAGAGTCCAGCTGCGCGCACCCTTGGCGAGCTTGCGCGCACCGTGGGCTGGCGAGTCCGTGACGACGGCGTTGAAGGGGCAGACGCCGTCGTCGTGGCGACGATGGGGCACGGCGACGAGGATCTCCTGGCCGCCGCGCTCGGCTCTGGAGCGGGCTATATCGGCCTCGTGGCGAGCGCCAAGCGCGCGGGGTCGGTGCTCGCCGAGCTCCGGACGCGCGGCCTGGACGAGGAGGCCGTGCTACGCATCCGCGCGCCCGCCGGCCTCGACCTCGGCCCCTCGTCGCAGGAGGAGATCGCGGTCGCCATCCTCGCGGAGCTGGTCGCCTGGCGGCACACGCGCCGGGAGGGTCCGCTCGCGGCGCCGAGCGAGGCCGTCGACCCCGTCTGCGGGATGACCGTCGCGGTCGGGCCGGGCACCGAGCAGACCGTCCACGAAGGGGTGACCGTCGCCTTCTGCTCCGCGCACTGCCGTGCGCGGTTCGAGGCTGAGCCCGAACGGTACAGTGGCCTGAGAGCGCCGTGAGAGACGTCCTCGAGACCCTCGAGCGCTGGGCCGCCGACGGGACACCGGTCGCAATCGCCACGGTCGTCGGGACCGAGCGCTCTGCCCCGCGCGACCCCGGCGCCGTCCTCGCCGTTTCCGCCGGGGGCGACGTGGCCGGCTCCGTCACGGGCGGTTGCGTCGAGCCCGCCGTCTACGGCGAGGCCCGCGACGTGCTGGCCGGCGGCGCCCCGCGGCTGAAGACCTACGGGATCGCCGATGACGAGGCCTTCGAGGTGGGGCTCCCGTGCGGCGGCACCGTGCACATCTTCGTCGACCGGCTCGACCCCGAGCTCGTCGCCCCGATCGCCGGGGCGGTCCGGGAGGGGCGCCCGATCGCGCTCGAGATCAAGATCACCGGCCAGGACGCGGGCGCCAAGCGCCTCGTCGGCCCCGGCGAAGACGGCCCTGCCGGCGAGCTCCTCGCCCGCGGTGAGACCGGGATCGTCGAGACCCCCGAGGGGCAGGTGTTCGTCTCCTCCTTCGCGCCGAGGCCGAACATGTACGTCTTCGGCGCCGTCGACCACGCGGCAGCGGTGGCGACTATCGGGCGCTACCTCGGCTACCGCGTCACCGTCTGCGACGCGCGCGCGAAGTTCGTCACGCGCGAGCGCTTCCCGGACGTGGACGAGCTCGTCGTCGAGTGGCCCGACCGCTTCCTCCGCAGCGCGCCGGTGGACGAGCGCACCGTCATCTGCGTCCTCACCCACGACCACAAGTTCGACGTCCCGGCGCTGAAGGTCGCGCTCGAGACTCCGGCCGGCTACATCGGCGCTATGGGCGCCCGGCGCACGAACGAGGAGCGCGCCGAGCGGCTACGTGCCGAGGGTGTCTCCGAGGAGGACATCGCCCGCATCCACGCGCCGATCGGTTTGAAGATCGGCTCCCGCACGCCGGAGGAGGTGGCAATCGCGGTCGCGGCCCAGATCGTCCAGGTCCTGCGCTCCCCCAAGAAAGAGGAGGTCCTCGCCCAGTGAAGCTGGAGAACTCGTTCGAGGTCGCCGCGCCGCCCCAGAAGGCGTGGGACCTGCTGATGGACGTCCCGCGCATCGTGCCGTGCATGCCGGGGGCGAAGCTCGACGAGGTGGTCGACGACTCGAACTGGAAGGCGACGATGCAGGTGAAGCTCGGCCCGATCGGGCTCACCTTCGCCACGGACGTGGAGCGCAAGGAGGTGGACGAGGCCGCCCGACGCGTGGTGCTCGGCGCGAACGCACGCGAGACGCGGAACCGGGGGCGGGCGAGCGCGACGATCGAGTCGTCGCTCGCCCCGACCGACGCCGGCACGAAGGTCGACCTCGTCACCGACCTCTCCCTCTCCGGCACCGTCGCCCAGTACGGGCGCGGGATGATCGAGGACATCTCCTCGCAGATGGTCACGAGCTTCGCCCAGTGCCTCCAGGCGCAGCTCGGAGAGTCCGCCGACGAGGCGGAGCAGGCGGTCGCCGCCCAGGCGAAGCCGGTCTCCGGGCTCTCACTCTTCTTCGGCAGCCTCTGGCGCCGCATCCGTCAGATCGGAAGGAGGTCGGGTTGATGGAGATTTCGATGTCGGTCAACGGCAAGAGCTGCTCGGCGGAGGCCGAGCCGAGACAGCTCCTCGTCTACTACCTGCGGGAGCAGCTCGGGCTGACGGGCACGGTGGTCGGGTGCGACACGTCCTCGTGCGGCGCCTGCACGGTGCTCCTCGACGGCGAGTCCGTGAAGTCGTGCACCGTGCTGGCCGTCCAGGCCGACGGCCACGAGGTGACGACGATCGAGGGAATCAGCGCGAACGGCGACCTCCACCCGGTGCAGCAGGCGTTCCACGAGCACCACGGCCTCCAGTGCGGCTACTGCACGCCCGGGATGGTGCTGGCGACGATCAGCCTGCTCGAGGAGAACCCGAGCCCGAGCGACGAGGAGATCCGCCACGCGCTCGAGGGCAATCTCTGCCGCTGCACCGGCTACCAGAACATCGTCAAGGCGGTCAAGGCCGCCGCCGCGGCCTGAGGGGAGGGGAGATGGCTACCACCGAAGTCAAGACCGACTACATCGGCGCGTCGGTCGAGCGCAAGGAGGACGCCCGCCTGCTCCGCGGTGAGACGCGCTGGGTCGACAACATGACGGTTCCCGGGATGCTCTGGATGGCGGTCGTGCGCAGCCCGTACGCGCACGCGAAGATCGGGAAGGTCGACCTCTCGAACGCGCTCGCGGCCGACGGTGTGGTCGCGGCGTTCTCGGGCGCCGACCTGGCCGAGGAGTGGGCCGGGTCGCTCCCGTGCGCGTGGCCCGTGACCGGCGACTGCCACATTCCCCAGCACCGGCCCCTGACCGCGGACAAGGCGCGCTATGCGGGCGACGGCGTCGCGGTCGTCGTGGCCGAGAGCCGCGCGCTCGCGAAGGACGCCGCCGAGCTCGTCGAGGTCGACTACGAGCCGCTCCCGGCCGTCACCGACGTGGGCGAGGCGGTGAGCGACTCGGCGCCGCTCGTCCACGACGAGTACGACGCGAACGTCGCCTACACCTGGCCGTTGCAGACCGGTGAGGTCGACCGGCTCTTCTCCGAGGCGGCTGTCACCGTCAAGGAGCACTACCGCCAGCAGCGGCTGATCCCGAACGCGATCGAGCCGCGGAGCGTGCTCGTGCAGCCGGTGCTCGCGACAGGCGAATACACGATGTGGTCGGCGACGCAGGTGCCGCACATCGCGCGTGTGACCCTTTCCGGCACGACGGGGATCCCGGAGACGAAGCTCCGTGTCATTGCCCCGGACGTCGGCGGCGGGTTCGGCTCGAAGCTCAACGTCTACGCAGAGGAGGCCCTCTGTCTGGTGCTCGCGAGGCGGCTCGGGCTTCCGATCAAATGGACCGAGGAGCGCTCGGAAGCCTATGTGGCGACCATTCACGGCCGCGACGTCCTGCAGGAGATCGAGCTCGCTGCGACCGCCGAGGGAAAGATCACAGCGGTTCGCGCGCGCCTGACGGCCGCCATGGGTGCGTACATGCAGCTCGTCTCGCCCGGGATCCCGCTCCTGGGCGCCTGGCTCTACGCGGGCTGCTACGACGTGGAGGCATATGACTTCGAGTGTGTCGGCGTCTTCACGAACACGACTCCGACGGACGCCTATCGCGGCGCCGGTCGCCCCGAGGCCACGTACGCAATCGAGCGGACGGTGGACGCGCTCGCACGCAAGCTGGACATGGATCCAGTCGAGCTCAGGCGGAAGAACTTCATCACCGAGTTCCCCGCCACTTTCGCGTCCGGCCTCGAGATCGACTCCGGGGACTTCAACGCCTCGCTCGACAAGGCGCTCGAGCTCGTCGACTACGACGGGTTCCGGGGCGAGCAGGCCGAGCGGCGCGGGCGCAGCGACCCGAAGCAGATCGGCATCGGTCTGTCGACCTACGTCGAGATGTGCGGCCTGGCCCCGTCGAGGATCCTCGGGGCGATCCGCTACGGCGCCGGCGGCTGGGACGCCGCCACCGTTCGCTGTCTCCCCACCGGAACCGTCCAGGTCCTGATCGGCACCTCGCCGCACGGACAGGGGCACGTGACGACGTTCTCGCAGATCGCCGCCGACCGGCTCGGCGTCCCGATCGAAAACGTCGAGGTGCTGCACGGCGATACCACTGTGATCCCGCTCGGGATGGACACGTACGGGAGCCGCAGCCTCGCCGTCGGCGGCGTCGCCCTCTACCACGCCCTCGAGAAGGTGATCGCCAAGGCGCGAGGGATTGCTGCGCACGAGCTCGAGGTGGCTGAGGACGATCTCGACTACGAAGGTGGTCGCTTCACGATCAAGGGCACCGACAAGTCGATGTCCGTCACGGACGCTGCTCTCTCCGCCTGGACGGCCCACAACCTCCCCGACGGGGTCGAGCCGGGCCTCGAGGACACGTACGTCTACGACCCGCCGAACTTCAGCTGGCCTGCCGGCTGCCACGTGGCTGTCGTCGAGATCGACGCCGAAACGGGCGACGTCGACCTGATGCGCTACATCGCCGTCGACGACGTGGGCACCGTGATCAACCCGATGATCGTGGACGGCCAGGTGCACGGCGGCATCGCGCAAGGGGTCGCGCAGGCGCTGTACGAAGAGGCGATCTACGACGACGAGGGCAACCTGTCCACGGGCTCCATGCTCAGCTACCTCGTGCCCTCGGCGGCCGAGCTGCCGAACTTCGAGGTCGAGCGGACGGAGAACCCGAGCCCGACGAATCCCATGGGGGTGAAGGGCGTCGGCGAGACCGGCACGATCGCCTCGACCGCGGCGGTCATGAACGCGGTGGTCGACGCCCTCTCGCCCTACGGCGTCACCGACGTGACCATGCCCGCCAAGCCCGAAAACGTCTGGCGCGCGATCCAGGAAGGAGGTGCGCAGTGATCCCGGCGTCGTTCGACTACGAGGTCGCCGAGTCCGTCGACCACGCGATCGAGCTCCTCGGCTCAGGCCCGGACGCCAAGCTCCTTGCGGGCGGGCACTCGCTGCTCCCGCTCATGCGCCTCCGCCTGGCGCGGCCGGAGTTGCTCGTCGACCTCGGCCGCCTCTCCGACCTCTCCTACGTGCGCGAGGACGGCGACGCGATCGCGATCGGCGCGCTCACGCGCTACCGCGACCTCGAGCAGGACGAGCTCCTTCGCTCCGAGTGCCCCATCGTCGCCTCGACGGCCGGGCTGGTCGGCGACCCGCAGGTGCGCCACCGTGGGACGATCGGCGGCTCCGTCGCCCACTGCGACCCGGCCTCCGACGCGCCCACGATCCTGCTCGCGCTGGACGCCGAGCTCGTCGTCAAGGGCCCGAACGGCGAGCGTCGACTCCCGGTCGCGGACAGCTTCGGCGGCTTCCTGCAGACGGCTCTCGAGCGGCAGGAGGTCCTGACCGAGATTCGCGTCCCCAAGGCGGGCGCGGGCGGCTGGGCCTACCAGAAGTTCAACCGCAGGGCGCAGGACTGGGCCACCGTCGGGGTCGCCGCGGTGCGGATGAACGGCGGCGCCCAGGTCGCGCTCACGAACATGGGGCCGATCGCGCTGCGGGCGGCGGGCGTCGAGGAGGCTCTCTCCTCGGGCGCCGATCCGGCCGCGGCGGCCGAGCGCGCAGCCGAGGGCACAAGCCCGCCGAGCGACCACAACGGGAGCGCCGAGTACCGCGAGCACCTCGCCCGCGTCCTGACGCGGCGCGCGCTCGAGGAGGCGCTCGCGGGGTAGCCAAGTAACAGTCTGTTACTTGGAAGGCTCGCCGGCGGCGAGGTGGCGGGCGACGTCCCACGTCCAGAGCTCGACGACGTTGCCGTCCGGGTCGGTCACGAACGCCGCGCGGGTGGGGCGGCCCTTCTCGTCCAGCCGGTCGTCGAAGAGCTCCTCGTGCACGGGAAAGCCATGGGCGCGGACCCGCTCGACGGCGCTGTCGTAGTCGGTCTCGGAGAGGTTCAGCCCGAAGTGAACGTGGACGCCGCCGCGACCGCCGGCGATGCCGAGCTGAGGCCTCCAGAGACCGATCCGCGTTCGCTCGCCGGCCAGGACCCAGAGCGCCTCCCGATGAGGCCAGCGCTCGACCACCGGGAGGCCCAGGACGACCGCGTAGAACTGCTCGGCCGCCTCGAGGTCGACCACCTCTAGCACGAGCTCGCTGACGCCGGTCACTGGAATCCCGGCCATACGGGGTCCAACGCCGGTTCCCGCCTCGCGCTTCCAGGGGCGATGGCGGCTTGTGGCCGGAGTACGATCAGGGCACGTGGCCGACCCGACGTACTTCGTCCAGATCTCCGACCCGGAAGAGCCGGAGCGCTGGCATACGGTCGCGTCTGTGGAGGGCAAGGAGCTGGCCGACGAGGTCGTCCGCCTTGCCCAGGGCTCCTACATGCGGACGACGGTGATGGCGGAGTCGCACTACCTCGCGCGCGCGGTCTCGCAGTCCGCGCTCAAGCGCGACAGGCAGCTCGCCCATGCCCAGTGGGAGCTCGGGATGGGCCCGCACCGGCACTACGGTCGCGCGCTCGTCGAAAAGGCCCGGCAGAACATCGTCGCTCGCTAACGTAGGTCCCGACCTTTGAGGGTCGAGACCTCGCGCGTCGGGGTCGAAACTCAAGGGACCGGAATGCATAGGGGCCTGTTCAGGACTGCGGCGTTCGTCTTTCTCTGCGTTGCGCTCGCTCTCGCGGGGAGCGTCGTCGCGCTCGAGGCCGCCGCGCCGGAGTCGCGCGAGGTCACGCTCGGCACCGTCGACGTCAACATCGCGCCCGCGCGGAGCGGAGAGGTGGACGTCTACGTCCCTGTCGTCGACTGGGGCGTCCGCGCCGAGCCGTACACGGCGCCCGTCGCGGTCGAGCTCGAGTTCCGCTCGCTCGACCGAAACGCGGCGCTCGCCGCGCTCCGCTCCGGCGGCAGCGCGAACGCGAGCCTTACCGGGCTCGAAGGCGAGCTGCGCGACGCGGTCGCCGACGGGCTGCGACGGGCCGCGGCGTTCGCCCTCCTCGGCGGGGTCGTCGGCGGCCTCCTCGGCGGCGCCGTGATCGCCGTCTTCACTCGGCGTCGCTGGCTCCTGCTCGGCCCGGCCGCGGGTCTGGCGGTGTCCTTCGTCGCCGTCGCCCTCGTCGGCGCCGGCGTGAGCCGCTTTGACTACGGCGCCCTGCGCGAGCCGACCTTCTACGCCCACGGCGACGAGCTGCCGCGCCTCCTCGAGTTCTCCGAGCGGGTGCTGGCGGCGGGGCAGGGCTACGAGGACTCCTACGGCGATGCGGTCGAGGGACTCACGAACCTGATCGCGGTCGCCGGCGAGCGCACCGAGGAGCGCACGCCGATCGACCGCGCGGTCGTCGTCGCCTCCGACCTCCACTCGAACAGCCTCGTGCTACCCGCGCTCGAGGGGTTCACCGGCGGCAAGCCGGTCTTCCTCGTCGGCGACCTGACGCAGCGGGGGACGCGCTACGAGACGGGGATCGTTCCCGGCCTCGCGCGCCTGGGCTCGCCGGTCGTCGCGGTCTCCGGGAACCACGATTCGCGCGCCCTCATGCTGGCGGCGGCCCGCCGCGGGGTGCTCGTTCTCACCCGCAGCGGCCGCCTGCTCGCGGACGGCACAACGGACGGCGAACCGGTCGCGTCGGTCGCCGGGCTGCGCGTGGCCGGCTGGGACGACCCGGCCGAAAGCGCCGCCGGCACGTTCGAGGGCCATCTGCTCGAGCTGAAGGAGCAGGCGCTCGTCGACGCCGAACGGCAGTTCCTCGAGTGGTTCGACGCGCTCCCTGAGCGCCCCGACGTCGTCCTCGTCCATCGGCACGGGCTCGCGCACGTGTTGCTCGCGAAGCTGGCGGCGGAGGGTGGCGAGCCGGTGCTCGTCCTCACCGGGCACGACCATCGCCAGCACGTCGAGAGCGAGGGCGCGCACGTGCTCGTCGACGGTGGCACGGTCGGCGCAGGTGGAGCGTTCGGCGTGGCGGAGGACCCATCCGGCTTCGCGCTCGTCCACCTCGACGCGGAGGAGCGGGCGCGGGCGGTCGACCTGGTCGAGGTCGAGCCCGCGTCGGGTGCCGCAAGCGCGCACCGGGTCGTCTTGACGCCGCCGTCACCGGTCATGGGCGAGGCAGGCGGCTCCGGGCTTTAGGCCTCCGCGTCCCGCAGGAGGCGGCGCCGAGGAGCAGAACTAGGGCACACGGGGCGTGCGCAGGTGCTCGCCCGGCATTTACCCTGCACTCGTGGAGATTCTGACGCCGTCCTTGTTGGACGAGGCGCTCGCGCTCAAGGCGGAGCGCCCGGAGGCTGTGCCCATTCAGGGCGGCACCGACCTGATGGTCGAGCTCAACTTCGACCGCGCGCGCCCGGAGGCGATCCTGAACCTCAACGAGGTTGCGGAGCTGCGCGGCTGGTCGCGCGAGAACGGCTCCGTTCGGCTCGGCGCGGGCCTCACCTACGCCGAGGCGATGGAGGACGAGCTGGCCGGGCTCCTGCCGGCGCTGGCCGAGGCGTCGCGCACCGTCGGCTCGCCGCAGATCCGGAACCGCGGCACGATCGGCGGCAATCTCGGCACCGCCTCGCCCGCGGGCGACGCGCTGCCGCCGCTCCTCGTGGAGGGCGCCGAGGTCGAGGTGGCGAAGGTGGGGGCCACGCGGACGGTGCCGCTCGCCGAATTCCTCGTCGGGCCGAAGCAGAACGCGCTCGCCGACGACGAGCTGATCGTGGCGGTGCGCCTGACGCCGTCGAAGACCCGGCAGACGTTCATGAAGGTCGGCCCGCGGAACGCCATGGTGATCGCGGTCTGCTCCCTGGCGCTCGCCGTCGACCGTGAGGCGGAGGAGATCCGGGCCGCGTACGGCTCCGCCGGGCCGGTGGCCGCGCTTGTGACGGCGCCGCTGGACGAGCGTGACGCGTTCCCAGAGCAGGTCGCGACCGCCGCGAGCCCGATCGACGACGTGCGCGGCACCGCGGCGTACCGGCGCCACGCGCTCAAGGTGCTGACGGCGCGTGCTCTCGAGAGGGTGCTGACGTGAAGGTCGAGCTGACGGTCAACGGCGAGCGGCGCGACGCCGACGTCTGGGCCGGCGAGAGCCTGCTCTTCACGCTGCGCGAGCAGCTCGGCCTGCCCGGCTCGAAGAACGCGTGCGAGCAGGGCGAGTGCGGCTCATGCTCGGTACTCCTCGACGGGAAGCTCGTCTGCTCCTGTCTCGTCTTGACCGGGCAGGCGGAGGGCCACGAGATCGTCACGGTCGAGGGCCTCGGCGGGGACGGCGAGCTGCACCGGGTGCAGGAGGCCTACGCAGAGACGGGCGCAGTCCAGTGCGGCTTTTGCACGCCGGGGCTCATCGTGGCGACCGCCGCCCTCCTCGAGCAGAGCCCGGACCCGAGCGACGACGAGATCCGCGAGGCCCTCTCCGGGAACCTATGCCGCTGCACGGGCTACCAGAAGATCTTCGACGCGGTGCGGGCGGCAGCGGCCGCCGCGCCGGCCGATTCGTAGGGGCCACCCCGTGCCTCCACCCGCTTTCGAGCCTAATGCCGAACTTCGCACCGGTGGCGCGCGAATCGCGCCGAAACCCGCACCGGACGAAGGCGAATGAGCACGCCCGCCCGCAAGCTCGAGCACGGGCGCGTCTACGAGTCCACCCGCCGCGTCGACGCGATCCCCAAGGTCGCGGGCGAGTTCGCCTACGCGAGCGACCTCTACGCCGCCGGCATGCTCTGGGGCCACACCGTCCGCAGCCCGCACGCGCACGCGCTCATCGCGGCGATCGACACGACCCGCGCGGCAGGCATGCCCGGCGTCCACGCCGTGCTGACGCACGAGGACGTCCCCGGCGAGAAGCGTTACGGCCTCGAGTTCGCCGACCAGCCGGTCCTCGCCTTCGAGCGCGTCCGCTACTTCGGCGAGCCGGTCGTCATCATCGCAGCCGAGCATCCCGAGCAGGCGCGACGGGCCGCCGAGGAGGTGCGCGTCGAGTACGAGCCGCTCGAGCCGGTCGTGGACCCCGAGCGGGCCACCGAGGTGGATCCCATCCACCCGCAACGCTGGACGGACGGGCACGGCTACTTCGAGGATCCCCGCCCGAACGTCGTCCGGACGATCCACATCCGCCACGGCGACCCCGACGCCGAAGGCGAGGTCGCCGTCGAGGGAACGTACGAGCTCGGCATCCAGGACCAGGCGTTCCTTGGGCCCGAGTCGGGCCTCGCCGTTCCCGACGGGGAGGGAGGGGTCGACATCTACGTCGCCACGCAGTGGCTGCACGTCGACCGTGACCAGGTCGCGCCGTGCCTCGGCCTGACGCCGAACCGCGTCCGCATCCACCTCGCCGGCGTCGGCGGAGCGTTTGGCGGCCGCGAGGACCTTTCCATGCAGATCCACGGCGCGATGCTCGCGCTGCACACGAACCGCCCCGTGAAGTTCGTCTACTCGCGCGAGGAGTCGTTCGTCGGCCACATCCACCGGCACCCGGCGCGAATCTGGATGCGGCACAGCGGGAACCGCGACGGCCAGCTCGTCTCGGTCCAGGCGCGGATCCTGCTCGACGGCGGCGCATACGCTTCGAGCTCGACGGCGGTCACGTCCAACGCCGCCTCGTTCGCCTGCGGGCCCTACAACGTGCCGAACGCACGGATCGAGGCGACCTGCGTCTACACGAACAACCCGCCGTGCGGCGCCATGCGCGGCTTCGGCTCGGTGCAGTCCTGCTTCGCGCACGAGGCGCAGATGGACAAGCTCGCGGACGCGCTCGGCGTGGGCCGGGTCGACCTGCGGCTTCGGAACGCGCTCGCGCCCGGACACATCCTCCCGACCGGGCAGATCGTGACCGGATCGCTCCCGGTCGCCGAGGTCATCCGCCGCTGCGCCGATATCCCCATCCCGGACCCGGAGGAGCTCCCCCGCGACCCCATCCGGCTCCCCGGCGGCGCCGGCAACACGACCCGCGGCGAGGGCGTGCGACGCGGGGTCGGCTTCGCGGTCGGGTTCAAGAACATCTGCTACTCGGAGGGCTTCGACGACTTCACCGCAGCGCGCGTCCGCTTGTTCGCGGACGCCGATGGGGAGCTCGTCGCCGAGGTCCACTCGGCCGCCGCCGAGGTCGGACAGGGCGTCGTCAACGTCATGGCCCAGGTCGCCCGCACGGAGCTCGAGGTCGAGAACGTCGTCGTCGCACCGCACACGACGGTGACCGTTCAGTCGGCCGGCTCCTCCTCTGCCTCGCGCCAGACGTGGATGACGGCCGGCGCCGTCCAGCTCGCATGCAGCGACGTACGCGCGGAGCTCGAGCGCCGCGGAGGCACGCTCAAGCCGGGTGACGAGATCAGCGTCGAGCGCGTCTACCGCCATCCTCGCACGTACCCGCTCGACCCCGAGACGGGCCAGGTGGTCGGCGGCGACCGCGCGCACGTGGCGTTTGCCTGCGCAGCCATGCGGGTAGTCGCGGAGGTGGACGTCGACCTCGGTCTCACGCGGGTCGTCTGGATCGGCACGGCTCAGGACGTCGGGCGGGCCCTCAACCCGCAAGCGGTCCACGGCCAGATCGAGGGTGGTACCGCGCAGGGCCTCGGCCTCGCGCTCATGGAGGAGATTCAGACGAAGGACGGGCTGATCACGAACGCGAGCTTCACGGACTACCTGATCCCGACGGCGCTCGACATGCCGCCCATCTGGGCCGAGCTCGTCGAGGATCCGGAGCCCGACGCGCCCTACGGCGTCAAGGGCGTCGGCGAGCCGCCGACCGTCGTCTCGACGGCCGCGATCGTCGCCGCCCTTCGCGACGCCTCGGGCCGGGAACTCGTGCGCGCCCCGGTCCGCCCGGACGAGATTGCGGGGCTCGCATGAGCGGCTTCACACACAGGAACCTCAAGGACGTCGAGGACTCGGCGGTCAAGTTCGGCTACGCGCCGGCTCTCGAGTCCCGCTTCGCGCGCGGCGCGCTCGAGACCGAGCGGGTCGGCATCTCCTATCAGCGGCTCGCGCCGGACGTCCGCGCGCCCTTCGGCCACCATCACAACAAGCAGGAGGAGATCTACGTCATCCTCGGCGGCTCCGGCCGGGTGAAGCTCGACGACGAGTTCGTCGAGCTGAAGACCATGGACGCACTCCGGGTCGCGCCCGAGGTGACGCGCAACTTCGAAGCCGGCCCCGACGGCCTCGAACTCCTGGCGTTCGGCTCCGGCGACGGCGGCCTCGAGGACGCCGAGGTCGCGCCGGGCTGGTGGCCCGAGGACGAGTAGTCACACTCTCGGCACACCGCGCGACACACACGCGCGTCTCTCCTCGTTACGCTTGAAAGCGGGTGGTGGGACGGGGTGCCCCAGGAGACAGACGCGTGTCTCGGGGGCCTCTAGTCGCGGTCGATCGCGTCCGCGTCGATGCCGACGAGCTCCCACTCGACACAGCGGACCCG
>Ga0081538_10001811_pt1 | contig 21536 bp, 22 predicted proteins | sample TabmetS5T2R1_FD_71022 | JGI IMG/M metagenome (GOLD analysis project Ga0081538, IMG submission 71022) | Tabebuia heterophylla rhizosphere microbial communities from the University of Puerto Rico - S5T2R1 | ecosystem: Host-associated > Plants > Roots > Rhizosphere ...
GTGGCGGAACTGGTAGACGCGCAAGGTTGAGGGCCTTGTGGACCGCAAGGTTCGTGGAGGTTCGACTCCTCTCAGCCGCACTCGACGCGTGTAGATCGGGCGGTTTGTCCTCGCAAAGCTCGAACGCAAACCCGCCTGGCTGCCCGATCCCAGCGCGGCCTCGATCGCGGTTAGGGTTGGATCAATCGTTCGCGCTTGCGACAGCGTCGTGGGCGGACCTACACCGGGGAGTACAGGTAGCAAGGAGGAGCAGCAGTGATGGAACCGATCACTCGCAGGCTGACGTACGCCAACGTAATGGCGACGATTGCCGTTTTCGGCGTGCTGGCGGGGGGCGGCGCCTACGCCGCCTCGAAGATCGGCGCCGGCGACATCGCCAAGAACGCAGTCCGTTCCAAGCACATCAAGAAAAACGCCGTCAAAACCCCGAAGATCAAGAACGGTGCGGTGACCGAGGCAAAACTCGCCGAAGAGTTCGAGTCCGTCGCCGCCTATGCGCAGATCGAGGGCGGTGGCTCGGTCGAGGATGATCTTTCATTCAACATCGACGATGACGACGTCACGAGTCCGAGTACCGGCGTGTACTGCATCGGTGGACTTCCCTTCGAGCCGAAAAACGCTGTGGCGACGCCGGAGGCCACCTCGGCGGTGGACTCCCAGGATGTGACCATCAGCGTGCTTCTCTCCGGTCCCGGCTCGATTCCGTTCGGTTGCGCAACCGGAGATCGCATCCGCGTTCAGGTGATCGATCATGGCGTGCTTGGCGCCAGCGCTGCCGGCTTCACCGACAACTACGTGTTCATCTGGGTCGAGGACTAGCTGTAGTTCCTAAGCACCTTCGTCAGTGACCTGAGACATCCGGGCCTCTCTGGAGGCTGGAGCTGCCAAGCCAACCAGCCCCAGGAGGTCACCGGATGCAGGTCCACGCTAAAGCACGCCTCACACCGAACGGCAGGCGCTTCGTCGTCGGCAGGGTCCTCGAGCAAGGCTGGTCCGTGACGGCGGCGGCCGAGGCCGCCGGCGTCAGCGAGCGCACGGTTTGGCGCTGGCTCGCCCGCTACCGGGCCGAGGGGGAGCCGGGGCTTCGGGATCGCTCATCGGCGCCACGGCGAATCCCGCGTCGAACACCGCCCGAGCGGGTCGAGCTGATCCGGCGGCTGCGGCGGCTGCGGATGACCGCCGCGGAGGTCGCGGAGGCGCTTTCGATGCCGCTCTCGACCGTCTCGGCGGTGCTCAAGCGCGAAGGCCTGGGTCGCCTCTCGCGGCTTTCCCCGCCCGAGCCGCCGAACCGCTACGAGCGAAGCCGCCCCGGCGAGCTCCTCCACCTCGACGTCAAGAAGCTGGGACGGATCTCAAGGCGCGGGGCCGGGCATCGGGTGCTCGGCGTCAGCGGTCGCCAAAGCCAGATCAAGGCCGGCCCTCGCCGGCTCGGCGCCACCGGCTGGGAGTTCGTCCACGTCTGCGTCGACGACGCGACGCGGCTCGCCTACGTCGAGGTCCTGGGGGACGAGCGCGGGCCCACGGCGGCGGGCTTCCTGCGGCGGGCGATCAGGTGGTTTGCCGAGCGCGGCATCCGGGTCGAGCGGGTGATGAGCGATAACGGCGCCTGCTATCGCTCCACCGTCCACGCCGTCGCCTGCCGCGAGCTCGGCATCCGCCATCTCTTCACCCGGCCCTACCGGCCGCGCACCAATGGCAAGGCCGAGCGCTTCATCCAGACGATGCTGCGCGAATGGGCCTTTGCCGCGATCGACGGGAGCTCGGCCGAGCGCGCGGCGCGTCTCCCCGGCTGGCTCGAGCGCTACAACTGGCGAAGACCACACGGCAGCCTCAACCACCGGCCACCCGGTCATCGCTTAGCCCAGCTGACGAACGTTGCTGGGATCTACAGCTAGTCGTCGCCCTCCTTGCCCTTCCCCTTGTTGTCGTGGCCGAACGCGTTGCCGTTCGGACCGGGGCCGCTCGAGTCGGTCACGCCCGCTGCGGCGAGCGCGGCCTCCAGCTCCTTGCGCACCTCGCCGGTCTGGTTGGGGATCTCGAGGCGCTGCTCAAGGATCGGAATCGCCTCCTCGGGCCGGCCGGCAAGGCGCAGCGCGTTGCCGAGGTTGAACAGCGCGTAGGCGTAGGTGAGGTCGCCGATCGGCGCCAGCTCTTCGACCGCCCGCTGGAGGATCGGGATCGCCTCCTCGTAGCGCCCCTGCTGGATCAGCGCGAAGCCTTGGTCGTTGAGCTCCGCTCCGCTGGCACCGGTGTCGACGGGCGGCTGCTCCTCCTCCGGGTTCGTCGGTGATGTCTCGGGTGGGGGCTGCTCCTGTTGTTGGTCGCCTTCGTTTTCGCCGGCGGATTGCTCGTTGCCCGCCGCGCCGCCTTGGTTTTCGACGCGCACGCCAAGGTCCTCGGCCGGATCGCCCTCGTCGCTCGAGAGCGCCAGCGCGACCGCGGCCACAACGGCCACCAGCAACGCCGCCAGCCCGCCCAGCACCAGCCGCCGGTCGGGCGAGGAGAACAGGTCCGAGAACACCGCCCGTGGCCCCGTGGGAGTTGCCGGGGGCGCGGCGGCGGCGTCGCCCCGCGCCCCGTTCGTGGGGGTCGCCGGCGCTGTCGGCGTCGGCTCCGCCGCGGGCGTCGGCTCGGCAAGAACGGGCGCGAAGCTCTCCGTCGGCTCCCCTCGCGCAGCCCCGCCCGGCCTGGCGCGCTCGAGCTCGGCAAGCGCCGCGGGCGCGCCGGGCGGCCGCTCGTGCGGGTCCTGTGCGCGCAGGCTCTCGGTCAGCTCCCAGACGCCGAAGCCGACCCCGCCGCCCGCAGCCTCGGCGAGCACCATCCCGAGCGCGTAGAGATCGGAGCGCTCGCTGGGCGGCTCGCCGCGCATCAGCTCGGGCGCGAGGTAGCGCTCGGTGCCCAGCACGTTGCCCGTCTTGGTGATCGAGGTGGCGTCGCGAGGCTGGGCGATGCCGAAGTCGGTGAGCTGAGCCCGGCCGTCCTCGGCGATCAGCACGTTCTGCGGCTTGACATCGCGGTGCAGAACCCCCGCCGCGTGGATGTGCCGAAGCGCTTGGAGCAGCTCGCGCGCCAGGCGCTCGACGTCGACCGGCTCCGAGCCCTCGACCAGGCGCCGGCCGAGGTCGCCGCCCGCGACGTACTCCATCACCAGGTACGGCCGCTGGCCCTCTGCGTCGTAGTCGTAGATGCTGACGAGGTTGGGGTGCGACAGCCCGGCCGCCACCCGCGCCTCGCGCTGAAACCGCGTGAGGAACTCGGAGTCGCCGGCGAGCGTGTCGGACAGAACCTTGATCGCCACCGGGCGTTCGAGGATCACGTCCTGCGCCAGCCACACGGCAGCCATGCCGCCGCGCGCGAGTTGGCGGTCGAGCACGTAGCGACCGTCGCCGAGGCGGCGGTTGCGCACAAGCAGCGGCCCGTCGGCGAGCCGAGTCGCCGCCGTGGGTTCCCTGCGCAGCTCGTCGGTTGGCTCCTCGTCGAACGACACGCGCGTCCGTCCCACAGTTCCCCGCAAGCCCACCTAGCTAACACGCGCCCGTTTTCAGCTCCTGCGATAGGGGTAAGGAGCGGGCGGAAGCAAGGAGGCTTGCCTTGGCGATCGCCTACGTGACGTGCCCGCGCTGTCACCTCCGGATGAGCGTGACCCTGCACCAGATCATGTCCACGGACGAGGAGGCTTGCCCGCGCTGTCAAGCCAGCGACGGGGTCACGATCCCGATGCTGCTGATGCCCGAGACGGACGGCGATGCGGAGCGGCGGGTTTCGCCCTCACCCGGACGGGGTACGGCCTAGCCGGCTGTGCGCGATTCCGGGGTCGGCGTCGCCGCAGTCACGACCGGGCTGGACGCACGGGCTCCGGTAGCAGTGCCGGGAACTGGGCCTCCTTCAATCGATTGGCTCTTCAGAGGAGGAGGCATGTATCTGATCTGTCCCAACTGTGGCCTGATGCGTGAGGCCCAGCGCGCAACCGTCCACGTCTGCGGGCGTTGCCGCGCGCGCGGCGAGACTGTATACCTGACCGTCCTGCCCTCACTCAACCCGCGCGACCAGCGAGCGCCCACTGCGGGCCCGCCCGTCGCCAGGTGAGCGGCATGTACCTGTACTGCCCCCGGTGCAAGCTGCGCACGGGCGTCACGCTGGGCCAGATGGAGGCGGACGAGGGCCCGACCTGCCCGCGCTGCGACGCGATGGACCGGATGTCCGTGCCGATGTCCCTGATCTCCCGGCCGCCGGACAACAACCGGCTGCGCTCCGAACACGGCATCGGGGCCACGCCCTAGACATGTCGACGGGTCTGGTCATCGTGATCGTGGTCGCCGCGGTGGTCGTCCTCGGCCTCCTCGCGACGATGCTGATGCGGGCTCGCGCGGAGCGCGAGATCGAGCGTCGCCGAGTCGTCGGCGAGTGGGGCGCACACCGCGAGGCCGCCGCGACCGGTCATGCGAGAGCACAGGCCCTGGGCGCGGAGGCGGCGGGTCACCGCGAGGCGGCGGCAGAGCATGCCTCGCTCGCGGACGAGCACGCCGAGGCGGCCTCCGAGCACGCCGAGCAGGCCGCACAGCTCGAGCGGCAGATCGCCGATGCCGGCGATGCGACCGCGCGACACGAGACCGCCGCGGAGGAGCGCGAAGAGCGCCTCAGATAGGCGGCTGAGACGGCACCGTGCCCGTGGGCGGCGATGTTTTAGGCGGCCGCCCAGCGGGCACTGATGCGGCCGATCCCCGCCCCCGCCGTCCGACCGCCGAGGAGGACCCATGCTCGCCGTGACCCCCAACGCCGCCGAGGCGCTGCACAGGATCGTCGCCAATTCAGACCTGCCCGAGAGCGCCGGGCTGAAGCTTCAGGCACACCCCGAACAGACCAACGGTCACGGGCCGACGAGCAACCTGTTCCTCGACGTGGTGCTGGCCCCGGATCCCGACGACACGATGGTCGAGGGGGCCCCGCTCTACGTCGACTCGGCGGCCGCCGACCTGCTCGCCGACAAGGTGCTCGACGCCGAGATCGGCGGCGAAGACGTCCAGTTCAGCATCCGCCCGCAGTCGGACGGGCTCGACTGACCGCGATTCCGCCGCGGCTCGCCGGGTAGCCGTCAGCAGCAGAGAGACGGCGACAAGGAGGACGCGATGGCGGAGCTGACGACGCTCGAGGAGAAGCTGGCCGAGGTGCTGGGCCTAGCGCAGGCGGCGCAGGGCGCGACCGAGAAGATCGAAGATCTCGTGGACGACGACGAGATCGCCGGCAGGCTTCAGCGGATGCGAAGCGAGGCGGAGGAGACCGAGAGCCGCTGCACCGAGATCGCCTCAGATCGCGACGGAAAGAAGACGGCGATCCTGGACAAGGCGCAGGAGACCAAGTCCGAGGCCACCGAGATGATGCGGACCTACCTCGGCTCAGGCGCCGACGGGCTCGACGGCTTCGAGTTCCTGATCATGGCCGAGGCCGGCGAGGTCGGGCACTGGGCCGTGCTTGGCAAGCTCAACGAGAGGGCCGGCGAGGAATCGATCCGGGAGCTCGTCGCCTGGGCGCTGCCGATCCAGGAGCGCCACTTCAGGACGGCCAACGACTGCGCGCTGACGCTCGCCGGCGAGGAGGACCCGAACTCGTAGGCTCGGGGGGTGTCGTGGCCCCTCCTCTTCCTCGCCGCACTTCTGGCGGCCTACCTCCTCCTCATCGGCGTCCTGCTGCTCGCGCGGCGCTCGGAGCAGGCGCGCGCGGTAGCGCGCCTGGTGCCCGACTGCATCGTCTTTCTGACCCGCGTCGCGCGCAACCCCTGCGTCCCGCGAGGGCGTGCGCTGGTGCTGGCGGGCCTCGTCGCCTATCTCGCGAGCCCGATCGACCTCGTACCGGACTTCATCCCGGGCCTCGGCCAGCTCGACGACGCGCTGCTGGTGGTGCTGGCGCTGCGCTGGGCCTTGCGGGGCTGCCCGAGGGCGGCGATCCAGGCGGCGTGGCCCGGATCGGCGAGTTCGCTGCGGATGCTGCTCAGGCTCGCGCGTACGAGCTGATCGCCGAGCGCTCGGTTTAGGACTTCTCTCCGGCCAGGCGCTTGCGCGCCTTCAGCACCGCGGGCACCGAACAGCGCACGATCTTGGCGATCTCGCCGTTGGGGCGGTCGGGGTCGCGCTTGATCTCGAAGTCGATCACGGCCGTGGCGCGCAGCTTGGCGCGCTTCTCCATCGGCATGTCGGCGGGGGCGGCCTCGAAGGCGGCCTCCGCCGCGATCGCGCGGCGGCAGGCGAGGCAGTAGGTGCCCCCGCGCTCCTTGGCCCAGCCGTTCGGGCGGGTGCGGCGCTCGTGGCCGGGCAAGTAGCTGATCGTCATCTCGCAGCGGTCGCAGGTCCAGATCGGGGCGGGACTCTTGGCTGCGGTCTTGACGGCGGTGCTCATGTTGGTGGTTGTCTCCTTGGGCGGTGTGTCGTGTTTGATCTGGGCGTCCCGGCGCGGACGCGGGGCGCCGAGTCCGGCGAAAGACGTGTGGTGCAACTCGTTCTAGCGAGTGGCGGGAGGCCTGAAACCCGGACGCACTCACGAGTGCACGGAGTTACGGAACTCCTCGGGCCGTTCGGCGACCCGGCTCAGACACGGTAGCAAACGGGCCGCAAACAGGCGTTCGCCAACCCCTCCCTGGAACCGGGAAATCCCTGCTAACTGGACATTTTTTGGCGAGCGCTCAGCCGACCTCGATCAGGCTCTCGACCTCGCGCACGCCCTCCACCTGGCGGGCGGCTTCGACCAGGCGCTTCGCCTCATCGCCGCTTTCGAGCTTGCCGCGCAGATAGACGACGTGGTCTTCGACGTTGACGTCGACCTTGTCCTTCGGCGCGTCGGCGGGGCGGAAGATCTCCGACTCGACCTTTCGCGCCAGCGCCGGGTCGTTCAGCTCCTCCGCGTCGCGCCCGGTGCCCGGGGTGGCCTTGGCGACCACGCCCTCGGCCACGCCCTCCGCGTAGCTTGCCTTGCGCTCCGCCTCCCGCGCCACGTCGCGCCCCGCCGCGAGGCTGCGGTCACGCGCGACGTGGCGGCGCCGCTTGCCGTTGTCGGGGTCGAGGAAGTAGGCACCCGCAGCCCCGATCACAACGCCGCCGAGAAAGTCCTTCACTGCCATCGTCGGCCTCCAATCACTCCCGATCGATCGAATTCGTGCGTCCCTTCGACTACCCCAACCGAACCGCCGACAAAACGGCGATGGCGGGCTAGATGCGGACGGTCTCGGCGCCCAGCTCCTCGGCGATCGCGAGGTCGGGCGAGTAGTCGATCGGCACCACGATCAGCGAGGGCTCGTCGAGCGCGAGGGCCTGCGCGAGCCGCTGGCGGTAGTCCTCCACGGAGTCGCACCGCCAGGCGGGCAGCCCAAACGACTCCGCAAGCCCCACGAAGTCGGGATTGGTGAAGTCGGTGCCGAACGTCTCGCCGAAGCGCTGGCGCTGCTTCCAGACGATCGAGCCGAACTGGCGGTCCTCCCAGACGACGTTGACGAAGCCGGTGCCGAGGCGCCGCGCCGTCTCGAGCTCCTGCGCGTTCATCAGAAAGCCGCCGTCGCCCGAGACCGCGACGACGTTGCGCTTCGGGTTCACGAGCTTGGCGGCTATCGCGGCAGGCACCGCGAAGCCCATGCCCGCGAGCCCGTTGGCGATCAGCACGGTGTTCGGCTCGTGCGCCGGCCACAGGCGCCCGATCCAGAGCTTGTGAAGGCCGACGTCGGAGACGAGGATGTCCTCGCGATCGAGCAGCCGGCGGATCTCGAGCAGCGCGCGCGGCGGCACCATGGGGAACGAGTCGTCGGTGCCGGCGACCTCGAGCCGGCCGATCACGGCCTCGCGCAGGCGCTGCGAGCCACCGCCCGTTGCCTCCTTGGTCTCCTCGGCCAGTCGCGAGAGCGTGCGCTCGGGGTGGCCGATCAGCTCGACCTCCGGGATGAAGTTCTCGTCCGTCTCGGCGGGCACCGAGTCGACGCAGATGATCCGGCGGTCGCGGTTGGGGTTCCACAGCGCAGGCGAGTGCTCGACCAGGTCGTAGCCCACGGCGATCACCAGGTCGGCGTCGTCGAACCCGGCCATCGCGAAGTCGCCGGCCTGAAGGCCCACCGCGCCCAGCGCGAGCTCCGACTCGGCGTCGACGAGCCCCTTGCCCATGAACGTCTCCGCCACCGGGATCTGCGTGACCCGGGAGAACTCGCGCAGCGCTCCGGCGGCGCCGGCGCGCACGACGCCGTTGCCTGCGAGCACGATCGCCCGCTCGGCGGCGTTGATCATCGCCGCCGCCTCCAGGATGAGGTTGTTGGGCGGCTCCACCATCGGCATCGCCTCGCGCACGAGCGGCCGCTGCGGCGCGTCGTCCGGCACCGGCGCCGCCATCACATCGTCGGGCAGCTCCAGATGGGTGGAGCCCGGCTTCTCCGACTCGGCGACCTTGAACGCCTTGCGCACCGCCTCGGCCGTGATCCCCGGATCGGACAGCCGCGCGTTCCACTTCGTGATCGGGCGCATCAGGCTGACCACGTCGATGTACTGGTGCGATTCCTTGTGCATGCGCTCGAGCTCGGCCTGCCCGGTCAGCGCCACCAGCGGCGCCCGGTCGAGGAAGGCGTCGGCGACCGCCGTGGTGAGGTTGGTGGCCCCTGGCCCCAGCGTTCCCAGGCACACGCCGGCTCGCCCGGTCAGCCGGCCGTAGACGTCGGCGATGTACGCGCCGCCCTGCTCGTGGCGCACCGGGACGAAGCGCACGTCGCTCGAGGCCAGTGCGGCGTTGAGGTCGAGCGTCTCCTCGCCGGGGATTCCGAAGACGTGGGTGACTCCCTCGGCGGCGAGGCATTCGACGAGCAGCTCGGCGGCCGTCGGGGCCATCAGCCGACCGTGAGCACGGCCTTGCCTCGCACGCGGCGCTCGAGCAGAGCCTGGATCGCCGGCCCTGGCTCGCGCCAGCTTCCGGTCAGAGAGACCTGCGGGTCGAGCTCGCCGGCGGCGACGAGCTCGCCGAGCAGGCGCAGGTCGCCTGGGCCGGACTCGTGGCGGTCGATCTCGGGCCACACGCGCAGGCCTCGCAGGCTCGCGCCCGGCAGGTTGTAGAACGGCGAGACGTTGAAGCTCGTCTCCTCGCCGGAGGAGTTGCCGAAGCTGATCACGATGCCCCAGGGGGCGACCCGCCCGAGCGCGGCGGCGAGGCCGGGCCCGCCGACCGACTCGACGATCACGTCGTAGGGCTCGGAGTCGTCGGCGGCGAGATCGGTGATCACCTCGTCGGCGCCGAGCTCGCGCAGCCCCTCCCCACGCTCAGGGCTTCCCACCAGGCCGGTCACGTGCGCACCGGACCGCGCTGCGAGCTGCACCGCGATCCGCCCGACGCCGCCCGAGGCGCCGGTGATCAGCACCCGCTCTCCGAGCACGCTTCCGGCGACGTCGAAGATCCGCAGCGCCGTGACCCCTGCAACCGGCAGGGCGGCGGCGTCCTCGAAGGAGACCGAACTGGGCATCTCGCCCATCCAGCGCGTCGGCACCGCCGCCAGCTGCGCCCAGGCGCCGCCGGCGATCAGCGCGGCGATACGCGCGCCTGCCGGCGGACCGCTGCCGTCGGCGGCGGGCTCGCGAACGACGCCCGCCACGTCCCAGCCGTGCACCCGTCCTTCGGGACGAGCCTTGAGGTTGCGCACCTCGCCGCGATTGAGCGAGAAGGCGCGCACCTCGACGAGCGCCTCGTCGCGGGCCGGCTCCGGATCGTCGACCTCCGCCAGCCGCAGTCCGTCGGCCGCGGAGTGATCGACGACCAGTCCGAGCATCGATCCAGCGTACCGGGGCGACAACCCCGGCCGACTGGGCTGCTCAGCCGGCGGTCGCACGGCCGCGGTCACGGCGTGACCGTCGACAAACCGACCGTATAGGTCGCTCAGCCGACAGTCACCGTCGGCGCCGGCTGAGAGGTTGCGAATCCCTGCCAGGGCTCCTACCGAACTCAGGTAGCGAGCGCCGCTTCCGTCTCGGAAATCAGCTGGCCGACGAGCTCGGCTGCGGGAAGCTCCCGCGCCATCGGCGCGCCCTGTCCGGCCAGTCGGCTGACCGTGTCGAGCTCCTCTCGCTCCAAGCCGGCCTCCCGGAGCTCGGCCACCAGCATCGCCTGCAGCGGGTAGGGCGGGATCTCCGAGCCGGCCCGTTCGAGCTCCTCGAAGAACGGGGTGCGAAGGCCTCGGGCGGGACGGCCGGTGAAGGCGTCGGTAACGGTCGTGGCCGAGGCATCGGAGTCGGCGAGCGAGCGCTTGTAGGAGTCGGGCGCCGCGCTCTCGGGACAGGCGATGAAGGCGGTGCCGAGCTGAGCCCCGGCAGCGCCGAGCGCCAGCGCGGCGGCGATGCCGCGCCCGTCCATGATCCCGCCGGCGGCGATCACCGGCACGTCCACGGCGTCGACGACCTGCGGCACCAGCGCCATCGTGCCGATCAGCGCCCGCTCGAACGGCAGCGCGAAGGTGCCGCGGTGCCCGCCCGCCTCGCTTCCCTGCGCGACGACGGCGTCGCAGCCGGCTTCGGCCAGCATCACCGCCTCGCCGGGAGCGGTCGCCGTGCCGATCAGCTTGATGCCGACGTCGCGCATCTCATCGAGCGCCTCGGCAGGCGGGATCCCGAAGGTGAAGCTGAAAACGGCGGGCCGCTGCTCGATCACCACCGCGAGCTGGGCGTCGACGATCGACGGCGGCGGCTGCGGCGGTTCGCCCGGCGCGTCGAGGCCGTAGCGCTCGCGCCACGGAGCGAGCGCCTCCGACATCGCGGCCACCTGCGCCGGAGCCGGCGGGGTCTCGATCGGCGCGAAGAGGTTGACGGCAAACGGCGCGTCGGTCAGCGAGCGAATCGACTCGACGTCCTGGTGCAGCTGATCCGGCGGCAGGACCGCACCGCCGAGCGAGCCCAACCCGCCGGCGGCACTGACCGCCGCCACGAGCTCCGGCGTCGAAACGGTCGCCATCGGCGCCTGGATCAGCGGATAACGAATCCCGAGCAGCTCGGTGAGGTCCGTGTCGGGCCAGGGCATCGCGCGCATCCCTATCACGGCCGGGCCCGATCGGTGAGTTCTGCATGACATGCATGGCGAATCCACCGTTGCGGCTCCGGACGACCCGGACGACCGGGCCGACCCGAAGGCCGGCCCGTCGTGTCCGAAACTCACGTGGGTCCCTACCCAGGTTCGTGGCATCTATGCGGGGTACTGAACCGCGGAGGAGGCGATGCGATGCCGGAACACAGAGTCGGAACGCAAGAGGAATGGCAAGCGGAGCGCGACGAGCTGCTTGCGGAGGAGAAAAAGCTCACGCGGCGCAACGACGAGCTCACCAAGAAGCGCCACGAGCTTCCGTGGGTGCCGGTCGAAAAGGACTACAGCTTCGAGACTGACCAGGGAACCAAGTCCCTGGCGGAGCTCTTCGACGGGCGCTCGCAGCTGCTCATCTACCACTTCATGTTCGGCCCGGCCTACGAGGCGGGCTGCACGGTCTGCTCCTCGATCGCGGACACGATCGACGCGAACGTGGCGCACCTGGCGGCTCGGGACGTGACGATGATGCTCGTCTCCCGGGCGCCGCTCGACAAACTCCAGGCGTACAAGCAGCGGATGGGCTGGAACATCGATTGGGCCTCGACCGTCGGCAGCGATTTCAACCGCGAGCTCGGCTTCATGAACACCGAGGAGGAGCTGAAGCCGTTCCTAGAGGGCGAGATTCCTCCGGCGGTGCAGCAGATGGCGGAGAGGTCCGGAACGGACGTGGCCGGATACGTCGCGGAGGGACCGGGGCTCAGCGCGTACAAGCTCTCGGACGGTGTCGTCTACCGCACCTACGTGGCCACGGCGCGCGGGCTCGAGCCGGCGATGGCCTACTACGCCCTGCTGGACCGCGCGCCCCTCGGGCGGAACGAGAGCGCGTCGCAACCGCACTGGCTGCGCCGCCACGACGAGTACGCGGGTTAACCGCACCGTCCAGCCGCCCGGGCCTCGATAACGTGCGGGCGCTTGCGGGCTCTGGCTTCATTCGTCACCGGTAGGCGCACCAAATGGGTGGTGCTGGCGATCTGGATCGTCGCCATGCTGGCCCTGTTTCCCGTCGGCTCCAAGCTCTCCGACGAGACCGAGGACGACACGCAGTCGTTCCTGCCCGAGAGCGCCGAGTCAACCGAGGTCGTGAGGCTCCTCGACGACGAGTTCCCCGGCGGCGAGACGACGCAGGGCATCATCGTCTACCGGCGCGAGGGCGGCCTCACCGACGCCGACAAGCAGACGATCGCCGCACAGGGCCGAGAGCTGGAGCAGCTGGCGCGGCCGTTCCAGGAGGCGGTGCGCACGACGCCGGTGAGCGCTCTGGACCTGTCGGATTACGAGCTCCCCTTGATTCGCCCACCCCAGGTTCCGTTCGCGGAGGGCTCGCCGTCTTCCCTCGTCTCGCCGGACGAGGACCTCGCCTACACCGTCCTCACCGTCCCCACGGACTTCGAGAACGCCGCCGACTGGGGCAAGAACGTCGACGACGTCACCGGCGAGGAGGCGGACGGGATGGAGATCATCCTCACCGGCGACCTCGGCTTCAGCGTCGACTCGGAGGAGGTCTTCGGCGATCTCGACACGACGCTGCTGCTGGCCACGGTCCTGCTGGTGCTGGTCCTGCTCGGCGCGATCTACCGGGCTGTGCTCGTCGCCCTCAGCCCGCTGCTGGTCGTCTTGTTCGCCTACTCGGTCGCGACCGCCCTCGTCTACGCCCTCGCCAAGTCGGGCCAGACCGTGTCCTCCAACGGGACCACGATCCTGATCGTGCTCATGTTCGGAGTGGGCACGGACTACTGCCTGCTGTTGGTGTCCAGATACCGCGAGGAGCTGCGCCGCATGCAGGACAAGCACGACGCGATGGAGCGGGCCGTCGCGCGCACCGGGCCGACGATCCTCGCCAGCGGCCTCACCGTCACGCTCGCGATGCTGACCCTGACCCTGGCCGACGCACAGCTCACCTCGACGCTGGGCCCGGTGGCCGCGATCGGCGTCTTCTGCGGGATGGTCGCCGGGCTCACGCTGCTGCCGGCGCTGCTGACGATCTTCGGCCGCCGCGGCTTCTGGCCGCGGGCGAGCGTCGTCCGCTGCGACCCCGCGCACGCGGCGGAGACCCGCCAGGGAGTCTGGCGCCGGGTCGGCGACCGCGTCCTTCAGCGGCCGGCGGCGGCGCTGACGATCACGTCGCTTCTGTTCGTCGCCGGAGCGCTCGGCCTGGTCGCCTACAAGGTGGACTACTCGACCACCACCTTCTTCAAGAAGTCGGTCGAGTCGGTGGAGGGCTTCGAGCTCCTCGAGCAGGAGTTCCCGGCCGGGGTGCTCTACCCGACAACCGTTCTGGTCCAGCGCGACGGCGGAGAGGTCACCGAGGACGACTTGAACACCGCCGTCCAGCAGCTGCAGGGCGTCGACGGCGTCGCCTCGGCGACGCCGACCGGCAACACGTCCACCGACGGCAGCATGGCGACGATCGACGTCGTGCTCGAGGACGACCCGTTCACCAAGGACGCGCTCAACATCGTGCCGGACATCCGGTCGAGCGTCTCGGATCTCGGCTCCGGCGTGACCGCGCTTGTCGGCGGCGGCTCGGCGATCCAGTACGACTTCGACGAGGCGATCCAGTCCGATCTCGAGCTGATCGCCCCGATCGCGCTGCTGGTGATGGCGATCATCCTCGCGATCCTGTTGCGGGCGCTGGTCGCGCCGCTGGTGCTGATCGCGAGCGTGATCCTCAGCTTCCTGTGCACGCTGGGGCTCTCGGTGCTGTTCATCCGGTTCGTCGTCGGCGACGCCGGCTTCGACGCCTCGATCCCCACCTTCGCCTTCATCTTCCTGGTCGCGCTCGGGATCGACTACACGATCTTCCTGATGGCCCGCGTGCGCGAGGAGGCGCGCGTCCACGGCACCCGCGAGGGCACGCTGCGCGCGCTCGAGGTCACCGGCCCTGTGATCACCAGCGCCGGGATCATCCTCGCCGGCACCTTCTCGGTGCTGATGACCCTCCCCGTCACATACACGTTCGACCTCGGCTTCATGGTCGCGCTGGGCATCCTGCTCGACACCTTCATCGTGCGGACGATCATGGTCCCCGCCGCCGTCGAGCTGATCGGCGACAAGGTCTGGTGGCCGTCGACGGCCCGCGCCGGCGGCGTCGTGCACGAGGAGACCGGCGAGCACCCCGCGGTCGCGCCAGCGCCGGCGCGCGACTAACGCGTCGCGCTTGTCCGCTGGCCGTCGAGGCCGGTTACGGTGGGCGGGGGTGTCCAAGGAGAACGTCGAGATCGTCCGCGAGATGTTCGCGGCCTGGAACCGGGGTGACTATGCCGCCGCACAGCAGGCCTTCGACCCGGACGTGGTGTCCGAGATGTCGCTCGGGACCGACATCGATGGCACCTACGAGGGACACGAGGGGCTGCAGAGGCTGATCCGCTTCTGGGGCACCTTCTCGGAGCACCCGGCGAGGTGGACGTTCGAGCGGTCATGGCTGGCTCGCGGCCTGTGCCGAATCCGTCACAGACCCCTTCCAATTCCGATCCGGGCCCGCGACTGAGTCTCGGTTTCTTTGCCGCGCCCGCATGCGGAACGGGCCGCGCGGGTAACGCAGAGCAGTAGCGGGTTCATCTGCGCTTCATCGAGTGAGCGTAGAACCGGTCGCCCGACGCGGGAGAGACGAGATCGCCCCAGCGCTTCGACAATTCACCCGGACGCTGTCCGGACGCCTCATCGCCGCCAATCTGCTCGCGGTCGCCGCACTGGCGCTCGCGATCACCGAGCTCTCGCTCGTCGCCCGGCTCGACGTGACGGTCACGCGCGAGATCCACGGTGCCACCGTCGGCTGGCTGACCGAGATCGTGCTCGCGATCACCGCGCTGGGCGGAAGCCAGGTGGCGCTCTGGCTGACGGCCGTGGCTGCGGTCGCGCTGGTCTCGTTGCGCCACTGGCGAGGCGCAGCGGCCCTGCTGCTCGCCGTGGTCTCGACGCAGGCGACCGTCGTGGCGGCGAAGGTCCTGATGGCACGCCCGCGGCCAGCCGACGAGATGGCGATCGCCGATCCCTCGGGGTGGAGCTTTCCCAGCGGCCACTCGGCGACGGCCGTGGCCCTGTACGTGACGCTTGCCCTGATCGCGACCACGATCTGGCGCGGACGCGTCCGCCCCACGCTCGTCTTCGCGGTCGCCGGCGCGATCGTCGCGCTCGTCGGCCTCTCGCGCGTCTACCTCGGCGCCCATTACCCCACCGACGTGCTGGCCGGGTGGGCGACCGGCGGCGTCATCGTCGCCGCGTGCTGGGCCGCGTGCTCGAGGCTTCCAGACCCGACCGGCAGGCCTACGCCAACCGTGAGGCCGCGCCCAACGCCCGCACCGGCGCAGGTCTGAGCGACTGGTCACACAGCCCTTCCAATTCTCACCCGTGCGGGTTAGTCTCGGCGTGTGAATAGGGCCGAGATTTGCGGTGCCTGTGGCCACGCGAATCCGCCCGAGTCGCGCTTCTGCGGGGGCTGCGGAGCGCAACTAATCGGGGAGATTTCGTGTGCGGCGTGCGGGGCGTCGAACCCTGCCGACCAGCGCTTCTGCAACCAGTGCGGCAGCGCGCTGGAGGCGGCGGCGCCGGACGAGGCCACCGCGGGTTCGACGCCCGCCGAAGGGCCAGAGCCGGTCGCCGCGCCGGCCGACATCCCGGCAACCCCGGAGCATTTGGCGGCCAAGATCCGCGCCGGGCGCTCGAGCCTGGAGGGCGAGCGCAAGCAGGTGACGGTGCTGTTCGCCGACGTCGTCGGCTCCATGGAGCTCTCCGAGCAGACCGACACCGAGCTCTGGCGACAGGTGATGAACCGCTTCTTCTCGATCCTCAGCGAGGGCATCCACCGCTTCGAGGGCACGGTCGACAAGTTCACCGGCGACGGGGCGATGGCGCTCTTCGGCGCGCCGATCGCCCACGAGGACCACGCGCGCCGCGCCTGCTACGCGGCCCTACACCTCCAGGAACGGCTGGGCGAGTGGGCCGGCGAGCTGCGGCGCTCCGAAGGGCTCAACGTATCCGTGCGCATGGGCCTCAACTCGGGCGAGGTGGTCGTGGGGGCGATCGGCGATGACCTCGGCATGGAGTACACGGCGGTGGGTCACACCGTCGGGCTCGCGCAGCGGATGGAGTCGCTCGCCGAGTCGGGGAAGGCATACCTGACCGGCGACACGGCGGCCTTGGTGGAGGGCTACCTCGCGCTGGAGCCCCTCGGCGAGTTTCAGGTCAAGGGCGTGAGCCAGCCGCTCTCCGTCTACGAGCTAAAAGGGCCGGGCTCGGCGCGCGGCCGCCTCGACGTCTCCATCGCGCGCGGTCTCTCGCGCTTCGTCGGTCGCGACGACGAGATGCAGGCGCTCGGGGACGCGCTCGAGCGGGCCGTGGGGGGCGACGCCTCGGTGATCGGCATCATCGGCGAGGCCGGAGTCGGCAAGAGCCGGCTCTGCCACGAGTTCGCCCAGCGCTGCCGCGCCCGAGGCCTGCCCGTCTACCACGCCACGGGCCAGGCACACACCAGCTCGGTCCCCCTCCTTCCCGTCCTGCAGCTGATGCGCAGCTACTTCGACATCGTCGACCAGGACGACGATCAGACGGCGCGCGAGCGCATCGCCGGAAAGCTGCTGCTGCTCGACCCCGAGTTCGCCGACGATCTGCCGCTGATCTTCGATTTCCTCGCCGTGCCCGATCCCGAGCGCCCGCCGGCGCGGATGGACCCCGAGGCTCGACAGCGCCGGCTGCTCGACCTGACCAAGCGGCTGATTCGCGCGCAGAGCGCCCGCAACCCCGGCGTGACCCTGTTCGAGGACCTGCACTGGATCGACCCCGCCAGCGAGGCGTTCCTCGCCAATCACGTCGAGGCGGTGAGTGGCACCCGCAGCCTGACCGTGGTCAACTTCCGCCCCGAGTACTCGTCGGGCTGGATGTCGAAGGACTACTACCGCCAGCTCGCCCTGGCGCCCCTCGGCCCCGAGGAGACCGAGCAGATGCTCGCCGGCCTGCTGGGCTCACACCCATCGCTGTCGGAGCTGCCGGCGATGATCCGCGAGCGCACGGGCGGCAACCCGTTCTTCATGGAGGAGGTCGTGCAATCGCTCGTCGAGCGCGGCAACCTAGAGGGCACGGCGGGCGCCTTCGAGCTCGTGCGCCCCGTCGACCAGACTGAGGTCCCGGCGACGGTGCACGCAGTGCTCGCGGCCCGCATCGACCGGCTGCCCGAGCGCGAGAAGGCGCTGCTTCAGCTCGGCGCGGTGATCGGCAAGGAGTTCTCCCAGCCGGTGCTCGAGCGGGCGAGCGAGCTCGAGGCGGCCGAGCTCTCCGAGGCGCTGCGCGAGCTCGTCGCCGGCGAGTTCCTCTACGAGCAGGAGCTCTACCCGGAGGCGATCTACGCCTTCAAGCACCCGCTGACGATGGAGGTCGCCTACGGCTCGCAGCTCGCCGACCGGCGCGCCGCGAGCCACGCGAAGGTCGCCACCGCGATTGCCGAGCACGAGCCCGAGCGCCTGGACGAACGGGCGGCGCTGCTTGCCGACCACTGGGAGGCGGCCGGCGAGCAACTCGAGTCGGCGCGCTGGCACGCCCGCGCGGCCGCGTGGACGGGCACCCACCAGCCGGTGCAGTCGCTCGAGCACTGGCAGCGCGTGCGCGAGCTCTCCGACGGGCTGCCGGAGTCGGCGGAGACCACGGCGCTCGGACTCTCCTCCCGGCTGTTCACGCTCCAGTACGCGTGGCGCCTCGGCATGGGCCACGACGAGGCCGAGCGGCTGTTCAAGGAGGCCGAGCGAATCGCCTCGCGCACGGGCGACATCCACTCCCGGGCGATCCTGCTCTCGGTCTACGGCGGCATCCGCGGCACCAGCGACGGCGAGCCGCGCGAGTTCGCGCAGCTCGCCCGCCAGGCGATCGCGCTCGCCGAGGAATCCGAGGACCCCGCCCTGTATGTGACGGTGGCGCTGTCCGCCTACGCGCTCTTCGTCGTCGGCGACAACGAAGACGGGGTGCGGGTGCTCGACCGGGCGATCGAGCTCGCCGACGACGACCCCAGCGTCGGGGCGGGGATCGCGGTCGCCTGTCCGCTCGCCTATTGCTACGCGTTTAAGGGCGGGATCGTCGCCGCCATGGGCCGAATCGGCGAGGCGCGCGAGCTGATCGAGCGTGGAGCGAGGATCGCCCGCGAGCAGGACGACATCGAGACGCTCGGCTGGTCGCACATGTGGCGCGTGTGGCTCGGCTACTACGAGGGCACGGGCGAGGGGCAGCTCGCGCACGCCCAGCAGTCGCTCGAGATCGCCGAGCGGCTGGGGGACTCGTTCTCGCGCACGTGGTCGTGGTACTGGCTCGGCTACGCGCAGAAGGAGCTGGGCGAGTTCGAGCTGGCGGTCGAGGCGCTGGAGCGCGCGCGAGCGCTGTCGAAGGACCGCCGGACGGCCGTGGAGGCCGAGCCGTATCGCCTCGCCGTCCTTGGCGAGGCGTACGCCGGGCTGGGCGACATCGGGCGGGCCGGGGAGTTGGCTCAGGCGAGCATCGAGCTCGCGCGCAACGCCGGCCAGAGGGCGGCCGAGCTGCTGGCGGCGGTCTCCTACGCGCGGGTCTACCTCCAAGCGCTTGGCGCGGCGGCCCGTCCGCACGTCGAGCCGGTGATCGCGCGCGGCTTCGAGCTGGTGGAGTCCACCGACTCACATTCATACACGCCGCTCCTGCACGTCGAGTCGGCCGAGCTCGCGGGCAGGGTGGGTGACGAGGAGACGCGCCAGCGCCAGCTGGGCGAGGCGCACCGGCTGTTCACCGAGATCGGCGCGAGCGCGCGCGCCGCGGCGGTCGCCGCCGAGCTCGCCGAGGAGCGGGAACCTGCACACGACTGAGAACTTCGTCCGTCGCTGGCTTGCATTTCAGGCCCAGGGCTCGGAAAATGCGCGATAACTTGTGTTAACAACCACTTCGGTGGGGCAGACGGGGGGAACAGACAGGGTCTCGGATCTATGCGCAACAGAATGGACACGGCGTTGTCGGCCGCTCCGGGCGGATCGATCCGTTCGCGGGCGCGCCTTCCAGATCGCCTGCGATCGCGAGGGATCGCCGCCGTCGTGTTTGCGATTTGTCTCGCCGGTGCGGGAACCGCCGGGTACCTGATCGGCAACTCGCCCGAGGCCGATGTCGACGCGGTTCGCTCGGAGGCCGCGGCAGCCGGGTGGCAAGCCGGCTCCGAGCGAGGCGCTGAGCAGGGCCACGCGCAGGGCTTCAGGGAAGCGCGCGAGCGGACTTACGCGCCTAGGTACCGGGCCGCCTACAAAGAGGCCTACGCTCAGGAGTTCAGGTCCCGCGGCCTGAAGCAGCCGGAACAGATCCGCGTTGTGCGGCGATGATGCTGAAGCCGAGCCAGCCGAGTTTGTCCCGGCAGTTCCGGGAGTGGCGTTACAAGCGGCGAATCGCCAGAAACCGACACAAGGTGTTCCCGGAGTCGGGTGCTTCGCGAGCAGGCGAAGGCCCGCTTGCGACGCCGGGAAGGCGGCCACACCGGAGGCGGATCGAGCGGCCCAAGCTTCAACCGATGTTCGACTGGCAGCACGTGCAGCGGCGCGAGAGCGGGATCGCACGGGCACGCAGGCGTGCCGCCGAGGCGGTGGATTCGCGCATTGCCCTCGCAGTGATGGCCTGCGTCGCGGTGGCCGCCGTCGGTGCCGGCGGCTATGTGATCGGCGAGTCGAGCGCGGTCGGCGCCGAGGAAGCCGCCGACGCCCGACAGGCGTCCTTCGAGGAGGCCTTCGCCGCCGCCAGACAGGAGGCGATTGCGCAGGGCCAGGCGCGCGGCAGGGAGGCCGGGAAGCGAGTGGGGCAACGCGCGGCCGAGCGACTCGGGGCCAGGGTCGGCGCGCGACGTGGCGCCGCTGCAGCGGCCCAAGAGCTGGCGCGGATCGAGGCCGCCGAGGCCGCCGAGGCCGCCGCAGCCGAGCGGGCCGCGGAGCGGCGCGCCGCACGCCAGGAGCCACCCGCGGATGAAGCGGCTGCGGCCGCCGCGGAACCCGAACCCACTTTCTCGGAGCCGACACCGGAGCCGGCCCCGCCACCACCCACGCCCGAGCCGTGCTTCGACGTCACCGGGCATCCGTGCTGAGCTAGCGCGGAAGTCCGCCCTCGTTCTCGTCGGTCAAGGTGAAGGATCGGCTGCGGACCCGCGCGCCGAACCGGTATGAGAGTCGCCTCTTGATCTCGACGACGCCGTGTCCGCTCAGGCTGTAGCCGGGGAAGCTGGAGCTAAAGCCGCACTCGAACTTCGAGCGGCTGCGCCGGTCACAGTTCTGCCGCAGGTTCACAATGACACGGTCCGCGAAGCCATGGCTCCGCAGTGCTTCCTTAACGGTCTCGCGAGCGCGCGATGCCGACAGGAAGGGCATTCGGACCTTTCGCGTGATGGACGCCGAGTCGCGCACCGTGTTGTCGTTCGGACCCAGGTAGGCGCAGAAGGCGTGCCGTCCGCGCTTCTTCATTCGCGGGCGTCGTTCCTCACTGAAAGCTCCGTCGACGGTCTCCCCATCGATCAGCGTTCGCATTCGGCGCGTCGCTTCGGCGGGGGTCGCGGGACAGGCCTCGCCGCGGCGGTTCTCGAGAACCCACAGCCTGATGGGCGGCACGGCGGTGCCACTGGCGCGGATGACCGCGCGTCTGAAGACTGTGGGACGCCGGGTCACGAGGAGGTCCACCGACCTCACCGGAGGCGCTGCGACAGGCGGAAGGGGATCGACCTCGGCCGTCGGGTCCGACACCGCCGTGGCCTGCCCATCGTCGTTGCTCGCGGTCACGGCCACCCTGATCGTGCGGCCGACGTCGTTGGGGGTAAGGACATAGCTGCTTTGGTCGGCGCCGGGGATGTCGACGAAGTCGACGCCGTTAGCCGAGCGCTGCCACTGGAAGGTGAAGCTGTCAGGGCTCGCGGTCCACGTCCCGGCGTCGGCCGTCAGGGTCTCGCCTTCATCCGGGTCGGCCGCGCCCGAGATCGTTGGTGGATGGACGTTCGTCGGCGCGTCGGCGAACGCGCTCGGGGCGGCCCCGAGCACGACGGCGCAGGCGACCAGAAGCGCAGTGATGATGACCGAGACTCGCATTTCCAGGGACTTCCTCCTCCGTGAAGACACTACATCCGGCTCAAAAGAGCGGCAAAATCCTGAGCGAACTGCGTCGCCTTTGTTAAGCGTCGGTGGCGTCTTCTGAGTCATGGGCCTGGCGCTGGGTTCGCAAGCGGGCGAGGGGAGCTAGGCGGCGCTCGCGCCGCGCGGCGCGGATTACGACCTGCGCGCAGTTGCGGCCCGGGACGCCCATCACCCCTCCGCCGGGATGCGTTCCGGCGCCGCAGAGGTGGAGTCCCTCGATCGGCGTCGTGTAGTCGCCGTAGCCGAAGATCGGGCGCAGCGAGAAGCTCTGGTCGGGCGTCATCTCCCCCTGCATGATGTTCCCGCCGACCAGCCCGAATCGGCTCTCGAGGTCGGGAGGCGCCAGCACCTCGACGTGCTCCGCGG
>Ga0081538_10001812_pt1 | contig 21520 bp, 19 predicted proteins | sample TabmetS5T2R1_FD_71022 | JGI IMG/M metagenome (GOLD analysis project Ga0081538, IMG submission 71022) | Tabebuia heterophylla rhizosphere microbial communities from the University of Puerto Rico - S5T2R1 | ecosystem: Host-associated > Plants > Roots > Rhizosphere ...
GCGAGGGCGTGACGATGCTGGTCGACGTCGGCACGAACACCGAGGTCGTGCTCGCCGGCGGGGGGCGCATCCTGGCCGCCAGCTGCCCGGCCGGCCCGGCGTTCGAGGGCGGCCTCGTGACCTATGGGATGCAGGCCGGCGAGGGTGCGGTCGAGTCCGTGCGGATCGAGCCGGACGGCAGCTTCGCGTACGAGACGATCGGGGCGGGCGAACCGCGCGGTCTGTGCGGCTCCGGGCTGATCGACCTGATCGCCGAGCTGCGCCGCGCCGAGCTCATGACGCCCAAGGGGGTCTTCCCCGATCGCGCGCGCGAGCTGATGATCGTCCCCGAGACCGGCATCACCCTCTCGCGCGCGGACGCGTCGGCGTTGGCCCAGGCGAAGGCCGCCAACACGGTCGGCCAGCACATCCTGCTGCGCGAGCTCGGCGTGTCGCCTTCCGAGGTCGACCGCCTCTACCTGGCAGGGGGGTTCGCCCGCTACGTCGACGTTCAGAACGCAATCGAGATCGGCTTCCTCGCCCCGGTGGCGCCCGAGCGAGTCGTAAAGCTCGGCAACGCCTCGCTGCGTGGCGCGCGCGAGCTGCTGCTGAGCGCCTCGGCTCGCAGCCGCCTCGAGCCGCTGATCCGCCGGATCGAGCACGTCGAGCTCGAGGTCACGCCCGACTTCTTCGAGCTGTTCGTCGACGGTTGCCAGTTCAAGCCGCTGCCGGCGGATCCCGGTGGGCGCATTGCCGCGTGACCTGCGCCACCTGCTGACGGAGACCGACCACTTCGTGATCGCGGTCGAGCTCGTCACGAGCCGCGGGCTGATCACCGAGAGGCGCGGCAAGCGCGTGCTGAAGCTGGCTCGCGAGCTCGCGCCCCACCCGCGCATCGACGTCCTCTCGATCACCGACAACCCGGCCGGCGACGCGATGCTGTCCGCCGACACGATGGGCACCGATCTGATCTCGCGCGGTCAGGAGGTGATCATCCACCTGTCCTGCAAGGACTGGAATCGCAACGCCCTCCAGAGCCGCGCCTGGAAGCTCGCCTCGGAGGGCTTCGACAACGTTCTCGCGCTCTCGGGCGACTACCCGGTCGGCGGCTATCGCGGCACGGCCGCACCGATCTTCGACATCGACTCCGTCGGCCTGCTGAGGATGCTCAGCGACCTCAACGAGGGCCTGCTGCTCACCGGGTCTGACGGCGCCCGCCACGAGCGGACCCAGTTCTTCCTCGGCGCCACCGTCACGAACCACAAGCGCCTGGAGCGCGAGGTGATGCCGCAGCTCTTCAAGCTGGAGAAGAAGATCAGAAACGGCGCGCGCTTCGTGATCAACCAGATCGGCTACCACGCGCGCAAGGACGACGAGTTGCTCAGGTGGATGGCGCTCAAAGACCTGCGCGCAGCGGTGCTGGCGAACGTGTTCGTGCTCTCGCCGGCAACCGCCCGGGTGTTCCACTCGGGCCGCGTGCCCGGCGTGGTGGTGACCGACGAGCTGCTGGAGCTCGTCTTGCGCCACGCCAAGGGACCGGATAGGGGACGCTCGTTCTTCCTCGAGCTGGCCGCAAAGCAGGTCGCGATCGCGCGCGGGCTCGGCTTCCGCGGCGCGTACCTGGGCGGCCACCTCGAGGCAGGCGACTACAGCGAGATCCTGGAGCGAGCCGACGCCTACGCGCCCGGCGACTGGCGCGCGCTCGCGCGCGAGGTGCAATTCCCGTTCCCGGACGAGTTCCACGTTTTCGAGCGCGACGAGCAAACCGGGCTCGCCTCCGCGAAGCTCAACAGCGCCCTCGAGCCGTCCAGGCGAAGGCGCCGCAGCGGCCACGCGCCGCTCCGCTACCGGTTCAGCCGGCGCCTGCACGACGCGGTCTTCGATCCCGGCGGGCGGCTGCACGAGCCCGCGCGGCGGCTGTTCGAGAAAATCGACGCCGCGCCGACACCGGTCGGGAAGCTCGCCCACGCGGCCGAGCAGACCGCCAAGGTGCCGCTGTTCGGCTGCCAGGACTGCGGCGACTGCTCGCTGCCCGACATCGCCTACCTCTGCCCGGAGTCGCAATGCGCGAAGAACCAGCGCAACGGTCCCTGCGGGGGTACGCGTGACGGGCTCTGCGAGGTGGGGACCAAGGAGTGCATCTGGGCGCTCGCATACGACCGGCTGAAGACCTACGGAGAGGAGACGACGATGCTGGATGGCCCGGTGGTCATCAAGGACAACGCGCTGCGCGGGACGAGCGCCTGGGCGAACACCTTGCTGGGACGAGACCACCACGCACAGCCGGATGCGGGGGAGGACCGATGAGCGCCACCGGCAACGGCCGCTTCATCATCATCGGCGAGAACATCCACACCACACGCGTGATCCGCAGGAACGCGCAGAGTGTCGAGCCCGACGAGCGCGGCCGCGAGGCGATCGCCTTCACGGACGAGGACGGCGCCGCGCGCCATCTCCCGGTGTCCGAAGCCGAGCAGCGCACGCAGGAGTACGAGGAGGGCCGGATCAAGCACGTCCGGACCGCCGTGCGGCTGGCGATGGAGGAGGGCGACGACGCCGAGGTGGCGGTCGCCTATCTGCGCGCGCTCGCCAAGCACCAGATCGACTCGGGCTCCGCCTTCCTCGACATCAACGTGGACGAGGTCTCGCTCAAGCTGGAGGAGCAGATCGCCGCGATGGGCTGGCTCGTGAGGCTGATCGACGCGTACAGCTCGGTCCCGCTCTCGATCGACTCTTCCAACCTCGAGATCATCGAGGCGGGCATGGAGGCGGCCGGCTCGGAGAACGGGCCGCCGCTCCTCAACTCGGCCTCGCTGGAGCGCCTCGAGGCGCTCGACGTGGCGGTGGCGGCGGGCAGCCCGGTGATCGTGACGGCCGCCGGCGACGCCGGCATGCCCGAGAACGCGGAGCAGCGTGTGGAGAACGCCGACCGCATGATCGAGGCCGCCGGCGAGCGCGGGATCTCGAAGGACCGCATGTACATCGACCCGCTCGTGTTCCCGATCTCCGTCGACGGCGAGTTCGGCGAGCACTGCCTCGACGCGATCCGGCGCCTGCGCGAGCGCCATGGACCGGAGATCCACATCACCGGCGGGATGAGCAACGTGAGCTTCGGGCTGCCGAACCGCAGACTGATCAACGACGCCTTCCTGATGCTCGCGATTGAGGCAGGCGCGGACAGCGGCATCGTCGACCCGGTGACCAACCCGCCGGAGCGGGCGCTGTCGCTCGACCGCTCGGCACGACCGCTCGAGCTCGCGCTCGACGTGCTGAGCGGCGCCGACCGGCACTGCAAGGCGTACATGAAGGCCTACCGGAAGGGCGAGCTGGAGCTCGTGGCGTGACCCGATACCGCGTGCTCGCCTGGGACGGGATCCCCGCTCAGGTCAAGGTCTACGAGGAGGGCCGGCGGGCGATCTCCGCCGAGCTCGACGACTGGTTCGTCGCGCACATCGACCGCGAGGCGATGCGGCGCGGGTTGTTCGGCACCGACGCCTATCTCGAGCGCTGGGCCTGGTCCGACTACACCGAGCGCGACGGAACCGCGGAGGAGGTGCTCGCGGCGACGGTCAGCGAACTCGAGGCTGAGTGGGAGCCGGTCAGGCGGCGCTGGGAGCGGGGCGAGGACGAGGACTGACGCCAGCGCGCTCGAGCACGGCGTGCAGCAGCACGTCGCAGCCGGCGCGGACGTGCTCGGGCTCGGCGTGCTCCTCGGGACTGTGGCTCACGCCGTTGCGGCAGGGGATGAAGAGCATCGCGGCGGGGATCGAGCGCGCCACATAGACGGCGTCATGGCCGGCGCCGCTCCTCAGCTCGAGCCAGGGCTCGCCGAGGCGTTCGGCCGCGTCGCGCAGCGCCGCCACGCAACCGTCGTCGAAGACGACGGGCTCCATGGCCAGGAAACGCTCCACCTCGACCTCGAGGCGCGCGCCGGCGGCCAGCTCGGCCGCCAGGCGGCGCACCCTCGCCTCCAGCCGGTCGAGCCCCTCGGTCTCGGGGTGGCGCAGGTCGACGAGCAGCCGCGCGCGTCCCGGAATCACCGAGCGCGAGCCCGGCTCCACCTCGATGCGACTGACGGTGGCGAGCGCCTCCGGGTGCCGCGCCGGCAGGGAGTTCACCGCCGTCACGATCCGCGCCGCGCCCACGAGCGCGTCGCGCCGGTGCTCCATGGGCGTCGTGCCGGCGTGGGCCTCGCTGCCGGTGAGCCGAATGGCGAGCCCGCGCAGGCCCTGGCCGCCGGTGACGACGCCGATCGTGTTCCTCGTCGACTCGAGCACCGGGCCCTGCTCGATGTGAGCCTCGAGGTAGGCCGCGACCCGGCGCTCGCCGGGCGGCTCGGGGCCGGCCATGTCCAGCCGCCGGAGCTCCTCGCCGAACCTCGGACCGTCGGTCGCGCGCTGGGCGAGCGCCTCCTCGAGCGAGAGTGTGCCGGCGAACACGGCAGAGCCGGTGCAGGGGAGCGGAAAGCGCGCGCCCTCCTCGTTCGCCCACGAGACTGCGACCACGGGCGCGACCGTCTCCAGCTCGTGGTCGTTGAGGGTGCGCAGGATCTCGAGCGCGGCCAGCGTCCCGTACGCCCCGTCGAACTTGCCGCCGCTCGGCTGCGTGTCGAGGTGGCTGCCGATCAGCACGGCGGGGCGGCGGGTCCCGCTCCCCGGGCGCTCGGCGAACAGGTTGCCGACTGCATCCTGCGTGATCCGGCAACCCGCCTCGATTGCCCAGGTCCGAAAGAGCTCGAGGCCCTGTTTGTCCTCGTCTGTCAGCGCCAGGCGGCGGCAGCCGCCGTCGGGCGTGGCGCCGATCTGCGCCATCTCCATCAGGCTCCGCCAGAGCCGGTCGCCGTCGACCCGTAGCTCGCTCACCGGTGCACCGCGGCGGCCGCGCGCTCGGCGACGGCGGTGCCCATCTCCGCCGTGCCCGCGCTGCCGCCGATGTCCGCCGTGACGAGGCCGCTCGCACAGACCGCTTCGAGCGCTCGCAGCACCGCGTCGCGCTCTGCCTCGAAGCCGAGCTGCTCGAGCATGAGCGCCGCGCTCCAGATCGCGCCAGCCGGGTTCGCGACCCCCCGCCCGGCGATGTCAGGGGCGGAGCCGTGCACGGGCTCGAACATGCCCGGCGCGTCCCCGCCCGGGGCGACGTTCGCGCTCGCAGCCATCCCCATGCCGCCCTGAATCGCCGCCGCCAGGTCGGTGAGGATGTCGGCGAACAGGTTGGAGGCGACGACGACGTCCAGGCTGTCCGGGCTCGAGACCATGCGCGCGGCGAGCGCATCCACGAGCACGCGCTCGAGACGCACGTCCGGGAAATCGGCCGCGACCTCCTCGGCGACCTCGTCCCAGAGCACATAGCCGTAACGAGAGGCGTTCGACTTGGTGGCGCTCGTGAGCAGACCGCGGCGCCCCTGGGCGAGCTCGAAGCCGAGTCGGATCAGTCGCTCGATCGCGAAGCGGGTGAAGACGCTCGTCTCGATCGCGACCTCGTGCGCGAGGCCTCGGTGGGCGCGGCCGCCGACACCCGCGTACTCGGACTCGGTGTTTTCGCGCAGGAACAGCATGTCGACGTCGGTGGTCGCGCGGCCGGCGAGGGGGGTCGGCACGCCGTCGAGCAAGCGTGCCGGGCGGAGGTTCGCCCACAGGTCGAGGCGTTGCCTGATCGGCAGCAGGAGCCCCCAGAGCGACTCGTGGTCGGGGATCGAGGGGTCGCCGACGGCCCCCAGCAGCACCGCGTCGAAGTCACGCAGCGTGTCGATCGCACCCGCGGGCATCATCGTGCCGTGCTCGTGCCAGTGCGCCGAGCCCCAGGGGAGTTCCGTCCACTCGATCGGCAGCGCGAGTGCGTCGACCACGCGACGCGCCTCGGCGATCACCTCCGGCCCCACGCCGTCGCCGGCGATGACCGCCACGCGGCGCCGGTTCTCGGCCGCCGGGCTCACGATCCCGCCGGACGCGGCATCTCGAAGCGTGCGATCTCGGCGAGCACCTCGGCCAGCCGGGCCGCGGTTCGCTCGGCGGTGTCGCGACCGCGCTCGGCGTCCGCCGCGCGCGGGTCGCCGATCGCGCCGGTGGCGGACAGCTCCTCGGTGGTCCAGGCGTAGGGAACCGGCCCGAAGGGCGACAGGTGCTGCGGCTCTCGCTCGGGGTCGTAGCTCGCGTAGGCCGGGTCCCCAGGCGCCCTGTCCATGTGCACCAGGTCGGGCGCCAGGGCGAGCATCAGAGAGGTCTCCCAGTCGCCGGCGTGCGTTCCCCAGCGGGCCTCGTCCGGGCTCACCGGCTCGAAGTCGAGCCCGAGCAGGAAGGTGGAGACGGGAAACACCATCAGGCCGGTGGCCTCGCGCACGTCGCGGGCCAGGTACTCGAGCACCGTGCGGTTGCCTCCGTGGCTGTTGAGCAGCACGAGCCGCCGGAAGCCCGCGCGCGCGACGCTCGCGCCGATGTCGTGCACGACCGCGGCAAGCGTCGACTGCGAGAGCGTGACCGTGCCGGCGAAGCGGATGTGCTCGTTGCTCTTGCCGTAGGCGAGCGAGGGCAGGACCCACAGCTCCGACGAGTCGGGCACGCGCTCGAGGGCGAGCGCCAGCAGCCGCTCGCCGAGCAGGAGATCGGTGACCACGGGCATGTGCGGGCCGTGCTGCTCGATCGCCGAGATCACGACCACGACGGCGGCGTCCTGCTTCGGCAGCGCCGCGACCTCCTCGGTGGTGAGGTAGGCCAGGTAGCGGCCGCGCGGGAACGGCTCGTGGGTGGTCGACCCGCTCATCTCAGAGCACCGGCCACGGTTGCGGAACCTGTACGCCGGCGCGCTCGAACAGCGCCGCCGAGCGCTCGCGCGCATCCCGGATGATGCGCTCCTCGTCGAGCCGGGTCATCTCCCGGCCCTCCATCAGCACATCGCCGTCGACGATCACCGTGTCGACGTCGGCGCCGCTCGAGGCGTAAACGAGGTTCGAGATCCAGTTGACGTTCGGCGTCCAGTGCGGCCGGTCGGTGCGGATCACGATCAGGTCGGCGCGCATGCCGGGCTCGATGCTGCCGACGAGCTCGCCGAGGCCGAGCGCGCTCGCTCCGCCGACCGTCGCCATCTCGAGGATCCTCTCGGCCGGCACCACGCCGGCGTCGCGCCGGCGCAGCTTCTGGAGGTAGCCCACCCATTTGAGATCCCGGATCAGATCACACGAGTTGTTCGCCGGCGCGCCGTCCGAGCCGAGCGCGACGTTCACGCCGGCCTCGAGCAGCTCGCAGACCGGCGTGACCGCGTTGCCGACCTTGGCAGGGCCGGTCGGGCAATGGACCACATGGGTGCCGCTGCCGCTCAGCACCGCGATGTCCTCCGGCTCCAGCGCCGTGCAGTGCAGCAGCACCACGTCGTCGCCGAGCATCCCGATGCGCTCGAGGAACTCGCCCTGGCCGGCGCCGAACTGCTCGCGGATGAAGCCGGGCTCCCGGGCCGACTGCGCGTAGTGCTGACACAGCCCCATGCCCTCGGACCGTGCGTGTTCGACGACGCGCCGCAAAAGCCCCTCGGAGATGCCGCCGGTGGACCGCGGGCCGAACCAGATCCGGATGCGGTCCGAGCCCTTCCACTGGTCGGCCACGGCGAGCGCCTCGGCGATCGCATCGTCGGGCGACTCCGCCATGCCGCCGTCGAGTGGCGCCGAGTCGAGGTAACCGCCCCCGTCGGTGATCGCCCGCGGTAGCACGGCGCGGATGCCAGTCTCGGCGATCGCCTCGCTCAGCGCGCCAAGCTCGTGCCGGCCCATGATCAGCGTCTCGAGGAACGCCGTGGTGCCGGCCTTCAGCATCTCGAGCACGGCCAGGCGCGCTGACGCGCGTGCGTCCTCCGCCGTGAACGCTCCCTCGAGCGGGAAGATGCGGTCGGCCATCCAGCGCGGGATGGGCAGCTCGTCGGCCGCGCCGCGCAGAAGCGTCTGGGGGAGGTGGAAATGCCCGTCCACGAGGCCGGGCATCACGACCCAGCCGCGCAGGTCGCGGACCGGCTCACCTGGGAAACGCTCGCGCACCTCGGCCGACTTCCCGACGGCCGCGATCGAGTTGCCCTCGATCGCCACGGCCGCGCCGGTCACGATCTCGCGCCGCCCGTTCATAGTGACGGCCGTGCAGTTGTCGAGGATCACGTGGCGGCGCCGGCGGCCTCGTCCGCGGAGCTCGCAGGCGCAGCGTCCGGCGCGGGGTCCTGCTGGTCCGGCCCGCGTGCCACGTGGTCGCCCGTACCGCCGCGCGACGCCTCCTTGCCCCACTCGCCGTGACCGCCGATGGTCACGCCGTGGCCCCACGGCGTCAGGCGCCTGCCCTTGGCCAGCCAGTGGGTGCCCACGCGGCGGGAGAGCGCCAGCGCGCGCTCCTGCACCTCACGCACGAGCGCCTGCTCGTCGACCTGGGTGAAGCGCCCGCCCTCCAGGACGATCTTGCCGTCGATCACGACCGTGTCGACGTTCGACTGGCCGCTCTGGAAGACGAGCGCGGAAATCGGGTCGTGCACGGGCACCGTCTTGAGCCGGTAGGGATCGAGCAGGAACAGGTCTGCCAGGCGGCCCACCTCGAGCGCACCGAGGTCCGCCGGCAGGCCGACCGCCTTCGCACCGGCGTCGGTGGCGAGCTTGAGCGCGTCGCGCGCGTTGAAGACGCGCGGGTCCTCCTCACGCGCCTTGGGCATCACGGCGGCGAACTTGAGCGCCTCGATCATGTCCTGCGTGTTTCCGCAGGCGCCGCCGTCGGTTGCCAGGGCCACCGCGACGCCCGTCTCAAGCATCTCGACGATCGGTGCGATTCCGTTGCCGAGGTAGGCATTGCTGACCGGGTTGTAGGAGACGTGCGCGCCGGTGCGCGCCATGATCTCGATCTCCTCGCGGTTCAGCTTCACGCAGTGCGCGGCGACCACGCGCGGGCTCAGGTAGCCGATCTCCTCCGCCTTGGCGAAGGTGCCAACGCCCCAGCGCTCGATCGAGATGTCGCGCTCGTCGGTGTACTCGCCCATGTGCATGGTGATCTGGGTGCCCTCGGTCTCGGCGTAGTCGACGACCCGCAAGAGCCCGTCGATCGTCATCGTGCGCATCGTCCCGGGGGCGGGGAGGACGCTCGGGACGGCGAGCCCACTCGGGAACTCGCGCGCCAGCTGGCGCATCTGCTCGAAGACCTCGTCGAGCGGGAGGAACCAGGGGTCCCGGTGACCGCTGTCGGGATTGAGGTCGCGCACGGCGCGCCCGAGGAAGCCGCGCAGGCCTGAGTCCTGGAAGGCCCGCATGACCGCGCGGTGCAGCTCGATGTCCGGCAGGCCGAACATGAAGTCGAGCAGCGTCGTGGTGCCGCTGCGGATCGCCTCGAGGCAGCCGACGAGCGCGCCGAGGTAGGTCTCCTCGGGCGTCATCTCGTCGGCCGTAGGGAGGATCAGCATCTCGACCCAGGGCAGCAGGTAGAGCTCGTCGCCGAGGCCCTTGATGAGGTTCTGGAAAAGGTGGTTGTGCGTGTTGATGAGGCCGGGGAAGGCGTACATCCCCTGCGCGTCGACGAGCTTGACCGCCTTCGCGGCATCACCCTCGTGGCCCTCGCCGATCCAGGCGATGCGGCGCTCCGAGATCCCGATCGAAACGTCGGGGACGACGCGGTACTGCTCGTCGCGCGCGCCGCCGAGGACGGCGGTCGCGTTCGTGATCAGCAGGTCGAAGGACGCGGAAGCGTCATTCATGCCGGCTCCAGGGTGAAAGACATGAGCGTGGGCTCGGCCGCGTTGAAGTCGGAGCGAAAGTCGTCGGCATCCGCCCAGTCGCGCTTCGGGACGACCCGCCTGAGGAGCGTGAACTCGACCGGCTCCGAGCCGAACGGGAACGGCTCGATGCTGGCGCGATAGCCGCCGCGCGACCTGATCTGGAGCGTCACGTCGCTGCCGTTCAACGGCACGGCCTCGATCGTAGAGTAGGGCTGCGTGTCGGGCTCGGCCGCCTCCTCGAGGTCGTTCAGCGACGCGTACAGCGAGATCCGGTCCCAGGCCTGGAGCAGTTTGTAGCCGAGCCAGCGCTCGTCGTCGGAGACGCCCAGCTCCTTCGCAAGCTCCTTGTGCGAGCGCTCCTCCTCGGCGATGAACTGGTCCACCAGCTCGCGCGCTCCGCCTGCCAGCGACATCACGAGGCTCGGCTGCAGCCCGTAGCGAGACTGGTAGATGCCGGCGCCGTGCATCGACAGCAGCACGCCCGCGTAGGAGTCCTGCTCGCGGATGGCCGTGATCGCGGCGCGGTAGAAGGCGATGTGAGACTCGATGTTCACGTCGAGGTAGTTGCAGGGCCTGCCCTCGACGTCGAGCCCGGGTGCCTTCTCCCAGATGAACCAGCCGTCGTCGTGCCGGGTGGCGACCACGTCGAGCGAGTGCATCCGCTCGGGCACCGGCCGCCAGGCGCGCGCGAACTGGCCCGCGAGCTCGCCGTGGTCCGTCTGCATAACGAGCGACCAGCTGTCACCGGCGTCGCGAACGAGCATCAGGCAACCTCCTCGTCCAGATGTCGGGGCAGATGCGGGGTGATCGGCGCGTATAGCCGGAAGGGCGTGCGGCGGCGCCCGCGCGCGTACTTGGCGGTGCCGGCCCGGCCCGCCACCGCGATCGAGCGCTCGCGCAGCTCCTCGGCGAGCGCCTTCTCGTCGACCTTGGTCGAGCGCCCGTCCTCGAGCAGCAGCTCGCCGCCGACGATGACCGTGTCCACGTTCTGCGGGCCTCCCATGTAAACGAGCGCCGAGATCGGGTCGATCGCGGGCGACGTGTTGATCGCGCGCTGGTCGAACAGGAAGAGGTCTGCGAGCCGGCCTGGCTCGAGCGCGCCGAGCAGATCGGGCACGCCCATCGCCTTGGCCCCCGCGATCGTCGCCATCGCGAGCATGTCGCGGGCGTTCAGGGCCTGCGGATCCTCGTAGCCGACCTTCTGCAGCAGCGCGCCGAACTTGAGGCTCTCGATCATGTTCTGGCTGTTCACGGAAGCGCCGTCAACCGCCAGGCTCACGTCGATGCCGAGCTCGAGCATCGGCACGATCGGCGCGATGCCGAGGCCGCAGTAGCAGTTGCTGACCGGGTTGTAGGAGACCTGCGTGCCGGTGCGGGCGAGGATGTCCATCTCCTCCGGGCTCACGAGCGTGCTGTGGGCCGCCACGAGCTGCGGACCGAGGAAGCCGATCTCCTCGAGTTTCACCAGCGTCGACGCCCCCCAGCGCAGCGTTCCCTCGTGCGGCTCCTCCGCGTACTCGGCGAGATGCACCGTGACCTGGCAGCCCTCGGCGGCCGCGTACTCCGCGACCCGCTCGAGCCCCTTGAGCGTCATCGTGTGCGGCGTGCCCGGCGCGGGGGCGGCGCTTGGCGTGGGCAGGCCGTTCTCATACTCGCGCGCGAGCTGGCTGATCTGCTCGAGCGCCTCGTCCAGCGGGATCAGCCACGGGTCGCGGTGCGCGGCCTCGACATACACCTCGCGCGTCGCGCGCCCGAGGATGCCGCGCACCCCCGATTCTTCGAACGCGCGGACGACCGCGCGCTGCTGTTCGATGTCGGGCAGGCCCACATGGAAGTCGAGCAGCGATGTGCGGCCGCTTCGCACACCCTCGACGCAGGCGGCGAGAGCGCCGATGTAGATCTCGTCGGCCGACATCTCCTCCGCGGTGGCGAGGATCACCTGGGTGACGATCGGCCAGACGCCCATCTCGTCCCCGAGGCCCTTGCAGAGGTTCTGGAACAGGTGGTTGTGGGTGCTGATCAGGCCGGGGACCGCGAGCCGGCCGCCCGCGTCGATGACGCGTGCCCCAGAAGCCTCCTCGAGCTCGCTCGCCGGGCCGATCCAGCTGATGTGGTCGCCCGCAACCGCGATCGCGCTGTCCGGTACGACGTCGTACTGCGCGCCCTCGACTCCCCCGAGCACGGCCTCGCAGTTCGTGACCACCAGGGTCGGCTGCTCAGACTCCACCCGCCACCTCCTCCGGCTCCGACCACGGGATCACGTACCGCTCGATGACGCTCACGAGGGTGAAGAAGCCGACGCCCGCCAGCGTGGCCACCAAGATGCCCGCCCACACGAGCTCGGTCTGGTAGGCGACGGACTGGTTGATGACGTAGAAGCCGAGCCCGCTGTCAGCGGTGATCCACTCGGCGACCATCGCCCCGGGCACGACGACGCTCGCGGCCACGCGCAGGCCGGCGAACGTGTAGGGAAGCGCGCCGGGAAGGCGCAGGTACTGGAATGTGTTCCAGCGCGACGAGCCGTAGACATGCATCAGCTCCAGGCTCTCGTCGCTCACGGAGGCCAGGCCGCGCACGGTGTTCACGAGGATCGGGAAAAGGGCGATGATCGCCGCGATCACCATCGCGGTGAAGGCGTTGCGGCCGATGATCAGCGCGATCACGGGGGTGATGGCGACCACCGGGACCGCCTGGAGCACGACGATCCAGGGCAGCACGGTCAGCTCGAACGTGCGCGAGCCCTGCACCGCGATCGCCAGCGTGATCGCGACGAAGGCCGCGAGCGCGAATCCGCCCGCCGCCTCGATCAGCGTCTGGCCGAGCTCCGAGAGCAGCAGCGAGCGGTCGTCCCAGGCCGCTTCGGCGATCGCGCTCGGGCGCGGCAGCACATAGGTCGGCGTCTCGCGCAGGCGCGAGTAGAGCTCCCAGGCCCCGAACACCACGACCACGAGCAGCGGCCCGATGAGGATCCCGAACCAGCGCCGCCGCGCCGCCGCGCGCGCACCGCCGTCACCGTTGCCCGGCAGCCGGTCGTGGACGAGGCTGGTCATGCCGTCTCGAGCCGCGAGGTCTGGACCGATTCGTGCCACGGCATCACGAGTCGCTCGGCGAGCGCGACGAGCGCGTAGCCCGCCAGCGCGATCGCCGTCGTCAGCACCATCGCCGCCCACAGCTTCGGCACCTCGAACTGGTACAGCGAGAAGAACATCACCACGCCGAGACCCTTGTTCGCGCCGATCCACTCGCCGATGACGGCCCCGAAGACGCTGGCCGGCACGGCCACCTTGAGGGCGCTCATCAGGTAGGGGAGAGCGGAGGGCGCGCGGAGGTAGCGGAGCACTCCGAGGCGGCTTGCCGAGAGCACGTACATCAGCTCGTGACTCTCGCGCGTGGTCGAGCGAAAGCCGCGAATCGTGTTCACGAGCACGATGAAGAAGACGGCAAGCGCGCTGATCGCGACCCGTGGCTTCTGGCCCTGGCCGAGCCACAGCACGAGCAGCGGGGCGACGACGATGATCGGCACCGAGTAGAGCGCGAGACCGAGTCGCAGGATCGCCGACTCGAGCGAGCGCGCCGCCAGCGCGACGAGTGCCAGCCCGATCGCTATCCCGGAGCCGACCAGCAGCCCGAGCAGCGCGACCTCGGCGGTCGCCCTGGTGTCCGCCCAGAGCGAGTCCCAGTCCTCGCGGAGCACGTCGGCGATCTCAGTAGGCGACGGAATCGCTTTGAAGGCCGGAGCGAGCGCGTACTGCCACAGCAGCAGCAGGAGGACCGTGAAGAGGGCGGCTAGCAGCACGGGGCGGTGCTTGCGCCACATGCCGCGCGTGTCAGAGCTCCGCGGTCGCCAGCGTCGCCGCCTCGACCGAGTCGAAGAGCACCTTCCCGACCGCCGTGAGCGTGTCGTAGAAGCGCTGCTCGCGCATCATCTCGGGCGTGCGCGGGCGCGGCAGGTCGACGGTGATCTCCTCGACGATCCGCCCAGGCCGCGCCGACATGACCAGGATGCGGTCCGACAGGAACACGGCCTCCTGAAGACTGTGCGTGATCAGCACGGCGGTCGTGCCGGTCTCGCTCCAGATGCGCAGGAGCTCGAGGTTCATGCGCTGGCGGGTGATCTCGTCGAGCGCTCCGAAGGGCTCGTCGAGCAGGAGCAGCGTGGGGCCGAGCACCAGCGAGCGCGCGATCGCCACGCGCTGCTTCATGCCACCGGAGAGCTGGTTGGGGCGTGCCTTCTCGAACCCGCTCAGCCCCACGAGCTCGAGCAGCGCGCGTGCCTCCGAGCGCGTGTCGGAGTTCAGGCGCCCGGCGAGCTTCAGCGGCAGCAGCACGTTGCCGAGCACGTCACGCCAGGGAAACAGGGTCGGGTCCTGGAACACCACGCCGAGCTCGCGGCGGCGACGCGCCTCCCGGGGTGACTGACCCCCGATGGTCACCTCGCCGCTCGTGGGCTTGTAGATGTCCGCCAGGATCCGGAGCAACGTCGACTTGCCGCAGCCGGACGGGCCGATGATCGTCACGAACTCGTCGGGCTCGACCGAGAACGAGACCTGTGCGAGCGCCTCGAGCGGCCCGCCGGGCAGCTCGAAGGTCTTCGAGACCCCCGAGACCTCGATGGCGCTCGGGTCAGGCGAACTCACGATTCAGCTCCTGCTCCGTCAGGAGCTGGCTCTTGCCGTCCATGGCCTTCGTCTGGACGGCGTCGGTCATGATGTCCGCCGCCGGGATCGTGCCCTTGATGCCACCCGAGCCCTCGAGGAACGCGATCATCTCGTCCCAGCGCACCGCGTCCATCGTGAACAGGCCCTTCTCGTCGGTCTCCTCGGTCACGATGTCCGACACCTGGGCCTCGCCCTCGGCTGTCTGCTGCTCGATCGTGAGGTCGTCGCGACCGTACTTCTCGACGGTCATCTTGGCGGCTCCCGCGGGGTTGGCCGCGGCCCACTCCCAGCCCTTGATCGAGCCGCGCATGAAGCGCACGAGGAGATCCTCCTGGTCGGCCAACGTCTCCTCGAGGACGAAGACGGGCGCCTCGTAGGGGTTGTAGTCGAACTGGCTCATCGTGATGTAGTTCATCTTCTCGCCCTGCAGCTCGAGCGTGACGCCCTGGCCGGTGCGGAAGCCGTGGAAGAAGTCCGCCTGGTCCTCCACGATCGGCGTCGGGTCGAATCCCGACGGGACGTACTTCCACTGATCCGACGGGAGCCCCGCCGACTCGAGGAGGGCAGTGACGACGGGGCGCCCGCCGGCGGTCGTCGCGATGCGGGCGTCGACCATGTCCTCGGGCTCGGTCAGGTTCTTGTCGGCGAGCGACATGAACACGGCCGGGCTCACCTGGTAGAGGCAGCCGATGACCATGAAGGGGATGTTCTGCTCGACGCGCCCCCGGATGATCTGATCGGGGAAGCCCTCGCCGACGGGCGGGCCGCCGCCCGCCACGATCTGCTGCACATCTAGGTTCGGGCCGCCGGGGATGATGTTGAGGTCGATGCCCTCCTCCTCGAACCAGCCGAACTCCTTGCCCGCGTACCAACCCGCGAACGAGACCTCGAGCAGCCAGCGGATCTGGTAATCGAGCTTCTCGACCTCCTGGGTCCCGCCGCCGTCGCCGGAAGCGTTCGCCGAGTCGTCGCTGTCGTCATCGTCATCGCCGCAGGCCGCCAACAGGCCGCCGCCGAACATCACGCCGCCGAGCATCACCCCGCCCGACTTGAAGAACGTGCGTCGGCTCGTCCCCGGGTTCAGGATCGAGATCTCGTCAAGTGTGCTCTTTGGCATGGATTCCCCCTCCTCTTGATGGGCCAACCGCCTGCTTCGACCTGGCTACCACTGCCCCGTCCGCTCCTGCATGGCCCGCCACTCGTCCGCCACGTCGAGGTGATGGGCGAACCAGACGTCCGGAAACGTCTGGATGTAACGGATGAGCTCGTCGAGCATCTGGATCCGCGGGTGGCGGCCGATGCAGAACGGATGCACGACGAGCAGAAAGCAACCGCCCACCCGGTACGAGCCCTCGAACTCCGCCTTCCAGATGTCCAGCACGTGGGCGGGCGTCGCCATGCCGGACATGTAGGGAAAGAAGTTGAAGAGGAAATACGGAGCGTCGTCGAGCTCCCAGCTCACGGGCAGCTCGACGAAGTCGCGCAGCTCTCCCGTGCTCGTCGGCACGCGCGGCCGGTAGGGCTCGTCGTGCCCGAACAGGCTCGAGTCGTAGCGGAAGCCGAACTCCTCGAGTAGGTCGGACGTGTTCGGCCCGAGCGCGAACGGCGGCGAGCGGTTGCCGCGCGGAGTCGCGTCGAAGCAGTCCTCGAGGCGCGCGATGCCCCGCTTCATCAGGTCGCGCTCCTCCTCGATCGGGAGCTCGAGGACGCTCTCGTGGTAGTAGCCGTGGTAGCCGACATCGTGCACCCCGCGTGCCGCGATCTCCTTGCATGCGTCGGGGTGCTCGTCCACGACCTGCGCGGGGACCATGAAGGTGGCCGGCAGCTCGTGGCGGTCGAAGAGCTCGAGGATGCGCGGCAGCCCGGCTCGGATGTCGTAGTCGCCGCGTGACATCGGGCTCGGCGTGCGCAGGTTGAAGGTGCCGCTCCAGAGCGACTCGGCGTCGAAGTCGACGGACAGCGTGACCGCGCAGCGGTAGCGATCGCGCCAGAGCGGACGTTCGGTCATCTCAGCTCCTCACCTCCGTGGACGGCATCGCGGGCGTCGCAGGGGTCGCCCAGTTCTGGCGCCGCGCGTCGAGCAGCTGCACGCACGCGTGGACGGCGCGGGTGTGCGGGACCTGCAGCCCGAGCCGCTCCGCGAGTTCGACGACCGCGCCCGAAAGGCAATCCAGCTCGAGCGGCTTACCCGCCTCGAGGTCCTGCAGCGTGGAGGGCTTGTGCGGCCCCACCGCGAAGCCGCGCTCGAGCCGGCGGTCGATGCTCACCGGCAGCGACACACCGAGCGCGTTCGCCACGCCGGCCGACTCCTCGAGCATCGTCTTCAGCAGCTCGCGCGACTCCGGCAACCGGCCGAGCTCCTCGAGCGTGCAGCCGGTGAGCGTGCTGACCGTGTTGAAGGCGACGTTGCCGATCAGCTTCAGCCAGATCTGCTCGCCGAGGTCGTCCTCCACCGGGCACTTGAGCCCGCCGGCCTGGAACGCCTCCGAGATCGGCGCGCAGCGCTCGCTGACGTCCACACCGAACGGCTCGCCGATCGTGAAGCGGGTGCCCTCGATGTGCCGGATGACGCCGGGCGCCTCGATCGCGGTCGAGCAGTAGGTGACGCAGCCGACGACGTGCTCGTCGTCGATGGCGGCAGCGATCGTGCCGCCTGGGTCGACGCTTTCGAGCTCGATCGCGTCGAACGGCGGGTCGAGCGAGCGCGTGTACCACCACGGGATGCCGTTCTGGGCCGCGACCACGGCGGCGCGCGGCGCGAGGCGGGCGCCGATGTCGGGGGCCAGCTCGCGCAGGCTGTAGGTCTTGACGGCGAGGATCACGACGCCGGCGCCCTCGATCGCGTCGAAGTCGTCGGTGGCTTCGACGCCGACGTGGAAGTCGCCACGCGCGCTCAGCACCTGGACCCCGTTGCGCCGCATCGCGGCGAGATGCTCGCCACGGGCGATCAGGGTCACGTCCGCGCCCCCGCGCACGAGTGCCGCGCCGACGTAGGCGCCGATCGCGCCGGCCCCGACGACCACGAATCTCGGCCCGGCGCTCACGGCGTCTCCGCCTGACGCTCGAACCACATCGCGACCAGCTCGCCTGAGCGCCGCACGTGCTCGACCATGAGCCGGCGGGCGGTTTCCTCGTCGCGCTCCTCAATCGCCGCGCGGATTCCGCGGTGCTCCTCGACGTTCACACGCAGCAGGCGCGAGTCGCCACTCAATGCCGACCAGGTGAGGTTGCGCGGGAAGCTCCGGTGCAGGTTCTCGATGGCCGCCTGCAGGCGCGTGTTGCCGGCGCCGCGCTGGATCGCGAGGTGGAAGCGGTCGTTCGCCTGCATCCAGCTGGCCCCGTATGGGCTGGGGCCGTCGGCGGGCTTGGGGTCGTCCAAGAACTCCTCGACCAGGTGCTGGAACAGCTCCTCGGCCTCGCGGAGCTGGGCGAGCTCGGCGTCGCGGATCCAGCGGGCCGCCAGCTCGGCGGCAAAGCCCTCGAGCTCGGCGCGCACGACGTAGGCCTCGCGGAGGTCGCGCGGGGTGGGCCCGCGCACGAGCGCCCCGCGGTTGGGGACGACCTCGACCATGCCGTTGGCCTGGAGCACCCGCAGCGCCTCGCGGATCGGCGTCCGGCTGACCTTGAACTCGGCGGCCATCGTCTCTTGCCGCAGCCACGAATTCACCGGGATGGCGCCACTCGCGATGGCCGCCTCGAGCGACTGGACGAGTTGTTCGACGACCGCTCCTTGGCCAGCTTGCTTCGCGTCGCGCCGTTTGGGCCGAGTTGACATTACAGCCAATCTGACCTACGTTGTATCCAATTTGCAGTTGGCTGTCAACAGTCGCCGAGAGCACGAATCGCACCCTGATCGGCCGCTGACGGCGTGACTTTTCGGCACTCCTTCGGCCGTCCTCCCGCCGTCTCGAGGGAGACGATGGTGGCCACGAGCCAGCCGCTCGCAACCCGGGCCGGACTGCGCATGCTCGAGCGCGGCGGCAACGCGGCGGACGCCGTGCTGGCGGCCGCGGCCGTGCTGTCGGTGACCGAGCCGATGTCGACCGGCATCGGCGGCGACGCGTTCGCGATCGTCTGGGACGACGGCGAGGCGAGTGGCCTCGACGCGGCCGGCCCGGCGCCGGCGGCTGCCGACGAGCTGGAGCCGGCGGAACGCGGACCGCGCTCGGTCACGGTGCCCGGGGCCGTGCACGGCTGGGCGGCGCTGTCGGCGCGTCATGGCCGGCTCGGGCTCGACAGCTGCCTCGCCGACGCCGTCGATGCGGCCGAGCGCGGCTTTGCCGTCGGCTATCGGACGGCGATTGCCTGGGGCACGGAGCCGGGTCAGACGAGCACGGGCTGGGCCGCATCTGAGGTCCCGCCCGACCTGGCGCCGGCGCCGCGGGCGGGCGAGCGCGTGCGCCAGCCGGAGCTCGCCGTGACGCTGCGTGCGATTGCGGAGCGCGGCCCGGAGGCGTTCTACGAGGGCCCCGTCGCGGAGGCGATCTGTCGAGCAAGCTGGCTCGAGGAGAGTGATCTCGCTTCATACGCCTCCGGCTGGGTGCGGCCGCTGCGCGTCCGCTACCGCGACCACGAGGTGCTCGAGTTGCCGCCGCCAACCCAGGGCGTGGCGGCCGCCGAAGCGCTCGCCCTGCTGGACGGCAGCACGCCGGAGCTGTCCAACCAGATCGCCTGTGCGCGGCTCGCCGTGGAGGACGCGCGCGAGCGCGTGCGCGACGGTGCGGACGTGAGCGAGCTGCTCTCGCCGGCGTATCTCGAACGTCGCCGGGGCGAGCTGCCCGCGCTGGTGGCTGAGCCGGCGGGCGGGACCGTCTACCTGTGTGCCGTCGACGCCGAGCGGATGGCGGTCTCGTTCATCCAGAGCCTCTACGGCGGCTTCGGCTCCGGGATCGTCGCGCCCGGGACCGGCGTTGTTCTCCAGAACCGGGGCGCCTGCTTCGCGGTGGGCGGCCGCGTCGAGCCCGGCCGCCGCCCGTACCACACGATCATCCCGGGCATGCTGCTCCGCGACGGCAGCCTGCGCGGCCCGTTCGGCGTAATGGGCGGCTACATCCAGGCCCAGGCGCACATGCAGCTCGTGTCCGCGATCGTTGACGACGGCTTAGATCCACAGGCCGCGCTCGACCGCTCGCGCTTCCTCGTCGACGGCGACGTCGTCCGGCTTGAGGAGGGACTCTGGGCGCAAGCGGGCGAGCTTGAGCGCGCCGGCATCGCGACCGTGCGCGAGGAGGACTCGCTGGCGTTCGGCGGCGGGCAGGCGATCCTGACCGAGGGAGAGGCGCTGTTCGGCGGATCTGACCCGCGAAAGGACGGCTATGCCGCCGGCTTCTGACGCGCCCGAGACGCTCGCCGCCCTGCTCGAGGGCAAGCCGGGTGACGCGCCGGCGATCGTGTGCCCGGAGGACGGCGCGCCGCGCAGCTTCGCGGCGTTGACGGACGCGGCCGCGCGCCAGGCCGGCCTGCTCAGCGCCGCCGGGGTCGAGCGTGGCGACCGCGTGGCGATGGTGCTGCGGAACGGCCCGGAGATCATCGAGACCCTGTTCGCACTGGGGCTGTTGGGTGCGGCCGCCGCGCCGCTCAACCCCGCGTACACGGTCGACGAGTACGCCTTCTACCTGGACGACCTGGACCCGCGGCTGCTGCTGCTCGAGGCGGGCGAGGGAGCGAACGCGCGGGCCGCCGCCTCCTCCTCGTTGCGGATCGCCGAACTCGAGCCGCGGCCGGGTGCGGAGAGCCGCATCCGGGTCGACGGCGGCGAGCTGTCGGGCGTCGACGGGTTCGAGCCCGGGACGGGCGACGACATCGCGCTGCTGCTGCACACGAGCGGGACGACGAGCCGGCCCAAGCAGGTGCCGCTGCGCCAGCGCAACCTCGCCTACTCCGCGCGCTCCGTCGCCGACTGCTACGGGCTCGGGCCCGACGACGTCTCCTACTGCTCGATGCCGCTCTTCCACGTCCACGGTCTCGTAGCGTCGACCCTCGCCGCGCTCGTTGCCGGCGGCAGGGTGGTGGTACCGCGCCGCTACACGAGCCGCGGCTTCTGGTCGCAGGCCCGCGAGCACGCCATCACCTGGGTGTCGGCGGGGCCGACCACCCACCAGATGGCGCTCGACGCGCGCGACGGTGACCCGCCGGCGAGCCTGCGCTTCGTGCGGTCCTGCAGCTCGCCGCTGTCGCCCGACCTCATGCAGCGCGCCGAGGACGCCTACGGCGTGCCCGTCGTCGAGGCGTACGGCATGACCGAGGCAAGCCATCAGATGACGTCGAACCCGCTGCCGCCGGAACGCCGCATACCGGGCTCAGTCGGGATCCCGGCCGGAGCCGAGGTCGCGATCCTCGACAGCGCGGGCGCCGAGCTTCCGTCGGGCGCTCCGGGCGAGGTGGCCGTGCGCGGGCCGGGCATCACCTCCGGCTACCTGAACAACCCCGAGGCCAACGCCGACGCGTTCGTCGACGGCTGGTTCCGCACCGGCGATCGGGGTCTCCTCGAGGACGGCTACCTCTACCTCCAGGGCCGGCTCAAGGAGATGATCCTGCGCGGCGGCGAGAACATCTCGCCGTACGAGATCGAGGACGTGCTGCTCGCCCACCCGGCCGTGCGCGACGCCGTCTGCTTCGCCCTCGAGGACGCCAAGTACGGCGAGGTGGTGGGCGCCGCGGTCTCGCTGAAGGCCGACGCCGGCGATGACGAGCTGACCGCGCATTGCAGCGAACGCCTGGCTTCCTTCAAGGTTCCTACGGTGATCCACGTGCTCGACGAGATCCCGCGCACGCCGACCGGGAAGGTCCAGCGGCGACGGATGGCGGCGTTCCTGACGGGCGACGGGTGACCAAGTCGGCGATCGAGTTGCTGGAGGGCTATCGGAGCGGCGAGCTCACGCCGGTGGAGGTCGTCGACGCCTCGCTGGCAAGGATCGGCGCACTCGATCCCGAACTTGGGGCGGTGCCGACGCTGTGCGCCGAGCGCGCCCGCGCCGAGGCCGCGGCGTGCGAGCAGGCCTACCACGACGGCCTTCCCCAGGGTCCGCTCGCCGGCGTCCCGTTCGTCGTCAAGGACCTGTTCGACTCGGCGGACGTGCCGACCGCATACGGCTCGCCGATGTTCGCGGGGCACACGCCGTCGGCGGACGCGGCCGTCGTCCGCAACGTGCGCGACGCCGGCG
>Ga0081538_10001813_pt1 | contig 21518 bp, 19 predicted proteins | sample TabmetS5T2R1_FD_71022 | JGI IMG/M metagenome (GOLD analysis project Ga0081538, IMG submission 71022) | Tabebuia heterophylla rhizosphere microbial communities from the University of Puerto Rico - S5T2R1 | ecosystem: Host-associated > Plants > Roots > Rhizosphere ...
CGTGCTGATCTACGAGTCCGGCGCGATCGGCGCCAAGCCGGTGAACCTGCCGCTCTCGATCGGCGACGACGACCTCGCCGCCACCGCCGACGAGCTCGTCTCCGTTCCCGAGATGTTCGGCTACTGGATAGGCGCCGGGCGCATCGACGTCGGCTTCCTGGGGGCTGCGCAGATCGACCGGAGGGGAAGCATCAACACCACGGTCATCGGGCCCTACGACCGGCCCAACGTGCGCCTGCCGGGCGCCGGGGGCGCGCCCGAGATCGCGGCGGCTGCGAAGGAGGTCATCGTCATGCTGCAGCACTCGCCGCGCGCCTTCGTCGAGCGCCTCGACTTCGTCACTTCGCTCGGCCGCGGTGGGGATGCCTTCACGGTCATCACCGACCTCGGTGTGCTCCGTCCGGGGGACGACGGCGAGCTGGAGCTCACGGCTGTCCATGCGGGGGTGGAGCCCGGGGAGGTGCTGGCGGCGACCGGCTGGCCGCTTCGCGTGCGCAAGCCGCTCCAGGCCACGGAGCCGCCGACCGAGCGGGAGCTCGAGGAGCTGCGCGCGCTCAGAGCTCGGTGAGCGGGCTCCTGGGGGACCGGGAGCCGCACTCCGCCGGCTCAGGCGAACGTCAGGTCGAGCCGTCCAAGCGGCTCCAGCTCGACCTCGACGTGCTCCCCCGGAACGGGCCACACATGCGGGAGGACGGCGCCGGTGATGACGACCTCGCCTGCCCTCAGCGTCTCGCCGAAGGCCGCCAGGAGGGTGGCCACGTGGGCGACGACGCCCACGAGCTCGCCCGTGAGCGCGGTCGGGTCGTCGGTGGAGCCGATCTCCTCGCCGTCGGAGGTCACGCGTGCGCGGATGCCGGCGACGTCTCCACCTGCTCTCGTAGGGTCGGGCGTGCCGAGGACGACCCCGCGCTGGAAGATGTTCTCGGCGAGCACGGCCTCGAGCTCCTCGAGCGGTCGGTCGATGTCGGCGAGCTCGAGCGCGGGCCCGAGCGCCGCGATCGCCGCCTGCGTCTCCCCGCGGCTCGCCCCGGCGCCGAGGTCGCGGCCCATGTGCACGGCGATCTCCGCTTCGAGAGCCGGCTTCGTCCAGCCCGCGATCGAGTAGACCGACCCGGGCTCGGCGAGCGCGCGTGAGGTGAGAAAACCGACCAGCGGCGCGCCGAGCCCGAGTAGCTCGAGGGCCTGGGGCGCGCCGAAGGCCACCTTCCACCCGAGCGGACGCTCGCCCTGGGCCAGGCGCCGACGACGGAGCTCGAGCTGCGCGCGCAGGCCGCGGGCCACACGCGGGTTCTCCCAGACCGGCCGCACCGTCGGGTTAGTCCTTCTGTTGCTGTGGTCCCTGGCCGGCGGACCGGAGCGCGTCCGCAAGGTCCGGCGACTCGCCGGCGGCGGGCCGGACAGTCGCCGGCTCGGCCGCCGGCAGCTCGAAGGAGAAGGTCGAGCCGACGCCCTCCTTTGACTCGACCCAGATGCGTCCATCCATGCGTTCGAGCAGCTCGTTGACGATGTAGAGGCCAAGGCCTGTGCCCCCGATCCCGCGAGTCATCGCGGGATCGAGTCGGTAGAACTTCTCGAAGATCCGCGACTGCTCGTCGGCGGGGATGCCGAGGCCCTCGTCTCGCACGTAGAAGCGGGCGAAGCCCTCCGCAGGGCCCGCGCCGACCTGGACGAGCCCGCCGTCGGGCGAATATTTGATTGCATTCGCGACGAGGTTCACGAGGACCTGGCGGACGCGGTGGCGGTCGGCTGCTACGAAAGGGGTGGAATCGGCCACGAGCGTCTCGAAACGGATCTCGGGCGGGTGTTGCCCGCGGAAGGACTCGACGACGCGCTCGACGAGATCGCCGGCGTCGAAGGGCTCCCACACGAGATCGAGGCGGCCCGCATCGAGCTGGTTGGCGAGAAGGATGTCGTTGACGATTCGGTTCAGACGCTCCGACTCGTCCACGATCAAGGAGACGAAGCGGTTGCGACCCGCCTCGTCGAGGGCGAAGTCGTGGCGGCGAAGTGTCTGGGCGGCCCCGTACACCGCAGCCAGGGGGGTGCGCAGCTCGTGGGAGGCCGTGGCGACGAAGTCCGCCTTCAGTTCTTCCAGCCGGCGTGCGTCCGTGACGTCGCGGAAGGCGTAGACGATGCCGCCGAAGAAGTCGACTCCCGAGATCGAGATCCAACGCTCGCCGCGCTCGGTCTCCAGCGGGAAGGCTTCCGGCTCGACCGACTCGGATGCGGCGCCGACCGGAATCCGGTCGGCGAGCGCCTTCCAGCCTGCGATCGCGTCACTCGCGGCCCGACCCAGCACCTCACCGGGCGTGAGGCCCGTGATCGCCTGGGCTGCCGGGTTCCAGAGCCGGATCGTCCCCGCCCGGTCGACGAGAAGGACGCCGTCGGCGACGTAGGTAAGCACCTGAGCCGCATCGGCGGACTTCTCCACCTCTCGGGTCAGGCGGGCGTTGTCGACGGCCAGGGCAATCATTCCGGCGAGGTCCTGTGCCACGGAGAGGTCGTCTGCCCGGTAGGAGCGGCCCGGCGCGCGTGCGAGGAGCGTGAGTGCTCCGAGCGTGCGGCCCCGACCCCGCAGCGGCACACACATGCGAGCCTCCGAAAGCTCGGGCTCGCCGCACCGGACGACCTCGAGAACCTCCGACTCGGGAGTCGGGCCGGGCTCCTCCCCTGGTGGTGTGCCCGGCCCCGAGTGCGCGGCGGCGAGGCGCGTGGCGGCGCCGTCCTCGTCGATCAGGTCGATCACGCACCAGTCGGCCAGGTCCTGGACGGCCAGATCGGCGACCCGCCGAAGCGTCGCCTGGTAGTTGGGCGAAGACGCCAGGATCTCTCCCGCGCGAGCGAGAACGTCGAGCTTCCGCTGCCGGTCGAGGGCTTCCGCGGCGGCCGCGCGCTCGGCGGCCAGGAGGCGCGTCCGCTCCTCTCCTGCCTGCCGGCGCTCGCTGACGTCGAGCAGGAAGCCCTGGACGTAGAGCGGCTTGCCGTTGTCGTCCCGTACCGTCGCCGCCTCGTCGCGCACCCAGACCACTCGGCCGTCGCGGGAGAGCATCCTGTATTCGGTTTGGAGCGGCCCGGCGCCGGCCGTCGCCGCGGCGATCTCGGCAGAGACTCGTTCTCGGTCGTCCTCGTGCACGAGCTGGAAGAAGAGGTTGGGCTTGGCGAGCCACTCGCCGGCCCCGTAGCCGAGGACCGAGCCGGCCTGCGGGCTGACGTAGAGCGGGTTACCGCGGTCGTCGAGTGGGTGGACGTACGTGATCGCGGGTAGGTGCTCGGTGAGCGATCGGTACTTGGCCTCGCTCTCGCGCTGCCTGGCCTCGGCGCGCTGCGGGACCCCGACATCGCGCGCGGCGATGACGGCACCCGCCGGCGCGACTGCGTCGTCGCGGATCGGCACGACCGTGAGCGAGACGGCGAGCTCGCTCCCATCCCTTCTGTGGTGTATCGCGCTCGGCACGTCGAGGCGTTCGTCCGGGTCGACCGACATCCCTTCCTCGGCGGTCGGTGCCAGGAGCGAGACGGGCTCGCCGATCGCCTCGGCGGCTTCGTAACCGTAGAGCGCCTCCGCGCCCGCGTTCCAGCTGACGATCGTCCCCTCCGGGTCGAGGCCGATGATCGCCTCGGCTGCGGAGTCCCGCACCGCGGAGAGCTCGCCGGAGACCAGGCTGCGTTCCTGCGCTGTTCGACGCCAGCTCAGAGCCAGCCAGCCGGCGAGGGCGCCGACCACGAGCCAGGCGGGAAGCCCGACCAGGGCGCGTAGCGACTGGTCGGCGACGAAGAAGAAGTGGAGCGCCCACCCCGCGCCGCCGACGATGAGACCGCTCCAGACGCCGCCGAGGGCGCCCGCGAGCGCGGCCACCAACAGCCCGGCGGCGACGGCTGCTCCCGGGTAGCGGTCGTGCCAGTCTCCGAGCAGCATCACGAGTGACTCGAGGCCGACGCCGACCGCGATGGCCAGGGCGACCCGGACGCGGGTCGAAGGACGGCCTGCGGCCCCCTTCAGAGTGGCCAGGTCTGGCACGGCTCGTGAGTTCGGGTTGGCATGGGCGGTCTCCTTCCCGCTTGGTCCCTGGATTCCCGCGAGAATATGCAGTTCGTGAAACAGTTGCACATCCTCCGTCACGCGAAGTCGAGCTGGGACGACCCCGACCTGGCCGATCACGAGCGACCCCTCGCTCCCCGCGGCAAGAAGGCCGCCGTGCGGATCGCCGAGCACGTGCGAACGGAGGGGATCACACCGGAGCTCGTTCTCTGCTCCACGGCGCTCCGTGCCAGGCAAACCTTCGCGGCGCTCCTTCCCGTGCTCTCGGGCGACGTCGAGATCCGGCTCGAGGACGCGCTCTACGGCGCCGGTGTCGAGACGGTGCTCACCCGTCTCCGCACGGTGGACGAGGCGGTCGGATCGGTGCTCGTGGTCGGGCACAACCCGACGCTGCACGAGCTTGCTCTCGCGCTCGCTGGCCGTGAGGACGCCCTCGAGCACTTCCCCACGGGCGCGCTGGCGACCCTGTCGCTGACGACTTCCTGGGCGGACATCGCAGAGGGAGGTGCGGAGCTGGTCGCCTTCGTCGTCCCCAGGAAGCTGATTGGCTAAGACCTCGTCTCAGAATGAAGCCTTTTGCCGTCGGGCCGCGCTGCTCGCCCCGAGAGCAGCGTGCTCGGTCGCGCCCATATCGCCGTGGGTATGGGCGCTCGCTGCGTCCTTGTCTCGGAACGACCATCGCACCCCGACGGCGAAGCATCATCCTGAAACGAGTTCTGAGAGGAGGTGCCTGCTATTCTCCCGGGCGAAAACCAGAGCGAGTCCGGTTCGCGCGTGGCGCTTTCCTTACCCGTTCTTGTATTTGGTAAGGAGGTGTTTTATGGCCAGCGGAACCGTCAAGTGGTTCAACGACAGCAAGGGGTACGGCTTCATCACCCCTGACGAGGGCACGAAGGATCTCTTCGTGCACCACAGCAACATCGCCGGCGAGGGCTTCAAGAGCCTCTCCGAGGGCGCGCGCGTCGAGTTCGAGCAGCGCCAGGGCGAGAAGGGCCCCGAGGCAACGAACGTCGCCCCGGTCGCGTAGCCGCGAAGTCCGCCGGCCGCGGACTGCTTCGGCGGCCGCGTCCGGCGGGTCTCAAACCTGAAAGGGGTCAAGATCAGCGACAAGGAAGAGAAGCTCGAGATGGAGGGTGAGGTCGTCGAAGCCCTCCGGGGACGCATGTTCCGCGTCCTGCTCGACAACGGCCACGAGACGATCGGCTATACGGCCGGGAAGATGAAGCGCTATCGGATCAGGATTTTCCTCGGCGATCGCGTCAAGATCGAGGTCTCTCCTTATGACCTCTCGCGGGGAAGAATCGTCTACCGGTATCGCTGAGCTGCCTCGGCCGCGGCTGCGCGGTGTCTTTCACCAGTACGCCTGCATCGCGGCGGTCGTGCTCGGACTCGCGCTCGTCGCCACCGCACCAGGCGCGCTTGCCCGCTCCGCGGCCCTGATCTTCGGCGGCTCCGTCGCGCTCACGTTTGGTGTCAGCGCGCTCTACCACCGGGTGACCTGGCAGCCGGCGGCCAGGCGGCTGATGCGGCGACTCGATCACTCGGCGATCTACCTGCTCATCGCCGGGACCTACACGCCGTACGCGCTCCTGGTGCTCACCGGCGCCTGGCAGTTCTCGCTGCTTGCCGTTGTCTGGATCGGGGCGGCGCTGGCGATCGCCCAGAGCCTGCTCTGGGTCGATCGACCGAAGTGGCTCTCTGCGCTGCTCGGGATCGTCCTCGGGTGGGCCGGGGTCGCCGCCTTTCCGCAGATCCTCGAGGCGACCGGGTCGGCCGGCGCATCGCTCCTTCTGATCGGCGGAGTGCTCTACACGCTCGGCGCGCTGGTGTACGCGAGGAGCCGCCCCGATCCAGTGCCGGCCGTCTTCGGCTACCACGAGCTCTTCCACGTCCTGACCATCCTGGCCGCCGCGTGCCAGTACGCCGCCATCGCGTTCTTCCTGCTGCCGGCTGCGTAGCTCTCGCGCGGCTGAGGCGGCTCACTCCAGGCAGCTGACCACGAAGGCGAGGAGCAGCACCGGGTTGACCACGAGGTAGACGAGCGCCAGGAACCATCGTCGTGCCAGAAGCCCGAGGAGCCCCAAGAGCCCGGCGGCAACCGAAGTCGCCAACGCAGCCCCGAGCAGGTAGCGGGTCGCAAGGTCGTCCTCTGGGCCGCACGACGCCACGTGCTCGGTATAGATCCACGCAAGCACGAACGTGACGACCGTGAAGCCGAGCCCGGCCAGCGAGAGGCGCCACGCGATCTGCCGCTTCGGGCCTCCGACCTCGAGGCGACGGCCGCTCTCACCCCTGGCCACCAGGCCACCGACGGCGGCAACGATGAGCATGCCGGCGATCGCCAGGACGGCCGGCCTTGCGGCGGGCTCGATGGTCGTGTCGGCCAGCCAGAAGAGCCCGGCGACGACGAGGCCGAGCACAACCCCTGCCACGCCGAGGTTGGCGAAGACCCGCTGCCTCTCGCTCGGAGTGCGACGCCTGACAAGTGCGACCGCCGTCGCCCCGAGTGCAGCACCGAGCACGGCGACGGAATAGATCCAGGAGCGGCGGCGGTAGTCCCCTTCGAGCGAGAGCCTGTGCACATTCCTGGCGTCCAGCCCCTGCTCGCATTGCTCGGTGTACGGAGTGCAGTCGGGGAGCTCGGGGACGCGGGAGACGGTGACGCGGTAGTCGACGATCGCTGCTGCGACTCCGGCGAGCGCGACGACGACAGCCACCGCCGTGAGCGCTCGCACCGGGCTCACCGCGGCTGCGCGGTACTCAGACGCTGGTAGAAGAACCCGGCAAGCAGGAGCACGGCGCCGACCGCCAGGAAGGACAGCGCCCGGGTCACGGAACTGAGCATGCTCAGGTCGTAGAGGAAGATCTTGGCCAAACTCACGCCGAAGAGCGCGAAGCCTGCCAGCCGGAGTGAGGCCCTGGCGCGCGTCAGGCCGGCGTAGAGCGCGGCCAGCCCGATGAGGCCCCAGAACGCGCTGACGCCCGTGTGACCGCGCTGGAAGGCGCTCGTCACGTCATCGCCGAGTGCCTGCGAGACGCCCATGAGCACGAGCGAGCACCCGTAGACGGCGAGGACGACGGCGGCCCAGGCGGCTTCTGGGCGCAAACGGGTCTGCGCCTCGGCGAGCGCTCGGTCGAGCCCGTCGCGCGCGTCGCCCGTCCACGTCGGCCGGGTGACGGCGAGCATGGCCAGGATCGCGAATGCGAGCGCGATCACGCCGTCGGCGGGGTGCCGCGTGGCCGTGAAGAGATCGCCCGGTGGGGCGAGCCGGACGAGCGCCTCGACGAGGGCGAGGCCGGCGAAGACGTAGGAGGCGAGCTGGAGGCGGCGCTCACGCGTTGCCGCGGCGAGTGCGGCAAGGGCGGCGGCCGTGACGGCCCAGGCGGCGACAAGGGTGGTCGCCTCGAAGAGCAGCGCGGAGGCCGCGAGCGCGAGCCCGAGCGAAGAGGCCCAGAGCATCGTCGCTCGGGCGCGCTCGGAGAACGCGAGTGCCGCCAGCGCCGCGAACGGCGCGGCCGCGGCGAGCAGCGCGAGACCCTCGGTGCGATCCGAGCCGCCGATGCCGAGCGCCCCTGCCCCGGCAACGGCGGCGCCGGCCGGAACGAGCGCGAGCGCGAGTCGGCCTCGGCCCAGGTAGCCGGCGCCGAGCAGCGCTGCGGCGACGAGCAAGGCGGCAAGCCCCGAGTAGTCGTCGCCGAGCCGTTCGGCATCGTAAACGCGCAGCTTCATGAGCGCGAGCGTGAACCAGAGCAGGCCGGCGACCTGGTACGCGGTGTGGCGGCCGGCGACGAAGATGACCGCGCCGACCGCGGCCCACAAAGCCGTCACCGCGACCTCGCCGAGGCCGGAATCGAACTGCACGCCGAGCTCGAGCAGCCCGAGCGAGGCGGCGTGAACGAGGAGCGCGGCCGCGGCCAGCGCCACGCCGGCAGCGATCTGCCTCCGGGCGCTCTCGATCGTCGCCAGCCTGCCGCGCGGGTCGTAGCGCCGCCAGCGTGGGGCGAAGTACGCGACGACGAGGCCGGCGAGCCCCACGGCGGCGGCGACCGCGGCCCCTTCGGCGGGGTCGGATACCGCGGCGAACAACCGGCGGGGCGGGGCGTCGATCGCAAAGACGTGGCCGACTGCGAGCGCGTAGTAGGCGAGAGCGCCGACGCCGTACCGGAGCTCGCGGATTCGGTGGGCGAGCCAGGCGAGCAGCGCGGCCTGCGCCGCCCAGACAACTGCGAGCGTTCCACCGGCGAGCAGGAGCGCGAGCGCGATCGCCGCCACGGTGAGGCCGACGGCGCCGAGCAGCGCCGAGAGCTCGCGGTCGCGCGAGAAGAAGCCGATCGCGAGCAGACCGAAGACAGCGGCGACGGCAAGGATGGCGGCGCCTTCACGGCCGACGCCGGCGATCTCTCCGTTGAGGAGAACGCGCGCGCTCAAGACCGCCAGGGCCGCCGAGCCGATTACGAAGGACGCCGACAGCGAGTCGATTCGCGTCACGCCGCGCGAGACGTGGCGGGCCACGCCGATGCCCAGGAGCAACAGCCAGAAGGAGGTCGCGAGCATGACGACGCGGGCAGCGGCGCCCTCGCCTTCATCGAGGACGAGCCAGACGAGCTGGGGGACGACGCTGACGGCCGCGGCGACGAGGAGGGCGTCCCAAAGGCGTCGAATCGCGACGACGGCCGCAGCGGCGAGCGCGAGCCCTGCAAACGCCGTACCCAGCGGCGTCAGGCCACCGTCGAGCACGGCCGAGACCGGGACGAGCGCCGCGCCGACGAGACCGATCCCCGCAACCGTCTCCGAGCGCCAGGCGAGGGCGACGAGGGTGCCGACGGCGGCGATAACGGCTGCGATCGCGAGCGCAACCGCGTCCGGGACGAGCTCGTAGAGCGCCGCGGCTGCCAGCAGGGTGGCGTAGCCGCCGGCGATCCCGGCGCCGACGGCGGCGACTGTTGCATAGAGCTGGCCGTAGCGGCGGCGCAGCTCGACTCCGGCGGCGAAGACGATGAGCGACGCGAGCGCGCCGAGGGTCACCCGCTCGACCGGACCGATCCAGCCGCGGTTGACCGCGAGCACGAAGAAAAAGACGACGCCGAGCGCGGTCACGACACCGCCGGCCCACGCGAGCGCGCGGGCACCGAGCAGGTCGGCGAGCTCGACCTTCGGCCTCGGCGGCGCCGGCGGCCGCGGCGGCTCGGAGGGTTGCCGGGGTGCAGGTCGCGGCCGGGGAGCGGGGCGCTGAGGCGGAGGCAGAGGCGGCGCGGCAGGGGACGGTGCGGCTCGAGCCGCCGGCGCCGTCACCTCGGCGCGTAGGTCGCGAAGCTCGCTCTGGAGAAGTCCGATCCGGCGCTCGAGGTCGTCGATCCGGGCCAGCACGCCGCCGTTCACGCGCTCCACCCTTGACATCGCATAGTCGCTATAATAGCATTCGTGCTATGAGAGTCAAGTCCAGTCTCATTAGCGCAGCATCGGTTCTCGTGCTCGCAGGGTGCGGGAGCCCCGAGCCGCAGGTCGTCCCGGACGTACGCCACGAGCGGCTCGACGTCGCCGAGGAGCGCCTCGACCGCCTCGGACTCGGCTACGAGGAGATCGGCGGCGGCACGTTCGGGATCGTCGTCCGCTCGGAATGGCAGGTGTGCCGGCAAGAGCCGGCGCCGGGCAGGAAGGCGAGCAAGGTGCGGCTGATCGTCGACCGCTACTGCGAGCCGGAGCCCGCCACCGAAGTCGTCCTCCCGAACCTCGTCGGCGACCCGCTCGAGGCCGCAGAACGGACGCTGGAGCGTCGGAATGTCAGCTACGAGGTTGCAAGCTGGACCGGCGGCAGGATCGTTCGCGCGGGCGCCCGCGTCTGCGACCAGGAGCCCGACGCCGGCCGTCGGGCCGCCGACGTCACGCTGTACGTCGCCGCAGACTGCACGCCGAAACCGCCCGCGCCGCCGCCGCCACTGCCGCCGCTGCCGCGTGTCCCGCACGTCGTCGGGCTCGATCTCGGCGAGGCCGAGGAGGCGCTCGGTGTCGCCGGTATCAGCTACGTGACGGCCCCGCGAGACGCCTATGCCGAGCTGTACTGGGACGTCTGCGCTCAGCGGCCCGCGGCCGGCCGCCGCGCCGAGGTCGTCACGCTGTACGTCGAGCCGCGATGCTAGGCGACCATCCTGTCGCCGGATTCTGGCCGCGTCTCGGAGCCGGCGCGATCGATTGGCTGGTCGTGATCGGCGCGCTGTGGATCGCGTTCATCGCCGGGGCGATTCTCGGAGCGGACGGCGGTGATGTGCCGCTCGCGGTCTTGTACGTCCTGCTCCTGCTGCTCCCCCTGCTCTATTTCGGCCTCGCGTGGGCCCGGGACGGTCGGACGCTCGGTTTGCGGTCGACCGACCTCCAGTTGGTCGCGACGGCCACGGGGGAACCTCCGAGCCGGCAGCGGGCGCTTCTCCGCGCACTGGTCGCCGTGCTCACGTTCGTTGCCTGTTGGCTCCCGCCGGTCGCCGCGTTCGGCGACGGCTCCGCAGCCTCCGCCGTCATCGGCGCTTCCCTCGCGCTGGTCGCGCTCGCGTTCGTCGGCCACGTCTGGGCGCTCGTCGACCGGCGTGGGCAGAGCATCCAGGACCGCCTCTTCGGCCTCGCCGTCCTGGCGGAGCGTCCTCCAGAGACCTAGTCCGAGGCTGAAACCTCGAGGCGCAGCACGTCCGGCCTGTTGTAGTGGCCGGCCGGGTCGAAGCGCTGCCGCTCTTCGAGGAGCTTCGCCGGGTCGAGGTCGGCGTAGAGGATGCCCTCCTGGTCGTACAGGGGGCCGGCGAGGTAGGCGCCGTCCGGGGCGAGGATCGCGCTGCCGCCGCGGCCGATGACATCGTGGCCCTCGAGCTCGGCGCGGAGCGAGAAGTCCTCGGGGTACGAGGACGCCCGCTGGAAGTGGGCGGGCGCGATCACGAACGCGCGGGACTCACGTGCGATGTGGACGAGGGTCGCCTGCCAAGCGTCCGCGTCGTCTGCGGTCGACGCGACGTAGACCTCGACGCCCGACTCGTAGAGCGAGAACCGGGCAAGCGGCATGTAGTTCTCCCAGCAGATCAGCCCGCCAAGCCGCCCGAAGTCGGTCTCGATCGCACGGAGGCCGCCGCCGTCGCCCGGCCCCCAGACCAGGCGCTCGTGGTTGGTCGGCACGAGCTTGCGGTGGCGCAGCGCGAGCTGCCCACCGGGCGCGTGGTAGAGGAGCGTGTTGTAGAGCGTGCCCGGCCGGGCAGGATCCGTCTCGGTCACGCCGGTGACGAGCCAAACCTGGTGGTCGCGGGCGATCTCGCCCAGCCTGTCGGCCGCCGGGCCTGGAACGGCAACCGACTCGCGGGCCAGCAGCGCGAACGCCGCCTTCGCCCGCGGGTCGGCCCACCCCGCAAGCGCCTTCGCCCACGCCGAGGAGGGATAGGCGGGGATGAACGCTTCCGGGAGGACGACGAGCCGTGCTCCTGCGCCGGCCGCTTCGTCGGCGATCCGGGCGAGCTTGTCGAGCGTCGCCTCGCGGTCGAGGACCACAGGCTCGGCCTGGACACAGGCGACCTTGACCGACTCCATGCCCTAGCTGAGCCGGAGCCGCCGGGCGCGGTAGTAGAGCCGCCGCGCGAGCTCCGAGCGCTTGATCGTGCGACGTAGCCGGATCCCGGCGACGAGCGCATCGGCCGCGGCGCGGCCCTGCGGCGTTCGGGCCAGGCCGATGCCCTGGTAGATGGGCTCGAATCGGTCGGTGAGCCTCTCCTTGTGAGGCATGGCGGCGCCGAGAAACTCGAACCGTGTCACCCCCTCGGCGGCTGCGGCCTCGAGGCGGAGCAAGATCGCCTCCCAACCGGGGCTGACGCGGGCGAAGGCAGGGTCGAACGCGGTCGTCAGCCCGTAGCCCCGAGAGTCCAGCTGCAGGGACATCGCGAACGCGATCGCCCGACCGTCGAGCCGGATCGTGACGAGGCGTGGGACGTCCCGCTCGGCGAGGCGGAGCAGCGCCGCTCGGTGGAACCTCTTCCCCGGCGGGCTGACGAACCCCGAGACGTCGCGGCGACCCTGCCAGCGCAAGGCGTAGACGCGGAAGGCGTCCTCGAGCGCCGGCTCGAGCTCCTCGCGGGTGCGCGCGATCGACGTCTCGACGGTTCCCAGCTTCTCGAGCTGGCGCCGCCGCCGTCGTCGATGCCCCCGCGCGTTGGCTGACAGCTTGCGCGCGTAGACCGCCTCCCAGCCGGGGCTGAGGTCGAGCACCGGCGCCTCGAGACGCTCGAGCATCCGAAGCGCGTCCGGGGGTAAGGCCTCGACGAGTCGGCTCGAGCCCGGAAGTCCGAAGAGACTCGCGAAGTCGTGTCCGGACGCGGTTGCGCGCTCGACGAGCGCGTCCACGGTCGACGGTTGCTCTCCGGAAGCGACGAGCAGGTCGGCGAGCGCAGCCGACGTGCCGCCGACGAACTCGCTGATCCGCAGGCCTCGCTGTCGACGAATCGAGAGCGGCAGCGCCCCGACCAGGCGGTCACCTCGGTACGCAACCTGGACGGCCAGCTCCTTGTCACCGCCGAAGTGCCGCCACCATTCTCGAAGCCAGTCGTGGAGCAGGAACGGGGTCGGACGCGGCATCGCGAGGACGAGCTCGTCCCACGAGCCGGCGAGCCGCTCGAACTCAGGCAACGACGAAACCGTCTCGACGCGAACGTCGTGCTCCTGCGAGGCGAGCGCAGTAGCAGCGGCGGTCACGGCTCTGGGCCTAGAGGAAGACTCCGAGCGCCACGCCGATCGCGAGCCAGACGATCAGCAGGAGAGCGAGCACCCAGAGCAGGAACGCCGGCTCGCTGACCGGCAGCCACTTGATCTCGACCTGCTCGAGCCGGAACCAGGTGCGGCGCGCCTGCTTCGATCGCGCGTCGTACTCCACGTACTCGCCGCTCACCGCGCGGCGAGGGTCGTTCGTGGGCTTCCCGTCCGCGTCGAGCAGGGATCTGCCGCGCCTCGGAGGCTCGCTCACGGCGATCAGTGTAGTGCTCACCGAGGTCACCGCCCCGGCCGCAGGAGAACCGCCGAAAAGGTCTTCGCGCAGATCGCGAGGTCGACGAGGAGGTTCCGGTGGCGGAGGTACCAGAGGTCGTAGGAGAGCTTTTCCGCAGCGCCCTCGGTGTCGGAGGCGTAGTCGCGGCGCAGCTGCGCCCAGCCCGTGATGCCCGGCTTGACCAGGACCCGGCGCGTGAAGAACGGCACCGCTTCCTCGAGCATCGGGATGAACTCCGGCCGTTCGGGGCGCGGGCCAACAATCGACATGTCTCCCTTGAGCACGTCCCAGAGCTGCGGTAGCTCGTCGAGGTGAGTCCGGCGGAGCAGTCGGCCGATCCAGGTGACCCTTGGATCGTCCGGCGCGGCGTAGGCCGGACAGCCCGGCTCTTCTGCGTCCGCGCGCATCGTCCGGAACTTGAACATCGTGAACGGCTTTCCGCCCTCGCCGACGCGGGTCTGGCGGTAGATGATCGGGCCTGGAGTCAGCCGCACGAGCGCTGCGATGACGAGCATCAGCGGCGCGGCGAACACGAGCAGGATCGAAGCACAGGCGATGTCGAACGAGCGCTTGGCGAAGCGAGTGTACGGCCGTTGCCAGAGATGGAAGATGCTCATGAACCACGTCGGCGTCAGGTCCTCGAGCGGAATTCGCCCGAACGCATGGTCGAAGAAGTGGGCGTGGCCGACGACCTTGACGCCCGAATCGTGCGACGTGAGCAGCTGGTCGAGCGCCTTCGTCGAGCTCTCGCCGTCGGTCAGGACGATCAGGTCGGGGCGCTGCTCGTCGATCACCCGGGAGAGCTCGGCGACCGAGCCCAGGCGGTTGGCGCCGTCGTCCGGCTCCTCGTCGTCGACCGCGCCGACCACCGTGAACGGAACGTGTCCCTCGAGCGAGATCGCGTCGGCGACGCCCTCCGCGCAGTTCGACGTGCCGATGACCAGCACCCGACGCTTGCGGACGACCCGTTGGGCGACGGACTCCCAGGCCGTCGTCAGCGCGAAGACGGACAGTGCCAGGGCGAGGATCGTCGTCAGCTCCATCCCGAGGCCCGGGACCCAGAGCGCGACGGCCGAGACGCCGACCATGCCGGTAAGCGTCCCGACGGCGCAACGCACGGGCGGCCCGAGCGTGAAGTGGACGGCCGCGAACGCGCTCCTCAGGGAGGTCAGCCAAACCACGGTCAGAAGCGCCGAGGCGGCCAGCGCGACCCCGGACGGGCCGAAGCGGTAGCCCATCACTGTGTAGCAGGGCGCCCACACAAGCAGGACCCGGCCTGCCGCCGTGACCCACTTCGGGTCGCTGGCTCGGCTCGCCCAAACACGCTCCGACGCCCACGGGTACGCCCGAGTCTCCACGCCTAGAACGATTCCCACTTCGGACTCGGCGAGTCCAAAAGTGGAAATCTAGTTACTAGCTGGTGAAGCGAATCGCAGTCACCGGGCCGGTGGGCGCCGGCAAATCTCAGCTCGCCGAGGAGCTCGGGGCTGCGGTCGCGATCCGCGTTCTCCACCTCGATGAACTCTTCTGGAAGCCCGGCTGGGTCCCGACGCCGCGCGACGAGCACGAGGCGATGCAGCGCCGCGAGCTTGCCACCGACTCGTGGATCGTCGACGCGCAGTACGACGACATGCTTCCCGACTGGCTCCAAACGGCCGACACCGTGGTCTTCGTCGACACCTCGCTGTTCCGAAGCCTGTGGGGTGTCAGCAAGCGGCGCCTGAGACGTCGGGAGAGCATCGGAACTCCGATCGGGAAGCCGGGAGCGCTCCCCCGGTCGCTCCTGAAATTCATCCGCAACCAGTGGCAGTACCGGAGGACCGTCCGCGGCGAGCTCCTCGCTGAGCTGGCGCGTGAGCGAGCCGGGCGAAAAGTTGTCGTCTTGCGTCGCGACGGCGACGTTGTTTCGTTCTTGCGCAGCCTGGACTCGCGGAGCCCGGCGGGGGGAACCCTGTAGATGTGGGCGCAACGACCACTGCGGCCGAGCTGACCCTCGGCACGATCTCGAGCGAAAGCTCGTTCCTCCGGCTGTCCGACGAGTGGGACGCCCTCGTGCGCTCGAAGCCCCGTCCGAGTCCGTTCCTCCTCCACGGTTGGCTGGTCGAGAAGTGGCGCCACTACGGCGCCGGAGCGGAGCTGGCGGTGCACGTCGCGCACCGGGACGGGCGACTCGTGGGCGCGCTCCCGCTCTGTCTCCGGAGACGGTATGGGCTCCGCGTGCTCGAGTTTCTCGGCGGCGACACGGCGCTCGCCGACCTGCTCGTCGCGGACGGGCAGGACGGCGATGTCGCATCGGCCCTGGCAGAGCGCATCGCCGCGGCAGGCCAGGACTTCGCGGAGTTCTCAGGCCTTCCCGCCGACAGTGAGCTCGTCTCGGCGCTCGAGGCCTCCAGCCTCACGCTGATCGAGCGGTCCGAAGCGCCCGTGCTCGATCTCAGCCGCGGGTGGGACGAGGTCTATCGCGCGAAGGTGCCCTCGAAGCGGCGAAGCCACCATCGCCGACGGCGCCGACAGCTCGCCGAGCTCGGTCGCCTCGAGGTCGAGGTCGCGAAGACGGCAGATGAGCTCGCGTTGGCTCTGGAGGACGCGTTCACGCTGCACACTCTCCGCTGGCACGGCCGGCCCGACGGCTCGGGGTTCGCAACGCCGGTCGGCAGGAGGTTCCATCACGCCGTCGTCCGGGCCCTCGCGCCGCTCGACATTCCGCGGATCGTCAGCCTGAAGATCGACGGCAAGGCCGTCGCCTTCCACTACTACCTCGCGCTCGAGGGCCGGATGTACGTCCACCGGATCGCGTTCGACCCAGCCTACGGACGCTTCTCGCCCGGCCTGGTCAACACCCTGGACGCGATCGAGGCCGCCGCCGCGGAAGGGGTCACTCGGGTCGAGTTCCTCGGCGGTGCCGAGCGCTACAAGCTCGAGCTCGCCGACCATCTGGAGCCGCTCTACCTGGGCTTCGGGCTCGCCGGCAGCCTGAAAGGAAAGGCGGCGGTCGCCGCGCGGGTCGGGGGCATCCGCGTCCGGAAGCGGCTGAAGCGCTCTCAGGCGGTTCGCCGCTTCTACTTCGAGGGGCTGGCGCCGGCGCGCCGCCTCCTCGACCGGCGCGCATGAGCAACGCTCGCCCTCGGCTCGGGTTCGTGGGGGAAACGAACCTTTTCCCCCACGGGCCCCCTTCGCTAGTGGCGGGGGGAACCTCCCGGTTCCCCCCGCGACACCCTTCCCCCGCTCATAGGGCAACAGGAGTTGCCCCATGAGCCCGCCTCCGGGGTTCTACGTGCTCAAGGCGACAGCGACTCGGGCGCGCTCCCGGGCCTGGTTCCGCCGCACCGGCGGGCGGCCGGAGGGCGCCGGGCTGAGGATGCTCTTCTACCACCGCATCTCCGACGATCGCGATGAGCTCGCGGTTCGGCCCTCGCGGTTCCGGGAGCAGATGGACCACCTCGCCTCGGAGGCCTACCGGGTCGTGGACATCTTGGAGGCGGCGGAGCTGCTGGACCGGGACGAGCCACCCTCGAAGACGATCGGGCTCAGCTTCGACGACGGCTTCCTGGACGTCGCCGAGCAGGCGTTGCCGGTGCTCGCCGAGCGAGGCTTTCGCGCCACGGTCTTCGTCTCGCCTGCAGTCGTCGACGGCTGGGCGAGCTTCACCTGGTACCGGCGCCAGCCGCCTGTGCTCGGCTGGGACGAGATCATCGAGCTCGACCGCGAGGGCACCCTCGGCTTCGAGGCGCACACGCTCACGCATCCGAATCTCCTCACCCTCCGCGACCCGGCGGCGCGCGAGGAGATCGTCGGCTCGAAGGTCGCCCTCGAGGAGCAGCTCGGTCGTCCCGTCACCGTCTTTTCCTACCCTTCCGGGCTCTTCGGGACCCGCGAACGCGAGCTCGTCGCCGCAGCCGGGTTTCGCGTGGCGGTCTCGTGCGAGCCCGGTCTCAATACCCGCAGCACGGATCGCCTGGCCCTACGGCGGAACCAGATCGACGCGCGGGACACCCTGCTCGACTTCCGGGCGAAGGTCGGCGGCGGCCATGACACGCCGCTCCCGCTGCGATCGGTCTATCGCCGCCGCCGCTACGGGGCAGGTGCGGGCACGGGGAGCCCGCGCCTCGCGAGCTCGCGGGAGTAGAGCTCGACGTGCGCCCGCCGGAACGACTCGAGGGCGAAGCGCCCCTGCGCACGAGCCCGACCGGCCTCCCCGAGTCGGCGGCGAAGCTGCGGGTCGTCGAGCAGGCGATCGATTGCAGCGGCGAGCTCGTCCGGGTCGCCGGGCTCGACGAGCAGGCCGGTCTCGCCGTCGACCACGAGCTCCGGCACGCCGCCCACCCTGGATCCGACGACGGGCAGGCCTGCAGCCATGGCCTCCAGCACCGAGACGGGCATTCCTTCGGAAGCGCTCGAGAGGACGAAGAGGTCGGCGTCGGCCAGCAGCTCGAGGACGTCCCGTCGCTCGCCGAGCAGGTGGACCCGGTCGCCGATCTCGAGGCGCTGGATCTCGGCCTCCAGCTCGGGGCGATCCGGGCCTTCGCCGACGATCAGCGCCCTGCCGAAGCCCGGCCGGAGGAGGGCGAGCGCGCGAACGAGCGTCAGGAAGTCCTTCGGCGCCTTGAGGCGGCCGACGGCGACGAGGACGGGCGGGTTCCGGTCGCGCCCTGCCGGCGTCGCAGGCGGAATCTCGACCGCGTTCGGGATCACCACTGTCCGTTCCGCCGTGCACGTCCGCGCTTCGAGACCCTTGGCACGCGAGTAGTCGGACACGCAGATGGTCACCGTCGTCAGCGGGCTCATCAGACGATCCGCCCAGAGGTAGAGGCGCGAAGCGAGGCCGGAATGCGCGGAGAAGGCCCAGCCGTGCACCGTGAAGATCCGGATCGGGACGCGCGTCAGCGCTGCGGCCAGGCGACCGAGGATGCCCGCTTTCGAGCTGTTGGCATGCAGGATGTCCGGCCGCTCGCGGCGGAGGAGGCGAACCAGCTCGACGAGGCCTGCGAGATCCCGCAACGGGCTGATCGCGCGTCGTACGCTGGCGAGGGGGAGAAATCGGACCCCGTTGGCGGCGGCCGCCTCACGGAGCGGGCCGGAGCCGTGCGCCGCCACGGTGACGTCGAAGTCACGCGTGAGCGCCGGAAGCAGCGCGGCGACGTACGACTGCGCTCCGCCGATCTCCGCGAGCGTGATCAAGAGCAGAAGCCGCGGGCGGCGCGGTTGGGGGCCTGAGGCATGGAAACCGCTCACGCGCTGACCATCCGGAGGCGGGTCGACGCGGCCGCGGGGAGCGCGTTGCTCGTCACCGCAGGCGTTGCGCTCGTCGTCCTCTTCCTGGGCGTCGGGGTGGTGCTCGGACGCAACCCGCTGCCGCTGCCGATCGTGCTCGGCTTCGGCCTCGGGCTGCTGACGTCGCTCGCGCTTGCCCTCACGCGTTTCGACGCCGCCGTCGCGCTCGGGGTGATGCTGCTGGCCGTCGTTCGCATCGAGCCGGCGCCGTCGGACCTCATCTTCGCCGTCGTGATCGCGGTCGCCTTCGCGATCGGAACGTTCGACCTCGAGCGGGTCCCGGTCAGCGTCACCACGCTCGTCGGTGCTTTCCTCGCGCTCAACCTGCTGTCTGCGATCGGGGCGGTCGACCCCGGCCGCGCTGCGGAGTTCTTCGCGATCACCCTCTACCTCGGCATCCTGGCGCTCTGGCTCACGGGCTACGTCTGCTCTGTTCGGCGCGCGCGGATCGTCCTCCTCGCGTACCTGACCGGGGCGGTGCTCTCGGCGGCCGTCGCCTGTGCAGCCCTGTTCGTGCACTTCCCGGGCGCGGCGGTGTTCGTCAGCGGCCCGCGCGCCCAGGGACTGTTCAAGGACCCCAACGTCTTCGGGCCGTTCCTCGTCCCCGCCGCGCTGATCCTGATGGAGGAGACCGTCGTGCCGCGCCTGCTCCGTTGGCGGCCGGCGACGAAGCTGGCCCTGCTCTCGATTCTCACCGTGGGAATCGTGTTCTCGTTCTCGCGCGCTGCCTGGCTCAACCTCGCCGTCGGCGTGGTCGTCCTGCTCGCGGTTCTCTCACTGCGTCGTGGCGGCGGGCGCAAGGCGTTCATGCTGCTCGCCGTCGCCCTCGTCGCGGCTGCCACGCTGCTCGGCACGCTGGCCGCGACCTCCTCCCTGGACTTCCTCGAGCAGCGTGCGACCTTCCAGGACTACGACGCCCAGCGCTTCGGCGCGCAGGCGACGGGAGTCGAGATCGCGGCCGATCATCCGATCGGCATCGGTCCGGGACAGTTCGAGGCTGCCTCCGAGATCTCCGCGCACAGCACGTATGTCCGATCGCTCGCCGAGCAAGGCGTGCTGGGGGTGCTCCTGATCCTCGGGTTGGTGATCCTGACCCTCGGCTTCGCGCTGCGGAACGCGGCGTTCGGGCGGGACACGTACGGGATCGGCTCCGCCGCGCTCCTCGCTGCCTGGTTCGGGATCGTCGCCAACAGCGCATTCGTCGACACGCTCCACTGGCGTCACCTCTGGCTTGTGGCAGCGCTGATCTGGGCAGGAACCGCCCTGCGCACGGGCTATCCAGGCAGGTAGGAGTGGCTGAGACCCCGCGCACCCACGATCACGACGCCCAGCGGCTGGACGTCGAGCCGGTCGAGCAGCTCGCGGGTGGCGAGCGTCGTCTCGGGTGTCAGGCGCTCCGGCCGGCAGACGAGGAGCACCCCGTCGACCCGCTGCGCCAACACCTGGCTGTCGACGAGGCCGAGCAGCGGCGGACCGTCGAGCAGGACGTAGTCGTACTCGGACTGCTGCACCTCCTCGAAGAACCCGTCGAGCGCGTCGCTCGCGAGCAGCTGGGCGGGATCGGGCGGCGTGCGTCCACTCGCGAGGACGTGGAGGCGCCCGGCTCCGCTCCGCGCCGCGCTGAGCTGAAAGATCTCGTCGGAGCCGCCGTTCTGCGCCCCGACGAGGACCTCGGAGAGGCCCGGCGTCTGCTCGACGTCGAAGAGCTCGTGCAGCTTCGGCCGCCGCATGTCCGCGGAGACGAGCCAGGTGCGCAAGTTGGCCTGCGAGAGGACGAGCCCGAGCGCCGCCGTGACCTCCGTCTTGCCCTCGCCGTGGAGCGCGCTCGTCACGAGCACCGTCCGCTGGGTGGTCGGCGGGAGCTGGCGTCGCACGGCCGCCTGCAGCGTCTGGTACGCCTCGTACTCGACGGAGCTCAGCGTCCTCGGCTCATGGGCGAAGCCGCGGCGAACGTGGGGAATCTCGGTGAGCGTCGGCAGCTCGAGCAAGCGGCTCAGCTCGCGCGAGCCGCTGATGCGCGGCTTGAGCTGCGCCCGGGCGAGCACGACGAGTGTGGCGATGAACAGCGCGGCGAAGAACCCGAACGCGGCGTTGCGGAGGGGCCGGGGGGCGTACGGCTTGGACGGCCGCTGCGCGAGCTCGGCAACCGAGAGCTCCGAGCGGGTTCCCGCCGCGCCGATGTTCAGCTGCCTCAGCTGGTCACGGATGTCGGCGCGCTCGGCCGCCGCCTGCTCTCCTCGTCGTCCCTCGAGGGCGGCGAGGTCGTTGTTCAGCGTCCGGCGTGCGTCGAGCAGGCGCGCGCGCTGGAGGCCGCGCTCCCTCGTCACGAAGGTATTGACGACCGCGTTCGCGATCCGCGACGCGCGCCGAGGGATGTCGTCCTTCGCGGAGACGTTGATGATGTTGGCGGTCGGGTCGACGGACGAGCTGACCTTGTCACTGAGCGTCGCCGCGGTCTCCCCTGGAACCCGCCTCGCCGCCCGCCGGAGCGTCGCGCGCGTGGTGACGAGGACGTCCCACGTGGCGAGGCGGCGTTCGATCGAGGCGGCGTCGCCGCTCTGAAGCGGGTCGGACGCCTCGCCGACGACGATCTTCGCGGTCGCTCGGTACGTCTTCGGCAGCAGCAGCGAGCCGATCAAGACCGCGGCCGTGAGCGGCAGCACGATGAGGGCGATCAGAAGCTTGCTGCGCCGGAGCGTGTCGAGATACCGGCCGGTCTCGACCGGCTGGTCTGGCGGCAACGTCGGCGCGGCGTAGCTCGGCAGGCCGTTAGTGCGATCTGCCATCTTCCTGAAGATAACGTCGTGCCGGGAAAACGAACCCTCGTCTGCCTCGCCGTCCTCCTGCTTGCCGCACTGACCGGTTGCAGCGGCTCGTCGACGTCGACATCGCCGCCGCCGGCAGCGGCCGAGCCGCCGGCGGGGAAGGCACCGACCGTCGAGTACCGCGGCCCGGATCGCCTGACCGGGCCGGCCGACCTCACCGCCCAGGCGCGCGCGGCCGTCGGCAGCCGAGTCGTCGCCGTCACGTTCTTCCTGGACGGCCGTCCGCTCGGCTCGGACACGACGAAGCCGTACCGGCTCGACGTCGATCCCGCCCTGCTTCCCTCGGGCGACCACCGCATGCGCGTGGAGGCCGTCGACCACCTCGGCCGGCGCCGTAAGACGAAGCCGAGCTCGGTGACGATCGAGCCCGGCGAATCCGAC